>Ga0334883_1003279_pt1 | contig 17744 bp, 14 predicted proteins | sample GraSluR1_MG_6_FD_207230 | JGI IMG/M metagenome (GOLD analysis project Ga0334883, IMG submission 207230) | Sludge microbial communities from methane-producing bioreactor in Wageningen University, Netherlands - Granular Sludge_09_05-R1 | ecosystem: Engineered > Bioreactor > Anaerobic >... | reverse complement strand
GCTCCATCCACTCCTCCCATACAAGTCGCACCCCACTACGCCATTGCGGCGCATTGAGACCTCGGCCATTCCGGCCAAGACGACTTTGTTGTGCTGTCGCACCCCACCGGAGCGACCCCTCCGCCATCTGTCGGCGTCGCTGTTGGCGTCACAGGCGGCCCGGGGCGGTCGACCGTCGGACCCCGGCTCGCCTCGGGGGCGTCCGCGGGCCCCCTCCACACCAGTACGGCCAGCCCCCCCACCAGTACCGCCGCCGCGATCAGCAGGTAGCCAACCCAGCGCGAGTACCCGGCGTGACCGCGAGGCGCCGGCGTGGCCGCAACGGGAAGTGACAGCGTCTCGCGACCGCCGGCGGCGGCCACAAGCGCCCCCCTGCGCCTCCCCTCTCGCGCCCGAGCAGAGACGATGGTGACGTTGTCCTCTCCCCCCCGTTCCAGGGCCACGCGCACCAGGTACTGCACCGCCGTACCAAGATCGGGGCTCCCCCGCACCACTCCGGCGATCTCGGCCGCGCCCATATACCCGGACAGGCCGTCGGTGCACAGAAGCACCACGTCCCGCGGTGCCAGGTCCCTGACGTAGACTGCCGGGGTGATCTCCGGCCGCGTGCCCAGAGCCTGCAACAATTGGCTGCGGTACGGCGAGCGTAACGCCTCCTCCGGGGTCATCACGCCTCGGCGCACCTGCTCGGCCACCCAGGTCTGATCCTCGGTGGCCTGGTCGACTTCGGTCGAGGAGATCAGAAGCGCCCGGCAGTCGCCCACATGCCCGATGTAGCAGCGGCCGCCACGGAGTATGGCGCAGGTCAGCGTGGTGCCCGGCGTCGCGCCCTCCTCCGCGGTGTGCGCCACCTTCTGCACCTGCGAGTTGGCCTCGGCAAAGCCGCGCTCGATGGAGGCGGTCACGCTCGCGGGATCGCCATCCCACTGCCTGCGGTCCCCTACCAGCCTCTTGGCCAGAGCGTCCACCGCCGCGGCGCTGGCCTTCTTGCCCGCGGCGTGGCCGCCCATGCCGTCGGCGATGATCAGCAGGGCCTCCCACGCCCCCGCCACAGGCCCCATGGTCATGCTGCTATCCTGATTGTCCTGCCGGACCATGCCCTGGTGTGTGGCGATGACCGGCCCGTCGGTGAGTTCAGAGCTATCCATCGTTCACCTTCCGATAGTCGCGTCCGGTGCGGTGCCCGTTCACTGCAGCTTGGTGAATGTCAGCTTCGCCGGACCCATCTGTACCTCATCGCCGTCCTGCAACGTGTGCTTCTCCACCTTCTCACCGTTCACCCGAGTGCCCTGAGAACTCTCGTTGTGCAGCGTGTAGTCACCGTGCTCGAAGGTCAGCACCGCATGCTTGCGCGAGACGCTGGTGTCGGTGAGCTTCACATCCGCCTCGTCGCCGCGACCGATGACGATCCGCTGTGCCGACAGCGGCACCCTCTGGCCGGCATCGGAGCCCTCCGTGATGGAAAGCTCGCAACCGGTGAACATCTCCGTGGCCTGCTGCGCCACGCTGAACATCGTGGTCTCCGCGGCCGGCGACGCGGGTGCGGGCTGTGCGCGCAGCACCTTCAACACGAGCCTGCTGATCCCCATCTGAACCTCCACCCCGTCGGTCAACTCCGCCTCCTTGCGATGCACCGGCTTGCCGGCGACCACGGAGCCGTTCTTGCTCTCATCCACGAACCGCAGCCCACCGTCATTGGTCCGCACAATCCGGGCGTGGCGCCCTGAGATGGCATGGTCGCCCTTCACCAGTATGTCGCCATCCGTGCGGCCAATGCTGACCTCCGTCCCCGCCAGAGGGAACCGCTGCCCCGCATCGGGCCCCTCGACGACCTCCAGGGTGCCCCAGGCCTCGATGGTGGTCGCCGCCGCAGGCGAGAGCTGCGTGACCCCCGCGCCAACGGAGGTCTCCGCGGCCCAGGCCCCCTGTCGCGCCACGGCCTCCATCTCGCGTCGCTTCCGCTCCGCCTCCTCCTGCGCAAGAGCCATGGCCTCCTGCTGCTGCTTGCCCGACCGGACGGCCAGCACGATGCCCAGCACAACCGCAATCAGGATCAGCGCCCCGCCGATGGCGTACAGCGTGTAGTCCGAGGACTCGGTCTCCTTGGTCGCGGCGCCCTCGGGAGGCGTCTGTGGGGCGTTGTCTTCGAACGTGTTCGTCTTCACGTTCCACCGTACTGGGGGCTCCGCCTGGCCCTTGTTGGTCTTGGCGGCACGGCGGCCCAACTCCACTAGCTCGATCTTGCCGTCGGGATCCTGGGTGAGCGTGCCGACGATCACGTAGAGCTGGTCCAGCGCCATCTGCTTGTCGGTGCCCCTGACGGCCAGCGTGGAGCCGTACTGATCGGTCAGGTCGTAGACACTGGCGTTGGTGGTCGGGTCGAACTTGTACCGGCTGGCGACGCCTTTCATCATCACGTGGCTCTTGACAAGGGTGGGAGCATTGGCGACGGGCGTTTCGGGCAGGACGAGGATGTCGGGGTCAGACGGAGCGTCGGCGGCCTCCTGGCACAGAACCGGGGCAACCTCGAGCAGTAACACGGCGAGACCAATCGCCATGCAGACGGCGGCAGACTTGTGTCTCATGGACAGACCCTCCCTAAGGTGCGGCTAGTCGTGTCTTGCGCGCACGGCAACCCATGCCGGCACAAGTACAGCGACCAACATGGACAGAAGCACCACGATGCACGCGGTGCCGGAACGGTCGAAGGCCTCGCTCTGCAGCATGGCCGTCAGCGGGCGCTCCCCCAGCCTGGCATTGAGGTTGAGCGCCCCACCCGCTGCGCTGAAGGCCCAGTTCGATGCCGCCAGGCGGCTGAGCAGACGCATCACGGCCCCGCTTTCCTCCACCGCCGGGAAGATCCCCGACAGCACCAGTTGCGGCAGGAGCACGATCGGCGTCAGGCTCATCGCCTGGTCCGGTGAGCCGGCGCCCGCCGACACCAACAGGCCCACACCGGCGCCGCAGGCCGAGGTCAGGCACAGCACACCCCACAGGCGCAGCACCTGCTCTCCCGGTGCCGAGCCGAACCAGTCGGTGCGTAGCCCGATGACGAAGAGCAGCGCCAAAGACTGCAGGACGCCGATCGCGATCAGCGGCACCGCCTTGGACCCCAGATACGCCACGCTGCTGATGCCCAGTATCCTCTCCCGCTGGTAGATACTGCGCTCCTTGACGATCTCCCGCGCCGCGTTCGAGGTGCCAAACCACAGGGCGGCCATGACCATCACGAACAGTAGCGCCGCGGTGTGCTTCATGTTCTCCGGGTTGGAGAAGGCGTCCGCCGGGAACACGCACGAGGCGATCCCGGCGATCACCGGAGCCTGAAGGCCCAGAAAGGCCAGGTTCCGGGTGTCGCCCCGCAAGACGGCCAGATAGCGCCGCAGCAAGATGAGCCACTGCTCCCGGAAGTCCGCGGGCCTGTCGGGTGCGGGAGGAGGCGTGGGGTGCGATCGCGAGATGGGGCGCGCGACGAACCTGGCGAACTCGCGCGAAACAAGGAACCTTTCCGCGGCGGCAACGGGGTCCTGAAGCGTGCCGTACAACTCCCCGGGGTCGGTCACGCCGAAGTGCGTCAGCATGCGGTCGTAGCTGCCGTAGTAGGCTTCACGGCCCCCGGCGAGGACCAGCACGCGGTCGCACAGGTCCAGGCTGCGTGTGGCGTGGGTGATGACAAGCACGAGGTGGCCGCCGTCGGCCAACCGGCGGAACAGCGACATCATGCTGCGCTCCAGCCCCGGATCCAGTCCCGAGGTGGGCTCATCGAATACCAGGATCGGCGGCTGCGTGAGCAGCTCCATCGCGACGCTGCAGCGCTTGCGTTCCCCTCCGCTGAGTGTCGCGACCTTCTTGCCCAGATGCCGGGTCAGCTCGCACTTGTCCGCGGCGGCCAGAACGCGCCGGGCCGTGTCGGCGGGAGCCTTCTCGTGGGGCAGACGCAATTGGCTGGCGAAGCTCAGCGCATCGTTCACCGACAGCTCTCGGTGAACGATGTCATCCTGTGGCACGTAGCCTACCCAGCTCCAGAGCAACTGCGGTGATTCGCCCAGGTTCGCGCCGTTGCACAGGATACTCCCCGCGCTGGGATGCAACTGCCCGATCAACGCCTTCAGCAGCGTGCTCTTCCCTGCCCCGCTGGGCCCCAGCACCGCCACCAACTGCCCCCCGCTGGCCGAGAAGCTAATCCCGTCCAACAGGACCCGCCCCGTTCCCGGCGCGCGCACGCCCAGACCAATCGTCTCCAGGAGCAGACCGCTCTCACCCCGCTCCTGCAGGCGCTTGAGCACCAGCGGCCACGGGAGAGGAGTGTCGCCCAGGAGGATCACGTCCCGCGGGGTGACCCCTGCGGTCTTGATGGACGAACCGTTGACGTGAGTGCCGTTGGTGCTACCCAGATCCTCGAGCAGATAGCGCCCATCCTGAACGGCCAGGCGAGCGTGCTCAGAGGAGACTGTCGCTGCGCTCAGCACCACATCGCATCCGGGGTCTCTTCCGATCACGAGCCGGGTCCCATCTCTGCATTGCATTGCAAATCCTCGGAAACAGACCGCCGTGCTTCTCCAAACCGGTGCCTCACACGCCCCTATCTGCAGTCTTCGAGTTATTATGCCATACTATACGCGCTAGTAGAAACCGCTTGACTATAAAACTTCCGACAGTATACTGTCAACCGCCAAGTTCGCCGTTTCCTGATGGCGAAGTCAAAGCCAGAACCGCAGTCCGCAGTGAAGTACACCAGCAATGGGCGCGAGTTGTCCTCAGATGCTGACCGCGGTCATCTCGATGTGAACTCACCGGGCTCCTTGGCAGCAATTGAGCTCGATGGATGAAAGCTCTCACCGTGTACAAGATGTGGAGAGGACCGGCAAGGGCCGGCACATGTCTCACCCGCCCAGAGGGCCCGCAGCGCGCCACCGACAAGCGCCAACGGCCGCCGTGCCCACCCAGATCACTCTTTGCCGCGCAGAACCGCGCACAGGCGCAACTAATCGGAGGGAAAGATGAACCGCACTGTAGGGAGATGTCATCTGTTTTGCATTGCTCTGGGCGCTCTCGCCGTCGTCGCAACTCTGTGCATCAGCGGATGCGAAGGGCTCCTGGAGGAGACGTCCACCGAGGTGGGGAGCATATCCGGCCGCATTGTGGACGATGCCGGACGGGGCCTTGCCAATGCTACCGCCCGCTCCGACGACGGAGAGTCGGCCAGCACCAACGCGAGTGGCTACTTCACGATCGAGTATGTCCGCGTGGGGAACCGCACGGTGTCGGCGAGCCTGGCCCACTACTTCGATGCGGGTCAGGGACAGGGGCAGACAAACGTGATCACCGACCGCCAGTCTGAGGTCGGCACTCTGACGCTCGTGCCGCGGGGGCCCGACTATATCTGGCTCAAGAACCTGCCACGGACGAGGACCGAGAACTGGTGGAACGGCCCCGGCCGTGGCCAGTTCCACATTGCAGGTGAGTCGTTCCTCGATGACATCCAGGCACGGACCTACGACGACCAAGTGGGGCTGATGAGGTACAGCGTCGGCCGCCGCTACAAGCGCTTCAAAGCCACCATGGGGGTGCTTGACACCAACGCCAGCAATACAGACCAGGTCATCTTCATCGTCAGGGGCGACAACGTGGAGCTGTTCCGGTCCGATCCCGTGCACCTCGGGCAGCCGGTCAATGTGGACATAGATGTGTCTACAGTGCTCACTCTCGACGTGATGTGCACGAGGGACGTGACTACCACCTATAGCAACGTGTGGGTCGGCTTCGGCAACGCCATCCTGACGCTCGAGTAAGCCACCGGCTGGACGAGAAACGCTGGGGAGCCCACCCGCTCCGCGGGCTCCCCAGCCAGACTGCACGCGTCGGAGAGTGCACCATGTCAGCACAGTACAGCCGTAGAGAGGTCGGCGATTGCGCGGAGCGCTTGTACGCCCTTGCCCGCGCGATCGTCCGCGGGTCCACCATCGCCGGTGTGATCTTCGGGGGCATTGGCGGGGGCATCCTCGGAGTGACCCTGCAGGGCCACACATCGGCGGGTAACGAAGGAGGGGTCGTGTTCGGCGTGATCGTTGGAATGGTCCTCGGTGGCCTCACGGGGTGGGAGTTGGGGCGCTGGCGCTCCCTGTGGCTGCGCCTCGCAGCTCAAAGCGCGTTGTGCCTGGCCGAGATCGAGGCTCACACACGGACCGCTCAAGCCGGGCCCTCGCAGGACTTCGAAGCGTTCGCCGCTCCGACTCCGCGGCCCGCTCCGATGGGCGCCTTCTCGGTTCATGCGGGAGCCTACGAACCCGTCGGGCAGCCCGAGTCTTCCGCTCCGCCGGACCCCGCCGCCACAGACCTGCTGGAAGCCGCGCACAACTTCGACGTCAAGGGGAGCACGGGTGCCAGGCGCCAGGCTCTGGCCTACTACCAGGCCTTCGTCGACCACTATCCCACGGACCCCAGGGTCGACGGCGCGCGCGAGAGCATCCGGACGCTGCAGCGGGAGCTGCGCAAGGCCGGCGAGGACGTCTGAGGCGGAGCCACTACGTGCCGTAGACACCGGAAAGGAGCCATGCCACTGTGAAAGCGTCCGGCGTTGCCTCTGGCCTGTTCCTGCTGGCAGTCGTGGGGGCAGTGGGGTACGCGCACCACTACTACAAGACCGTGCTGGTGCCGCGCGTCGAGGTAGGGGAAGTGATCGAGCAGTACACGCTGCAGGCCTCGGTCGGGGGCAACCCCATCACGGTGAAGCTGCCCGATGTGGTCGGCCGCTACGACCCCGACAAGAGGCAGTACACCCAGCCGGGCGGAGGGGGATTCCTCGACAGCAGCTTCCTGCCCTCCGGCAGTCAGGGGCTCGACGTTGAGGTCATCAACAGGCGGGCCACGGGGCGCTACCTGGTGGCATGGCGACGCGGTAGTGCCTACCTGGAGCTGGAGGTCGACACGATCAGCAAGACCGTCGAGCCCGCCAACGATGAAGCCAAGCGCTACTTCACGTTCAGAGACTGCAGCTTCGAGGCACCCCAGAGGCAGCAGAGCACCGGCGGAGGACTGTCGGGTTTCGGGTTCTGAGGGCGCAACTCGGCTGCCCACCTGTGCTGTGGGAGACCGCCGCCGCTGGCTGAGGCGCCCAGAGACAACAGAGCGCATCGCGATGCGCCTTCTCTCACTGTCCCTCTGCATCGGCCGGCCGCATTGCCAGGTGCCGAGATCCGGCCCGGTCGTCGGCCGGACCGGGCCCCCACACGGGCCGGCGTGCGGACCGGCAGAGCCACGAGTAGCAACGCGGCAGTCCGTGCAGATGCACCGCAAATGCACCACAAGTGCGCCTTGACGGTTGCTGCGGGCACACGCAAGATCAACTGGGACGAACCGGCATGCACGCTGCGTGCCCGGCCCACTCCGGCGCGGCGTGCCTCCAGCAGCCCTGTGGGAGCCTACGCCCGGCGCCCAACGCAGGACACTGCCACAGGTGACCAATCACCGCCCGTACCGGGAGCGATAGGGAGCGGTCTCGCGGTGGCCCCCCATTGGCTTCGTCTGTGCACTGCGCTGTCGGATCGAGGTCGTGCCCGACAACTGGCGTGGAGGACACGGGATGGAGCTCGGCACCAACCCGCTCATCGTGGTCCCGGTGTCGGCACCCCGGGGTACCACCTACAGAGTGACATTCTCAGTCAGCGAGGCCCCCGACTGGGAGTACGACTTCGACCCACAGGTGTGTGTGCGAGTGCAGTGAGGCGAAGGCAAGGACCGTGTAACTAGCGCGGTGTTCGTAGTTCAGCGCAGGCATCGTGCCTTCTGCGTCCACGGAAGACGTTGCCGCCACCACAGGCTCACCGCTGAGCAAGCCGAGGAGCAGCCACACCATGAAAGCCACGAACCTCTCATCCGCCCTCTTCTACGTTGTCGTAGCTGCGGTGGCAGGCTACGCCTATCACTACTACCGCACGGCGTATCTCCCCCGCGAGGAGATCAGCAAGACGCTCAGGAGCTACACTCTCCAGGCCTCCATGGACGGCAGCCCGCTCACGGCCACGCTGCCGGAGGTCCTTCTGCGCTACGACCCTGACGCCCAGCAGTATACGCAGCCGGTCAGCGGCGGGGCTACGGACATCGGGAGTGCGACGTCGACCGGAGAAGCCCCCCTCGACGTTGAGATCATCTATAGGCGCGCCAAAGGGCGCTACCTGGTGGCCTACCGCGAAGGCGCCGCTCGCCTCGAACTCGAGGTCGACACGATCGGCAAGACCGTCGAGCCCGCCAACGATGAAGCCAAGCGCTACTTCACGTTCAGAGATTGCAGCTTTGATCGCCATCAGAGCCGGCCCGGCCTGTTCCCGTTTCTGCAGGGCCTCGCTCCCTGAGGATACTGCCGCCCACCGCCCACGTTGGCCCAACACGCGCCCAGGAGGCACTCTCGTATGGCATCTCGCACCGTCCTTCCCCTCGCCGCACTGTCCCTCTGCGTTGCCCTTGTCTCCCTCTCCCCCACCCCCGCCACCGCCGACACCCGCGTCGGCCGCCTGGGCATCCTGTGCGATGTCCACGGCTACCGCGTGGGCGACTACGTGGTCGTGCCTCTCCGCGGCATCGCTGAGTGGCTGGGAGCTGAAGTGACGTACAAGAACCCTACCATCGAGCTGAAGCGCGGCAAGCACCTGACCAAGACCACGCTGAACAAGAAGACCGCCACAGTAGACGGCCGCCAGATCACGCTCCCGACGGCGCCCAAGGTGTATGACGGCATCACCTGTGTGCCGCTGAGGCTCATCTCGGCGGCGTTCCCGGTGGATGTGGAGTACAAGGCGGGCGACGCTGGCCTGCCGGCCCGAGTACCCTCCGTATCCATCAGGTTCGACGGGCGGCTCGGTCGCGTGGTCGTCCACGCCACCAGCCCCGCAGTGACCGCGCAGATCATCGCGGCGGAGGAGGCCTCGCAAAGGGCGGAAGGCAGCCGGCATGCGCGGTACGCTGTCGACTGGTGGTTCGCGTGCCATACGGTCCTGAAGCATGGGTACGTGTGGTCCGACAACGCCCATGAGTACCTCGTTGGCAGTGGCGAGTTCTCTCCGGAGAGTGACGGCGGCCTGATCTGGAGCAAGAAGGGTGGTGCCTGGCGCTGCGTGTCGAGTCTCGGCTGTCACGATGACGAGTGGGACGATCAACTGAGACAGCTCGGCGTGCCCAATGACGTGCTCGCTGAGGTCGCAGCGGGCATCGGCCTATAGGCGTGCAGGCCGCCGCCCACACCAACTACCAGGAGACCATAATATGCGCAACATGCTGCTTGCAGCCCTGATGGTCAGTGCCCCCGCCCTCTGCGTGGCGGCCGACTGGCACCCCGGCGTGGTGCATCTGCACAGCACCTACTCGGACGGCGTGCTCTCGCCGCACGAACTCGCCGCCGCCGTTCGGCTGGCGGGCGGAGAGTTCATGGTTGTCACCGACCACTACAACAACATAGGCCAAGAGCTGAAGATCGGCACGCCTCTGTCGATCGGGCTCACGGACGTGTTCCACAATCACGGCGGCCCCTGGGGCTTTGCCGAGTACGCCGACACCGTGTCGCGCCTCACTACGCCAGGAGAGTTCGTGGCCATCCCTGGAGCCGAGATCGGCGCCAAGTGGGAGCCCGAACCGGGCAATGAGGCTTCCTCGCACACTCTGGCCATCGGCACCATCGACGAGCCCGATAGCCAGGTGCTGGACGAGTATTGCGAGAAAGCCGGGGGCCAGCAGCACATCATCAACAAGATCCGCCAGTGGGGCATGTTGCCCGTCGCCGCGCACCCCAGCATGCTGCTCGACGGCCGCTCCGGCAAGCTCAGCCTGACAGGGCGCATCGACTACCGCTACGACAAGCGCCCTGCGGCCGAGACGGCGGATGTGGACGGCAACTACCGCGACATCCAGTACAAGGGCCTGGCAGGCGTGGAGTTGTTCAACGCCCCGAACTCCGAGCAATGCCAGAGCGACATAGACTTCTACCTGCGTCTGATCCGCGAGGGGTACAAGCCCTTTGTCACAGCCGGTAGCGACTACCATGGCTACAAGCCCTCAGAGACCGCCAGTCTCGGCAGGCAGACGTGGGTGTACGCCGCCGACCTAACGGCCGAGGGCCTGCTCAGAGCGATGTCAGAGGGCCGCACTTGCGCCGCCCAGCACGGTGCGCGGCTGGTCTCGATGAGGCCAATGCCGGGTGAGCACGTGCAGTCCGGGGATTCAGTGGTGAAGGCCACTGTCGAGTTCCCCACTGCGACCACGTCCGAGAAGCTGTTCGTAGTGTACCGTGACGGCGTGGAGGCTCCCGGATCCAGGCAGACGAAGCCCGCCGGGCCTGCGAGCTATGACTACGAATGGACCGACGCCGCCGCGGACGGCAAGGAGCACAGCTACGTGCTGAGGGTGGGGGAGGTGTTGGTAACGTCGCCGGGGTATGCCACCGGACTAGGGCCCGCGACGGAAGGGCTCCTCTTCCTCCGCGACAACCAGGTCATGGTAGCCGACCCCGCGACCTGGACCAGTCGTGTGCTCGCAGGCAGCAAGTCGCGGTACGATGGGTTCCGTGTTGCGGGCATGACCTGGGCCCTGCCCGGGGGGCGGATAGTGGTACAGCCGAGTCAGGATGACATGGAGGGCGGCGAGGCCTACGCAAGCCTGCTTCTGGGGGTCTCGGGAGAGGTGCTCGGAAGCCTGGGGGACGGTGTAGCAGCCAGCGCCGACGGCACGACCTTCGCGTCCTCAGCAGACGCCTCGATCACCGTCTCGCGCCTGGTCGGCGAACAACTGGACATCGTCAAACGGTTGCCCCAGTCCCAGAGAGGGTACGGCCTGTCGCCAGATGGCCGACGCGTAGCCGTGGCAACCATCACCGATGACCCGGCAGACGTCGTTGCCATCCATTCGCTGGACGTGGATGCTGGCACCGTGCAGACCTTCTCGGCCGACCAGGGAGGTGGGCCGCACAGCCCGTCCTGGTCTTCGACCGGCCGCTTCATCGCGTATGGGAACCACGCGACGGGAGGCGGGGCAGGAATCGGTGTCTACGACACAGATGGAGGCGAGGACCGGGCACTGACCGACTGGGGAGGACAGAGCGAGTGGTGCCCCACGTCCGACCGCCTGGCAGTCGTCAGTTGGGAACGCGGAGTGTACGCGAACGAAGGCGATCGTTACCCCCAGCGCATCGAGGGACGGATGCTGGTGCTCGCTGCCCCAGACTGGGAAGAGGAGTGCTCGGTGCCCTGTCGTGACGCAGGGATGGCCCAACTCGCGTGGTCGCCGAATGGCACTCACGTGGCAGTGCTCCAGGAGGCGGGAGACGGGCCAGGCGACCGCGTGCTGGAGGTCATCTCCCTGGCTGACCAGCACTCCCGTCCACTGGCGAAGGGCCCGATCGTCTCGATGGCCTGGTCGCCGGACGCGGCAATGGTCGCCGTCACGACCTGTACCGGCTGGGACGATCTTGGGCATCCGCAGGCACCATTCGCAATCGAGGTAAGAAACGCCGGTGATGGCAGCACGATTGCGAGACTGGACAACGCACGTTGCGCTGCTTGGCTAGGCTGCCAGACATCACAGCGGGTTGGCGGCTACTACTAGGCCCGACCCCGTCCCGAAGAGCCGGGGCCGTCATGCGCCTTTGTCGCGCTCGCCGCCGCAATCCTCGATCCCAATGTGCTACTAAGGGAGGACCCAATGACCGTCACAAGACCTCACCACACCACCGCCGTCCTGGCACTCGCCCTGCTTCTGGTCGTGCCTCTTGCCGTCACACACGCCGCCCCTCAGACCTCGTCTGAAGTGGCCTACCTCAAGGATACCAGCGCCCTGGTGCCTGTGCGGGCCATCTTCGAGTGGCTGGGGGCCGAGGTGGAGTTCAGCAAGGGGAGCATCGTCGCCACGAAGGGCGACACTACCGTTCGCCTGAAGACCGGTAGCGTCACCGCCTGGATCGGCGACAAGGAGACCAAGCTCGCCGTGGCCCCGACGCTCATCGGCGGCAAGACCTACGTCCCCCTGCGTTTCGTGGCCGAGAGCTTCGGAGCGGAAGTGGGGTATGACGCCAAGGCGCGCAAGGTGACCGTGGCACAGGCCGGCAAGGTGCTGGTGATGGCGGCGCGGGAGGTGCCGGCGCCGAAGCCGCGGGCCAAGGCTCCCACCTACCGCGTGGATACCGTCTGGGGCAGCACCGGCAATGGTCCAGGCGAGTTCTGGGCCGTTTGCGGAGTTGCCGTCGATAGCCAGGGGAATGTCTACACGGTGGAATACGAGGGCCACCGCATTCAGAAGTTCACGTCCCAGGGCCGCTTCATCGCCAAGTGGGGCAAGCTCGGCGACGGTGGTGGCGGTGAGCTGGTGAATCCCACGGACCTGGCCGTCGCGCCGGATGGCACCATCGTGGTGTCGGACTCGTGCAATCGCCGCGTACAGCGGTTCTCGGCGACAGGCCAGTTCGTCGACAAGTGGACAGCCCCCGCGTCACAGCGCGATGAGTTCTCCGAGCCGAGTGCCATCGCGGTGGACGCCGCCGGCAATGTGTATGTGGGGGCCTCATGGACGCACCGCATCTGGAAGTTCGCGCCTGACGGCCGGTGCCTGGCATCATGGACGTCGGGGCCGGTAGCCACGGAGGATCTGGACTTCCGGGTGGGCACATGCGGCATCGCCGTGGCCTCGACCGGGACGGTGTACGTGTGCAACATCGAGAACGACTGCCTCGACCGCTTTGCACCGGACGGGAAGCTGCTGTCGTCCTGGAAGCGGTCCGGTGGGGCGGCGGCGGTCGCCGTCGCCGCGGACGAGACGGTCTACGTGGCCTGCGCGCCCGAGGAGGGGCGCGAGCGCATCGTCCTATTCACTGCCGAGGGCGAGCAGATCGGCGAGATCGGCACCGCCAAAGGCGCCATTGAGTTCGACGGTATCGGTGGGCTGGCTCTGGGCGACGACGGGGCGCTGTACGTTGCTGAGCCCCGGCAGTCACGCGTCCAGAGGCTCGTGCCGGTGGCCGTGGATTGAGGGTTTGCGGGGGACGCGCCTGGCCATCGGGCCGGAGCCCGCGGGGGAAGGCCGGCAGCGCAACACACAATGGGAGGGAACCATGCAGGTCATTCTTTGCAGGCGTTGGAGGCTAGCGCTGTGCGGTATCGTGACGTTAGCAGGTCTGGTGTGGGGGGCCATCGCGCTTGGTGGATGTGGCGGCGGGGGCGGAGGCGGCGGCGGTACCACCCCGCCACCGGGGCTGACCGACGAGCTTATCGCGGCCATCGAGAACGACAGCGAGGAGATCACCGCCCTGGCCCAAGCCGCGGGGCCGGCCAACTACGAGCAGGTCGCCGTCCAGGCCGAGCGCCTGGGCACGGTCGAGTGGGCGCAGGCCGACGGGGGGACGCTGACAGTGAGGTACAGGAACGCAGGCCTGGAGTCCTGGGTATCCGCGCCTGACTGGGTCGAACCTGACGTTTGGCCGACAGTCGGAGGGCGCGCACCGTCTGCGGCGCCTGTGAACCCGGCTGAACTGGTCGGCGGCCGGAAGGCCATGCTCATCAACTCGGTCGCTGACGACCCCGGCTTCTCGGAAGTCCCGGCACTCATGCGCCAGAGCGAGCACCTACTTCAGGCGATGGGGTACGAGGTGGAGCGCATCGATGGGAGTGCGTGCACTATCGAGAAGATGAAGCAGTTGACCGGGGCCTCGGTGGTCGGGTTCTGCGGGCACGGGACCCGCCTGACAAGCAGTGTCGCCCTGGTTGTCAGACACATCGGCCTGCAGACAGGCCAAGACTGGGGGGCAGTGTCGCTGCGCCGGTACGCGGCTGACTGGTTCGCAGACCGCGTCACTGTGATGAACGTGCCATGGGGGGATGGCACCCGCGAGCAGCGCAAGGCCAACTACCGCCGCATGGCGGCCGTCACGAACATCTTTTTCTCACACTATTACAGCCAGCCGAACGCGAAGCTGTCACGCGCCCTGTTCTACTGCGGGAGCTGCATGGGTCTGCGGGACGACACGCTGGCGAATGCGCTGCTTGGGGCCGGCGCCTCCGCGTACGTCGGCTGGACTGAGACCCAGCGCATCGGACCGTGGGCCATGCTGCAGCTCTTCCGGTCGATGCAGTCGGGGATGGATCTCGAGCATGCCATGGGGACTCTCGGGCCCGGCCTGAGCACCGACGACTTCTACCACGAGGACCGGCGCCGTCAAGTCCATGCCGTCCTGCAGTACCGCCCCACGTCCGGCGGCACCCTTCAGCTATCTCTGCCCGGACGCAACGTCGATCCGTTCCGCGTCACCCTCACCTGGCAGGCGCAAAACGACATCGATCTGCACGTCTTCGCGCGGCCGTCCTCGCATTCGTACTACGCCAACAAGGCAATCACCATCGGGGCACTGGATGTCGACGACGTGGACGGGTACGGCCCGGAGCACTTCACAGCCGACCAGAGGATCGCGGGCACCTACTACGTCGCCGCCAACTACTACTCCGATCGTGGCACCTCCGCCGCTACGCCTACCTACGTGCAGGTAGAGACCGCAAGCACCGTGAAGTCCTATGGGCCCTACACACTCCAGACGGAGAACTTCAACTCCGGCTATCCGGTCAGGGGGAGCACCAACTCGTGGTGGCGCGTATGCGACATCCACGTGCTCTCCAACGGGAGCGTGGACGTGCGTTCGCCGGACACCTCGATCCCGCTGGGCAACTACGGCTACGGTGGGACCTACGGTGTTCGGCACTCGGCGGCCGGCCCGCGGAAGGACTACGAGGCCATCCCGGTGGGCATAGACCCCTCGTTGCGTCCCTTCATGGTACCTGAAGGCGCTTCGCGGTAGTGCCGCCCCTCTGGCCGCGGATGCCGGCGGACGTCGGCCACGGCAGGACAGTGCCGGTTCTCGCGCTCAGCGCGTCACTGGTTGTCCTGCCGTGGCTGGAGGGGGGGCGCACGGAGCCCTCCGTCCTCTTGCCTGTGGGCTTGGGTGCGACGGCTCTCGTGGGCCGTCTGGCGTGGGGGCCTGCGCACTTGGAGCCGCGACGCATCTGGGGCGCATTGATCGTGGTCGGCTACGCGTGGGGCAGCCTGGCCTGGAGCCGGTGCCCGAATGAGACGCTCTCCGCCGCCCTGGTCACTACGGCACTCGCGCTCATCTGGGTCTCGATCGACGGCTGGACCGGGCATGCGGGCGACTGCCGTCTGCTGCTGGGCGCCCTGGCCGCGAGCCTTGCCCTCAGCGCACTGCCTGCGCTGCGCCAGGTCTCAAGCGGGGCGATGACGCCGGGTTTCTGGCTGGACCCGGAGTTCCGCCAGGCCATCCCGCTGCGCGTCACCGGTCCGTTTCTGAATCCCAACGTCTACGCCGGTTATCTCTCCTACGCCCTGCCCCTCTGCCTGGCCTGGGCCCTGCATGCGCCGGGCTGGGCCGGGCGTCTCGCCGCTCTGGCTTCGGGTCTGGCCACGGCGGGGCTGCTCCTGACCTACTCCCGTTCCGGCTGGATGGCGGCAGGGCTGGGCTGCGCCCTGGTCGTGGCCTGTGCGGCCCTCTCCCGATGCATCCGCTACCCATGGCGCCTCGCCCCGGCGGTGCTGGCGGCTCTCGTGGTCTGCGTCTCCAATCCGGCGGGCGTGTCTCAGCGCGCCACCCGGCTTCCCCATGCCGGACAGGGCACGCTGGATCACCGCACCTTCATCTGGTCTGCGGGCCTGGCGATGTGGAGAGACGCGCCACTGCAGGGGGTGGGTCTGGGCTGTTTCGGGCGCTGCTATGCGTCGGCACGGCCCCGAGGTGTCCTTGAGCGCTATGCCATCGTGGCCGAACCGGGGAGCGCACACAGCGACTATGTGCAGCTCGCGAGCGAGACCGGTTGCCTCGGGATCGCGGTCGGCCTGCTCGCGGCTCTCGTGGTCGTGCGGCGGCGACGGGACCCCGGCGACGCGGCCGGTGCCGGTGCGAGCCTCCCGCTCCTCCGATGGGGCGCATGGGGTACCGTGCTGGCGGCGGCGGCGGGCGGCCTCACCCAGAGCAACCTGCAGACGCCCCTCTGCGCGCTCTTGCTGCTGCTTGCCCTCTCGGCGATCGCCGACGGGCCCGCCTCTGCCCCGGCGGAGGCCCGCCGTCCTGCGCGGGCCGTGCGCTTGACCGGCGCGGGGCTGGCTGTGCTGATGGTGATAGCATCCCTCGCCTTGCACACGGCATACTGGTTGCGCGCCGCAGGCGAGCAGGCCGTCAGGTCGGGCGACATCGGCCATGCCTGGTCCTGCCTCCAGCGCTCGCGACGCCTGAACCCTGTGGACGCGCAGACGACAGCGCTGCTGGCGGACGTGCCGGCCGCGGGCCTTTCCCCCTCGCCGGCAGCAGACCGGCCGGCCGCCGCCGAGGCGCTGTACCGGCGAGCCATCGCGCTTGACCCGCGCTCGGGAATGCTCTACTGCAAGCTCGCCGACACGCTGGAGAAGCAGGGACGACCGGACGCGGCCTATGAGGCCTGCGAACAGGCGTGTCGCCTGGACTGGTACCGGGCCTCGTTCCATCTCCAGGCAGGGCGCCTGGCGGCGGCCGGAGGGCGCACCGGGATCGCCAGACACCATCTGGAGACGGCCGTCGCGCTGTTCCCGTTGGCTATCGAGCTGGAGGAAAGCCGCTCGGGCCCGGACGCCGACCAGACGGACATCCTCCGGCGAGCCCGGGAGGACGCCATGCGGCGCCTGGCAGAGCTGCGCTCACCGGCGCAGCGCGAGGCACGATAGCCCCCGGGCCCTCGCCCGGCGGGATGCTCGAGCACCTGCGGACGCTCACGGCCCCTGAATCGCGGAGATCCGCCAGTGCCCATCGACACGATGGAAGATGAAGGACCCCATGAAGCCAATCTCGCCCCCCATCTCAGACTCCGGGATGCTGCCGTCATAGGCGATGGAGTAGTAGTCCTGGGGCGTGGCACATGCATAGCTGCCGGCGATGCCGTCGTTGCGGCCGGGCGGGTTGAACGTGAACTTGCCCTGGAACAGCCCGCGGATCTCCCTGCGCAGTTGCGCGCCGCTGATGTAGCCCTCGTCGTAGTACCGCAGAGGCACGACCATCGCCGCCTCGATGGTTTCGAGGTCCTTTCCCCTGAAGGCCTTCTCAACCTCGCGCATGAATGCCGACAGGTCTTTGTGCGAGCGGATCACAACGCCCCTCGGGGTCAGCAACGGTAGTGACGCCCTGCGCCCCTTGTATGCCAGAGAGACCAGGCGTTGTGTGGCGTCGTACCCCAGCTCCACCCCGAGCCCCCCTGCGGCGAAGCGGACAGGGACGTACCCGGTGCCCGCCAGGATGAACGGGGCGCCATCCAGAGCGACCGCCTTGCCGTCCCGGAAGGCACGCCTCTTGCCGATCTCCAGCTTCAAGTGGCGGGCAGGCGTCTTCAGAGTGATGACGCCCCCTGAGAAGCCCAGTTCCGCGCCACTGACGGCGGCTACGGAGCGGGCGGGGACGAAGGTGCAGTCGCCCTTGCGGACGGCATAGTCGGCCGCGGAGGCGGCGACGCAGACAGTGAGGGCAAGGGCTATCGAGACGACGATCAGCGTCCGGCGGCATGAGTGCATAGGTTCCTCCTGGGATGGATGGGTTGCACAGGGCGTCCGCGCCGTTACGGATCCAGCCGTACCATATGTGACTCACTTGAGGCGAGGCCTCTGGCCCACTGCGGGAACTGCTCATCCTTCTCCCACTTCAACGGCTCAGGCAGGTTGTAGTGCGCCGCGATGGAGCCGTCAGAGAC
>Ga0334883_1003276_pt1 | contig 17751 bp, 12 predicted proteins | sample GraSluR1_MG_6_FD_207230 | JGI IMG/M metagenome (GOLD analysis project Ga0334883, IMG submission 207230) | Sludge microbial communities from methane-producing bioreactor in Wageningen University, Netherlands - Granular Sludge_09_05-R1 | ecosystem: Engineered > Bioreactor > Anaerobic >... | reverse complement strand
CCTTGCATCCAGATACAATGTTAAAATAATAGCCACCAACGATGTTCATTTCATAAATGCCGGGGATGCCGAGGCCCACGACCGGCTGATCTGCATAAATACCGCAAAGGATATTGATGATCCCAACAGGCTGAGATATACCAGGCAGGAGTACCTGAAGAGTGAGGAGGAGATGCGCTTCATCTTCAGCGATATCCCTGAGGCTGTTGATAATGTCTCCGGGGTTGTCTCAAAGATTGAAAAATTCAGGCTCGACCGGGAGCCTGTTATGCCTGATTTCGATCTTCCGGAAGGGTATGCCGACAGGAATGAGTACCTCAGAGACCTGACATACAGGGGAGCAGGGGAGAGATGGGGATCAATAACGAAGGAGCTGACCGAAAGAATTGATTTTGAACTTGAAACAATTGCCAAGATGGGGTTCCCGGGATATTTCCTGATTGTTCAGGATTTCCTCAGGGCGGCCCGCGAGCTTGGTGTGTCAGTAGGTCCCGGAAGAGGTTCCGCTGCCGGTTCGGCAGTAGCATACAGCCTCAGAATAACAGATATCGATCCCATCAAATACGGTTTGCTTTTTGAGCGTTTTCTTAATCCCGACCGTGTATCACTTCCCGATATTGACATTGATTTTGACGAAGACGGGCGGGAAGCCGTGCTGAAATATGTTGTTAACAAATACGGACACGACAAGGTTGCACATATTATCACATTCGGTACAATGGCCGCAAAAATGGCCATCAGGGATGTTGCCAGGGTGCAGAAACTCCCTCTGCCCGACGCCGACAGGCTTGCCAAGCTTGTGCCGGAAAGGCCCGGCGTTACATTATCGCAGGCTTATGCTGAAGTGCCTGAACTGGCAAGGGAAAAAGAATCACCCAACAAACTGATCGCCCAGACACTAAGATATGCCGAGGTTCTCGAAGGATCGATCAGACAGACCGGCGTCCATGCCTGTGGCGTGATAATAGGTAAGGAATCCCTCGATAATTACATACCTCTTTCCACGGCAAAAGACACCAAACTCTATGTGACACAGTATGACGGGAGTCAGGTCGAATCGGTGGGGCTGCTGAAGATGGACTTCCTTGGGCTGAAAACACTCTCGATAATAAAGGATACCGTTGAGAACATAAAGAAGTCTAAAGGTATTGATATAGAAATCAATAACCTGCCTCTCGACGATAAAAAAACATTTGAGCTTTTCAGCAACGGCGAAACCACAGGAATCTTTCAGTTTGAATCGACCGGTATGAAGAGATACCTGAGGGAGCTTAAACCGACACGCTTCGAGGATCTGGTGGCAATGAATGCTCTTTACAGGCCCGGACCAATGGAATATATCCCAAAATTCATCAGAAGGAAGCATGGCCAAGAGCCTATCGATTACACTCTTCCCGTGATGGAGAAATATCTTAATGACTCCTACGGCATAGCAGTCTACCAGGAACAGGTGATGCTGCTTTCGCAGGAGCTTGCGGGATTTACCAAGGGTGAGGCTGATTCCCTGAGAAAAGCGATGGGGAAGAAGAAGCGATCCATTATGGATGAGATGAGGATCAAATTCCTCGAGGGCTGTAAACAAAGAGGTTATGATGAGAATATTGTCTTAGGCATATGGTCCGACTGGGAAGCTTTTGCACAGTATGCATTCAACAAGTCACATTCAACCTGTTATGCGCTTATTGCCTTCCAGACAGGTTATCTTAAAGCTCACTTCCCGGCAGAATACATGGCGGCTGTTTTGAGCCGCAACTTCAGCGATATCAAAAAAATAACCATCTTCATGGATGAAACCCGCAGAATGGGGATAGAAGTGCTGGGGCCCGATGTCAACGAAAGTGATGTTAAATTTACTGTCAACAGGGACGGCAATATCCGTTTTGGCCTGGGAGCAATTAAAGGGGTTGGCGAGAGTGCAGTCATGCAGCTCATAGGGGAAAGAGAAAATAACGGCCTCTATGAAAGCATCTTCGATCTTGTCGAAAGGGTTAACCTGAACACCCTCAATAAAAAGAATCTTGAAGCAATGGCCGTTGCAGGAGCTTTCGACTGTTTCACGGAAATAACAAGAGCACAATATTTCTCGCTCGATTCAAAAGGATTCTCATTTATTGAAAGCCTGATGCGATACGGTAATAATGCCAAAGCAGTAAAGAATTCAAGCCAGCAAACACTCTTCGGCGAAGCAGGTGGCTTTGATATTATTAAACCGGAACCGTCCGAGTGCCCGGAATGGCCCAAGCTTGAGAAACTCAACAGGGAGAAGGAGGTAATAGGTATCTATCTCTCATCTCATCCCCTTAATGATTTCAGACTGGAAATAAATACCTTCACAACAGCGACCCTTGCCGATCTGCAAAACATGAAAGAGTGGCTCGACCGCGATGTTACAGTAGCCGGAATGGTAACCGAAACAAAAAACGGTATAGGCAGGAACGGCAAACCCTACGGCTCCTTTACCCTCCAGGATTACTCAGATTCATTCAGGTTCATGATGTTCGACAAGGAATATATTGAGAACAGCAAATTCTTTATCACCGGATATTACCTGCTGATAAAGGGAAGGGTACAGAAAAGACGATACAGGGAAGAGGAGCTTGAATTCAGGATAAAGAGCATTAATCTCCTTTCCAGCGTTAAAGACGAACTTATTAAATCGGTAACCCTGAGAATTGATCCCGAATATATAAACAGCGAAATGATACTCGAGCTTATGGAAGTGATACGGGAGAACATGGGAGAATCGGAGCTTAAGTTTCTTTTTACCGACGCTGAAGACAAAATATCACTTCCCATGTTCTCAAGGAGTATCCGCGTCAGGCTTAACAATGGATTACTTGCTTATCTCGATGACCACCCGGGAATTGATTATAAAGTTAATTAGTTATATTAGCAGCCGAAAATTTTTTTAACACCTGAAAAAGAAACAATCTATGCCAGTGGAAGTAAATGATAACAATTTTGATGAAGTGGTCCTCAAGTCCGACAAGCCTGTAATCGTTGATTTCTGGGCGGAATGGTGCGGGCCATGCAGAATGATAGCCCCGATTATTGAGGAGATATCGGATGAATATACAGGGAGAGCTGTTGTGGTCAAATGTGACGTTGATGAGAGCCCTGGTGTTGCATCCAGATTCGGGATCAGGAATATACCAACCGTCCTCTATTTTAAAAATGGTGAGGTTGCCGACAAGCAGGTGGGTGCTGTTCCGAAGAAGAATTTTACCACAAGGCTGGATGCTCTTCTCTGATATCTGTAATCTGGAATTTTATTTATAGGGCATAATCAAAGCCATATTTATAAACCTAAGATGAGAATTTGTGTTTTTGCTGCATCAAGCAGCCGCATCGACAGAAGGTATATGGAAGCTGCCGCCGAGCTTGGCCTTTTGCTTGCGAATGCAGGAATAGGGGTTATTTACGGTGGAGGAGGTATTGGTCTTATGGGTATTCTTGCTGACTCAGTTCTGGCTAACGGCGGCACCGTTACCGGTGTAATCCCTTCCTTTATGAACGATGAGGGATGGGGTCATACTTCGCTTAAGGAAATGATTATAACTCCTGACATGGGGGAAAGAAAACGGACAATGTTTTCGATGGCCGATGCCGTGGTTGCCCTGCCCGGGGGACCCGGTACACTCGAGGAACTGACAGAAGCTATTACCCTTAAACAGCTCGGACTCTTCAGGGGTCCGGTAATTATTCTCAACATACTCGGTTTCTATAATCCCCTTATGGAGCTGCTCGACAATATGATAACCGGCAATTTTCTCAGGCAGGAGCATAAGGATATGTGGATGGTGGTATCCACCCCGGCAGAGGTTACAGTTGCCCTGACAAACAGGAGTGAATGGATTGATGATCCCCGTAAGATAGCCAGGATCTAAAGCTCGGAAAACCCGGCTATCCGTGTGCCTACAAACAGGATATCATCAACCTGTGGCAGATCTCCCTTCCATTGTAACAGTTCATCCAGAAGCCTTGACCTCTGTTCAGCTACAGGCAGTTGATAAATCTCTGTAACCAGCCTTCTTATATTTGCCGTCTTGAACTTCTTTCCGTCCTGGCATCCGAACTGATCGGCATAACCGTCGGAAAACATATAGAGCATGTCACCCGGACGAGCATCAACCTTCTGGTTTGTGTAATTCTTCCTGACATTAATCCCGGTCATCCCTATCGGTATCCTGTCGCCCCTGTAAATGAACAGTTCACCCTTCCTGACAAGATAGAGGGGATTAAAAGCACCTGCATATTCAACTGCAGAGCTTTTTTTATCAAATGTAATAAGCGCTATATCCATTCCATCGGTTATCGCTTTTTCATCACGCTGGAGTAATGCCTTGGTTACTTCTGCATTAAGCTGGTCGAGAATTGCGGAAGGTCTTGTAATACCATATTCCCTCACTATCTTGTTGAGCGAATTATGTCCGATGATTGACATGAAAGCTCCCGGCACACCGTGTCCCGTACAATCGGCCGCCGCTATAAACTGCTGGTCACCATTGTCATACATCCAGTAAAAATCACCGCTTACAATATCCTTTGGGAGGAACAGGACAAAAGTATCACTGAAGGTGTCTTCAGGAGGAAGCATGGCCCTCTGTATCCTTTCGGCATACCTTATACTGGCCGTTATATCCCTGTTCTTCTCCTCTATCTCCTCGCTTTTCTGTACAACCTCCGCCGTACGCTCCTTCACCTTCTCCTCAAGAACAAGCTTCTCCCTGATCAGGTTCTCCTCCCTTAACTTTATATAAACGGCTATTCCCGCCATAGCAATGGCTGACGATAACAGGATGAACCACCACGTTTTCCAGAAGGGGTGCTTTATGGTAAATGCATATGATACCGGGGTGCTGTTCCATCTCCCCTCATTGTTCCTTGCCGTAACCATGAAAGTATATTTTCCCGGAGGGAGCTTCTGATATACAGCCCTCGTCTGATCAGATACAGGTCTCCAGTCATCATCAAAACCGGCGAGCATGACCTTGTATTCAACCACATCAGGATCGGTAAAGCAGATACTGTAATAATCGAAGATCATGTCATTATCATTATACCTGCGTTTAAGCCCTTCAGTCATCTCCCTCGGACCGGAGAAATCCCTCAGCTCCTTAATGTGCGTCAGCGGCTCAATATTTTTGATCACCAGCTTCGAAGGAGTAAGCCGTACAGCACCGTTTGCCGTGCCAAACCAGATGTCGCCATTACCGGATCTGAAGACGGCGTTTGGCCTGCTCTCAATACCAGGGAATCCGTTTTTCTTTGTATAGGCATATATCTCCCCGGTTTCAGGGAAATAACGGTTCAATCCCAGGTTTGTTCCTATAAAAATGCTCCCGTCGCCACCATCAGCCAGCGATCTGATGGCATTCGACAGAAGCCCGTCTTCCTCCCTTATGATTGAGATGATGGTATTATTGCGATATGCCATAAGTCCCTGGGCCGTTCCCACCCACAGCGTTCCGCTGCTGTTCATTAATATGGCTGTTGGTATTATGTTCCTGAAGTCGGGGATTGCGCTGAATCTCATGGTGGCAGGTTCAAGATTGAAAAGTCCCGGTTTTTCATCACTGGCCTGCACGCCGATCCATAATCTCCCGGTACCGTCACAATAAAGAGCTGTAATGTTTGTTACCGTAACACTGTCCATAAGTGTTATCCTGTCGCCCGTGCCTGTTGTAAGATTCCAGTATGCCAGTCCGTCATCGGTGCCGATCCACAGATTATTTTCGTGGTCGGTCTCCATTGCCCTTACAATTCCAAGGCGATAAAGTATCTCACTGTTAAGCACAGGGTTATCTTCAAAGGTCTTTCTGCCGCTATTATACATCCGGACCCCGCCGCCTTCGGTTCCTATCCATATATTGCCATCAGCAGCCTCCCTGAAAAACCTGATCCTTAGTTTTTCATACTGATCGGCCCTGCCATGAATTATACGGGCAGACTCGGATCCGGGTTGAAATCTTGTTATCCCTGCATTTGTGCCAAGCCATATCTTCCCATCCCTCTCTTCATGTATTGCAAACACATTCGGATCCGGGAGAAGATCCTGATCATCAAAAATGATGAATGCATCGCCCTTGAAAATGGTAAGTCCGTTACTCTGATCAGCGATAAGTATATTACCTTCAACATCTTCAATTATCGATTGTATATTGGTTGGTACAAGTCCGTTACGCGAATCGAGTATTCGAAGGTCATCCCCTTCGAAAAGGGCGATACCTCCCCCCCATGTTCCTGCCCATATACGTCCCCGGCTGTCTTCGGTCAGACATGTTACAAAATTACTTTTCAATCCCTCCTTTACCAGATCGTGATAAACCATTCTGCTTTCAGACATCACATATTTGTAAAGTCCCCCGTTATGGGTGCCGAACCAGATGGATCCCGACCTGTCCTCAAGCATCGAAGTGACAGTGAAGTAGGTTGTAAGGTGAGGCATCCTGTAGATCTCAAACCTTTTTTCAGCGGAAACGAATCGTCTTATTCCCTGGTCAGTCATACAGAATAAGTCGCCCACGCTGTTCCGGTAGGTTCCCAGAACCTGGTCACTGAGCCCCGCTCTCCCCTTATGCTGCTCACCCTTTATCTTCCTGATATCAGCAACAGGCAGGCTGCAAACAATCGCTCCGCCGGAGGTGGAGGTAAACCACAATTCCCCCTTTACCCGTTCTGTAATGCTTGAGATATCACCTTCGAGAGTGAGTGAATCAAAAGAGGCTTTCTCGAAGGTTCGTCCGTTGAAACGTGATATTCCTCCGTTATTGTGACCAAACCAGATAAAACCCTCCGAGTCCTCATATATCCTCCTTACACCATATTCTGAAAGCCCGTCCTGCGATGTGAAATTCTCAAACCGCTTACCATCGAATCTGGACACCCCTGTTTCAGTGCCAAGCCACAGATAATGCCCCGCATCCTGAAGCAGAGCATATACCTTCGAAGAGCTTAGCCTTTGCTCCTCCCTGTAGTTGTCGAAAAAATATCTCTGGGCTGATGCCGGACGGTAAATTGTTGTTGACAATAGGACAATCCCGACAAATATTACTGCCCGGCATCTGTCATTATTAGAAAACAACATTTTGCTATCTATTTGGGAATGAAGAAGAATGATCCGTTTTCGTCCTCAAAACCCATGATCTTGCCGAATTTTGGTCTTTGCTGATTGTAATTTGCCAGAGTATTCGAAACTGACTTAACAATCGTTTCAATCGGCACACAAGCATTCCTGTTATTAGAAAGTGTGCTCGCAAAGGTTCTTGTGAACTGTGAGAAATCAGAGGCCTGTTCTGTATTTGATGATGTGAAAGCCTGGGCTGACCTGGCTGTCTTTGCCCTTATATCGTCGCACGACGGCTCTTCATTGACCGCACGCATTGCTGTAAAGAAACTGGGGCCTGATTCACAGGCATCAGAAACAACAAGTGTATGGGTCAGCAGGTCTGCATAGCTCTGCATACCTGCCCTCAGCTGGTTTATGTTGAAATATGTGAATTCATCATCTCTCCTGGCATCCACCGGGATCCAGTAACCCACGTTATTGATGAATTTTCCATGACCGGCAAACCATATCATCAGCGATTTGACACGGTTGCTCCTTACCGCATCCCGAAGCTCAATACTGAAGAACCTTTCCATCTCCGATTTGGTCATATCCCTCAGGTGCCAGACATAATCTATCTGGTAATTTGCCAGCGCCGATCTCATGATCTTGATATCATTAACAGGCCCGTCAAGGCTCGCAAACGATTCATAACTTGAGTTCTCGATAAAAACCACCCATGTCTTCCCCATAGGATTATCTGCCAGACCTGTAAGATCATCCCTGTTGATCATATACTCTGCTGCCGATCTGTTCCCATATTTATCCTCGGCAATGATTGTGAATCTGTCTTTGTTCTGGATATTCAGTGTGGCAGTGAATCCGGGATTATTTTCACCCGGATTATAGGTCGCCGTCATCTCATCAATGAATATTGATCTGATGCTGCTCTGATCGGTTATTTTCCCTTCGATGAAGAGTGATCGTGAACTGGTGCCGAGATATATCTGACCATTGTCAGATGCTATGGGTGCCAGAAGCCTTATTACGGGAGGGTCTGTTTCAGTCCGGTTAATAATAAAATCAGAAATTACCCTGTTATCGTAAACGTCAACCGCTTCAAGCTGTACCTTGTCAGCCTGCCTTATATCTACTGTTGCAGCAAACTCAAAGATATCACCCTTCCTGTCGAACTGGATCTCCTTCCCGTTGATCGTGAAGCTTGTCAGGTCACTCTTGTCGAAAATCCTTCCAGCTATCACTATCGACTCACTTTTACCCGGAACCTCGATATGGGTTTCATCCGTAACAGGACTTGCCACGGTTATTACCGGTTTATCATTCTCGCGGTTAATCTCAAAAAGTCTCTCCCTGGCATTATCAAGCATCTCCCGGGTTTTCATGTCATATTTCACCAGCTCCGTTACTTTCGAATAGTCAAAGATGGCCTTTTCATAATTCATGATACCCTCATATGATTTTGCCCTGGCTGAGAATGCAACCGGGTCATCAGGCTTCATATCAAGGTATCTGGAAAAATCCCCTATGGCATTTGTATGCTGGTTAAACTCCTGATAGCAGACTCCCCGTGCAAGGTAGAAGGTCGGGTTTTCCGGCTCAATAAGTATGTTCTTTGAGAGGTCGTTTATGGCACTGGGATAGTCGAGGTTTGCCTGGTGAATCCGGCTCCTTACAAGGTAAGCCGTAGTGTTTTTGTCGTTGAGTTTCAGCACTTCATTCACCTGGTTCATTGCAGCCTGGGGACTTGAATTCAACAGAAGCTCCGCAAGAAGAAGTCTTGGTTCAGCCAGCTTTTTGTCCTTTGAAATAGCTTTCTCCAGCTCCCTCTTTGCCAGTATATCATTGTTCAGCTCCATGTAAATCCTGCCCCGGTAATAATAATTCATCGGATTGTTTTTAATAAGCATTGCCGTGTCTGACACCTTCAGGGCCTGATCATATCTCTCCAGCCCGATAAGGGAGATCACCTTCTCGGGGTACACCTGTGGGTTTCTTCTCTCGATGGCAGAGGCCCTGTTGAGATGCTTTAACGCCTGCTCATAATCCCCGAGGTTATTGTATGCATGACCCAGTCCGATAAGGGCTTCAACACTCTTTGGCTGAAACATGACCGATTTTTCAAGATCGTCCCTGGCATCCTCGTGTTTACCCAGCTTAGAGTAAACATTACCTCTTGCGGTATAATACAATGGATTTGCCGGATCGAGATTTATTGCCCTTGAAAACTGAGCGGCAGCCTCTTCATATCTCAGGTTTTTAACAAACACATTTCCTGCCTTGTAGAATTTTTTGGCGCTCTGACCATAAGAAACAACGGTCACCAGCGCTATCATCACCGTCAGAAAAAATATCCGTTTCTTCATAATCCGAAATAATTACCAATAACTTATTAACAGTCAAAAATATAAAATTATTCAATAACCAAATCATTATTAGCTAATTCCTCTCATTCACAAGTATTTTCAGGGAGCTCAGTCCGTAGCTGACTAATGCTTCAATTTTTCCTTCAACCACAGGAGCCCTGATTCCATTCCTGAAGCTGCCGAATCCTGAGAATATTCGCGCCTCGTCCCATAAATCGCTCTTTATAAAGTGATTAATGGTCTGGGCTCCTCCTTCTACAATAAGAGACTGTATGCCTTTCTCAAAGAGCCAGGAAGAGATCTGTTTTGCTGCCGTAAGGTCCGAATCGAGTTTAACCATCAAAGCCCCTGGTATATTTGCTTTCCCATTAGATGTAAATACAATGTTTGAGCCTATGAGTTCGGTGACTGCCAGTTTTTTTCCAAGGTTCCCCGATCCGCTGAGTATTATCCTGACCGGATTTTTACCACTCCATTCCCTTACATCAAGCCGCGGATTATCCTGCCTTATCGTACCGGCACCTGCCAGTATTGCCTGTTCAGCTGCTCTCCATCTGTGTACAAGAACACGTTCAGGCTTGCCCGTTATCCAGTTTGGCCCCTGTGCTGTGCTTTCATTCCTTGTGATGTCGATAAAACCATCGGCACTCTGTGCCCATTTGAGGATAATATAGGGTCTGTTCCTCTCATGAAAAGTGAAGAATCTCCTGTTCAGATACCTGCATTCATCCTCAAGGATTCCGGTTACGATCCGGCATCCGGCATCGCGGAGGCGTTCAATACCCCTGCCTGCCACCTTGCTGCTTGTATCAACCGTGCCAATTACAACTTCAGGTATCCGGTGGGAAACAATAAGGTCAGCACACGGGGGTGTTTTTCCCTGATGGGAACATGGCTCAAGATTTACATAAAGAGTTGAGGATCTGAGGCTTTTTTTATCCTTCACCGATTCGATGGCAAGGACCTCTGCATGAGGAGCTCCGGCTTTCAGATGATATCCCTCGCCGGTAATGACCCCGTTATGAACTATCACCGACCCGACCATGGGATTCGGATAAGTCATCCCCTCTGCCTTGCCTGCCAGTTCAATACACCGGCGCATGAATTTTATGCTGTCATCCCCCGACATTACTCTTAAAACGCTAAATTTGAATCATGGGCGTCATTCTACAAACTCTGAAAAATATCAGGCCTTACCTGGCAGAAGAACTGAAGGAGATCTATACGGATAATGAGATCAGTTCGCTTGCCTCTATCATTATTTATACGGTACTTGGCATACAAAAGTTGCATTTTCTGAAGGATTCCGGCCTTCCTCTTTCTAAAGAAAACGTTGAAAAAGTAATTTCGGTGTGCAGCGAGCTGAAAAAAGGGAAGCCTGTTCAATACATTACAGGAGAGACTCTCTTTTACAACTGCCGCATTAAAGTGACCCCCGATACATTAATTCCAAGGCCGGAAACGGAGGAGCTTGTCGATATGATAATAAAGGAAAACAGTGATTATCGCGGAGGGATACTGGATATTGGCACCGGATCGGGATGCATTGCAATTGCCCTGGCAGCAAATATCCCTTATGCAGAAGTAACCGCGATTGACATTTCACCCGCAGCTGTAAGAGTTGCCGGGGAGAATGCCAGGTTAAATAATGTTAACGTAAGATTCCTGGTAATGGATTTCTTTGATACCTTATTGGCCGGACCTGAGAAAGCCGGTATAATTGTAAGCAACCCTCCCTATGTGAAGGAATCTGAAAAGAATCTCATGAGGAAGAATGTGCTTGACTACGAGCCGCATGGCGCACTTTTTGTGCCCGACGATAATCCGGTTGAAGGATATAAAGCCATCCTCAGACTTGCAGAAACAAACCTTGCTGTCAACGGCACTCTCTATTTTGAGATAAATGAGATGATGGGCGATGAACTGGCCCGGATACTTCAAGCATCGGGCTACCATAAAATAGACCTGATCAAAGATATTAACGGCAGAAACAGATTCATTAAAGCTGTAAGAAATGACCGGAACCGAACTGTTTAACACAAGCATGGCAAGAGCAAAGGCCCTCTGCTCAGCCCGTGAATATTGCTCGGGCGATATGATCTGCAAACTTCAGTCATGGGGTCTGAATCAGGAAGAGACAAACCGGATAATGGAAAGCCTCATAAAAGATAAATTTATCGATGATGTGAGATATGCCTCAGCATTTGTAAGAGATAAGTATAATTTCAGCAAATGGGGGAAAATAAAGATCAACGCCCATCTCAGATCAAGGGCGATATCGGGGGAGATTATTAAGAACGCCCTTGACCTGATCGATGAAGAACAATACAGAAGGACACTGTCAGAACTGTTGTCGGGCCACAGGAAACATGTCAGGGCAAAAAACCAGTATGACCTGAAGGGAAAGCTTTACAGATTCGCCACATCCAAAGGTTATGAAAGCGGACTTGTCTATGAGGTTATAAACGAAATCTGCTGATCAGGTCAGCTATAAAAGGGAAGAATGCAATAAGGAAGATAATTGCCGATCCTGCAATATCCATTTTAATTATTTGACTGCGTAATAAACTGTTTTTCTGGTATATTACCGAAAAAACAATTCTCATAAGAAGCTGGGAAACGAAAAAGATAAAGATCCTCATTCCGTATCTGTTCCACATGTACGCTTCATCTATTTCTCCCCGTACTATGAGTGAAAAGCTGTGTGAAATGCCGCAGGAGGCACATGGTTTTCCAGTCAGTTTTTCGTGGATGCACGGAACCGGGTAATTATCATTATCGGGGGATAAGAATGCTGAATAAGCTATTATGATTAAAACTACAGCCGCAAGGACAAAATTGATTATAAGATATGGGTCCCGCCCTGGTTCCCGTTTCATTTCAGGGAGTCTGACTCTTGCTTATTCAGGGTATCGGGGGGCTGAATTTCTCCTTCTTCAAGCTCCTGAAGCTTGTCAATGCGTTTCTCTTTAACATCAGCCTTTATCTCCACTATTTCACCGTTGCTCTCAACCTTGATAGAGATGCTGGCATCCTCAAGGTCTTTCAGAACATCCTGTCTTACGTCGCGGATGATATTCTGTATATCGCCGGGGAATTTCCTTTCAGCATGCCTGGCAATCTTTCCTGCGACAAAAATCTGGGAGAATGAAATAAGTGTTGCAACAACCCCGATTATAAGTCCCGCGATAAGGATACCTCTGGGAGAGTTGCTTCCGCTTGCCTGCGATAATCCTACAGAAGCAAGTATGATGGCGATTATTCCGGGGATAAGTGCAATAATACCAACGCAGGGGATCACTGCAAGTACAAAGGTTATTATTGCTGTAATAAGAGCTATGATTCCCAGGTTCTGCCCCGCCAGTTCTTTCCGGTTCTGATCCCCCTTTTCTCCTGTGCTTGTACTAAAATCTTCCATGGTAGTGTCGCTATTAATTATTTTCTATTCCCTCTGAGGATGTTTAACATATCCTGTTCTAAAGACGTCACAGGAACCTCAATGATGCGTCCGGTCTCATTATTATTTTGGTAAATTATAAAAGTAGGTACTCTTTCGATATTAAGAGCCTCATATTCTGCTATTGGAGAGAGTTTTACGTCATCCACTCCGATAAAGGTCAGTTTTTCTTCCGGAAATTTCCAGTAATCGAGTATACGCATAAAACGTGGCACTTCGCGCCTGCTGTCAGGGCACCAGGTACCCAGGACTATTGTTATTGAGATCTCTTCCGACGGGATCGCCCGAATTTTTTCGGCAACAATCTCATCAAACCTGTAATCTCTGAAACCGCTTTCATACCATTCCGAGTGGGGAGGCCTGGTCATCTGAAAAAGACTGACATATCCAAGCAGCCATGTAGACTGTGCCGCAAAATTGGTCCCCGGCCCCTCATTATCTTCCACGACCGGGGGTAATGTAATTATGGGCTGCCTGGTTTTGCATCCCGTTATTGTAAGTGTAAAAATGATTATGATCAGGCAATTTCTCATACAGGCTCCGGTCAACAGCTGCAAATTACAAATTTTTAAATAAATAACAGCAGACTCACAGCCATCACTGCCATTCCTGCCACCAGTCCGTATATTGAGAAGTGATGCTCACCATACTCTTCCGCTGCAGGGAGGAGCTCATCAACCGATATGAACACCATTATCCCGGCCACTCCGGCAAACAGCAATCCGAAAACCATATCGCTCATAAAAGGCATAAGGATCAGATACCCGATAATTGCACCCACCGGTTCCGATAGTCCCGACAGGAAAGAGAGGCAGAATGCCTTCTTCCTGCTTCCAGTAGCATAAAACACAGGCACAGACACTGCTATTCCCTCCGGTATGTTATGAATTGCTATGGCTGCCGCTATCACTATTCCCAGTGAAGGATCGGTTAATGCCACGGTAAAGGTTGCGAGCCCCTCGGGGAAATTATGGATAGCTATGGCCAGGGCGGTCAGGAGCCCCATTCTTTTCAATCGATGTTTGTCGGGTTTTTTCCCGTTTACATTCATCTCTTCGATCCTTTTCATCTCGTGTGGATTTTCCGCGGAGGGGATAAGCCTGTCTATCAAAGCGATAAGGAGCATCCCTGCAAAGAACGCGATCACTGTCATCCAGTTTCCCTTACCTGCACCCAAATCGGCGACAAGTGCCTCTCTTGCCTTCCCCAGTATCTCCACGAAGGAGACATATATCATCACGCCGGCAGAGAACCCGAGCGACACTGACAGGAAGCGTATGTTTGTCCTTCGCGCCAGAAGGGCAATGGCACTTCCGATTCCGGTTGAGAGCCCCGCAAGCAATGTAAGGCTGAATGCGAAGAGTATGTTTCCCTGTTCCATGATATGGTCAAGAAGTTGGTATTTAATATCAGTGATATATCTGCATAAGTATCCTGAGGATCTGCACGGCGGCAGAGGCTACCGATGATCCTGGTCCGAATATTGCTGCAACCCCTGCGTCATAGAGAAAACGGTAGTCACCCGGAGGTATGACTCCACCTGCTATAACAAGTATATCATCCCTCCCGAGCCTCTTCAATTCGTCGATCACTTCGGGGATGAGTGATTTATGCCCTGCTGCCAGGCTTGATATTCCCAGTACGTGGACATCATTTTCAACGGCCTGGCGGGCAGCTTCAGCCGGTGTCTGGAAAAGGGGTCCGATATCGACGTCAAAACCGATATCTGCGTACCCTGTAGAGACAACCTTTGCTCCCCTGTCATGACCATCCTGACCAATCTTGGCTATCATTATCCTTGGTTGTCTGCCCTCTTTTTCCGCGAAACGGGCCACAAGTTCTTTGGCCTCCCTGTATTCTTTGTCCGGTCTGTACTCCGATGAGTACACTCCCGATATTGTCCTTATCACTGCTTTGTACCTCCCTGTAATTAATTCACATGCCTGTGTTATTTCTCCGAGACTTGCCCTTTTTGCAGCAGCCTCCACCGCAAGTTCCAGGAGATTTCCTTCTCCTGTTGCCGTACACTTCGTAAGAGCTTCAAGTGCTGCCCGGCATTCTGATTCATTTCTCTCCTGCCTCAGCTGTTTGAGTCTTCGTATCTGCGACTCTCTTACAGCGCTGTTATCAACCTCGAGTGTCTCGAGGGGTTCCTCCTTTTCCGGCCTGTATCTGTTTGTTCCTACTATAACCTGGGCACCCGAGTCAATCCTGGCCTGAGCTCTCGCTGCAGCCTCCTCGATCCTCATTTTCGGTATCCCCGATTCAATGGCTTTTGCCATACCTCCCAGGCTCTCTATCTCCCCGATCAGATCCCATGCCCTGCGGGCAAGCTCATGGGTAAGGTTTTCAACATACCACGAACCCGCCCAGGGATCAACAGACCTGCATATGTTTGTTTCCGACTGAAGATAAAGCTGTGTATTGCGGGCTATACGTGCAGAGAAGTCTGTTGGCAGGGCAAGAGCCTCATCCAGAGCATTGGTATGCAGGCTCTGGGTGTGCCCGAAAACAGCAGCCATTGCTTCGATGCAGGTCCTTCCCACATTATTGAAAGGGTCCTGCTCGGTAAGGCTCCATCCGGAGGTCTGGCAATGAGCCCTGAGGGCAAGGGATTTGGTATTACGTGGATTAAATTTCTTTACGATTTTGGACCATAACATCCTCGCTGCTCTCATTTTCGCAATCTCCATGAAATGGTTCATGCCTGCAGCCCAGAAAAAGGATATCCTGGGTGCAAAAGCATCGATATCAAGTCCGGCATTTATGCCTGTCCTGAGATATTCAAGCCCGTTCGCGAGTGTATAGGCAAGTTCAATGTCGCATGTGGCACCAGCCTCCTGCATGTGATAACCCGAAATGCTTATTGAGTTGTATCTGGGCATCCTGGCCGAGGTGTACCTGAAAATATCAGCTATCACCTTCATCGAGAAATCGGGAGGATAAATATACGTATTCCTTACCATGAACTCCTTCAGGATGTCGTTCTGAATGGTTCCTGTAAGAGCTTCCACCGGCACCCCCTGCTCCATCGCTGCTACGATATAGAATGCCATCACAGGGAGCACGGCTCCGCTCATGGTCATCGATACCGACATCTTATCCAGCGGTATCCGGTCAAAAAGGATCTTCATATCCAGCACGGAGTCGACCGCCACACCAGCTTTCCCGACATCACCTGTCACTCTTTCGTGATCTGAATCATAACCCCTGTGTGTGGGAAGATCGAATGCCACGGAGAGCCCTTTCTGGCCCGCGGCAAGATTACGCCTGTAAAATGCATTGGACTCCTCGGCAGTCGAGAATCCGGCATACTGACGGATCGTCCAGGGCTGTAAAGGATACATACATGAGTAGGGGCCCCTCAGAAAAGGCGGGATGCCTGCTGCATAATCAAGATGCTCCATTCCCTCAATATCCTCTCTGCCATATATCTTTCTGACAGGAATCCTTTCAGCTGTCATCCACTCTTCTCCGTCAGTGTCATAATCCTCCCGGCTGACTTTCCCGGTAACCCTTTCCCGAAAATCGTAAAGATCGCTGTACCTGAATTCTGGTCTCATAATAATCTCTTAATTAAGGTTGAACAGTCGTGTTACCGTTCTGTGATCCTGCTCCTGATGCCTTCCCTTTATCTGCTCTTTCAAATTCCCCGGCTACCCTGAACAACCTCAAGGGATCAACCAGCGTATCTTCCTTTCTGATATTAAGATCATACAATTTATCACAATCTGAAGAAATCTTAACATTTTCATCAGTATTGCGGTACCTGTTTGTGCCGACAAGTATCTTCCTGCCTTTCATAAAGTCCTCTTTGCGCCTTGATGCCGATTCCCTGATCTTCTGTTGTATGAAGCCTCCCTTCAGTGAAGAGAGGAAGCCGCCTTTCTCCTGCGTCTCCAGAAAGAGTTTCCATGCAGCGTCGGCTATCAGGTTGGTGAGAGTCTCGATGTAATATGAGCCGGCAGAAGGATCAGCTGTTTTGTCAAAAAAAGCCTCTTCCCTAAGCAGAAGCTGCTGATTACGGGCTATCCTTTCCCCGAATTCATCCGAACATACCGATGCTCTGTTGAAAGGCAACAAAGTGATCGAATCAGCACCGCCGAGTACGGCAGCCATAGCTTCTGCCTGGGTTCTGATCATATTGACATACGGATCAAAAAGAGTCTTGTTCCACATTGTTGTCTGACAATGGATCTCAGGATTAATCATCTCATCGCCATCCATGATGAACCCTTTTATTATTGCGGGCCACAATATCCTTGCAGCCCGCAGTTTTGCGATCTCCATGAAATAGTCGGAACCTGTTGCGAAACCCAGCCTGGTCTTGGATGCTGCCATCGAAGATGTTATGCCTCTGTCAGTTAACTGTGACATATATTCGGAAAAGGAGGACATTGTGAATGCCAGTTCCTGAACACAATCCGCACCTGCGTTGCCAAAGTTGGCACCATTCACATGAACGACCCGGTACTGCGGAAGGATCTCAGATTCCTTTACCAGCGATGCCAGATAGTCAAATCCTGCTTCAGGAGTTATGCACAGGGTACCGTTGATCATGAGCCGGCCGGACGGATCTGCTTCTATTGCCCCTCTTACCATCTGCCTGCTGATACCCCTCTCACTGATAATTTCATCAAGATAAGCCAGTATCTCCCTGGCTTTGCCATTGCTCAGAAAATTTGTCTCAACAGTATCAAAAGATATATTTTCAAGAAGGTGCCTGACATTCTCTTTCGTTACTGTGTCAGGATCAGAAATAATGAAACCTGTTGAATCGACTCCTTTGTTTATAATGTCAAGCGCTTTGCTGTTCGATTCCTGATAGTCATTAACCTCTATATCCTGCCTGATCAGCCACC
>Ga0334883_1003269_pt1 | contig 17802 bp, 19 predicted proteins | sample GraSluR1_MG_6_FD_207230 | JGI IMG/M metagenome (GOLD analysis project Ga0334883, IMG submission 207230) | Sludge microbial communities from methane-producing bioreactor in Wageningen University, Netherlands - Granular Sludge_09_05-R1 | ecosystem: Engineered > Bioreactor > Anaerobic >... | reverse complement strand
TTGAATTCCAACAACATGGCAATACATCTGTTTTGCAAGAATATTGCAAAATCATATTCTATATATACTGCTAAGAGAGAAGATTGTCAAACAGAATTACTAATTTTGCAGGTATTTAACAAAATTAAAATTATAAACCACAGGCTTTCAAGGATAGCACTCACCCATTCGCCACCTGGCGATACTTCATCACCACATCGATGCCATTCGGCTTGATGACCACCCTCTCCACCGCTTGTACCAGGGCATCGGAATCGAATTCCTCAACCGTTCGCCAGGGCAATCCGAGAGTATCCGAGAGGGTCTTCAGAAGCTGATCGACCCTGATCGAACGGTTGGTGCAGGTGCGCTGCTTCCTGTCCCTGCGCTTTCTACAGCTACACACCAGATAATCATATTCGGTACCCTTGTACTCGGAGCCATCTCCTTTCCTGTACGGTAGACCACACTCGCTGCAGTATACCAATCCATACAAGTAATGCGATTGCGAATTGCGGTAGATGCCGGCCTTGCGCTCTTGATCAACCCACTCAAGGCGTGCCTTCACCTGCTCGAACAACTGCCGGTCTACGATCGGCTCATGGTCATCGGTGAGGTAGTAGCTGGTATAGGGCTTGGAGAAATCCGGCTGCTTGGTGATCAGGTCCCTCACCGGTCCCTTCTGGATCATCCGGTCTCCCACATACACCTCGTTGGATAACACTTTCCTCATGTTCCCTGATCCGGGAATCCGCTTGGTTGTAGAATTTGCAGCTCCGAGGTCCTCCAGATGACGCTGAATCTCTATGGGGTATAACCCTGCTGCATAATCCTCGAAGATCACTCTGACGATCCAGGCATCCTGGTTAGGAACGAGCACTCCGTCGGCCTCATTGTAACCGAGGATACGATTGCTTCCCAGATGTCTAATTCCCTGCTCGGCATGCTTACGAAGCGACCACTTCATATTCTCCGATATCGAGCGGGACTCCTCCTGGGCTGCGACCGCCAACATGGAGAATGCCATCTCAGCCGATCCATCCATTGACGAGATGCCCTCGCGCTCAAAACGAACCTCGACACCCAGGCCCTTGAGCTCATGGACATAGCGCTGGGCCTCTTTCGCATTGCGGGCAAAGCGCGATATCGACTTGACCAGGATGATGTCGATCAGGTTGCCCCGTGCATCGGCCATCATGGTCATGAAGCCCGGCCTCTTTTCGGCAAGGACTCCCGAGAACCCCTCATCGGCATAGACCTTCACCGGCTGCCAGCCGGCGGTATGGTTGATCAGATCGGTGTAATAGCGTTGCTGGGTCTCGAACGACTCCTCTTGGTTTTCCTTCAGGGTGCTCACCCGACAATAGGCGGCTACCCGCTTGGCCTGGAGATCCTGATTTCTTACTACCCTGGTAACTCGCATGGGTCCTCCTCGTTGCTGTTGTGCTTCTTGCTCAATGGTGGATACACATTAGGTATCTGCTGTTCGTCATCATCAGAAGGATCGACGATCCTGATCGCATCGATATAGATTATCCTCGCCTTGAGAGAAGTGGCCACCTGCTTGCCGCTACCGATCGGCTTGCCGTCGATGCGGAACCGACCGCCGCTGAAGGTCAGCACGCTGGTGGGACGGTGCCATGGCCTCTGGTAGCTGATGTCGATACGGCTTACCACACCGAAGTTCCAGGTGACCAGCAGCGTTCGATAATCCTCAGTGAAAGAGATGTCCTTTACTGTCTTGACCAACAGATGGTAGGAGGGCTCGTTGCGTTTTCCAACCAACCCAGATCGATCCCGCCCTCTCGCCTCCAAAGCGAACCGTGCTCCTTCGGCCATATCGCCAGACGAGTGGGAAATGGCAAGCAACCCGTCCTCGTCCAGATCATCGAACGCCTGCCAGAATGCCTCATGGATGTACCCCTCACTGACCGATTGCGGTATGCAGGAGGTGCGATCACCACGCTTCTCATGCCCGCTAGTACCGCCGCAGGTCCAATCCTTCTCCTTGCTGAAATGCCCGGGGAGCTGGAAGCGTATCATCAACTGGCCACAATGCGGACAGCGCAGGAACCCATAGTAGGGATACTGGGTGGAGCCGCGATGGGGATCGCAGAGGAGTGCTATCCGCTGTACGACCGCGAATGTCTCACGATCGATGATGGGCGGGTGATGGTCGCGGATATAGTACTGGGGAACCAAGAGGTCGCGGTTCTTGACCCTGCGATGGGATAGATGGTCGGCCGTGTAATCCTTTTGCATCCTCACATCCCCGATGTACTTCTCATTCTTGAGCATCGTGGCCAGCGTATGGGGATACCACTTGGTCCCTCCCATCTGGGTGATTACGCCATCTTCCTCCAATGCGGATACGATGGTGGGAAGGCCCGATCCGTTCTTGTACATGTCAAAAATCCTTCGCACCTGGACGGCCTCACCTTCATCTATCACCCAATCACCCTCCTCGGTCTTGCGATAGCCATAGGTGGCCGCCCACTTGGGGATGCCAGCGGCAAAACGCTTACGGATGCCCCATTTCATGTTTTCCGAAAGGCTGTGGCTCTCTTCCTGGGCGACTGCAGCCATCAGGGTGAGATACAGCTCAGACGTCGCCTGAGAGGTGTTGATGTTGTCACGCTCGAAGAACACCGATACCCCGAGGGCCTTGAGCCTGCGTGTAGCGGTGAGGGCGTCGACGGTGTTGCGTGCAAAACGCTGGACCGACTTGACCAGGATGATGTCGATCTTGCCGGCCTCCGCATCGGCCATCAGGGAATTGAACCCATCACGATTACGACGGCTGGTGCCGGTCTCCTCATCGGTATAGATGCCGGCAAGCTCCCAATCGGCATGGCGGGCGATCATGTCGTTGAACGCCTCCATCTGGGTCGCGAGGCTGCTTTGCTGCTGCTCGAGCTCGGTGGAGACGCGGCAGTACGCCGCCACCCGCTTCGCCCTCACCTGCGGCAGGGCACTGTCGCGATAGAGCCTTCTGACCCCGACCGGAGTGTTGCCTGTTGCCTGATACGTTTGTCCTTCCATCCGCATGCCTCCTAGTGTTTTGCATAGTGCCTGAGCGCCCCTGAATCCAAGAGCTTCTGAACGTGATCGAACAAAGATACCTCCACGATCGGAGGATGATGGTCCTCGATATAGAACTGGGGCCGCTGGCCCTCGTTGCGCCGTTGTTTCTTTGACAGGTAATCGACCACGTATTGCTTGGTGGTCAGCACATCACCCTTGTAGACCTCGCTACGCAGCATCCGATAAAGCTTGTCGTGATACCATAAGGTCGCTTGGTTTTCCTTGGTCTCCAAAGCCCGCAATGCAGCGAGGATCTCCTTATACCTGCATCCCTTCCCTGCCATGGTGAACATCAGATACACCCGCTTGGCTTCGGATTGGTGGATCACCCATTCGCTGATGTGGGTATCAGATACAGCTGCCTTGCGGTAGCCGTAGGGGACGCGGCGTGCTGCGATGCCGCTCTCCTGGCGCTTTTCGAACGCCCACTTGATGTTCATGCTCAGGCTGTTGGATTCCTCCTGGGCGATGGCGGCAAGCATCGAAAGGATCATCTCAGCCCGATCGTCCATGGTATCGATACCCTCGCGCTCGAACAGGACCGGGATACCCATGCTCTTGAGCGCCCGCACGCACTCGAGGCAGTCGGCCAGATTGCGTGCAAAGCGTGAGACGGACTTGACCATCACATAATCGATCTTGCCGTCCTTGCAGTCCTGCATCATTCTGAGGAACTGCGGGCGGCTTTTCATCATCACTCCCGAGCACCCTCGGTCCCCATAGACACCCACCAGCTCAAGGGCAGGGTCGGATGCAACCAGGTTGCGATAATATGCACATTGGGTCTCATACGAAAGCTCCTGCTCCTCCGAGAGCGTGCTCACCCGGCAGTAGGCGGCCACCCGAACCACGTCCGACTCCTTCCTCTGCCGTGAGTGCTTTTGGTGCGGGGCAACCTCGATGATTTTGATGTTGGTCTTTGCCATGAAGGTCCTCCGGTATACAAATTGCGAGAACCACGCGCCGTCGGGTGTGGTTCCGCGTTGGTGCATGTTCGCTGATAGCGCGCATCATATCAAGTCAATACAAAGAGTTATCTGCATAATACACCACTATATAGGCGGTTATAAAAGCCTGAATAGCAACCTGATTCTGTACTTTGCCCGGCAGTCGTTCGGGCAATAAAAAAGGCCCCGAAGGGCCTCGTAATTGGTCGGTCGTATAGTATAATCAAGTCTTGCCGGTGAGGATGAATCGCGTGTATTCACCTGCGTTGCCTGCTGTCAGATAGGCGGCAAGCTCGTCAAGCCCGAGGTGCTCGGCGATGCTGATCACCGCTGCTACATCGAACATGTTCGTCAACGCAGTAGTTCTCACCTGCTCCAGTTGAGCCTTGACCGTCTCATCCATTGCCGCCTCCCTGTGCTTCTGAAACCAAGCGTATCTCATCGACTGAAGGGATGATTCCCAGTGTCGAGCCGGTCTCCCACAACACATGCACCGTTCCCAATGCATCCACGTGCAACACTTCACCCTTGGTACCCATAGGGGGCGAATCCCCATCTTCCATCTTCACCAACTCCACCAGCGCCCCTGCAGGAAATCGCTTCTTCAGCTCTGCAAGGGTACTATCGCACTCGTAATCCATCTGCGAACCTCCTTCTGGAAATGCATTGTTCCCATATCCAGGGGAGCTTGGCAAGCACATCGGTGCAGAAAGGCACCAAGGATTTGCGCTATTGAACATCATGCAAGCTCTTTGTGTGCATCACCGCCTGCTTGAGGATCGCTTCGTCGAAACCGCAATCGTGGTAGCCGTCAAGGATGATCGAATAATAGTACGCATCCGGCATCGCCAGCGGAGGTCCTTCGTTCATGACGTAGGCCATCGCCACCAACTCATCACCGTCAAGGTTCACCATCAGGCGCTTCTTTCGATACAGGTGAGGGTGACCCTCGTAGCGGTCCAAGGCCTTCTCACATTTCTCGGTGATCTGCCAGAGCAGCACCGGAACCCTTGCTCCCCGTTTCATCTCGATGGTGGCCACTCCAGTATGTCGACCTCCCCGGAACAACAGCTGATAATCGTGCAGTACCGTTGATCCGATTACCGCGGCATCGGGGCATCGCTCTCCCATCTGTTCAAAGTTCAGATTGCTTCCATAGGCCAGGTAGACTTTCTTCATCGTTGTTACACTCCTTCACTTGGTCTTCTACCACCTGAAAGGGCGGTCATCCCGCCCTCAAGGTTCCAAGAAGTCGCCCCTTCAGGCTGCGATCCGCCTTCTCCACGCGGCATTTCCCGATAATCGCTTGCACAGATGCTCGCGGCAGGCCTTGAACTCGTCGCCGATGAAGCCGATGCGGTTGAGGTAGGTGCGCATCGCAAACTTCTCGTTCTCGGCCTGGGGCTTCTTGGTGCTCGCCGAGCTTTGTGTCAGCGCTTGGCTGTTCAGCGCGAGGGCAAGGACGATGTAGCTTCTGACCTCTCCGGCGTGCAGCGTGCTGTTGAACCCGCGTAGCTCGACGGTCTTGTGACCGTGGAAGAAGGAGTGCAGGTTCAAAAAATGGTAGCGGCTGTCGTGGTAGTGTGCGTCCCGGTTTCCCCGGTAGCCTTCGTACCAGATGCTCTCGATCTTGGCGAAGGTGGTGGGCTTTTGGCGGTTCATGGTTGCCACAAGGTGCTCGTCCATCCTCTTGCAATACCGTGCACGCTGGGCTTCAATGCCAAGGGCTTTGTAGAATAGGTCGTTTCGGGCGTAGATGATGTTTACGAAGTTTCTGATCGAGCGTGGTGTGTGCGCCGCCCCATCAAGGTGGATGTGGATACCGCAGGAGCTGTTGGTGAACGCTCCGGCTTTGCGCAGTGCCCTGATGACCTCCTGTAAATTCTCGATGTCCTCTTCGTAAGTGAGGATCGGGCTGACCAGTTCGACGCTGTACAGGCGCGATGCACTCTGTTTGATCCCTCGCGTCTTGGTTTCGCATCGGATGCTACCATCGTAGGTGAACTTCCATGTGCGGCCATCGAAGGTCTGCAGTTCGTAGGTGTCGTAGTAGGAGCCACCATAGGCTAGAGTGCCACCGAGGACCGTCTGGGCAGCCAGGGCTGCTTCCTTGCGGGTGATGCCTGTCATCTCGATCTCGATTCCGAACCGTGTTGCCTTTTCCATGCCGTCTACCTCTCTTTGGTGTGTTTTTCTTCGTACTGTAGTAATCACTCAAAGAGGGATATATAGCAAGTGTATATATGCAAATAAGATACACTATTTCGTAGGTATTTCTTCGTCCATGCGTTTCACCATGTCGACCCCCGGTACCACTCCCAATGTCGAGCCGGTTTCCCATGCAATGTGGATGCTGCCGATGTCATCCACGTGGATTACTTTACCCTTGGTACCCTTGGGAGGTGCGAACTCGTCATCCATGCTGACAAGTACCACGGTACAACCACTGGGGTATTGTTTCCTGAGGACTTCGACCCGTTTTCGGTTCATCTCATCCATATGCATCCTCCGTGTAGTGTGCATTGATCGCTCAGCTTTGCTTTAATTGCAAGTCCCCCTCCCCCGCTTCACCCGATACCACAGACCGTTGGTCCATCAAGAGAATATCGAGGGAGGACCAGCATGATAATCACCTTCGTGGATTATAAGTGAGCAATCGCTCCATGATGTCGTCCTGGGGATTGTTGCTCGGGATCGTCCTGGTGCAGTTCTCCTTCACGATCTGGTAGATGTGATACCAACTCTGGTTGATCTGCTTCATGAAGGCGTGCGACATGGCGACATACGGACTGGGGATCGCAGCGCCGGTGGTGGGGTGCTTTGCCAGAAAGCCGAACTGGCTGATTGCCATCTCGCACTGGATCCAGCGTGCAACCGACATCGAGTACTCCTCGAGCATACGGCGGGATATCAGATCCTCGCACCCCAGTTTCTTCAGCCATAGGTAGGTCTCGGTGAACACCTCCTCGGCACACAAATCCAGGCCGCTGCGCTGGGCTTCCTTCATGAAATCCCTCACCGGAGGCATGTCCGAGCCCTCCAGGTCCGTCGCATCCTTGCTCAGATCCAATATCTTCAATTTCCTGCCCCCGGGATTGCCGTTTGCAATCTTCTCGGCGAGCGCCTTGGGTTTGCGACCGGCGCCGATCTGGGCACCGCCGCGGTTCGTTCCGTCCTTGGCCATCCAGGGCCTCCTTCATTTGTAATAGTAGTGGGGGGGTATACCCCCGTTCGAATTCGCCGTTTTTTCGCGTGAGGGGACCCGCCCGTTGTAAGGCGCATACCCCCTAGAGATTAAGATCCCCCTAGGGGGCCCCCACCCCCATACTGTTTGCTGTCGGTTGTGCCGGCTGCTCTGCGCATTGCAGCTTTTGCATGGCTATTGTCTTCCTATAGTGATATTTGTACACAGTCAGGTGATGCTTCTTCGGAAGCAAGGCCAGATGCTGGTCCACCGTAAGATCGCTGCGCTTAGTGAGAATCTCGCTAACTGCAAGTTCTCCGCGTAGACTGTTACCGTACTTTGCCATCACCTCGAATGGCGGTTTCAGGTAATTGGCAAGCCACCACGGGCAATGCTCCTCAAAAAGCAAGCGGCACACCTCGTCATGGGAGAGTTCCCTCACGATCCTGATGGCATCGGTGGCAAAGCTTTTCACCGTGACACATCGGTGATGATACCGCGTATGCGTCCTCCCCAACGGCTCGACGATGCAAAATCGTGTGTCTTCCTTGGGATAGAAGCATAATGCCGTGGTCGCCTTGTCCCCATAATGGAACCACACCACCGGATTGTCGGCCTTGGTCGTGTAGGTCTTGCCCACCTCAAACTGGAAGCTCTCGCTCCCCCTCAGATCCTTATCGAATGCCTTGATGTACATATCCTTTTTTACCTCCCGGTCATTTGTGAGTTCTGCAGCCTGCTACGTTTAGTGATCACGCCCCGGCTCGCTGCTGGTGCTGCTTGATAATGGACAACGTCATGTCGTGGTAGCGGGCCTTGGCATGGTATTTCTTGGGAAGCAGTGCATATTTCTGCTCGAGGGTGAAATCGTCACGATCCTTGATGATCTCCCTGATCACCCACTTGCCGCGTATGCGGTTGCCATACTGCGCCATCACCTCGAAGGGCGGCATCAGGCAGTTGGTGAGCCACCACGGGCAATTCTCCTGTAACAGCATGGCGTATACCTCGTCGCGGCTCAGCTCCCTGACGATCTTGAGCGAGTTGCTGCTATGGGCGGTGATACGGATGCAATCGCGCTGGCGCATCTTGTAGATCTTGCCCAGCGGCTGCACCTCACAGAAGCGTGAGTCCGGCTTGTGATAAAAGCACAGCGTCGTACTCGCCTTGTCCCCATAATGGAACCAATCCCAGGGGTGCTCCTGTTCTGTGGTGTAGGTTTCCCCCACCGCAAACTGAAACCCTCCATATCCTTTCAAATCCTTGTTGAATGCCTTGATGAACATACTGTGTCTGTCTCCTGTTGATGTGTGTGTTGATTAGTCCGTGCCCCCAGAGGCGTAACGTAAAATAGCCCATGTGCGTTACAATTATGCGTTACCTGCCAAGAAGAGCCCTTATGACGTGGTGGACCGAAGGGCGTGCCGAACCACAGGCAAAACCGGGGAGGCTCCGCCACCGGGGCCCAAACCGTCCAAAACCCTAAAAAGGTAACGTAAAACTGGTGCTGCGTTACCACTACGTTACCCAGTCCATGTGTTTCCATTGAAAGCAATTAGGAAGAAGAAAACTATAGGTAACGTAAGTAACGTAAAATCAATATGCTCGTATAGGGAAAAAAAGAAAGTATACTCCCACCCGCCATTTCCCACCTGTGGCGTGGCGTGTGGCACCCTCATGTTTTTTTTCTCCTATAACATGGGTATATGTGAAAAAATCGCGTTACCGCGTTACCCTACCTGTTGGCGGGCGAAAAAGCCCTCCCCCGCCTCGAGGAATTCCGAACAATCATCCTCGACATCACCCACCTCGATGTTGGCACATACCACACGGGTGTTCATGCCGTTGATCTTCTTTTGCAGTTGATGGGTGCCCTTTTTCGATCCTTTTTGGAACACCTTCAAATAGCTCCGATCCATAAAGCCCCTGATGCACTTTGCATACGAGTACCCCGCCTTCTGCATGGCCTCCCGAAGGATGTCGATGGTGATGTACACCCCATCCTTCTCCAGTTTTCCATACCGCGGGGTGGAATGGGGCTTGAAGCAGTTGCGGTTGGAGGCCACCCACCCCTGTACGAAGCTCCATGCCCGTTCGATACTGTCTTCCTTTTCCTGCTCCTTCACATTCACCAGCACCGCCACTCCCATATCGATCACATCCTTGATGATCGTCTCAATCGGGAATGTTGCTTCGCCATAGAGGCACCGGGCACCATACAGATCGGCAAGACACATGACAGCGACACTGTCCAGGTGCACCCCTGCTTCGCCCAGATCCTTGGCATCGAAAGCCTCCTTGAGCCGGGCTCGCAAATCATGGTAGTCGGATTCCAGTTTTCCCTTCTCGGAGATCACGTGGTCGATCAGATGCCTGATGTAGATCTTTCCGGCGAATCCATAATTGGCTTCACTCACTTGGTGCACCATGCGGCCGAACTCGGGGTCGTCGATCGGGGCCCCGTAAAGCTCAATCGCGCGGCTGATCACCCCGTCCATGGAGTTCTCGCTGCTCAGCGGCTCTTCTCCGGTGGTCATGATGCTGTTTCGCCAGGTTAATGTCTCCTGCAATCCTCCGTTCTTCATGCCCCGTGTCTTGCCCTGACCGTTTCCCAACTGGTAGACAGCCATCGCAGGGGTGAGATTTCGTGCCATCTGCTGCAGTTCATCGATTCCCAGCGGCAGGTGCTTGAGCATGCCGGCACGACGTTCCAGGCCGACGGCGGTACTGTTGAAGTTGCCGATCATCCTCATCGGGTCCCCCCAGAAGGAGAGTGCGAACTTCAAGGCGGCCGTCTTGCCGCTACGCGATGAGAACCAGCTGTGCAGGATGAAGATCCTCAGCTTCAAGGGCTCAAGCAGCACCGAGGCCGCAGCTGCGTTCAGCATCGCTCGGGAGATGGGATTCTCCCTCAGTTTCATCGCGGTCTGTTTCCATAGCTCGTAGTCGCCTTGCTCGCCGATCGCCTTGACCAGGTCCTGATCGGCATCCTCGAAGACGATCTGCCCCTGGTAGTGGCAGGGATAGAATTCCTTGAAGCCACAGAGCCACCCGATGCGGCCCAGGCTGCGCGAGAGCGGGATCAGCTCCTGGTTGGCAACCTCGAAGGCATTGAGGTACCGTACCATCCCCTCATGGTTGTCCGAGGTTACCGGCAGACCGGTATCCGCGTACTTGACCAGCGAGTTCTTGTTCAGCAGCTCCGAGCGCTGTGCGACCAGGTGCTTGATGCGGCCACTACGCCAGAAAGCTAGCTCCATGCGCTCACAGCCGGTATCGACATTCTCCATGATGCGCGTGATCACGACCGGACGGCTGCACAGCACTCCACTCAGGGTTTCGCCATCCTCCTTATGGAACGACAGCACACCCACTTCCATGCTCACATGGTAGCTCGGAGGATCCATCATCCCCCCAAGATCCAGGCCCCCGAGTTCGATCTCATTGGGCTCATCGATGAAATCATCCCCGGCGGTCGCTTGATACATGCGCTCCCTGGTCTGCCTGACCGCCCGCTCCATATCGCGCAGGCCGAATCCGGCTTTGTTCAGCTTCATCTTCAGATAGGCGTACTCGGTGGGATATCGGTCCATCGCAATTGCCAGCAGCTCCCGGTTGCCCTCATCCAGAAACATCGCCGGATCCAGCTTCTCTTGCATAAGCAGCCCCTGGATCCGATCGAATGCGGTGGGAAGGGCGAATACGATGGGCGCCTTGACGCCACAACCGTCTTCGGGGCAGTCGGCACCGAGGGAGCGGAAATGATCACAGGTGCACGGCTTACGGCTCTTTAGGGCGTGGGTGATCTTGCGTTCGGTCTCCTCGAACGAATAGCCGCCATAGCCCTGGCTGAACTCGTGGCACGCCTGTACTCCATCCGATGCCAGGCAAAGGTTGTCCAGTGATGCTTTCCACAGCGGCTCGCTCTGTTTCTCTGGATGCTCCATCAGATCCCTGATAACCGCGCACCCTTCATAGATGCGAGAAGCCTCAAGAGCATCAGGATACGCCTTTTCACCCTTCTGGGGCACTGGCGAGGCCTGGGGGGCTTCTTTGGCATCAGCGAACACCAGGTAGGGCTTCAGCTCCTCCAAGGTGTACAGATGCCCGTCCATCTCCCTGATCTCACAGCGCACCGGGTGCTCACTGTCCTTGAGGTTCATCGTGCCGGGAAAGCGCAGCATCCTGGCCAAATCGCTGCAATTGTCGATCTTCCAGCCACGCTCGGATGCCTTGGCACTCACATAGCGGAAAAACGCCTGCTGCAACTCGATCGCACGCCTGCGCGATGCCTCGTCGGTGATGCATATTGGTACGGCGAGGATGTAGATGAGATGCACCCCGTGACCACTGAAGATGATCGCCGTCGGCTTAGGCAGCACCTCGTTTGCGAAGGCCTTGATCTCCTCTTCACTCTCAGGCAGCTCGCGCTTGACGTGGGCGGCCAGACTGAGCAGGTCGATGTCGAAATGGAAGGCCAACATGGCCGTCACCTGCTCGTTCGATCCCCTGGCGGTGCTCTCCAATGGGAGATTCGTCGGTGCACAGCTGTAGAAGGTGTTATACTGCTCTCCCAGCTTCAGAGCCTTCTCTACGAACGCATCCAGGTCCTTCCGTTTGAATCGTTTGCTGCGGCAACGCTTGCCGACGAGCCAGGAAAGGGTGATGTTGTCATCGGGCGACAGCGGACCGAAGAACAGCTCGCAATACTCACGAGGCTCCATAGGCATATGCCTCCTTCACGAAGGTTCCCAAGCGGACCTCCTCATCGTTGACCTCGACGCCGTACTCGGTGCAAAAGCGCTGGTAGCGTTTCTTGATCGCATCGGCCGAGGGGCGGTTGGGATACTCGCTGGCGATCTCTCGCCACGAGCGGTGAAAAAAATGGCGCCATCTGAGCAGGGCGCGAAACTCCGCATCCGCTATCAACTGAAGCTCATCCTCGGCCCTGTCAATGATCGTCTCGCAACGCTCGATCATCCCATCGATCCTCCGTCTCAATGCCTCGCGCCTGATCGCAGCAGTTCCGGTCGGATCACCATGGGTACCTCCTCCCATGCGCATGCCCATGGGATTGGGGGACCTGCGTCCCACGCACCCCTCGAGCTCATCCTGCAGGGACCTGAGTTCCATCTTGGCCGTCCAAACCGACGGGCAATACTGTAGGTTCATGTACGGGTCCTCCTTGTTAATGTCGTGAGTTGTGTATAGATTTTCTAGCTTACGACTTTACTATAGCAGGACCGGAATAGTGGGTCAATAGTCAAAAGTACCCTTTTTACTTTTACTTCTCTCTACATTCGATTTTTCTTGACAGGCTCCCCCTCTTCACGCTACATTCGGGACAAGGAGGAGCATTCCTCCAGTAAATATTATGGATTGGGGGAGAAGTGTATGCTGCTGATCAGGCCGCAACAGACGGGGTACTCTGCTTGTACGCCCTACGGGGATGTGGTGCTTCAAAGCGGCGACCACCAGGCGCTGTTCGATTTTGTCGAGGCCGATCTCGCACCGTTCCAGCAGTCCTTCACCTCCTTCTTCGAAAGCCGCATCGACAAGGCAAGTGCCGCGTGCATCGGAGATGGAATCCAATCGGTTCTCGCAAGAGAGCTGTGTGATCGGGCGCGTGAGGTGCATCCCCTGCTGGGAAACGACTCGTACCTGGACAGCCTGTCCACGATGCTCATCGACTACCTGAACGCAATGTTGATCCACCGCGGTATCGACTTTACCAAGGAGCAGTATCTTAAGACCGCCATACACCTGAGTAATCCCATCTTCCACTCTGGTATTGCCCGAGGGCGCATCAAGCCTCGACAGGAGCTGCTTGAGGCACAGTACCGCATCTATGAGAAGCGGGATACGAAAGCCCTGATGGGAGGCCATGTGCACATGGTGCGGCTGCAAAAGCAACTCAGGCTCTGGCTGTACTGGATCCTGGATGCCTCGGCCGCTCGTTTTTCCAAGCTGACCATCGACGAACGCTGCCGCCTCTACCGTCAGGTATTCAACACGAGCGGCATCTCAAGCGACCTCATCTTCACTGAACGATTCTCGTGGAGCAGACCCCAGCGCGAGATCCTCTCAACCGAGAGTTACGTCCAGCGCCCCGAGAAGATCCTCGAATGGCAAGAAGAGACCGGAGAAAGGAAGGAACATGCAAAAACCTTCAGGGAACTGGATGGAGATATTATTGAGTTGGACGGTGAGCTGGATCGATACCTGAAAGGTGCGATCGAGAAGGCCAAACAAAGTAGTGAAGTTGCCTTGTTCAGTGAATACGAGGTGCACGACTTCGCTCACCTGCTTGCCCTCGAGGTACGCCTGATGGCGGCCGAGAGCACCGCGGTCAAGCGTTGCCGACACTGCAGCCGTTACTTCGTTGCAGAGAAGTCCACCATCGAGTACTGCACTCGCATCGCGCCGGGGGAGAGTACCCCCTGTGATGTCATCGGGCCCAAGCAATCCTTCTCACGGCTTTTGGAGGAGGATGGCGCGCTGAAGGCCTACAACGCCGCCTACAAGACCTTCTATGCCCGTCAGAGACGGGGCACGATGAGCGAGGTTGAGTTCTCATCATGGCGCGACGAGGCAAAGAGGCGTCTGCAGGAGGTGCGTGAAGGCAAGATTGCACTAGATGAGTACACCACGTGGCTCAAGCAGGATGTGCGCAAGTGGACGGCCAACTGATACTGCACACCTGAGATGTTGCCTCTCGGGGAGGCTCTTGTCCCAGGTGATTTTCACAGCCGCGCCACCACACTTTCTGGGAACTTGATCAGATGCATCACCGATCATCTACCCAGGAAAAGGATTGTGCAGCTGAGACACCAAGGGGGAACCTGTTGCCAGATTCCCCCTTGGTGTTTGTGTATTCATTTGTATCTGCCAATGACTGGATATAGGCTCGTTTCTACAAGCGGCTTAAACGCAATTGCTTTCTTTCAGTATTGCGATTTTGCTGAGGTCAGCAAAATCGTAAGGATGTGCTATTCATCAAGCATAGGTGGCTCTTTTTTCTCTTTCAGCTTTTTAAGCTGTTCCTTGCCAATTTCGGAAATGCTCTTTTCAGGAGTGGGTAAATTCTCCGGCATTGTACCCTCGTTTTTTGCGATAGCTTCACGAACAGTCTGTCCGACTTGGTAATGCATGCCACTTGCCGTTTCCAGTCCTTGCGGCTGTTCACGTCGGAGTTTTGCCTCGGTCTGGGTAATGCGGAACAGGTTTGCACCGAGTTCTTCACTGCCCATATGGTCGAGAATTTTCTCACTTGTTTTGAGTTTTTTCCGTCTGTGAATATCTGCGGCGGTCAAGCCGCCATACAATCCCATGTAGCCTGCATTTTGAAACTGAGCATATTCCAACTGGTCGGTGATGCCCGCTTTATGTGCTGCTTCCACAAGCATAGTGTTCCAACTTGTGACCTCGCCACGGATAACAAGGCGTTTATTATCCTCGTCAAGCTCATTAAACCGATCAGCTATTTCCTGTCTGCGGGTTTGTATAGCAAAATAAGTTTGACCGAGAGCAATAGGATCTTTGCGTGGATCCCCGTTTTGCACGATGAGATAGCAGGCATAGCGTGAAAGCTCAAAATCATTTATCGGCTTAGAGGTTGCACCTGCCTCCACGATTTTTCTGGCCTCAAGAAAATGGTCTGCACATTCAAAACCGCTGTTCTGACAGGACAACATCGCCTTATCAATTACCTTTGTGAAATTACGCCATTGGGTATAATCAAGGACACTAGCAAGTTCACGGGCATACCAAAACTCTATGCCGTTTTCAGTAGTGTGCTTTATATCTTCAAATTGTTTGTATTCTGCTGCAATTAGTGTTGCCAATTTTATCACCGCCTTCTACTTATTTTACCATTATTTTTGACATCGTGAAATGGAAAGTAAGGCTTTTGAATAACAACAGGGGGATAGATTGTCCCCTTGTTGCCTCTTACTTATGCTTTTTCCGTTTCCATAGGCTTGGTGGTCATAATGCGCTACAGTTCAGTAGGGTACTTTCCAAAGATGGGCTGATCCTTCAGATTTTTGGCTGTATCATGGCGGTGCAGGTCGTGAAACTCTATTCCTAAAACCCCCTATAGGTTATTTTTTCCAAAAATCCCCCTTAATGCGAAGTTCTCTCTATGACCTTCTCGACCTGCACACTTTGGCAATGTGCAAGTCAGTGCAGGTCGATTCCAGAAATATCACTCCGGCAGCTGCTTCATGAAAAGGCATCCTGATTCTAAGCAGATATTTTTCATCGGGTGACGGTCGTGATGGTCTATCCTTAAAACCCCCTATAGGCTCTTTTTTCCCTGAAAAACCCCCTAATGCGAAGTCCTGGATAAGACTGTCACGACCGTCACCTGCCACGCGGATGCAAGTCGATTTAGAGAAGTTTCCAAAAAGCAAGGAGCAACCCATCCCATGATGGAACGAAGGAACAAGCAGAACAAAGAATCCCTATATATTATACGCGTGCGTATAGGCGTATCCGTCCTTCCTTTTCTCTCTGCTCTCCTCATAAAAGTCTTTTTGGTATATTCTTGTTCCATTGTTCCAAAATCTTGAAAATCTGCATTCCAGGGTGGAATTTCGTCGATTTCTCGTGGAACGAGTTCTGGAACAAGCTTGGAACGAGCTGATTCTTGTTCCTTTCAGTCCGTACAAAGGTATTTAGCGGGAATATTCAAACTTCAAAGCTTGCATGATAATCAACACGGTATCACAGGTTTCCTCAAAGCTAATATCATTTGCATAATCGAAATCTTTCTGATAGTTCGCCCAGAAATCATGCATTCGGGGGTTTTCTCGTATATTGGTCACAATGGTTTGATAATCAATCAGGAGTGAAAGGCTCCCCCTCTTTGCGGCTGTCCTCTCCAAAGCAGATCTCAGAAGCGACAGATCACAGTCTCCCCATCGTAAGGAATACAGAAGGTATACATCATAGAAATCTCTTGGTCTGGTGTTGGCAATGTTTCTGGAAAGTATCGTTTCCAACTTCTCAGCTAATATGGTCTCCAGATTGTATGCCATCATCGAAATGGTACGATCATCAAACAACAGCGGAAATGAATACTCGATTTCGCATGGTGTAATCTTGTCGCCTGTCGTCACATCAACTGAAAGGGGAACCCGTAAAGGTGGATAGCTGGCAATTAGACTGACACGAATCCCAGGATAATCATCGGTTTCCCGAATATCAGCAACTCGATTGACTGAGAATGTCACATCATCATCCACTTGTATGGCGCAGACATGTTCAAGTACGGTTCTGATAGATTCATGATTCAGTGTGAAGCCCTTTATGGTTGCATCAAGATCCATGGTTGATCGTGATTCGAGCCCGACCATGACTGCAATCAGGAATCCTCCCTTGATGATGAAATTCTCCCTGTAGCTGGAAAGGGACAGTCGTTCCAACAAGCGTTCCATCAGATAATTTTGCAGAACGATTTGGGCTGGCAGGTGCTTTTCGGCTGCAAGGTTCTTGATCCGTGCTTTCAATTGCATGGGATTGTTGGTAATCATAGCAGAATCTCCATATACGTGAGGATCTTCGGCTTCACCCGAAGCCTTTGCGCATAATCCATGAGGCGCCCAATGTCCTTCTCCCGTGAACCGGCATACATCCTCATCGCCTGGTTCACCACCTGGATATCGGCCTTGTGACGGGTCCTGACCATATCACAGAGGGTACGTTCTATATTGTATACCTTGAGAGAGTTCCCACTTGGTGAGGCTAGCGTCATGATTCCCAACGGATACGTTTCTTCGTTGGCCACTTTGGCTACCACACCTCGTTTGAGAACATTGCCAGGATTGTATCCGAAGGGAAACGTCATGGTATATCGTGATGGAGTTCGATCGGTCATGGCATGAAGATACAGTGCAGTCTCATGGGAAAAGATTCCCCTCGAGAACCTCCATTGAAGAATAAACAACTCATCCTCCCAAGTTTCCGGGAGGGTATATACACCCCGCTCGACTCGGACAAGCAATCCATTGTGAACCATGGAGGAGAGACACCGTCTTGGAATACCAGCCTCCGTAACCTGGGTACTCGTGATCATCCCCTGGTGTGTTTCGGCCATATGGAGAATCTTCTCATCATCATCGGCTTTCACCAACTCTTTTTGTACTTTCATGCTATATACATTACATCATTTTAGCATGCATGTACAATCATTTCTGTAAGATATTTTCGCATCTTCCCCAAATCATACAAGATGATGGCAAGGATTGCGATGACGTCGTTGGAGTCTCCGCGCCTGAGTCTGGAGCGTTCACGCTGATAGGACCAGCTTTTCAAAACTCTTGTTGTTCCGAAAACTGTACCCAAGAGCCGAAAAACCCCTATACGCGTGAATATGCATATACGGGCATGCCACGCTGGTCTTCTCTCCATATAGTATTGGTATTGATGACACATGATATTTCAGGAACATAAGAACACATCCTCCGCAATTGTTAACTTGGCAATGAGACGCTGCTTGTTACCGCGTATGTAACCCATTGCTTTGGTGGGAACTCGGGAACAATTGACGTGTTGATCCCGAGAGAACCGCTGGTTCCCAAGAACCTCTTCGGCCACCGGCAAAGA
>Ga0334883_1003263_pt1 | contig 17835 bp, 15 predicted proteins | sample GraSluR1_MG_6_FD_207230 | JGI IMG/M metagenome (GOLD analysis project Ga0334883, IMG submission 207230) | Sludge microbial communities from methane-producing bioreactor in Wageningen University, Netherlands - Granular Sludge_09_05-R1 | ecosystem: Engineered > Bioreactor > Anaerobic >... | reverse complement strand
CTATATGGACTGGTTTTGTTTTTTGGCTTTTTAAGTGGATGTGGTATTGCTACATTTTCGGTGGGAATCGGACAAACTTCATACTGGTTTCCACGAAACCACCAGGGTTTTGCACTTGGTACTTTTGGTGGTCTTGGAAATTTGGCACCGGGTCTATTCTCATTAATTTTGCCCATCTTTTTAACCTACTATGGTTTTATCTCCGCATATTTTGCCTGGTTTCTGTTTTTATTAATCGGTACTGTCCTTTACGGAATAATTGGGATAGATGCTTACTATTTTCAATACAAAAGAGCAGGCCTGTCTGATGAAGAAGCCAGAGAAAAAGCCAGTCAAAAAGGACAGGAGATTTTCCCGACTGGCGGTGTAAAAGACAGCTTGGTGAACTCGGCAAAAGTCAGAAATACCTGGGCTTTGGTGGCACTCTATTTTACAACATTTGGTGGCTTTATTGCTCTCACCGCCTGGTTTCCTACCTACTGGATCGAGTACCAAAGTTTTACACCGGTAAAAGCAGGGCTCTTTACGGCCATTTTTTCCATACTGGCTTCTTTAATACGTGTTCCCGGAGGTTCCATTGCCGACAAATTTGGGGGCGAAAAGGTGGTCTTACTTTCTATGACTACTGTGCTGATTTCATCAGCTGCATTATCTTATGCAAGTGCCATTTCAATCAGCCTTTTTGCTGTTTTGCTTTTAGCCTCCGGAATGGGAATTGCCAACGCCGCTGTTTTTAAACTGGTATCGGTCTATGTTCCCAAAGCCGTTGGCGGCGCTGCAGGTTGGGTTGGCGGCTTGGGTGCATTCGGAGGTTTTGCCCTTCCTCCCATTATGGGCGCCATTGCCGGAGAATTTGGAATAATTGGTTATGCACGTGGATTTCTGGTTTTTGTTGCTCTGTCAATAATCAACATTATAATTATTTATATGCTTATAAACAAAAAGAAAACGGAACTCAATTAAAGCGAAAAACGTACTTAATTTTATAAATAAACCAAAAACCGTCTAAAATGAGCCTTTTAAATAAATTCATTTACTTCAGTAAAAATGTCTCCAAAAGTCCGGATAAACATTCGGTGGTTACAGAGGAAAAACGTGACTGGGAAAATTTTTACCGAAACCGCTGGCAGTTCGATAAAGTAGTGCGCTCCACGCACGGAGTAAACTGCACCGGCTCCTGTTCCTGGAAAATATATGTAAAGAACGGGCTTGTAACCTGGGAAATTCAGCAAACCGATTATCCGGAAACACGCCCGGGACTTCCCAATCATGAGCCTCGGGGCTGTCCGCGTGGTGCCAGCTATTCATGGTATTTGTATAGTGCCAACCGTGTGAAGTATCCTATGATTCGTGCTACTCTTGTCAAGGCATACCGTAACGCAATAAATCAATTGGGTGACCCGGTAAAAGCCTGGGAAAGTATCATGAATGATGATGAAATCTCAAAAAAATATAAAGCTGAACGTGGACTGGGAGGAATGATTCGTGCCGACTGGAACGAAGTGAATGAGATAATTGCTGCTGCAAATGTTTACACCATTAAAAAATACGGTCCCGACCGGCTTGTCGGGTTTACGCCCATTCCGGCCATGTCGATGGTTTCTTACGCATCGGGTGCGAGGTACCTGAGTCTGCTCGGTGGAACCATGCTCAGTTTTTACGATTTTTATTGCGACCTGCCCCCTTCTTCGCCGCAAACCTGGGGAGAACAAACTGATGTTCCCGAGAGTGCAGACTGGTACAACTCGTCGTTTTTGATGCTTTGGGGCTCCAACGTACCCCTCACCCGAACACCCGATTCGCCATTCTATACACAGGTGCGCTACAAGGGAACCAAAACGATTAATATTTCACCCGATTACAATGATGCAGCCAAGTTTGCCGACCTGTGGATAAAACCTAAACAAGGAACTGACGCGGCGTTGGGAATGGCCATGGGGCATGTCATCCTGAAAGAGTTTTACCTTGAAAAACAGGTGCCTTATTTTGAAGAATATGCCCGACAATATACTGATTTGCCTTTTCTGGTAAAAATTGAAAAGGAAAACGGTCGTTATGTGGCCGGCAGGGTGATTCGTGCAAGCGATTTAAAAAATAAACTTTCGGAAGAAAAAAGTGCCAACTGGAAACCCGTACTCCTTGATGAAAAATCAGACGCTTTTGTTATTCCAAACGGAACCATTGGTTCGCGCTGGGACCAAAGCCAAAAATGGAATCTGGAACTTAAGGATATAGTTACCGGCGGTGGCATACAGCCCCGCTTGTCGGTAATCAAACAGCACGATGAGGTACTCGATGTTTCATTTCCTTTCTTTGGAGGAAACACATACAAACACGAGCATTTCAATGCCAGTGAACATGCCGATATCATTAACCGTAAAGTGCCGGTCAAAAAGTCGGATGATGGCGACTTTCTTTATTGTACCGTTTTCGACCTTATGGTTGCTAACTATGGCATTTCACGCGGACTTGAGGATGAAAATTCTGCTGGAAATTACGATGAGGATTTACCCTACACACCTGCCTGGCAGGAGCAAATTACCGGAGTACCAGCTTCACAAATTATTTCAACTGCACGTCAGTTTGCCGAAAATGCAGCGAAAACCAAAGGAAAATCGATGATTATTATTGGTGCCGGAGTCAACCATTGGTTTCATACTGATATGATTTATCGCAGCACCATCAACATGCTCATGTTTTGTGGCTGCGTAGGACAGTCTGGTGGTGGTTGGGCTCACTATGTAGGTCAGGAAAAACTTCGGCCACAAACAGGCTGGCTGCCTTTGGCTTTTGGTCTCGACTGGAACCGTCCTCCACGACAGATGAACACGACTTCTTTTTTCTACATACACACCGACCAGTGGCGCTACGAAAAAGTAGGACTTTCAGAATTAATTTCCCCCCTGGCAAACAAGGACGAATGGAGTTCCAAATCAATGATTGACTGCAACGTGAAAGCGGAAAGGATGGGTTGGCTGCCGTCAAGTCCGCAACTGAACGACAATCCTATTGAACTGGCACGTCAGGCTGAAAAGGAAAATAAAAACGCTGAAGCGTTTATAACAGAGAAACTGAAAAGCGGTGAACTGTCTATTGCAGCAGAGGACCCGGATAATCCTAAAAACTTCCCGCGCAACCTGTTTGTTTGGCGGTCGAACTTGTTGGGCTCCAGTGCCAAGGGAATGGAATACTTCATGAAGCACTTGTTGGGAGCTCAAAACAGTGTATTCGGAGAAGATTTAAAATCCATTGGCCAGCAACTTCCGAAGGAAGTGAAGTGGCACGATCAGGCGCCCGAAGGGAAACTCGACTTGCTGGTGACGCTTGATTACCGCATGTCAACCACCACACTACACTCCGATATTATTTTACCTGCAGCTACATGGTACGAAAAAAATGATCTGAGTACTTCCGACATGCATCCGTTTATCCACCCGTTTTCCAAAGCAGTGGATCCGGTTTGGGAAGCCCGCTCCGACTGGGAAATTTTTAAAGGTCTGGCTAAGCGGTTTTCGGAACTGGCTAAAAATCATTTGGGAAAAGAAAAAGACATTGTGCTGCTTCCTTTGCAACACGACTCGCCCATGGAGCTTTCGGAAACAGCACATGCCGAAGACTGGAAAGAAATCGGTTCGGAATTGAAACCAGGTAAAAATATGTCCAAAATTGTTGAGGTCGTCCGCGATTATCCCGAAACATTCCATCGTTACACAACCCTTGGGCCACTGATGGAAAAAGCGGGGAACGGTGGAAAAGGAATCAACTGGAATACCGAAAAAGAGGTTGAATTTCTTAAATTGCTCAATAAAACATCTGATAATGAGGGCGAAACCAGGGGGCTTGCAAAAATAGAAACCGATATTCATGCTGCGGAAACTATTCTGACGCTGGCACCCGAAACAAACGGACAGGTTGCGCTAAAAGCCTGGGAGGCTCTTTCAAAAACAACCGGGCGCGACCACCGTCACCTTGCAGAAGCACGCGAAGATGAAAAGATCAGGTTCAGAGACCTGCTGGCTCAGCCGCGAAAAATCATCACCTCGCCCATCTGGAGCGGTGTTGATTCTGAGGAGGTTTCCTATAACGCCGGTTATACCAATGTGCATGAACTGATTCCGTGGCGCACACTCACCGGTCGTCAGACGACCTACCAGGACCACCCGTGGATGATTGCGTTCGGAGAAAATATGGTGTGTTACAAACCGCCAATCAACACCAGGTCGGTGCAACAGGTTATGGGGAAACTGGATAAATCAGATGAATATCTAATTATCAACATGATGACCCCGCACAACAAATGGACGATTCACTCGTCGTGGTCGGACAACCTGCTGATGCTTACCCTGGGGCGCGGAGGTCCGGTGGTTTGGATGAGTGAAAAAGATGCGGCCAAAATCAATCTGAAAGACAACGACTGGGTGGAAGTATTCAATGCAAATGGCGCATCTGTGGCGCGGTTGATTGTTTCACAACGAGTTCCGGAGAATGCCCTAATCATGTACCACAACCAGGAACGCACGGTGAATATGCCGGTAAATCAAATCAACGGTAATCGAGGTGGGGTGCACAATTCGGTAGAACGCATCAGCCTGAAACCCACGCACATGATTGGCGGCTATGCCCAATTAAGCTACGGATTTAACTATTACGGCACCATCGGGTCGAACCGCGATGAATTTGTAATTATCCGGAAATTAAGCAAAGTAGAATGGAAGGACGAAGCGTCCGATGAAAACTAAAAAATCAGAAGTTATGCAAATACGAGCACAAATAGCCATGGTTCTGAATCTGGACAAATGCATCGGATGCCACACCTGTTCGGTAACCTGCAAAAATGTCTGGACATCGCGTAAAGGAATGGAATACGCGTGGTTCAACAATGTGGAGACAAAACCCGGAATAGGTTATCCTGATGAATGGGAAAACCAGGAGAAATGGAAAGGTGGTTGGAGACTGGACAAAGAAAAATTGTTACCGCGGATGGGTAACAAAAGCGGCATCATGAGAAAAATTTTTGCCAATCCGAACATGCCGCTCATTGACGATTATTACGAGCCGTTTACCTTCAATTATTCCATTTTACACAAAGGTTTCAGGTTCAAAACACCGCCATCGGCCAGGCCTTATTCCATCATTACAGGAAAACCCATGGGAAAGATTGAAAAATCTGCTAACTGGGAAGACAACCTGGGAGGAAGTTTTGAAAACCGCAGTCGCGAAAAAAATTTCGAGGAAGTACAAAAGGAAATCTACGGTGAGTTTGAAAATTCGTTCATGATTTATATGCCGCGCCTGTGCGAACATTGCCTGAATCCTACCTGTGTGGCCGCATGCCCTTCCGGTGCCATTTACAAGCGCGAAGAAGACGGGATTGTACTAATCGACCAAAGCCGCTGCCGGGGCTGGAGGCAGTGTGTCAGCGCCTGCCCGTATAAAAAAATCTATTTTAACTGGGAAACACAAAAGTCGGAAAAATGTACTTTTTGCTATCCGAAAATTGAAGTAGGTGAACCCACCATTTGCAGTGAATCGTGTGTGGGCCGGATTCGCTACATTGGCGTTCTTTTATACGATGCTGATAAAATTCTGGAGGCATCTTCGAGTCAGAATGAAACCGACTTATACGGTGAGCATCTCAAATTGTTCCTGAATCCGCACGATCCAGAGATTATTAAGGAGGCCGAAAAACAAGGCATTGCACACAATGTGCTCGAAGCAGCAAAAAAATCGCCGGTTTACAAAATGGCTATCGACTGGAAAGTGGCATTCCCGTTGCATCCTGAATACCGTACTTTGCCCATGGTTTGGTACGTTCCGCCTTTATCTCCAGTAGTGAATGCTGCCGAAAGCGGAAAAATCGGTATCAACGGCATGCTGCCCGATGTGAACGATTTGAGGATTCCAAATAAATACCTGGCCAATATGTTTACAGCGGGCGACGAAGCTCCCGTTAAAGATGCGTTGAAAAGAATGCTTGCAATGCGGGCATATATGCGCAGCAAGACTGTTGACAATGAATTGAATACTGTGGTTTTGGAAAACACGGGTCTCACACCAGATGAGACTGAAAAAATGTATGAACTGATGGCCATTGCCAATTATGAAGACCGGTATGTGATTCCCACATCGCACCGCGAATATGCAAAAGACGTGTTTGGGCAAAAAGCTTCGTGCGGTTTTTCTGACGATGGCGGTTGCGGAAACGAGAAATTTAAAAACCTGTTTGGAGGAATGTAAGATGCTGAAAACGTATAAAATTTTATCGCTACTGCTTTCCTATCCCAATAAAGATTTGCAGAATTTTCTTTCTGTTGTTGACGCTGAACTTAAAATCGAAAAACTTCTTGCTTCAGAAAAGATTGGAGAAATAGAAAAGTTTACCGGTCATTTCAGCAAGATGGATTTAACCGACTGGCAGGCTGAATATGTGCAGTTGTTCGACAATTCACGCAGTGCTTCGCTTCATCTTTTTGAACACATTAAGGGTGACTCGAAAGACCGGGGACAAGCCATGGTGGATATGCTGGAGTTTTACAAAGAAAACGGAATGCAGTTGTCAGCAAACGAATTGCCTGATTACATTCCGGCATTTCTGGAATTTTTATCTACCCTTAAAAAAGAAAAAGCGGCGGAGTTACTGGCTGAACCGGTTCACATTATTCAGCGGATTTATCTGGCGCTAAAGGAAAAAGATAATCCATACCAGGATGTTCTGTCTGCCATTGTTTCACTATCTGCCCGGCAGCCCAGCAAAAAAGCTACACAATTCGTCATTCAAAATGAAAAACCGCTCGACCTGGATGCAGAATATGAAGAAGAACCCGTCGAATTTGGCGGAAATAATTCTTGTGTAAATTGCAAAAAATAAGGCTATGGAAAACTATATCAACAACTTATTATTTACCTACTTTCCTCACATTGCTTTTGCCGTTTTTTGGTTTGGACTAATTACCCGTTTTGTAGTAGCCAATAAAAGTATCCAGGCAAAATCGACACAGATTCTGGCAAAAGATGGAGTACGAAAAGGCAATAATCTGTTCCATTACGGAATTATCATTGTATTTTTCGGGCATTTCACCTTGTTTTTACCTGAAGAAGTTTACCATCTGGTAATAACCACCGAAACCAAACGGATAATTGCCCTCATTTTCGGGTCAACCTTTGGAGTTGTTACTTTCGTAGGGATGCTTATTTTACTCAACCGAAGGATTACCAGCGAACGGGTAAGATTTACTAGCAGTTTTCACGATTATTTCATTTTAATCCTGTTGATAGTTGAAGCAGGAATTGGATTGGCTTCCGTTGCCCAAACAGCCTCTACAACAGTGGTAGAATATTCTGCATTGGGTGAGTGGGCGCAGAAAATCATTACCTTCCAGCCCGATGCCGGTGCGGTAATTGCAGGCCACAGTTTACTGTACAAAATTCATTTTACCATCGGACTGATTATTTTTATGATTTTTCCATACACAAAACTGATGCATATTCTGGTATTACCAATTGCCTATTTTTTCAGGTCAGGGTACCAACTAATACGAAAAAGGACATAAAATATCTCTTCATGAAAATTTTGCTTTTGAGCTTCAAATTAGATTTTTAAAATCCAATATAGATAAAGAGGTCTTTTTGTAAATATAGAATGTTTTTCTATCTTTGAAAAAAGAATCAAACCAATGTTGAACAAAGCAACAAAATATGCTATTTGGGTTTTGGTATATACGAAAAAACAGAACGACAAAGGACTAAAACCGGGAGTTGAAGAAATTGCCCGAAAAATTGGAGGGCCCCGGTTTTATATTGCTAAAATTTTACAGAAACTTGTGGGCAAAGGGATCATTAATTCAACTAAAGGAAAGGGCGGTGGTTATTTTTTCGATAGAAATAAACCGGAAATAACCATTAAGGAATTAATGGGAAATGACGAAATTGAGAAAATTTTTTCTTCGTGTGTTCTGGGGCTGAAAACTTGCAGCATCGAAACGCCTTGCTCAATGTATAATAAATGGTGTATAATTATGAGCGATTTCGACCATTTCGTTTCAAGCATCACCATTCAGTCACTTTCTGAAAAAGATTTCAAATTTTAAGGTACTGATATGAAAAATAACGGTTTAAACGAAAGGATTAATGTGCTTCGAAAGGAAAAGAATGCAGTAATCCTTGCCCACTATTACCAGATACCGGAAATTCAGGATATTGCCGATTTTGTAGGCGACAGCCTCGATCTTTCACGAAAATCTGCCGAAACCGATGCGGATATTATTGTGTTTGCCGGCGTTCATTTTATGGCAGAAACAGCAAAAATTTTATCTCCGGAGAAAAAAGTACTGCTACCCGATTTGGAAGCGGGTTGCTCTTTGGCCGATTCTTGTCCGGCTGGGGAATTTATAAAATTCAGGGAACAGTATTCCGGTCATATTGTGGTTTCTTACGTAAATACAACTGCTGAAATTAAAGCGCTCACCGATATAACATGCACTTCTACCAATGCATTGCAAATTATTAACAGCATTCCCAAAGAACAATCCATTATTTTTGCCCCTGACAGGAATCTTGGTAATTATTTAAATAGTCTCACAGGCAGAAATATGGTCGTTTGGGATGGAGCCTGTCATGTGCACGAAGAGTTTTCGCTTGAAAAAATTATAAATTTGCTTGAAAAACACCCCGGCGCCAAACTGATTGCCCATCCCGAGTGCACAAAACCGGTTCAGATTACTGCCGATTTTATCGGGTCCACTTCGGCACTGTTAAAGTTTGCGACAGAAGATGTCGGGCAAACTTACATTGTGGCAACAGAATCAGGTATTCTGCACCAGATGAAAAAACAGAACCCCGAAAAAACGTTCATCCCAGCACCGCCCATCGATTCAACCTGCGGTTGCAGCGACTGTGAATTTATGAAACGGCATACCCTACAAAAAATTTACGAAAGCCTGCGTGATGAAAAATTCGAAATTAAACTTGATAAACAACTTATTTTCGAAGCAGCAAAACCTATACTGAAAATGCTGGATTTATCCATTTAAAAAATAATTACCAATTCAAAAAATATGAAAGATTTTTATACTGAATTCAGAAACGATCATCGCAAAATAAGGGATTTGATAATGGATTTAATGGCTGCTTTTGTCCAAAAAGATGTGGTTAGAGCAGATAAACTAATTGAGAAACTCAACGCCATTGCGGGCCCACATTTCCAGTTCGAGGAAAAAACACTATATCCGGAACTAATTCCTATATATGGCTTGGAATATCTCGAGAAACTCTATGTTGATCATGATTTGCTGATTGCAAGGATCAAGGAAATTAAAAAACTAATCAAAAAGAATAATTTGAATGAAGAAGATGTCGATAAAGGAATTAACCTTCTCAGGGGGCTTCTTCCGCATTTAAGTGATTGTGAAGGGCTGACTATTATGGTGGAAAAATTTGACCAAGCGGAAATTGACCGGATATTATTATCGATGAAAAATGCCCGGTTAATGAATACAGGATTGTTGAATTGGTCAGATAATGGGAGACCAAGAAAGCAACTTTCAATAAAACAACCTTAACTTCTCAATTATGGATATAATAAACAAGTATTTGCCTGACGAAAAGGCTCAGAGAGATATAATCAGTGGCGCAGTAGTCGCCGAACCCGAAGGCGAAAGCTCAAAAGAGAAAAAAAAGAAAATGATTATCGTATTCTGTACCTAAATTCATTTTTCGATGTTGCTCCAACCAATAAAAGTCTGTCAAACATAGCTTCGCCAAAATATCTTCTGTTGAATTTATAACAGAATTCATTCAGATATCCCTGTAAGAACTCGGGTTTGATGTTGTGGTGAATATCCAGCAGCATTCTTTTTCGGCGCCGGTGAAAAACGGTACCACTTTCCGGTTTAAAACAGTACCACTCCAGGATTCTGGATTTAGATAAATTATAGAAAGCCCCATTATATTAAACAACAACTTCTTAGTTTAGCATAGCAAACTCTATTATAAAATGTTATGCCAGGCTACTTTTATTGTTGTGAATGCGGGAAACGCACGCGAATGAATTCCAGGCTAAAAATCAGGCAGAAGTATTGTGGTCGAAAATCATGTCAGCAATCCAGGAAGAATAGCTGGGAAAGGGCACAGTTAAGAAAGGATCCGTTTTATCATCAGCGGCGTTATGAACAGAAAGCTTGCTGGCGAAAAAGCCGTCCGGCGTATCAGTATCAAAGTTCCTATCGCCAAGGCCATCCTGATTACGTGAAAGCTAACCGTGAAAAGCAGCATTTACGCGATAAAATAACTCAAAAATCCGGTTCAGGGGTCTATCGTTCGAATATTGTAAAGACGGACGCGTTAATCTCTGGGAAGCTTATCAGCTGTGGGCTATACGAGATTCTGCCTTACAAAATGAGTCCGGGCAAAAAGATTGTAAAGACGGACGCGTTAATCGTTGAACTACGCACCCACCGTGGGTTCCAGAAGGTTCTGGTAAGTGATTCGGGTTAATTGTAAAGACGGACTGCATTGCACGGGGAAGGCCGGGTATCTATCTTGGCAGCAGAAATGACAATAGCTGTTACCCATAAAAAGATAAAACTTGATCAGATGGATACCACTCTTTCAGGTTTACGTCTCACCCGGCCCGTGGAGATAGAAAAGATGTGCCGTCGCCTGCATCAATCAGGGCAGTTAAACCCGGTGATTGTAAGGCCGGCAGAAAACAGATACCAGATACTGGATGGTTTCAAGCGCTACTTCTCTGCCCAAAGCCTGGGATGGGAGTACCTGGATGCAGGTATCGTTGATGTTCCGCTTGTAAATGGAAAGGCGATGATGCTGAGCTATAACCGGGGCGGACGATCGCTTTTGGATTATGATGAAGCTTTGGTCGTTTACAGCCTGAAAAGAGATCACCTGTTAGATCAGAGCTCGATATCCAGGCTGACGGGTTACAGCCGAAGCTGGGTATGCAGACGCCTGGCGCTGGTAGAGAAGCTGGATGCGGTGGTGCAGGATTCACTTCGCATGGGAGTGATTACCAACTCCCATGCCAGGGCTATCGTCCGGTTGCCACGTGGCAACCAGGGTGAGATACTGCGCTGTGTAACAGAAAACCACCTTACAAGCAGGGATACCCATTTGTTGGTGGAGAAGTTCCTCGCGTCCCCCCATCGCAAAGATCAGCAGTATATCCTTTCCCATCCGGTAGAAGTTATTGAAAAGAGTGTTTCCCAGGTTGATATCTATGATGTACGGCTATCCCGTTATGGGAACCGGCTACTTAAAAGCATTGAACTTTTGTACCTGCAGCAAAATATATTTATCGGGCTATGCACCGGGCATATGAGCAGCAAACTGAGCGATACAGAAACAGGGATACTGGATGGTAAAATGGAGAAACTTAAAAAAGGGGCCCTTGCTGTGGGGTCAATTATAAACCAAAAAACATGGAAAGATGAAAGATGAGTTATTGGAGAACATGGTCGTTACGCTTCATTCGCGGGGATGGTCCCTTCGGGAGATTGCCCGCAAGTTTGGAATAAGCCGCGGGCGTGCCAGGCGCATTATGGAGAGAAACCGTTACAAAAGGGAGAAAGGCGGAGATTCTCAGCGTACAAAAGTACAAAGGGCTTCCCTGCTGGATACCTACAAGGAGTACATCACCGAACTGCTCGATCAGTATAAAGACCCGCCCATAACCAATCAGCGCATTCTTGAGCTTATTCGTGAGAAGGGATATCAGGGTGGCAAAACCATCTTAAGTGAATACCTTGCCACGATAAGAGGAAAGAAGACAGGTGAACCGGTAGTTTGCGTGGAGACAGCTCCCGGGCAGAGAGGTTCTCATGACTGGAGCGAATACTACATCTGGTTTTCTGATGTGAACCAAAAAGAGAAAGTGATTTTTTTCAGCTTCATACTTAATTACTCCCGGCGGCAATATATAGAGGTTGTGGATGATAAGACGCAGCTCACATTGCTTAAATGCCTTGTAAATACCTTTGCCTGTTTTGACGGTGTCGTGCGCCAGGTAAAAAGTGATAACCAGAAACCGTGTGTTGATCGCTGGGAGCTTGGCCGGGCTGTTTTTAACAAAAAATACCTCGAGTTCGCATCACACTACCATTTTACCCCCCTGACCATTACGCCGGGAAAACCTCGTGAAAACTTAAAAATTGAGAGGCCGTTTTATTACCTTGAAAAGAGTTTTTTAAGTGGCCGCAGTTTTTGTAACCGGGCTGATCTGAAAAGACAGCTTACAGACTGGCTTCACAGTACAAATGACCAGCGCATTCACCGTACCACAAAACAATCACCACTGAACCTTTACCGGCAGGAGTACCCATATTTACAGCCTTTGCCCCAAAAACCTTATGACACTTCGCTTTCTGGTTACCGGATCGTGAACAACGAGTCATGTATAGAGTGGCAGGGATATTTTTACGTGGTGCCAAAAGCCTATATGCACCAGACATGCCAGGTCAGGGAAGATAACGGGCAGGTAATAATTTATGACAATACAAAAGGGGAGATTACCCGTTATCCCGTGGCAGATAAGGGATCTGCAGACAGGTACATCGGGCGCACCCCCCGGGAACAGGGTGAAAATCATCTCCGGATAAAAGAGATAATCTCCCGAATTGAATCAATGGGACCGGTTATGGAAGAGTATATCGCGCAGGTAAAAATGCACAAAGTCAATTCTTTTCGCCACCATTTAAGCCGGATCCTGCAATTGAAAGTAACCTATCAGAAAGAAGATATCCTTATGGCAGTAAGCCGTGCACTAAAATACAAGGTTTATGAATCTTCTTCGGTTGAGAACTTCTTGCATGTAAATGCAGAGAAAAAAAACGAGATAACCCTGTTTCAGAAAAATGACTATCAAGATGAATATTAACCAGAGGGAAAAATTTATTGAAAATTGCGGGTACCTGGGGCTAAGATGGATAACGCAAAATTACGAATCCGTGGTAGAGAAGGCAGGTAAGTCGGATACGGGTTTTTATCGTTTTCTGGAGGATGTAATCCAGCAGGAGGCTGATAGCCGCAGGGAAAGAGGCATTAAATACCGGATTAAAGCAAGCCGGCTACCTCAGCCTAATAAATCGTTACACGAGTTTGATTTTGCCTTTCAGCCCGGCCTTATTGCAAAAAAGAAACTGATCATGGATCTGGCTTCGATGGATTTTTTACGAACAAAAACATCGATCCTGCTCTATGGAGATTGCGGAACCGGGAAAAGCCACTTAGCCCAGGGCCTTGGGTCGATCGCATGTGAGAAAGGGATTAAAGTGTACTATACAACCTGTGCGGAGATGTTAAATGATCTGAATGCCGGGGTATATGAGAAAACCCTGCAAAAGAGAATGCGCAAATATGTCAACGCGCAATTGCTGGTAATCGATGAGATGGGGCATGATCGTCTTGAGTTAGGCATTACCTGTGAAGCACACTTGCTGTTTAAGGTGGTGGATGAACGTTACAAGCAGCGTAAATCCCTGATCATTACAACCAATGTAGAGAAGCAGGACTGGGGAGATTACCTTGGTGACCCGGTATCGGCCCAGGCCATTTTAGACAGGATTTTTCATTACTCCGTCCAGGTTGAGATACGGGGACCGAGCTACCGTGAATATCAGGGGAAACTGTTACAGCAAGAATATGAGCAATAAACCCATAAAGGCGGGCAGCAACCAAGGGCGAAGTTTTGTACCGATGGTTGTTTTAACGGCGTCAGGATTTGTTTCCTGGCGCTGTTTTGTTTTTAAACCGGCATCGAACCGGTTCAAAAACAGGCGGGCAGCACCTGCAGGCTCGTATTACCCGATAGTTGTTAAAAAAACAAGTTCTGTTTCCGAATCGAAAAAAATCCGGCCGGTATTAACTTATAAAACCCTTCATGGAAGTATTGTCAATAAAGAAATAAACAAACCCTGGTACCGTTTTATCCTGTCAGGTGGTAGCATTTAAAAGCGGCACGGAAATTCTTTTTGCATTGCTGATAGCAAGGTGTACCCAAGGTAAAATCTCACCAACCTGTTTTTTCGGTATTACCTGAGCCTGGTGCTTCTCAACAAGTTTCCTTAACCCGGTATAAGATGTAGAATCATCGGTTATTAATGTGGATTCTTTAGAAATATTGGTTCGCACCTGTTCGTTTATCGTTTCAGCTTCAAGATTTGGGATTACCTGCATTTTTATAAAGCCCACTTTTCGTGGCTTCCCCTTCTTTGTGGTCTTCCCTTCAACTTCTTTACTTTCAGCCATTACCAACACCTTGGTCATCTTTTGACTGCCCCTTCCTCGTTTTCGAGGATTTTCCTTTTCTTCCGAATTTACTTCAGTAGAAAAAAATCCTTCATCTAATTCTATTTGGCCGGATAGTGAATATTGGCTATCTCTTTTCCCCATAGCCAAACGTAATTTGTGAAGCATTGCCCAAATCGGTTCATAGTATTTATGCCCCAATTGTCGCTGAAGCTCAAGAGCAGAAAAACTTTTCTTTGTAGAAGTAAGAAGGTGCATGGCCACGAACCAATAACGAAGCGGTAACTGGGAGCCATGCATAATCGTTCCGCTACGTAGTGTTGTCCTTCTCTTGCAATGCTTACACTCATATTGCCACTTGTCACTTTTCCAATAGTGGTCCCTGCTGCCACAACGGCCGCAAACAACCCCTTCCTTATCTCTGATTGCTTTAAGCTTTAGCCTACAGCTCTCTTCGTCAGGGTATTGGGATATAAAATTGAGTAAATTCATTATTGTTTCCTGTTGGTAATTTCTAAAGATACCGATTTAGGTAATACATCCGACAATCATAAAAAAGAATTTTAACAAACTTATTAAGCATAAGCTGGTTTTGCCCGATGAAAACCACATTCCACTGTTCTTTAACGAAATGGGGCAAATTATATTTACGCTTTCAAACTTACAGAATGAAATAGAAATCAATAAAAATAACTAAGGAGCCGAAGACCATTTAAACGGGGTGTATCCGAAAAACCTTACGAGTAGGAATTAACTAAATAAATAAATTAAAATGGAACAAGAATCCAAACTTTACATCTCAGCCTCAGTTGCAGACAACTTACCCTCAATGGTAAAAAATGAATTGGCGAAAATGAATGCTCAGAAACAAGAAGAATTTGTGGAAGAGTATAAAAGAAAGGCAAAATCTCTTGGAATTGCCTATCTTTTTTTAATTGTGATTTTAGCAATGCATTATGGTTACCTCAGAAAATGGGGACTTCAAATAGTGTTTTGGATTACAGGTGGTGGTTTTTTAATTTGGTGGTTAATTGATTTGTTTAGACTCCCTGGACTTGTCAATGACTATAATAAAGACGTTGCAGCTGACACGATGCGAAATCTCAAGGCAATGTCAAGTTAATGAAAATGAAGAAAATCAGGATACATCATTGGATAAGTGTAATGCGGGCTAAATGGGCTAAAATAAAATGTTTATGCTTCTCATAAGTCTTTGTTCAGGTTGATAGTGTGCTGCTCTGAAAACCTGCACTTCGTTTATTCTTGACCAATGAAGAGTCGAAGAAATATAAATTTTAAAAGATGCAAAGTTCTTATAGGTTGTAGGGAAAAGAAAAATTATAAAGGTGACAAAATTATAAGCGAATGGTAGATACTATTAAAATCGATATGTAGGCCCATTAAACGAAAAACAATTCTTTGAAAAACAGATTATTTTTTTTTAAAGTTAATAGTTAAAAATTAGTACATGAAAAACATTACAACTATCTTATCCGAAGAGCATCAAATTATTTTAAATGTAATCGAAGTGATGTTGGAAGAATGTGAACATATGAAAAATGGTGAGGTAATTGACCACAATTTTTTTCGTAATGTAATTTATTTCATTAAAAACTATGCCGATGGTTTTCACCATATAAAAGAAGAAGATATTCTTTTTAAGGTAATACTTGGTAAAGCGGCAAAAATGCACTGCGATCCTATTCCCGTGATGTTGCATGAACATGAGGAAGGAAGGCGATATGTTAAAGGAATGGAAGATGCACTTTACCGAAATAATGTTCACAAATTAACAGAAAATGCCAGTGGTTACGGACATTTGCTTCAAAGTCACATTTACAAAGAAGATAATATGCTGTATCCCATGGCAGAAGAAGCATTGAGCGATATTCAAAAAAAGCAGGTAGAAGAGTTATGCAATAAAATTAACATCAACGTTTTTTTCAAAAATAGCATTAATAATTTTCTTGAAATTTTATATCAAAGGCATGTAAAATAAGCACTTAATGCTAATGAGAAAAAGACTTAAAGTTTTTGCAATTTTCAAAATCAAAGGATAAGAAAGCGTTAATGAAATTCCTGCATAAAAAGAAATATCTTCTGCTTTTACTAGTTGTAATTTTAACGATTTCAGTCTGGATACTTTTCCATATTTTAAATGGTCAAAAAGAAAATGCACGTGTACCGTTTCAAGCTTCTCAACAATCGCATTTTGTTGGCAGCCAACTCTGTAAAGAATGCCATGAATTCGAATACGAAGACTGGAAAAAATCCGATCATTACAAAGCAATGCAGGTTGCAGATGAAGAAACCGTACTTGGGGATTTTAATAACTATACTTTCAAAAGCAAAAGTTTTACCAATAAGATGTTTAAAAAAGACAGCTCCTTTTACATGGTTTTGGAAAACAGAGAAGGTCATCCCGATACCTTTAAGGTGGTTTATACTTTTGGTTACTACCCGCTTCAGCAATATTTGATAGAATTTCCTGATGGCCGTTTTCAGTGTACGCATATTGCCTGGGACAGCCACGAAAACAAATGGTTCGATTTGTACCCCGATTTGGAGATTCATCACAGCGAATGGCTGCACTGGTCGGGAGGTTCGCAAACCTGGAACAACATGTGCGCCGATTGCCATTCCACCAACCTGCAAAAAAACTATAACGAAGCAACCAACAGTTACCAAACAACATTCGACGAGATAAACGTATCTTGTGAGTCGTGCCACGGACCGGGCAGCGAGCATGTCAGGCTTTCGAAAATGTATCCTGATTCCGGTGCCGTTTTCGGGGAAGTTTATTTGGGCCAAAATTCACAAGTGGATGAACAAATGCAATTTTGCGCAAGGTGCCATTCCCGGAGGTCACAGTTAAACAACCGTTTCAATCACGATGAACACTGGATGCAGCAGTACAGTCCCGATATTTTACGCCCCGGCCTCTACTATGCCGATGGACAAATTTTGGATGAAGTATATGTTTGGGGTTCATTTACCCAAAGCAGAATGTATAGGGAAGGCGTGCGCTGCACTGATTGCCACGATCCACATACCTACGAACGGAAACTGCCCGGCAACCAGCTTTGTTACCAGTGTCACGATTTCAGAGTCTATGACAACAAAAAGCACCATTTTCACGAACCGGGCAGTGAAGGCGCACAATGCGAAAGTTGCCACATGCCCGGGCGGTATTACATGGTAAACGATTACCGGCCCGATCACAGCTTCCGTGTTCCACGCCCCGATTTAAGTGTGAAATACGATGTGCCCAATGCCTGCAATAAATGCCATAACGACCAGTCGGCACAGTGGGCAGCCGGTTGGGTAAATGAGTGGTATGGAGAGAAACGCGAATTTCATTTTTCAGAAGTTTTGCTGAAAGCGGCCAATCATGAATCTTCCCCGGCAGAAATCGCACACCTTGTGAATACCGATACCATTTCTGATATTGCCAAAGCTACGGCGGTGTATTATCTCGAATACTATGGCGGACCGGAAGCCCGGAAGGTTTTGCTCAACTCGTTTGAGCATCCATCGGTTTTGGTCCGGCGTACGGCAGTGGAAGGATTAAACATGTAT
>Ga0334883_1003257_pt1 | contig 17848 bp, 33 predicted proteins | sample GraSluR1_MG_6_FD_207230 | JGI IMG/M metagenome (GOLD analysis project Ga0334883, IMG submission 207230) | Sludge microbial communities from methane-producing bioreactor in Wageningen University, Netherlands - Granular Sludge_09_05-R1 | ecosystem: Engineered > Bioreactor > Anaerobic >... | reverse complement strand
CTTTGTGCTGAAAGGCGAGCAAGGACACAGCTTTACAGGAGACAAAGATGAAGCATCTTGGTATGAGTGTTCCTTCGAATCCAGGATCGCAGGCTTTGATTCTCTCACAATAAGCGTGCAAGGATTCAATGAGGCAGACGCCGCAGGCAAGGCGCGTGCACTCCTGGGCCACTACTGGACTTTCATATCCTGCGGGGAAAGAGTCTCCACCGGTCGGGAGGAGAGCAAATGAGAGATCAAAAAATTCGGGAACTGTCTGAAACTCTGGAACTTTATGAGAATCTGTCGGCAAACCAGAACCGCACTAAGGACGAGCAAGACAACCTCGACATGGCCGAATATATCCTCATTCAGTCAACGAAACCTCTCCTGGAAGAGGTGAAGAAACTGAAATATGCGAGGTGTAAGAACTGCAAGTGGTTCAGCAGAGAGCCGATAGAAGCGAAATGGCCACACAAAGGTTCCGGTATAACTGCTATCCAGCGCGAAAAGAAGCTGCTCGACAAAGGCTTCGGAAGTTGTATGAATGACAAGATGGAAGAACAGGCTTTCCACTACGACGACGAACTGGTCGGTTTTGAACAGCCGGGCTATCCCGAAAAGGTCGATTACACAGGAATGATGATCGATTGCAGTACTGATGAGTGGGGGTTCCTGTTTCACGAAACATTTGGATGTGTGAACTTCGAGAAGAGAGAGGCAGAAAATGAAGAACGTTGACAAGTTTCTAAACAGGCAGAAAGAAAAGATAACCTCTTCTGAAAGGCTTGAGAAGAAAATGACGAAGCTCATGGTGAACGACGCGAGAAAAGCAGACGAAATCTATGGGCCAGAAGAGGAACGAGAGAATCGAAAGGAGGGGTAGAGGGTGATCATAAAGCAAGATATAAACGGATTGCAGGAAATCACTATGGAAGAGTTGGAAGAAGCCCTCAAAAAGTTTTACGGCGACGGTTATGCCTGCTACGCAAACATCGAACTGGCCATTGGAAACATGAAGCGAGGAGACTACTACTCTTTGCATGATGGCAAGTACCACTGGTGCAAAACCCTAGACAAACCAATGGACGAACTAACAAAAGCAAGCATAGAACTGGCGTGGTCGTTGCAGTATGTTATCAGGACGCTGCCGAAAGAGTGCAAAGAAGCGTACGAAAAGTACAAAGAAGCCTATATGGCGGAGATTGGCAAGAAGATCCCTGCCGTTGCGGTCAATGTCGAAATGCCTATTCTTGATGGGTTAAACGAGGATCTTCAGGGGTTTAGAGAAGAGCTCGAAAAGATCGCTGGCGAACTCAGAGAACTTCTCGACGGCTTCAACGGCAAGCGCGAAATGTTTCCGAACCTTCAGGCAGAGATCACCTTTTCAATTAAGGAGGTATAGACACTTTGGCACTCTTCAGATTCGAACTCGAAAGAACAGACGGAGTCAACGAGACCAAGACCGTGACAGTAGAAAGCGAGAAGCCCTGGGAGGCCGCGAAGATAGCGAAGCAGGGAATGAGAAAACAGGGTCGCTGGAGAGTAAAGAACTGGAAGAGATTGATAGAGGAGGAGGCATAGAGATGCGCGAACGGTGGTTCGAAGTCGAGTTTGAGAGTAAGGTGGCGGGCTTTGGGAAGGCGAAGGTTCAGGTTCAGGCCACGAGTGATAGTCATGCGTGTACAAAAGCGGAAATCATGATGACGAAGTTCTGGGCTCTCCCTTGTGCGAGGCCCATAAATCCGGAGGAGGTCCCGAATGGTTAAAAGGAAATGCCCTGTCTGTGGGAATGTCTGGTTCTGTTGTGTCGAACAAGAATCCTGGAACTGTCAGAATTGCGGATACTTGCTGACAATTGACTTGAATGAGGTGATAAGAATGAGACGTGAGGACGGAGTGTTTTCACCAGGCCTTATGAAAGTGCTTTTCCCAGACAACCATGAATCACATGCCTGTGCGGATAAGCTGCACAAAGACAAAGCCATAGGAGGATTTAGTTATTTTACCCCAGAAGAACTTGAAACAAAGTGCAAGGCTCTTGATGACTTATACAAACTAATCAATGACTTGGCAAAAGCACTGGCTGAATGGGCAAGCAAAGTATCTGCAATCAATGAGGAGGTGGGTGAATGGCAGTAGAAAGCGAGTTTGAAGTTTATCGATCTCTGGGATATCTCTCGACCGGGGACGTTATTCAATCAACAGGATTTACAAAAAACGAGCTGTTCTATCTACTCTCGACTGAATTCCCTATCCTGAAACCTATTAGAATTCCTCTTCAGGGTCTCGGAAAGGAACTAAACGCTTACTTGTTCTCAGATCGAGATCTATATATCCTGACGCTTATCAAAAGCATGAAAAAGAAATTCTCTCTCCAGAGGATTCGAGGGATGTTCAATCTTCTGGTCAAGTATAGGACTTTCGAAAAACTGGACGGCTTTGCGGCATTCAACTACGAACGCATTTGCCAAACGGTCAAAGAGTTCGGTGGCGAGCTTCTAATAACCGATTGGGAGGCCGAAAATGGAACCAATTAACCCGACGGTCTTTCGTAAGTTTCTTTCCGAATCTGGTCTGACTTTCAAAGAACTCGCGAAACATGAGATTTATAAGAAGCAGATCGCAGCGATCCTCGAAGGCAGGACAAAGAAGATCCCTTACAGACAGGCCGTAAAACTCTCTCGTGTCTTCGGAATCCCTTACAGGGAACTGTTCCCAGACACCCGGAAGATCGAGAGGATTATAAGAGCGTTTGCGGAGGTGGAGTGAATGAAATACATCGTGATATTGCACAAGAAGCATCAGATTCTCGATGAGAAGAAAGTGCCAGTCGAAGCCCAGAGCGCAGCAGATGCAATGATGATTGCCGGAAAGGATCCCGAAAACTCGGAATACTACGTTTACGGTGTTAGGCAGGTGGAGGACGAATGATAAGTCTTGAAACTCTTGGCGAAAGAGAACTAAGCGCTTTACTAAAGGCTATAATGAACGACACAAAAAGACTCCTTGCTTCTCGTGAAAAGAAAAAAGAGATATATGAAGTGCTTAGAAATCTCATGACCTTGGCTGGCGAAATTGAAGACAGCAGATCAATTGTAGGACTCTCTCCTTTAATGGAGCGCCTCTTGTTGGAAATCGCGCTGGAAAAACTCTTTCCAGAGGAATGCGAAGCTTGTGGTAGTGGCAAGAAAGTCAATTTGTGGCGTGACATTCCTAAGGCGCAAAACAATTATGGCGAAGATTTCGATATGTTTGTAACGGCCACCGAAGAACAATATCCAGAAGGATTAATCGTGATGCGCCTTCAGGGGGGCAAAAAAGACGGAATGGAGTTCTATTTCAATGCTCCATATTGTCCTTGGTGTGGTCGCTATTTAGGGTATGGCGAAGAGAACGAAGGAAAGGAGGCAGAGTGATGGGAATCTCATACAACAAAGTAGTGCTGGTGGGTAGACTCACAAGAGATCCTGAGACCAAGTTCGCGTCAAGCGGGACCCAGATCTCCACGTTCAATATCGCAGTTGACAGAGACTACCCGAAAGAGCCGGATGCGACCGACTTCATCAGGATCGTGACCTTCGGAAAGACAGCCGAGTTTGTCGGGAACTATCTCTTGAAGGGTAGGTTGATTCTGGTAGAGGGATCTCTCCGGATCAACAAGTGGGAGAAAGACGGCGAGAAGAAGCAGAACGCCGAAGTAGTCGCATCGAATATCAGGTTCCTCGAGGCGAAGGCGAAGGCCCAGGGGAACGGCGGGAGTTTCACGCAGGACTCTCCCGAAAGTGAAGATGTCACGTTCTTCGGATCCGACAACACGGAAGATACGGGAAGTGACGATATACCATTTTGAAGAGAGGTGAAGAAGGTATGGTGTTTATTACTAAGAGCGGCAATGCTGTAAATCTCGACAGAGTTAATTATCTTTACCAAACTAGAGAATCAGGACATTTGTTTGAAGTGTTTGCGAGTTTCGCTTCTGGCGACCAAGCTTTCGTCGAAGAATTCAAGACGGAAGAAGATGCCAAACACTTTATCCGGTGGTTGGCAACCAAGATCGAATCGATGAAAAATCCACCACCGGTAAATTACGGTGAGTATTTTAGGTGGTTTTTAAAGGAGGTCGAGAATCCTCGTCAGAGACTAAAGGAGGTGAATCCATGAAACGAATCCTTACAGCTCTGGCTCTTCTAGCATGGTGTTTACTGCTTCTAAGTATGCCGACATTTCCGGCGGTCGTTCTCGCGATTCTCACAATCGCGGTCCTGTTCTGGTACTCGCTATTTTCAATAGCTGAAGATCAGCAAGGAGGGTCTGAATGGACGCACTCGCAATCATGTACGAACTTCTCGAAGACTCAAACCGTCTCTGGCGATTTGTCAAAGACTGGAAGAGAAACGAAGAGAGGCTATTGCCCTTCGCAACATCTCCCAGGCACACGGGCGGACACAGAAACTGCAAAAGAGACACGGAAAGTGAGCTGAGATACGCCTATCTGATGTGCTTTGTGGAGCACTGCATACAGCTTCTCCCCTGGACCGACCGTCAATACTGGAAGTTTCTCAGACGAGGCTACAACCACGATAGAGCAAGGAACAAGGCATATGGGTACAGGGAAGAGAAGTCAGACATAGCAAGGAGGTTGCTTGTCAAACTTCGAAAGGAATGGGGGACCAGCGATAGCGTAATGTATCGTTCGTAAACTATATGATACTATAATTTTTCCGCTATGTAATGTAAACTAGGGTAGAATCAAGATGAAAATAGCGGAAACGAACGCAACAAACTTGGAAAAGAGCTGCTTGAGGGCGGCTCTTTTCATTGAGAGGAGGAATTGGCATGAAGAAGCTCGTAGGGATGACGCTCATAGTCTTACTCGTAGTTTTTTTCGTGGGATGTACCCACGTCAAGAAGGAGCTTGTGGATATAGGAGGAGACTGGACGTTCTACCTCCAAACAGCCGGGAAGAACATCGAATTCGACCTGAACATCTCAGAGCCAGGGATTACGTTCGACGCTTGCACAAACGACCCGGGCGTTCAGTTCGTCGAAGGCGGCATGACTTATGGTTCAAATCCTATGGTGCGAATAGACCTGCTTATAGAAGGAAAGTATTATGACATTTATGCAGGCGGTCCGTCCGGCGGAACCGTGAGTGTGGATTATATGGGTCCCGGATTTGTACGTTACGACGAAAGCCACATAGTAGGCAGTTGGAGCGCAGAAAGAAAGATTGAATAAACCTTTCCCCCCTAAGAAAGGAGTTTTGGACTGGCGGCTAACCTTGACGAGCTGCCAGTCTCTTTTTGGAGCGGTGTATATGTTGAACATAACGATTCCTCTGAATCCGATTCCGAAGAAGAACAACACGAAAATCATCACGAATAGAGCAACAGGAAAACCGATGGTGATTCAATCCGATAGATATAGGCAGTATGAGAAAGACTCGGCCCTCTTCCTCCGGAAGCACTCCCGAAGAGATCCCATTGAGGAGCCTGTGAATCTCAAGTGTCTCTTCTACCGGAAAGACAGGCGGCCAATTGATCTGGTAAACCTCCTCGAGGCGATCCAGGATATCTTGGTCAAGTACGACATCCTGAAAGATGACAACAGCAAGATAGTGGCTTCCACGGACGGTTCTCGGGTACTTTACGACAAGGATAACCCCAGAACTGAAATATACATTGAGAGGAGTGAGGGTTTTGAAGGTCACGTTTGAGATACAGGAAGGCGATACCGAAAAGGAAAGGAAGTTGGTAGAGAAGCTCGCGATAGCCTTCGCCGAACAGATCCAGAGGCAGAGGCTCATGGACGAAATTCGGACGATAAAGAAGGGAAACGGAATTGAGGTTACTGATTAAGATTACTCCCATGAAAGGGGATGAGTAAATGTGCAAGAAGCTTTGGGTACACGTTATATCGCACGACTTGCGACAAGCATTGTATGTCAATGGCGTGAAAGAATTTGAGGACGACTCGATAGACGTGGTCGAGGCGTTTGATATTCTCAAAGAGAAAATGAATGGAGAACCTTGCGAAATTGGTTTTACGGACGATGACGTTGAGTTTTTTCTGGACGACGAGCTGAACTTTGATGATGTTTTTCCAGAAAAAATCAAGCCGCTGTCTGATAAGTAAAGCCGAACAGTTTTATTTCACAGAAATAAAGCTAAAAGACTAGGCACGTAGCTCAAACGGGCAGAGCGTCTATCTGATAAGTAGAAGGTTGATGGTTCAATTCCATCCGTGCCTACCAGTCTCATTCGAGACACCTCTTTCAAAGACCGAGAGAGTCCCTACTGGCAGGGGCTCTCTCATTTACCTATCTACCATGATGTAGAAAAGGCTCGGGGGAGACTATGGTCTCCCCAAGTTAAGCGGGCAGCGGCGGACGCAGATCGCTCTCATAAGGCGATTGTCGAGATTCGACTTCTCGGCCCGCTTCCAGCCGCCTGAAAAGGCGAGCATCAATAATTAGTGAGCTTTTTTAGAGTGCGGTCATGTGGATCGGCTCGGAAAATAAAGGGCAACAGGAGTGGCGCGACTCCGTGCGGATTTCCTCGGCAACCGCACACGTTGCCCTTTTCTATTGAATGTGCCGGGGAAATAATGCCGAGGTGATCAACGTGAAAGGCGATGAAAAGTATTATATGTGGGGTCGTGTTCCGTATTATGCGGTTACGGAGGAACATCTCACGGATGGCGAACTAAGGCTGTTCGCACTATTGGCTATCTATGCTTACAAGACAGGCAAAGCGTGGCCGACAATCCAGACTCTATGCAAGGAGCTGAGACGTTCAAAATCTACTATCCAGAGACAACTTAAGAAACTTCAACTTGTCGGTTTGCTCGAGATAAAGAAAGGCGTGGACGGAAACAGGAAGAGAAATTATTATATCCCTTACCTTCCCGAACAAGATAAATAGGTCTCATTCCTGATACTCACATAGGTCTCAATTCTGATACCTTTATGGTCTCACCAGTGACACCTAGAACTATATAAAGAAAGATATAAGGTTCAAAGATATTAAATATATAAAGCAAATAGGTCTCACCAGTGACACCTATTCTGAAAGGAGCGAACATGAAGATAGCAGGAACTAACTTTCAAGTGAGGGTAGTTTCGAGAGACGAGACTCCAGACAATGATGCTGAGATATACGAGGCTAAGAGCCTTATCAAGATCTGCAAAGCAGAGCCTCAGTTCATGCAAAGAATGCTATGGCACGAGATGTTACACGCAGTCCTTGACATGAACGGAGATCACAATCTCTCGAACAATGAAGGGTTCATCGATAGAACAGCGACTTTGATTCATCAGATAATCAACGACAATCCGGATCTTTATGGAGAAATCCGAACTGATTGATACCAGAGGTGAGTTGTATGACCAGATACACAGACAAAGACAAAGAAGCCGCTATCGGCTTTATGACCAACAACTTTAACCATCAGACTGGTTATCCTAACTGGACTATGGCTCACAAGAAGACGAAAATATCTAAGCCGACGCTACAACGTTGGTGGAATGAGAGAAACAGCGATTCTACTTCGCACATACGTGACCTTAAAAAAGAAGAGTTCATAGATAAAGCATGGGCCGAGATCCTCGCTGGCCTTCAGGCGATGGCGAATAAGAGAGATTCGGCCAATTACAAAGAGGTCGCTACTTCGGTCGGAATTCTCATAGACAAGGTTCAGCTTCTCAAGGGTGAACCTACTGTTATAGCGAAGACCGAGAACAAGAACACCGAGAGATTCGAGCATCTCAGTGATGAAGAGCTCGAAAAAGAGATAGAGAGATTAAAGAATGTCTAGGAAGGGTAAAGGAGAGCTTCTGGCAGCCCTTCAAGAGGAGAAGAAGCGAGAAGCCCGTAGATCTTTCTGGAAGTTCTGCAAGCTCAAAGCTCCCGACTTCTACCAAGACGACCGTTATCACTTGCAAGATCTCTGCAACTCCTTGCAGGATCTCTACGAAGGCCGTCTGCTGAAACCGAACGGGCAGCCGTATCGCAAGCTCATGATCAATATGCCTCCGAGGTTCGGGAAGTCGAGAACGCTTGTCCTCTTCAACGCCTGGATACTCGGGAAAGATCCACGGAATCGAATCATGACAGGCTCGTATAACGACGACGTGGCCGTGGATTTCAGCAGATACACCAGAGACGCTATCCAGGAAGAGAGAGACCAGCCTCACGTGATAGTGTACTCAGACATCTTCCCTGATACGAAGATCAAGAAAGGCGATTCTTCCTACATGAAATGGAGTCTCGAAGGCCAGTACTTCAGTTACAAGGGTGTTGGTATCGGAGGATCTGCAACAGGTAAAGGTTGTACGATTCAGGAAACCGACGACCCGATAAAGAACGTTGAGGAAGCCTTCAATGAGAATGCCCTACAACGTCAATGGGAATGGTGGGCCAATACATTCGCAACGAGAATGGAAACACACGAAGATCTCGAAGAGGAATCAGGTCACTTAACGGGTCTTCAGATCATCTGTATGACCCGATGGGCCAAAGGCGATATATGCGGACGACTTCTTGAGAGCGACATGGCCGGAGAATGGAAGGTTCTTCGCCTCGAGGCGGTCCACGAAGGGAAGATGCTGTGTGAAGATCTTCTCTCGAAGCAGCGCTACGAAGAACTGAAGAAGACGATGGACCCGGCTATCTTCGCTGCGAACTTTCATCAGGAACCTGTCGATATCAAAGGGAAGCTCTACTCGAACTTCCTTGTCTATCAATCGGTACCCGAAGAGTTTGAGAAGACAGTGGCCTATTCAGACACGGCGGACCAGGGCGACGACTATCTCTGCAACATCATTGCAGGTGTGAGGGAGAAAGAGGCATGGATACTCGACGTTTACTACACGAAAGATGCGATGGAGATAACCGAACCCCAGACAGCGAAGAGACTTCATGAGTACAAGGTAGACGAAGCGATCATCGAATCAAACAACGGGGGCCGGGGATTCGCTAGAAGTATCCAGAGGCTTCTCTGGGAGAACCACAAGGCAAGAAAGCCGGACATCAAGTGGTTCCATCAATCGAAAAACAAGAAGGCAAGAATTCTTTCAAATAGCAGTTATGTTATGCAACATCTCTATTTCCCCTGGAACTGGCGCGATCGCTGGCCGGACTTCTTCGCGGCCATGAGCAACTACCAGAAAGAGGGGAAGAACGAACACGATGACGCTCCGGACGCTGTGACCGGACTGGTAGAACAGATCTCGGGAGCGGACAGACCGAAGACTAAAGTGAAAGTCCGAAGATTGAGGTGATTTCATGTTAACCATGACAGATACGGAGGTCCTATGGCGGCTGTATGAGCGAAAAACAGCCTACACGAAGGAGTATAATGAGGCCCGAAACCTGACGAGAACAGTCATGCAAGTGTTCAACCCTGTCAGGAAGATCATAAACACCGACAAGGCTTTGCTTCTCAAAGGTTTGAAACTCACAGTCGATGATAAGTTTGCCGCCGCTTTCGAGGCTCTCAAGGACTGGAATAACTGGGACTTTCTGAAGACGAGAATAGCTCTCTTCGTCCTCATGGAAGGTTACGTCGGGGTTCAGGCCGTGCCTGTGAGCGACGGGAAAACCATCAAGTCGATAGACCTCATCATGTACGAGAAGTCGCAGGTCAAGGAAGTCAAGCGAGATTCTTCCGGGCAGGTCACATATGTCGAGCTTCACGGCTTCGATGACGAAGAGAATCCCGTCGTGATGAAGATCTCTGATACAGAGTTCGAGTATTGGATTGGTGATCAGCTTGACGAAGAACGGTCCGGTGTGAACGCCTGGGGATTCGTTCCATTCGTCGAGTTCTTCGGACTCTCGGGAAAGGACCAGACCCTCGGACTCGGAAGGGTCGATTCAATAGCCGACTCGATAGACCTAGTGAACAAATTCGAATGGGATCTCAGAGAGATCTCGGATCTCCATGCGAACCCGCCCATCGTGGGAAAGTTCGGCGAGATCGAGGACGACACCCAGAACGAACACACGAACCAGGAGGAAGGTTTCGAATACATCACGCAACAGCAATCGAGAAAGTATGCCCGCATCTGGGACATGGAAGAGGGGACGGCCAAGTACCTCGAGATGCAGGGGAACGTCATGAAAACCGCCGCCGAGGAAAAGGAAAGGATCAAGCAGTCCCTTATGAAGGAATACCCAGAGCTTCTGCTCGCAGAGATAGCTAGCGGTTCCGGACTTTCGGGCTACGCTATCGCACTGAAGTTAACAGATCTCGTCTCTGTCATTGAGGACTACCGATCCAGACTCAGGGAATCCTTGAAGGACATCTGGAATATGGCCGGAAAGATGCTCGGTCTCGAATGGGAAGTAGAAGTCTCCTTCCAGCCCGTCTTGAATGAAGATGCGAGCGAGAAGATACGGATTATCTCAGAGGCGGTGGCTTCCGCCCTGCTCCCGAGAAGGGTAGCCTCGAAACTCGTAGTCGGCTTGCTTGACCTGGACGAAACCCCTGAAGAGGTCTGGGAAATGATAGAGCATGAGAACGAAGCCTCGGTCGACGCTCTTAGGGCTGGAACTCTTAAAGAGATGTCGGAGGAAGGCGGCAATCCATGAGACTCGACCTTGCTCTCATGAACGAATGGGACAGGCGGTATATCGAAGAGGTCCTGAAACCCGTTCTCGAATCCATGAGAGAGGCGGTGGGCTCTCGCATCCCGAAGTTCTCACCTGAGTTGAAGAAGAAGATACGTGCGATCGCTCGGGAGTACGGCCTGAAACTTGAAGGACTCTTCGATGAAGTTCTTCCGAGAACAGAGATCGCGGCAAGACAGGCGTATCTTCGAGAGATCGAGAAGCAAGTGCCAAGAAGATTCAGGGTAGAAAACGGCTCGAACGTTTACGAGATCTTCTCTGGGGCCGTCTACAAACAGGTCGGCTCACAATGGGTTCAATTCCTCGACTTCAACAAACCCGCAACTGTTTCATGGTTGAAGTTCGTGGCCGAGGACGGCCTGACTCTCTCGGACAGGATATGGCGAGACGCGGCCAACTTTCAGAGGACGATGGAGAACACGATTGCGAGAAACATCCAGCTCGGAAAGTCGGCTCGAAGTCTGGGCAAGCAGTTCCTCGAGTTCGCGGATCAGCAGCCTGTTCAGCTCTCAAAAGAGATGCAGAAATTCATAGCGGACCTCGCGCCCCAAGACGCGCAAAGAGTCATCGAGAAGTACGCGAGGAAGAAACTAAATTACAACGCGACCAGGGTGGCGAGAACGGAGATACAGAGGGCGTACAGAACCTCGTATGTCGAACAGGCGAAGAGTTTGCCGTTCGTGAAGGGGATCAAGTGGAACAGGTCGAGAACCGAATACGACTGTTCCGTCTGTCACAACTTAGCTACCGCGGATCTCTACGGACTCGGGCCGGGAGTTTACCCTCCCGACAAAGCCCCGACAATGCCTCATCCGCATTGCAGATGCTATTACACGACGGTTCTCATGCCGTTGAAGGCCGTATGAATGAACAAACATTCGTTAATTATAGAGACTTAACGCAACTTAATCTAAGGGAGGTATAGGCAATGGAAGAACTTATAAGACGGGTACTCCAGGGAGTTTTTCGGTCTATCTCTGACGGGGGAGATTTGGCCGGAGGCGGCGGAGGAACCGGCGAACCGAAAGTAGATCCAAAGCCAGAAGACAAGAAGGAACCGGACAAGAAGGACGAGCCTGAAGCCTTCATCGAGTTCGAAGGTGTGAAGATCCCGAAGGGTGTCTGGGACAAGCTCCAGAAAGAGAAACAGACCGAGCTTGACCGCATAGCCACAAAGGCTTCTCAGACAGCGAGGGAGAAGGCCAGAAAGGAACTCGAAGAAGAGATCCAGAAGGGAAAGCTCGAAGCTGAGGGCAAGTGGAAAGAACTTCTCGAAATCGAGAGACAGCAGAGGGAAAACCTCAAGAAGGAATACGAGGCCGAGAGGCTCAAAGTCCTCGCAAGAGAAAAGCTCCTCGCAAAAGGGCTCGATCCGAAACTCTGGGGAGATCTTGTGACTGGGAACGACGAGCCGGAGATTCTGAAGTCAATCGAGACTCTGGCGACCAACATCGAAAGGACGAAGGCTGCTCATCTGGAAGACCTTCGGAAGAAAGGACCCGACGGCATAGCAAAGCCCGGGAAGATTCCTCCGACCGAAGCAAGCAGCCTCGGAAAAAGACTTGCAACAGAGAGAAAACAGGCCGAAGAGATAGTCAAAGCTCAGAAAGAATACTTCGGCGACTAGGAGGGTAGAGAACTATGAGCAAATTTGAGCAAACAACCTATACCAACACGAAGACGATTCTCAAGCACAATGAATTTGTCGCGACTCCGGTTCGTGTTGACGATGCCGGTATCTCGGCAGTTGACGGCAAGAAGATAGTCAAGGCGGGGACCATCATCGGAGGGAAGACGAAGTCCGTGCTGGACAATCCGACTGAACCGGTAGAAGAGAAGAACGATCCCGCGGTAGCCGCGAGTGTCGAACTCGAGATCGATGCTACTCCGGATGCGGAGGTCGGCATACTTGTAACCGCTATTGAGCCGGGCGAGTCTGGAAATGGAATCAAGGTCCAGCTCAGAAATCCAAACGCCGCGAACAGCCCGCTTTCGGTCTCGATAGATGTAGACGCAGACACCATCATCGTCGATCTCGAAACCGACGGAACTGATGCTGTTGCCGCGGAGCTGGAAATCGACAATGCGGCTCCCGGCGAAAATTCCAAAGTGACCGTAACTGCAAACGAGGCCGGAGCAGCAGGAAACAGCATTAAGGTCGAGTTCCTCAATCCGTCGGCCAACGATCAGGATCTCGCTGTGAACATTGTCGGAGACACGATTGTGGTCTCTCTCAAGACGGGCGGGGCCGGAGCAATCGAGTCAACAGCAAAGGAAGTTGCCGACGCTATAAATGCCCATCTGATAGTCAAACAGCTCGTGACTGCCGCATACAGCGGAACTGGCGAGACTGTCATTGAAGATCATGCCGCGGCTGCTCTTGCAGGCGGAGCAAATGCGATAGCCGGAAGCATAGTATCGACTGTAACCGAGGTAATCGATGCTATCAATGAACACTTCACGGCTGCTATGTTCGTTGAAGCCGAAGCTACCGGAGACGGCGATCCCGACACCACGGACGCAATAGCGGTTGCTGCAACTGCCCTTGAGGATGGAGACGACGGCTCTGGATTCGAGGCCGAAGGTGTCCTGCTTCACGATGTTGACGTGACTCACGGTGACGCTCCCGGATCAATGATTGTCTGGGGGTTCATCGACAAGAGTAAACTTGACGAAGATCCATGCGAAGACGCGGTTGATGCCCTCGCTGGCAGAATCCTCTTCTTCGACGTGTAAGAGGTGAATGACAATGGCGAACATATTCGACTACGTAAACGCTAAAGAGATCGCTGCTTACTGGGTAGAGGGAGCTTCGAACAGGATCCCCTACCTCGGAGCGACGCTCTTCCCGGGGAAGAAACAGCTCGGACTCGATCTGTCCTGGCTCAAGGGATCAAAGGGACTTCCTGTCTCCCTGAAACCTTCGGCGTTCGATACCAAGCCGACTCTCAGAGATAGGATAGGCTTCACGAAGATAATGACCGAAATGCCGTTCTTCAGAGAATCGATGATGATTACTGAAAAGGACAGGCAGAATCTAAACAACGTTCTCGCTTCTGGAAACGAAAAGGCCATCGATGTAATCATCGGAAACATCTATGACGACGCGGCTGGCCTGATCGATTCGGCTGAGGTCGTTTTCGAGAGAATGAGAATGCAGCTTCTCTCGGGCGGAACGATCTCGATAACCGAGAACGGAAATGCCCTTGACTACGACTATGCCTTTGATTCGGATCACAAGGACAATCTACTGTCCACCGCAAGATGGTCCGATCTCGATGATTCCACTCCAATTCAGGACATCATCGACTGGTGCGACACGATCGAGGACGACACCGGAACTAGACCGACCAGGGCAATCTGTTCCAGGGCTACCTTCCAGTATCTTCTCCAGAACGAAGAGATCCTCGACGAGCTGACCGAACTAAAGATGATGAGGACAGAAGAGAACATCAGAATGGTGATAGAGAAGCACACGAAGATCCAGATCGCTGTGTACAACAAGAAATACAGTCTGAATGGATCTGCAACTCAGTTCTTCCCCGACGACGTGTTCACGCTCTTCCCGGCAGGAACTCTCGGGTACTCCGTGTTCGGCACAACTCCGGAAGAGTCAGATCTCATGACCGCTGCTAATGCAGATGTCCAGATCGTGAATACCGGAGTGGCCCTCACCTCTCTGAAGAAGGTTGAGATTCCTGTTAACGTTGAAACCGTCGTATCCATGATCGGGCTTCCCTCCTTCGAGGGAATCGACACGGTCTTCATAGCGACTGTTCACAGCACATAAGAAACAGCAAGCAGTAACCATCAATAAACTGGCCCGCCTTCACCGGCGGGCTTGTTATTGAGAGGAGGAAATCTCGATGGCAGGAAAGAAAACCACGATAAAGGTCAAGTGGCTGGCAAATGCGAAGTACGGAAAGGATCGCTACAAACGAGGCGATATCTCCGACTTGAAGAAGACCGAACTCAGGGAACTAGAAGAGAAAGGCTTGGTAATGGCGATGGAGATTATCGAGGAGGAGACGGAGATCAAAGAGGGGTGATGAGCGATGACATTCATACAGGCTCTGAAACTGAGAATGGCGGACGACGACAACAAACTCTTCGCCGATGACACATACGCGAAGTTCATAGCTCTGGCAGGAGGGATCTCGACTCTTCAATTCGATCCTTCGGATTCTCTTCATGAGAAGTACCTCGATCTCGCCGAGAGAGAAGTTCTTCTCTCCATCCTCAGAAATCCCGATGATCCGAAATTCAACACATTCCGAGAAGGAGCCTACGGAAAGACACTCGATCAAACAGGAATCCAGAAGCGTATTGAAGAGATCTCCGCAAGATACAAGAGAAGGACGAGGATGAGTTCGCTATGAAGACCGTCTCGGTATTCCGCAAAACCGAAGGCTATTTTGATACGAACGGAAACTGGATAGAGGGAAGCGAGACGGTTCACACCTTCCAGATAGAAGACCGTTCCTTCCAACCGGGGATAAACACTCGCTATCACGTAGTCTCTGAGACTGCCTTCGGGGATATGGACTACTGGACCCTCTTTCTTCACGAAGACGAGGACGTGATTCAGGGCGACAGGATCGAGATCGACTCGAAGAGGTACGAAGTCACCCGGATTCTCTCCTATCCCAGGCACAGGGAGGTGATCGTACATGAACATACCACTTAACCTTAACAGCATCCAGAAACTCGTAAGCGATCTTCGAGGCCGGATGAAAGGCGACATGGTGCACACGGCCCACCGCATCGGCATTTTAGCCACGAACTACGCCCGGGAAACGAAAGGATTCGACGACCAGACGGGCAATCTCAGAAACTCGATCAATTATGCTGTTGCCGTTGATGGTCAGGTGGAGAACGTCGTCAATTCCAACGAAAATGGCGAACACCCGGTGGCCCGGGAGAACTCAGACCAGTTCGCGGGCGAGCTTCAGTCGGGGCCAGGCAACGTCAAGCTGGTTTGTTACGCCGGGATGGAATATGGCATCTATGTAGAAGCTAAAGGCCACGATGTCATCTCTCAAGCAGCGGCGAGACTGCCGGAACTAATCGAAGAAGACCTAAGCGGGCGATCAAGATGATCAAATTCGTAGATGAGAAGCTAGTCTCGGCGGCCTATGTAGAGATCAAGAAGAAGATCTCCAATGTGTTCAAGAACAACAGGCCGAAAGGCTTCACAAATCCCTCGTGTGTGATCCGTTTCAGGAACTCGATGTATGACTTCCCGATCCAGAGAGGCTACCTTCAAATCCTGATGTACCGAAGTCTCTTGTCGAACGGAATGATCGACAATTCAGGCCACGAGACCATGAAAGATGATGTAATGACCGCTCTATCGGCAGCATTGAAGCCGACAGGAGGCACTTTGTACCACTTTGAGCCTCTGTCGTGCGGAGCCGCTCTGATAGATCCGGATATGCCTATGGAAAGCTACAAAGAACTCAGATTCAATGTCCGCATTGTTGAAAGCGGGCAATAGAGGAGGAATGAACCATGAGTGATTTCATACTCGCTGTGGACAAAGTCGAGATCGCAAATGTCGGGACAGCCCCGAATGTGGATCTCGGAAAAACCAAAGGCGGAGTCGTGTTCAGGCAGAACGCAGCTCAAGAGGTTGAGATAGACAACGACCAGGACGTGGAACCCGAGGCGATAATCACCACGAAACTCAGAAGGGAAATGGAGATCAACCTGTCTGACTGCAAGCTGGATAACCTCGCTCTCGTCTTCAACGGAACGGTAGCAGGTAGCGTTCTCTCACTTCCGACAGAGGTCTCCGCTGGTGTAACAAAGGCCGTGAAACTCACCACAAAAGCGATAGGTGGGGTGTATTATGAGGTCCTTCTACCGAAGGCAAGGATCAAGCCGGATGGAGAGATCACGGTTAACAACGACGGAAACGCTGTCGTGAAGCTTCTGCTGGTGAATCTCGCGCACACCTCTGCCCCGACAATAACCAGAGTCTCCTCATAAGAGGGGGTGATTTGAATGTCGGAATTCATACTGGCAGTTGACAAAGTGTACTTCGGCGATGCAGGAGGCACACCAAACAATGAGCTCGGAAAGACAAAGGGCGGCGTGCTATTCAGACAGACAACGCCTACCGAAGTCGAGATAGACAATGATCAAGATGTCGAACCCGAGATGATCATAAGCACCAAACTTAGGCGAGAGATGGAGATCAATCTCGCTGATTGTGCCCTTGACAATCTCGAACTTCTCTTCAACGGAACGATCGGCGAAGCACCCGACGATAACATCCTGACTCTTCCTGATGAAGTCTCGGAAGGGGTCACGAAGTCCCTGAAACTCGTTACGAAGACGCTGAATGGAGTCAAGTACGAGATAGAGCTCTCCAGAGCGAGGATCAGGCCCGACGGAGAGATAGCCGTAAATAACGACGGCAACGCAGTAGTGAAGTTGATGGTTGTCTCTCTCGCGTCTGAAAGCGTGAAGGCGAAACTCACACTCGACAACGCTTCGCCTGACGCGAACAGTGCCGTCCACTTAACAGCGGTTGATTCGGGGCCTGACGGGAACGACATCACAATCGCATTCGTCAACGCGGGCGCGAGTCAGTCTCTCGATGTCTCCGTGACCGGAGATGCTATCACCGTCACTCTTGAGACAAACGCAGGATCGGCTGTCCAGTCGACGGCTCTCGAAGTCGCGGCTGCGATAAACGATGATGCCGAAGCAAATCTCCTCGTGAGCGCAATAGCTTCAGGAGATGGTTCGACCGTGGTAGAGGCTCATACTGCAACAAACCTAGCGGGAGGGATAACCTACGCTGCTCCGAAACTCACGAAAGTAACCGTTTAATAGAAGCCCGGGAAACCGGGCTTTCTTCTACATTGAGAAGGGAGGAAACACAATGCCGAAAGATCCAGTGGAAACAAAGGAACAGGAAAGGAATGAATTCGAAGCCGTCTCGATGACACCAAAACCGATAAAACTCAGCAATGGAAAGACGATTTATATTCAACCTCCAAGCATCGGGCTCATGAGGTATATCTCCGAAGAGGCCCAGAAGACCGAGCGGATGTTCCTGAATCCTGAGTTTGCGAAGGAACTCGAAGAGGCGAAGAGTAAGCAGGATCTGGCGAACATCATTCCGATGCTCTCGAAGAAGTTCGTAGAACAGATGTTCGCGAGTTATGATGCGGTCCCGGAACTGATCCAGCTAATTGTTGATGGAAAGAAACCGGGAATCGTTA
>Ga0334883_1003256_pt1 | contig 17857 bp, 9 predicted proteins | sample GraSluR1_MG_6_FD_207230 | JGI IMG/M metagenome (GOLD analysis project Ga0334883, IMG submission 207230) | Sludge microbial communities from methane-producing bioreactor in Wageningen University, Netherlands - Granular Sludge_09_05-R1 | ecosystem: Engineered > Bioreactor > Anaerobic > Unclassified... | reverse complement strand
CCAAAGGTGGGCGCCAGGTACTCTTGCAAGCGCAGGGTGAAGGCCTCGGGGTCAGGGCTGAAGCGCGCGACGAAGGTGCGCAGCCCGAGGCCGTTGACGCCGTCGGCGCTCTCGCTGCCGCTGCCGCTGACGTTGCCGTCGCCGTCGATGCTGAAGTCGAAGTGGCTTTGCTGCTCTTCGATGCTGGTTGGGTAGACCTCGGTGGTGATCCATCTCGGGCTGTGCGCGAGGAGGAGGGCCGGGCGCCCTTGGAGCTGGGGTGGGAGGTAGTCGAAGCGGGCATGGGTATGACTCGGTTCGAGCCACAACGCTTTGCCGTCGGCCAGAGGCACCCGCAGAGAGACGTCGACCAGGCCCAGCTCGGGGATGGGGCCGACCTCCTCAGGGCCGTGGAAGGGAAAGATGAAGGCGACCTGGTTGGGGATCTCTGCCATGTCCAGGAGGGCTTTGAAGAGGCCCAGACGGGAACCCGCTTGGCGGGTCCAGGTCCAGACGGCTGGGATGGCGAAGTAGCTCTGGGCCTGCTCGATGACCTCGGCGCGGACGAAATTGAAGATGCGTCGCGTGCTCTCTTTGACGTCCGTGGCGCCAGCGCGCGCCAGGACAAGGGCGTCGGCCAAGTAGTGGCTGGGGGCGGTCACTGCGGTGACCGTGTTGAGGACGGCACGCTGGCTCTCTTCCCAGGAGACACCATATGCAAATTGCACCGAGGGGACGATGTCGTAGATGTGGGGTGAGGCGACCTCTGGCCGCGGCTCGAGCATCTCCGTCATGAGATAGCGGTAGCGGGTGAAGCCTTGGTGCTGGGTGATCTCCGGGTCTGGGACGGGGCCGCGGACGTCGATGATGGGCACGATCTCTGCCGGGACGTCGATGATGACCTCGGAGTGCATCAACGGGGCTTCGTAGATCTGGAAGTACCAGCGCGGCATGACGAAGGCGGGTGAGTGGTGGGTGCGCGGGGGATCGGCCATGATGTATTCGATCTCGATGAAATCGCCTTCTTCGAGGTTGGGCATGGAGATCGATGATTTGTTGGGGATGATCTCTGGCTCGATGGTGGTGATGCCATCGGCCTTGATGGTGCGCAGTTGGGTGACGACCGCGCCGTAGGGCAGTCTCACTTCACCGAGGCGGTTCTTGCCGTCTTTGTTGAGCACCCGGGCGACCTGGTGGGTGACCGAGAGCGACTGCCCGTCGGGGAAATAGCGAAAGGCGGCATAGTCGAGGAGGTAGAAGGCGGCGCGTTGATAGTCGCGGTCGTCTTCGAGGTATTCGCGCACGATGGCGAGGCCATCTTTGCGCAAGGACTGCAGGGCCTTCTCACCGCCGAAGCGTTGCATGAGTTGAATGAGGGTGAGGTTGGCCGGTTCGCGTTGGAGATGCTTCTCGATGAAGGAGAAGGCGTCCTTCTCGTCGTGCTGCAGGCGCAAGTCGACCATGGCCTCGGGGAAGCTGGTGCCCGTGGTGTCGAGGAGGGTGTCGGCCTCTTCGTAGCTGGCCATGGCGGCGGCGTGTTGTCCGCGGGTGGCTTGGAAGAGGGCCAGATCGATGCGGTAGCGGGCCTCGTAGGGGAAACGCTGGACGAGGGCCTGGCGCAAGGCTTCGATGGCGGCGAAGTCGCCCTTGGGGAGGTAGTGGGTGCGGATGAGGACCTCCACGACTTCTGGGCAGTTGGCGCGTTCATCGGGTAGCTGCTCTGGAGTGAGGAAGATGCCGCGCTCGGCGTCGGCTTCCATGACGCGGGCGGCCAGGGCGCAGTCGTTGGCCTTGAGGCGTGAGGCGTGGCGCAGTGCTTCGTCGGCGACCTGCTCCCAGCCGAGGGCATCGAGGACGAGGAAATGGAGGAAGTGGTAGAGGTATTCGTGTGGGCTACTTTCCAGGAGGTGGGCCAGCTCGGCGAGGGCTAAGTGGTGCTGTTCTTCCTGGAAGAGGAGGGCCGCCGCGGCGAGATGGGCTTGGCCTGCCTGTGGATCCAGGTCGAGGGCGCGCTGGAGGAGGTCGAGGGCGAGGTCAACGGCGAGGCCCGGTTCGACACCGGGATCGCTGCGGACATTCTCGGCTTTGGTCAAGAGGAGAGGGACGAAGCCCGGGCTCACGACTTGAGCGAGGTCGGTGACCAGGTTGGCTTCGGCGAAGTGACCCGTGTCGCCAGCGTAGATGGCGTTGAGCCAGAGATAAAAGGACTGGCTGGCGTAGGTCGCGGGGTCGGCCGGGAGGTTGCCACGCAGGCGCAGGTGGGGACCGAGCTGGGCCGTCGCGAGGGCCGCCGTTGGCGCGGCGTCGGCGAAAGTGAAGGGTGGCGCGGCGTTGACCGGGATGAGCAATAGGAGCACGCCGTCGTTGCCCTGGGCGGCGCCGGATTTGAGGCGGAGGCGGTGCACACCCGCTTGGAGGTCGACCATGCGGGCCACTTGGAAGGGGCCATTGCTGGGGACGGCGAGATCGAGGGCGAGGTCGGCGCCAAGGCTGACCTGCAGCCGGCCTTGACCGCTGATGAAGAGGATATGTTCGCCAGGAGAGTCGACCTGGACGAAGCTCTCGCTGAGGAAAACGCCTTGGCGCCCGTTGCCGGGACGGAGGCGGGGGCCAGGTCGCAGATTCTGTCGATTGAGGCGCTGCTGGTTGATTTTGTATTGGGGGGCGAAGGTGGGGTCGGCTTCGGGGGCGAAGCTTTGATCGAAGTCGATGAGGTGGTTGGCGCTGAGGGGTCCGACGGTGGTCCACTTGGCGGGCGCGCCAAAGCGCAGGGGGGATGCTTGGGGCCGGGGGTCGTTGTTGGCGCGCAGAAAGTCGACGGCGTAGAGGGCGGTGAGGAGGTTGATGCGCCCGTGGTGTGGCAAGGCGTCCCATTGGGTGTCCATGACCTGGTTGAGCAGGTCAGGGTTGTTGGCGTTGTTGAAGAGACGGCGTAGGCGCAGGGCAGCGAGGTTGCTCAAGGGGCTGGCAGGGAAGCGCCGGATCAGGTCGATGTGCTGGGCAAAGGCAGCGGAGATGTCGCCGCGCTGGTGGGCGAACTCGGCCAGGGCGAAGAGGGCCAGGGGGTGCTCTCGCGATTCCAGCGAGGCGAGGTGGGTGGCCGTGCTCTCCATGTCTCCGTCGAGCCAAGTGGAGAAGGCTGCTTGCAGGGCTGGGTCGGCGCTGCTCTCGGGGCCATAGGTCAGGGGCGCGGCGTCTTCGAGGTAGCGCAGCGCGGTGCTAGGTGCGCCGCAGGCGCTGGAGACGAGGACGAGGAGGGCAGCCAATGCGGCAGTTCGGAGCGGTCCACGGACCATGATGGGCCTCACTGATGCTGAGCTTTGGGGGGGAGCGTGATGCTTCGGCGCCAGCCCGGATGTAGCGGGAGGGGTCACCAAGTGGGAAGGGAGTGAGCGAAGTCGCTGCGACATATCACTTGGCCTCGAAGCGCAGTGGGGTATTGAGGTGGCGATCGACCGTACGGATGAAGGCCTGGAACTCAGGGTATTCGGCGGCGCTGATGTGGTGTCGTTCCAGGAGGAAGTCGCTCTCCACGGTGATGGTTCCCTCGTGCTGGGTGTAGCGGAGCTGGAAGTGGCCAAAGGGCGTGCTGAGATCGACCTCTTCCGGGATGCGGATCGGCGTGTGGGGGCCGAGTTGGAAGGTCGCTTGGGTGGGGAGGACGAAGGGGAAGGGGAGGTGGAGGGCGTGATCGCGGGTGGCCGAAGGGGCCAAACGTTGCGCCAGATCCGAACGCCGCCCCAGCGGATAGAGATGGAGTTCGTCGCCGACTCTGGTCAGCAAACGGGGCAGGCGCGCCTGGAACGCGAGGTGCACGGGTGCTTCCAGTGCGGTGGCCTCGATGCTGAATTCATCGAGGGCGGCGCCGGGGAAATCGCTGGCGATTTCGGCCTCCAAGAGATCGCGTTGGCGTTCGCTGGACTCGTAGCGCTGGCGATAGGAGGGGGCGAAGTGACCTTCGATGCGTCCTTGCCCCTGGAGGATGACCTCCTCTTGGGCGAGGTCGAAGCGGTACGTGAAGGCCATGGGGCTGCTGAGGGCCGGAGCGACTGGGGTCTGGCGCAGCTCGTAGTTGCCCTGATCCTTGACGATGAGCACCGTGACCCCTTGGTCTTCGTAGGGGAGCTCGCCCGTGCCGGAGAACTCTGCCGTGCCGTCGAGGAAGAGGTCGAAGGAGGGGACGTAGGCGATGGCGTGATCGAAGATCGAGAGGCTCGGTGGTTCGGTGTCGATGGCGCCATTGCGTTTGGTGCGCACCAGGACGATGTCCGTGGGGATACCCGCTTCTTCCAACATGACCTTGAGGAGGCTCGCCTTGTCCTTGCAGTCGCCAAAGCGGCGCCGGAAGGTGAGGGTGGTGCGGTAGGGCTTGTAGCCGTGGATGCCGAATTCGAGGGCGACGTAGCGGGTGGATTTGACGACGAAGTTGTGGATGCGCGCGACGCGCTCTCGGGGGTCGTCGACGTCCTGGATGAGCCGCTGCACGGTGTCGCGGATTTCCTTGTCGAGGATCCACTGATCCTTGGCGAGGTTCCAGTACCACTGCGCGACTTCTTGCCAAGTGCTGAAGGTCGAGGCGATGAGATAGTCGGCCACGGCCGAAGTGCCAGGCATCATGCGCTCGCTGCGCATCTTGGGGACGTTGCGGCGGCCGACGATCCAGACGTTCTCACGTTCCGAAGCGGTGTGGAGGAAGCGGGCGTCGTTGGCCGCTTCCCACTCTTCGAAGGCCGGGGGCAGGCGGAAGTTGACCGTGACGTTGGGAGGGGTGATGACGACATAGCGGATGAAGCTCTTGGGGGTGCCGTCTTGCATGAACCACACATCGCTGTAGTGGCGATCGAGGTAGGAAGAGGCTTGGGTCTGGGAGCGGCGGAAGCGCACCTCGACGATGTCGCCGACGGAGATCTCCGAGAGGCGCAAGAGCACCTGGCGGTAGTCGTAGTACATGCGAATGGACTCGTCGGCGACGGATTGCTCCGAGCGGTCGTAGACCTTGCGCACCGTGCCGTCGCTCTTGGTGACGCGCACCATGACGATGTCCAAGACCTCTTGGAGTGGGGAGTAGAAGATGGGGAAGTGGCGCAAGGCCGTGACGCCATCTTCATTGAGGGCCTGGTAGGCGACTTGGTAGAAGGTGCTGGTGAGGCCGTTGGGGTGGAGCTGGGTGATTTTCTGTTCCAGGATGGAGACGTAGGCTTCGTTGCTCTCGGCGACGAGGTAGGGCTTGAGGTCTTCGATGAGGTAAGGGCTCTCGAAGGCGTCGAGGTTGGCGTCGAGGTAGTGGACCATCTGGCGCAGGGTTTCGTTCTGGGAAGCGAAGGTGAGGCTGCGTCGATAGGCTTCGATGGCCTCGTCGCGCAGCTCCCGGGCCAGGAGCCAGTCACCGTAGCGTTGCCACAGGGTGGCCGAGGTGGGGGTCTGGGAGAGGGTGGCGCGGAAGAGCGCGGCGGCGTCATCCGTGAGGCCTTGGGCGTCGAGGAGTCGAATCTTGAAGAGCTTCAAGGCGAAGGCGTCGGGGTTGACCCGGAGGCCGTCGTCGACCATGGCTAAGGCCCCTTCCAGATCACCGCGTTGGGCTCGTCGGGTGGCGAGGTCTTCGCGGTGCTCGCCGCGATCGGCTTGGAGGGCGACGAGGCTGTCGAGGGCGCGATCTTGGAGCTCGATGTCGTTGGCTCTCAGGGCCAGACTGTAGAGCTTGTCTGCGGCCGCTGGGCTGTGAGGGTGGCGGTCGAAGAGGTCGCGTGCGCTCTGGATCGCGGTGTGGAGCAAGCCTTCTTGCGCCGCTTCGTCGCTTTGCAGCAGGCGCGGCAGGACGGCGTCAGGTTCATGCTGGACGAGGTTCTGGATGATGGTGTGGCGCTCGCCCGTCTGATCGAGGGTGGATCCCAACAAGAGCTGTTCGGCTTTGGTCGCCAGGAGCCACGGGTCCTGAGGCGTGTGACCGAGGGCGGTGTCGATGAGGCTGCGGTGGCGCCAGCTCTCTTCCAGCACTTGTACGGCGAGGAGGAGGATGGCCGTGGTGGGTTGGGGGTGGTGTTCCAGGATGCTGCGCATGAGGTTGTCGCCGGGTTTGCTGGGATCGGCGGAGGATAGGCGGTGGAGGCCATAGGCGATCCAGGCCAAGTCGAGGGGCTTGGGCTCGGCGTTGGGGGGTGGGCTCTCGACGTAGGCGAGGAGCTCGTCGACCAGGCTGGGGAGGCTCTGGCTCGGGAGGTGACGCGCGGCGGTGTCCGTCGCGGGGAGGATGTTGCCGTGGGGCAGGGGCAGGGGGCGGTGCTCGGGGGTGGTGAGGCGGACGTAGGCGCCGGCATAGCCCGAGGTGTTGGCGATTTTGATGAGGAGGAGGTTGGGGCCGGCCTGGAGGGCGATGGGGAAGGCGTCGCGATCGATGGTGCCGCCGTAGTCGTTCTGTTGGAGGGCGACGAGATCTTGGTTGAGCCAGGCTTTGTAGGCGCCGTCGACGCTGAGGCGGAGGACGGCGTTTTGTTTGCGCGGGGACTCGACGACTGTGGCGAGGTAGGTGACGGCGTCGGTGGTGGGGGCGATGACCGAGGAGAGGCGGAGGTAGGCGACGCGTCCGACGCTGCGGTAGGGGAGCCACTGGAGGTCGTCGAAGCGACCGCCGCTGACGGTGGCGGCGGTGTCGATGCTGAGTTCGGGGGCGAAGGGGGTGTCGTATCCGGACATGCCTTCGTTGGGGAAGGGGCCGACGAGGTGCCACTGGGTGAGGAAGCCGAGCTGGCGCAAGATTTCGGCCTCGTTGTCGACGTCGCCCGTGTTGGCGGCGATTTGGGCGCGTTTCCACTGAAGGTAGGCCAGGACCAGGGGGTGGTCAATGGCCGGTTGGAGCGCTGCGAGGGCCGCGTCCAGGTCTTTGGGCGCGAAGAGGTGCTCGATTTCGTCGAGGAAGAGCAGCGGCGGGAGAGCGAGGACCGGGGTGGTGGGCTTCTCGGCGCTGGCGACGAGCTCGGCGAGGCGCCTGGTCTCCATGGTGGAGATCTCTTGGGCGTGAGCGGTGGCAGCGGCCCAATGGGAGAGCGCGAGGATGAGGCAGATGATGGACGCCCAGAGAGGGCAAGGGGGTCGGTTCACGTTGGTCTCCAGGGCGAAGGGGGCGCAGCGGGGGGATCAGCGAACACCGCTCTCGCGGTTGGCCCATTGGCGGATGGTTGGCGAGGGGTCTTCGACGGCGCGGTCGAGGTAGCGGTTGGGCTCCCAGGCGGCGCCGACGCGATAGGCGAAGTGACGGATTTCGACGTCATCATGGGTGAGGCAGTGTTCGAGGTAGGCGTCGCGCGGGGCGGGGGGGGCGTCGCCCCAGAGCAGGTCGAGGTTCTGGAGGAGGCTGAGGTGGGCCGCCTTGAAGGCGAAGGGCCAGCGCGGCGCGGCGCGCAGGATTTGGTCGAGGTCGATGAGATTGGGCAGGATGTCGACCCAGCGGGCGACGACGGCGTCGGCGATGCGGTTGAAGCGGACGCCGTTGAGGTCTTGGCCGGTGAGCAGGGTGAGGAGGGCGGCGCCGAGCTCAGGGCGGCGCGGGGCGGGCAGGGGCGCGGTGAGATCGCGGAAGGTGCGTGGGAGGTTCTCGGCGTCGATGATCTGCCAGCCGCTCAGGGCGGCGACGAAGGCGCCAAAGTGTTCGGGCTCCTGCATGACGGCGGCGGCGCGGTCGATGAGCTGGGTGACCTCTTGCCAGGTGACCTCGAAGACGCCATCGAGGCCGTCACGCGGTTGGCCCGAGAGGGCCCAGGTGGCGTACTGGAGATCTTGGGCGTCGAGGGCGTCGTTTTCAGCCAAGAAAAGCACAAGCTGGGTGAGGAAACTCGGTACCCGATAGCCGCAGGCAAAGGTGACGCAGCGCAGGGCGTGCTTGGCCAGGGGCGTGAAGTAGCGCCCTGGGCAGCAGTCTTCGAGGCGGCAGATGACGTACCAGGCGAGCTCACCGGCGAAGGCCCCTTGGTTGATGAAGAGATCGATGGCGTTGGTGAGGCCACTGGCCTGGGCTTGGGCGTCGAGGGTGGCGATGGTCTCAGGGGCGAGGTGATGGGCCAGCCGGGCGCGGGCGATGGCGGCGGCGGCGTCGCGGGGGTGGCTGGGTAGCGGTGGCGCGGGCGCGACGTCGAAGCGCTCAGGGAATCCCGCAGTGAGCTGCGCCAAGGTGGGCAGGTGGGGCTCGGGGGTGGGGAAGGCGGGGCCGCCATGGGGGGCGAGGACGAGGTTGAGCTTGGGCTCGTCGAGGGCCTCGTCTTCTTCCTCGTCGTCGGCTTGGGGGGCGGAGGCCGGTGGCGGCGGGCTGGCCGTGGGGTGCTGCGGTCCTGGGGCCCGAGGACCTGGGCCGCCAAAGAGGTTGGCGACGAAGGGGTCCTTGCCGAGCAGTTGTTGGAAGAGCGGGTTCTTCATGCTCTCCTGCATCATGTCCTGGGCCATGGGGGTCTGGATGAAGGACTCGATGGCTTGGATGGCTTGGGGGTCTTGGAAGATCTTGAACATGGCGCTGATGGGATCGCGCAGCACCTCTTGGGGATCGATGTCGAGTCCGGGGATGGAGAAGTTGGGCCCGGCGGGGGCGTTGTTTTGCTCTGGTGAGCCGTCTCGAGCCGCGGTTGGCGTCGGGTCGTCCTGGGGTGGGTCAAGGGGTGCTTGGGGCTTGTCGTCGTCGTGTTGGTCGTTCATGTCGTCGTCCGCGGGTGTGGCGTGAGGGCCAATCAAGGGTTTGCTGTGGCCGGCGTCGCTGTGAGTGGAGCGTCCTCAGGGGGTGGGTAGATGGTGTCAGGGGCGACAGTGACTCTGGCGGCCCGGGATTGGTAGGTGTCCATGAGGAGACGTTCGAAGTGCTCTTCCTCACCGCGCCAGATGATACGCGCCCGTTGGATTTTCGCGCCAGGGACGCCCCTGCGGGTGATTTTGAAGGTGCCGCTCTCGAGGTTGGGATCGACGGTGATCTGCTCCTCGAAGGGCAGCACCTCAACGGTCTCCCGTCGCAACACCACGCGGTGGCCCGGTTGTTCCGCCAAAAATTCAGCGATGACCCGGTCGTTGTCGATGCGCACGCGCAGCACCACCGGGAAGGGGTAGGGGTTGCCGACCTTGAGGTCGAGCAGGGGCCAGGCGACGACGGCGTCGAGGCCTTTCTCGATGTAGCTCGAGGGGAGTGAGTGGTTGTAGCGTTCGACGATGTTCATGGCGGCGAAGAGGGCGGCGGCGTGGATGGTGCTGGAGATCTGGCAGGCGCCACCGCCGATGCCCTCGACGATCTCTCCCTGTTCGATGACGGGGGCATTTTTGAAGCCACGGGCCTCGCTGCGTTCACCGACGACGCCATTATAAGAGAAGTGGTTGCCGGGCATGATGACGACGCCGTCGAGGGCGTCGGCGGCGAGGCGGAGGTTGGTGGTGCGGGCGCGATCCCTGGCGTTGAAGTGGGTGACGAAGCGGGCGAGGCGCTGGGTCGGGTTGAAGGCGGCGAGATCGCTGGCCTCTGCTGAAGCGACGCGGTGCTGGGTGAGCTGGAGCTCGACCCGTTCTTGGCCGCGGTGCCAGGCCTCTTCGAGGCGGAGGAGAGATGCCTCGATGTCGAGGCTTTGCCCGTGTACGCCGGCGACGAGGCGCTGCTCAGCGAAGCTCCAGCGGCTCTCGAGGGGTTCGCGGTAGAGGCGTTTGGCCAGGCTCTCGAGGAGCGTGCGTGCGGGATCGGGGTGGAAGGCAAAGAAGACCGCCTTTTGCTGCTGGGGGCGGCTGGGGTCGGCGGCGAGGTGGCCGGGGCTGAGGCGATAACCCTGCTGGATGCGGGTGGCGAGCAGGGTGTGATCCTCGGCCCAGATGAGGTCGGCGCCCAACGTGTCCCAGGTGGCGTGGGGTCGCCAAGGCCCGGCCACGATCTCCGTCGGCGCTGAGATGCGCTTGGCGCGCAGGTTGCGCTGCGCGGCGGTGGGGAATTCCGGGGGCGGCGGTGGGGTGAGGAGAGGGCGCCAGGTGCCGAGGTGGGCCCCGCGGTCGGGGATGGGGAGGCTTTGGCTGTGGCTGGGGTGCCCCAGGAGATAGAGACAGAGGCCCAAGCCGGCCAGGTTGATCAAGGCAAAGAGGAGGACTTTCATGCGCCGCCACAGATGAAGCTGAAGGTTCAGCCGGGGCGGCATCATAGCGAGTGCGGTCCAGGTGGTCCACAGGCCGCGTTTCGTTGGGGCCGTGGCTGGGTTGGGGTGAGGTCGGCTGGCGCGACATGGCCCGAGTCGTTGATCCCAAGTGAGTGAGGTGGGACAGGAAATGCCTTGAAGTTCATTCCCCTTTCGGTTAGAGATCGCCCTAGGTGGGCGCTCGGCCCTGTGGGCACGTTGCCGCAGCAGGACACAGCGTCATGAATTGGCCACAGGGGGCAAAGCTGGCAGCATTTGCCATGCCTCATGCGCGCTGAAAGTCTAGGTCTGGAGGTTGCGATGTTGAACAGAACTTTGGTGGTGCTGGCTTTTTTGGCGGCCATGCTCATGGTGGTCGGCTGCGATGACGAGAAGGACCCCGTGAAGCCGCCGCGTCCGGATGTCGCCGACACGACCCCCGATGATGACACGACGGAAGACACGGATCCGCCGGACGTTCCGCCGACTGACGTGCCGCCCGACGATGTGCCGCCAACAGACGTTCCGCCAACAGACGTGCCACCAACTGACGTGCCGCCGGCCGACGTGCCCCCCACGGACACTGTCGATCCTCCGAAGACCAACGCCGAGGCCCACGCGGCGATCTGCATCGATGGCATCGACAACGATCAGAACGGCTTCACGGACTGCGAAGATTTTGGCTGCCAAGAGCTGTGGGTTTGCAAGGCCGAGGCGACCAACGCCCAGTGCTCCGATGGCGTCGACAACGATGGCGACACCATGGTCGACTGCGCTGACCTGGGTTGCAATGGGGACGGCATCGTGGTTTGTGTCGATGGTCAGCCGGCCAACCCCATGCCCAGCCCAGCCGAGTGGGGCGCCCTCATCGATACGCGTTGCACCGATGGCGTGGACAATGCCAACAACGCTTTCATCGATTGCGGCGATTTCTCCTGCTCGAAGAACTTCGAGACCCTGGTCTGTGAGCGTTTGCCGCCGGAAAACAACAACGCGGCGTGCTCCGATGGCATCGACAACGACAAAGATGGCCTGGTGGACTGCGCTGATCCCGGCTGCCGCGGCGAAGGGATCGTGGTTTGTGTCGACGGTGCGCCCGCCGATCCGATGCCTGCTCCCGGCCAGTGGGCCGCCCTGGTGGACGCGCGCTGCTCTGATGGCGTGGACAACGACGGCAACACGCATGTGGACTGTGCCGACTTCTCCTGCTCGAGCTACAGCCTCGACGTCTCTACGGATATCTGCCCCCGGGAGAACACGGACGCCCTGTGCTCCGATGGCGTGAGCAATAACGGCAACAACTTCATTGACTGCAATGACTTCGCTTGCTCCCAGAACAACAACGTGACGGTGTGTGACGCCGTGCTCGAGATGGGTTCTGCCGAGTGCAGCGACGATGTCGACAACGATGGCGATACCTTCATCGACTGCCGTGACAATAGCTGCCGGACGGCTGTGGTCTGTGCGAGGTAAAGGCGCGCTTTCGCCTCGCCTTATGGTTGAGGCGGCAGATGAGGCCCAGGCGTGAATGACGACCGCGAGGCCGCTGCCTTGGCTGCAGCGGCCAATCATTATGTGGCATTTCTCCAGGCCCTCGGTGTGGCCTGGGGTGAGGCTGCCACGCAAGATACGGCGCGCCGGGTGGCCGAGCTCGTGCACCAGTGGACCCGCGCCGAGCGCGAGAGCCTGCCGGCGCTATCGCTCATCGATGCGCCCTCGCCGCAGCCCGAGTGGGTGGTGGTCAGAGGCGTGCGCTTTCACAGTTTCTGTGAACATCACATGGTGCCCTTTTTCGGCTGTCTGGATGTGGCTTTCTTGCCAGAGCGCACGATCGTCGGTTTTGGCAGCATCGTGCGCCTCTTGGATCACCTCTGCCACCGGCCGCAGCTTCAGGAGCGCTTGGTCGAAGAGATGGCCGAGGCGCTGTGGGTGGCCTTGCAGCCGCGCGGCTTGATGGTGCGCATCGCGGCGCGTCAGCTCTGTGTGGAGCTGAGAGGGCGTGGTCACGGGATCGTCTGTACCAGCTTTGGCGTCCGCGGCTGTTGCGCTACCGCTGAAGGCCGTACCTTGGCGCTGGGTCTTCTGGGCCCCGAGCTCAGCGAAGGGCTATGAATGCGAGGCCCCAAGCCGCGGCGGTGATCCTCGTGGGTGCCGGAGCGGCGGGGCTGAGCTGCGCGTTGTGGCTGCAGAGCCATGATGTGCCCTTTCGTTGGCTCGATGCCTGTGGCCGGGTGGGGGGGACCCTGCACCGGGTGCATCACCCGGTAGAGAACTACCCCGGTTGGATGGGCGCCACGGGCGCGGCCCTGGCGCAACAGATGGCAGAACAGGTGGCGCGCCGAGGCTTGCTGGTGGAGCGCGCCTTCGTCGAGTGCGTCGACCCCGCTGCGGGCCGGGTCTATGTGGCCGGCGAGGCGTGGCTCGACTGTGACAGCATGGTGCTCGCCACGGGGACTTCACCGCGGCGCTTGGCCCTGCCGGGTGAGGCTGAGCTGGAGGGGCGGTGGATTTTTCACTCCAGCCATGTTCTGGCGCCTTCGGTGCGCGGCGCACGGGTTTTAGTGGTCGGCGGGGGAGATGGCGCTTTCGAGGCGGCGCTGGTCTTGGCGCGTGCGGGTGCGGCGGTGACCCTGATCCACCGCAGCCGTTCTCTGCGGCGGGTGCGAGCGCGATTTGCGGCGGATGTGGCGGCCAACCCTGCTATCGAGGTGGTGCTCGGCGCCCAGGTGCGGGCCTGGGAGGTGCAGGGCGATGCTTTGACGGCGACCCTCGACCTGGCGGGCCAGCGAACGGTGCGGTCCTTTGCAGCGGCGGTGTTGAAGATCGGCGTGGTGCCCAACTTGCCGGCGGTGGCCCAGGAGGTCACGCGTGACGCCAGCGGTCACCTTGTGGTCGATGGCTTGGGGCGGACGACGCTCCCGGGGCTCTTCGCCATAGGGGATGTGGCAGCGAACCGGGTGCAGAGTGTGGCGACGGCGGCCGCCCAGGGGGCGATCGTAGCGGATGTCATCGCCGCGAGCTGGCTTGCCAGGGGCGATGCGCTTTGAGCTGCGGGTGGGGCCGTGCTGCTTTGGGATGAAGGTCTCTCGCGCCGGGCCGCCGCGCTAGGAGCTGTCGTCCACCTCTTAACCATGGCGCTTGGGGCCGTCAGGAATCGGCGTCGGGTTCGGCGGCGGGGGAGGGCTGTGGTGGGGCAGGTGGGCGTGGCTTGCGCTGGGCGCGCGGGTGGGCGCGGTCGTAGACTTCCATGAGGCGGCCCAGTGAGTTGTGGGTGTAGCGGGCGGTGGTAGAGAGGCTCTCGTGGCCGAGCATGTCTTGAATGGCGCGCAGGTCGGCGCCCGAGTCGAGGAGGTGGGTTGCGAAGGCGTGGCGCAGGCCGTGGGGGCTGACGTCGGCGGGCATGCCCAGGGCGAGCTGCCGCGCTTTGAGGAGGCGGTGGATGGAGCGCGTCGTGATGCGGCCGCCGCGGTGGTTGAGGAAGATGGCGTCGGGGTCTTGGAGGCCGTTGGCGTCGGCGAGGTGGGGTCGGGCTTCGACGAGGTAGCGCTCGAGGGCGAGCAGGGCGCGTGCGCCCACGGGGACGTCGCGCTCCTTGGCGCCTTTGCCCGTGACCCTGATCCAGCCTTCGACGAGGTCGAGGTCGAGGAGATTGGCGCCGATGGCTTCACTCACGCGCAAGCCGGCGCTGTAGATGAGCTCGAAGGCGGCGAGGTCACGCAAGGTGAGGGGGGTGGGGTTGGCGGGCGGGTCGAGGAGCTGAAAGACCTCTTCGACGCTGAAGAATTGCCGGTGTTTGCGGGGGAGCTTGGGGCTGGAGACCAAAGCGGCAGGGGAAGTCTCCAGGCGGCCGCGGCGGATGAGGAAGCGGAGAAAGGAGCGCACGCAGGCCACCTTTCTGGCGAGGGAGGCCGGGGCTTGGTGGTCGTAGAGGGTGCCGAGCCACTTGCGCAAGAGGAGGTGGTCGAGTCCCTGGGGCGGCAGGTCTGGGCAACCTTCGTCGGCGAGAAAGGCCGCGAGGGCGTGCAAGTCACTTTGGTAGGCGGCGATGGTGTTGGGCGATGCGCCGCGCTCGACCCGCAAGTAGGTCAAGAAATCGGGTACACAGCTTTGAAAAGAGGCGTTGATATCCTGGTTCATGGGTGCCGCCGTCCTTGGTCCCCGGGGAGTGGCCCGGTCGGTCGAGTTTAGCAGAGTTCAGCGTCTCGCCGCGATGGGGGCGGTGCGCGGCGATTTTCGTGCGTGGGTCTATTGAAAGGATCATTAGGCCCGGGGTACTTTGTATTGCCGCAAGATGCGGGGGTGTCAGTGTAGAGGTGTGGTTTTTTCGGTGTCCCTGGCACATTGGCGAATGTTCAATCACCTAATATGAGGAGTGAGACGTGAACAAAGTACTGCTGTTGGGAGCTGGCTTGGTCAGTCGTCCGCTGGTGCACTATTTGACGGATGTGGATGGCGTGCAGTTGACCGTGGCGACGCGCACGGTGAGCAAAGCGGAGGCGCTGCTGGAGGGGCGCCCCAACGGTGTCGCCGTTGCCTTGGATGTGGCCGATGAGGCGGCGCTCTCGGCCCTCATCGCCGAGCACGAGGTGACCATTTCGCTGTTGCCGTACACGCTGCACGTCTTGGTGGCGGGTTTCTGTCTGCAGCACAAACGGCACCTCATCACGACCTCCTATGTCAGCGACGGGATGCGGGCCCTCGACGCTCAGGCGCGGGACGCAGGCCTGCTTTTTTTGAATGAGATCGGCGTCGATCCTGGCATCGATCACATGACGGCCATGGAGATCATCCACGGCGCTCAGGCAGCGGGCGGCAAAATCGAGACCTTCTACTCGTTCTGTGGCGGTCTCCCGGCGCCAGATGCCAATGACAACCCCTTCGGCTACAAGTTTTCTTGGAGTCCACGGGGCGTGGTTTTGGCGGGGCGTAACAACGCGAAGTATCTCCAAGACGGTCAAGAGGTGGATGTGCCCGGTCCGCAGCTCTTTGCCAAGCCGCGCCCATGGGCCGTTCCTGGTTTTGGTGAGCTCGAGGTCTACCCGAACCGCAACTCCGTTCCCTATCGGGAGATCTATGGGATCCCAGAGATCAAGACCCTGATGCGGGGGACCTTCCGCAACGTGGGCTGGTGCGAGACCCTCAAGGCCATCGCCGATCTGGGCTTGCTGGACGACACGGTGCGCCCCGAGCTCAATGGACAGAGCTACGCTGCGATGATGCAGAGCCTGGTGCCGGCCGCGGGGTCGGTGCGGGCGGCGTGCGCTGCCAAGCTCGGCATCGCCGAGGATCACGCCATCCTGGAGCGCTTGGCGTGGTTGGGGCTCTTCTCGGAGAAGGTGGTGCAGTGTCGCACGGCCTCCTATCTGGACGCGCTCTCGGACATCATGCAAGCCAAGATGAGCTACCAAGATGGGGAGCGGGACCTGGTGGTGATGCAGCACCAGTTCATCATCGCCTACCCGGACCGCCGCGAGCGGGTGAACTCGACCATGTTGGCTTATGGCAAGCCGCACGGTGACTCGGCCATGGCCGAGACGGTGTCGCTGCCAGCGGCGATCGCGGCGCGCATGCTCTTGGAAGGCAAGATCGATGCGACGGGGGTGCACATTCCCAACGACGCGCGCATCTACACGCCGGTCATGGCCGAGATGCGGCGTCTCGGGGTACACTTCGAGGAGACGCGCGAGGTGTTGTAGGGCTGTTGCCATGGTGCCTGAGGCCGCTGGCCCCTTGGCGCTGGCGTTCCTCGTGGTGCCGTTTTTTTTGGAGTGAGTGACGAGGCGCCTCGCCCTCTCCCCGCGGCATGTGCCGTGGGGAGAGGGCGCACGACGCGAGGGAGAGGCGATGCAGAAGCGCGCAGTGGTGCTCGGTGGTGGGATGATCGGTCGGGTGGTGGCACGAGATTTGGCCGCCGATGCCGACTTGGCGGTGCAGATCTGCGACATCGACGCGGCGGCGCTGGCGTCGCTGGCAGCGGTGCCGCGGGTAGAGAGGGTGGTGGCTGACGTGTGCGCGCCAGGGGTGCTGGAGTCGCTCATCGCCCAAGCCGATGTGGTGGTGGGCGCCATGCCGTCGCATCTGGCGTTGGCGACGCTGCGGCGGGTCATTGCGGCGGGCAAGCCTTGTGTCGACATCGCCTTCATGGCTGAGGACGCCACGGCGTTGAACGACGTCGCCGTCGAGGGCGGCGTGGCGGTGGTGGTGGACTGCGGCGTGGCCCCGGGCCTGACCAATGTCCTCGCGGGTTATGAGCTGGCGCGCTTCGACAGGGTGGATCGCTTTCGCTTCTATGTCGGCGGTCTGCCCGTCGAGCGGCGGTGGCCCTTCTCCTACAAGGCGGGTTTCGCTCCGGCCGATGTCATCGAGGAGTATACGCGACCGGCGCGGATCGTGGTGGGGGGGCGTGAGGTGGTGCGCCCGGCGCTGTCTGAGGTCGAGGCTTTGGAATTTGCGGGTATTGGTACGCTGGAGGCTTTCAACACCGATGGCCTGCGGAGCTTGTTGCGGCTGCCCGTGCCGGAGATGAGCGAGAAGACCCTGCGCTATCCCGGGCACGCCGAGCTGATGCGGGTGTTGCGCGAGGTGGGCTTTTTTGGCCAAGCGCCGGTGCGCTTGGCTGATGGCCAAGAGGTGGTGCCCTTGCGCTTGACCCAGGCGTTGCTCTTTCCCCAGTGGACTTTTGCACCCGGTGAGGCGGATCTGACGGTTTTTCGCGTCGAAGCCGAGGGGGTGCTCGCCGGGGTGGCGACGCGGGTCCGCTACGACATGGTGGACCACTACGATCCGGCCACGGGGATGAGCTCCATGGGGCGGACTACGGGCTTTCCCTGCGCTATCGTGGCGCGGATGCTGTTGCGCGGTGAAATTGCTGCCGGGGTGCATCCGCCCGAGGTCTTGGGGGCCAAGCCCGGTTTTTGGCCGGCGCTCGCGGCGGCGTTGGCGGCGCGCGGGGTGCAGGTCACGGCGACCGAGACGCCCTTGCCGCTGTCCTGCTGATGCTGGCCCAGGTCTTTGCCTTCACCCGAGGCCCCTCGGGCGGAGGGCGCCTTGGCGCAGGTGGCGCGCCGACCGGGTCAGCGGCTTGGGGTCAACTGGCGATGGCGGCGGTGATCTGGTAGCGGTCCAGGCAGCGAAAGGCGACGGCCTCGGCGATGTGGGCCGGGCAGATGGTCTCGCTGCCGGCGAGATCGGCGATGGTGCGGGCCACTTTGACGATGCGATCACAGGCGCGGGCGCTCATGGCGAGGCGATCGGCGACGCGCTCGAGGATGTGGTGGCCCTTGGGGTCGAGGCGGCAGGTCTGGGCGAGCTCCTGCGGGCGCAGTTGGGCGTTGCAGTGGATGCCCGTGGACGCGAGGCGGTGTCTTTGGCGTTGGCGCGCCGTCTCGACGCGGTCGCGGATGCGGTCAGAGCTCTCGCTCGGGTCGGTGTCGGCCCGCAGCTCGCGGTAGGAGATGTCTGAGACCTCGATCTGAAGATCGATGCGATCGAGGAGAGGTCCTGAGATTCTGGCGCGGTAGCGTTCGACGAGATCGTGGCGGCAGGTGCAGGCGCGGCGGGTGCTGCCGAGAAAGCCGCAGGGGCAGGCGTTCATGGAGGCCACGAGCATGACCCTGGCGGGGTATTCGACGGTGATGAGGCGCCGGGTGATGTTGACGCTCTGGTCTTCGAGGGGTTGGCGGAGGACTTCGAGGGCTGAGCGGCGGAACTCGGGCAGCTCGTCGAGGAAGAGGACGCCGTGGTGGGCGAGGCTGACTTCGCCG
>Ga0334883_1003254_pt1 | contig 17864 bp, 16 predicted proteins | sample GraSluR1_MG_6_FD_207230 | JGI IMG/M metagenome (GOLD analysis project Ga0334883, IMG submission 207230) | Sludge microbial communities from methane-producing bioreactor in Wageningen University, Netherlands - Granular Sludge_09_05-R1 | ecosystem: Engineered > Bioreactor > Anaerobic >... | reverse complement strand
CTGCGCACACCACAGAACCGGCGTCCATCTACGGCAGCATCGAGCCCTTGCTGCCCCACGTGACCAAGCCCATCCAGTATGTGGGCGGCGAGCTCAACGCCGTCACCACGCCGTGGGCTGATGCCGAGGTGCACTGGGTGCTGATGTACCCGGACGCCTACGAGGTGGGCCAGCCCAACCAGGGCAACGCAATCCTCTACGAGGTGCTCAACGAAACCGGCTGGATCAGCGCCGAGCGGGTCTTCTCGGTCTGGCCCGACATGGAAGCCCTGATGCGGCAGCACAAAGTGCCGCTGGCAAGCCTGGAGACCCATCGTCCGGTGCGCGCGTTCGATGTGCTCGGTGTCAGCTTGTCGACCGAACTGGGCTACACCAACCTGCTGAACGCCCTCGACCTGGCAGGTATCCCGCTGCGCAGCGCGGACCGAACCATCGATGACCCGATCGTGGTGGTCGGCGGGCACTGCGCCTGCAATCCCGAACCGATCGCCGATTTCATCGACGTCGCGGTGCTGGGCGATGGCGAGCAGGCGGTGCTGCGGCTCAGCGAGATCGTCCGTGCCTGGCATGCTTCCGGCGACCAGGGCGGACGCCTCGGCCTGCTGCAGTCCCTCGCCGAGACCGGCATGTTCTATGTGCCGCAGTTCTACGACATCAGCTACGGCACCGACGGTGCCATCACCAAGATCTCACCGAACCGGCCCGGCGTGCCCTACCGGGTACAGCGTTGGATCCTCACCGATCTGGACGAATGGCCCTACCCCAAGGCACCGCTGGTTCCGCTGGCGGAGACCGTCCACGAACGCTATTCGGTCGAGATCTTCCGCGGCTGCACCCGCGGCTGCCGCTTCTGCCAGGCCGGCATGATCACCCGCCCGGTGCGGGAACGCAGCCTGCCGGTGATCGGCACCATGGTGGAGGCCGGGCTCGAGGCCACCGGGCTCGAAGAGGTCGGCCTGCTCAGTCTGTCGAGCGCCGATCACACCGAGATCGACCAGATCACCGAGCAGCTCGCCGAGCGCTACGACGGTACGAATGTCTCGTTGTCGCTGCCGAGCACCCGGGTGGACGCCTTCAACATCGATCTGGCCGAGAGACTCGCCCGCAACGGGCGCCGCAGCGGCCTGACGTTCGCCCCCGAAGGCGGCACCGAGCGGATGCGCGCGGTGATCAACAAGAACGTCTCCGAGGACGACCTGATCAACACCGTGACCGCGGCGTTCTCGTCCGGCTGGCGTTCGGTCAAGCTCTACTTCATGTGCGGGCTGCCCACCGAGACCGACGAGGACGTGCTCGCCATCGCCGACATGGCGCACCGGGTCATCGAGGCCGGGCGCAGGGCCGCAGGCCGTCGCGATATCGCCTGCACCATCAGCATCGGCGCGTTCGTCCCCAAGCCGCACACTCCCTTCCAGTGGGTTGCGCAGACCGATCCGGAGATCGCCAACGACCGGATGCGCCAGCTCAAACAGCGGGTACGCGACGATCGCGCCTGCGGGCGAGCCATCACGATCCGCTGGTCGGACGGCCACCCCGGCCTGATCGAGGGTCTGCTCGCCCGCGGCGACCGGCGCGTCGGCAAGGTGATCGAGGCGGTCTGGCGTGACGGCGGCATCTTCGACGGCTGGAATGAGCATTTCAACTACGAACGGTGGATCCGCTGCGCAGCGGAGCAACTGGAACCCCAAGGCGTCGATCTGGCCTGGTACACCACGCGCGAGCGTCCGGCTACCGAGGTGCTGCCGTGGGATCATCTCGACCTGGGCCTCGACCGCAATTGGCTGTGGCAGGACTACCAGGACGCGACCAAGGGCCGCGCGGTGCACGACTGCCGCTGGGACGAGTGCAACGACTGCGGCGTCTGCCCCGAGATGGGCGTCGACATCGAGATCGGCCCCAGCGGGGCAGCACTGCTGCCGCTGCGGGTCGTGCAGCGCTCACTGGCCTGAGGCGGTGGCTTCCAGCTCGTCCTCGATCGTGCCCGAACCGATCGCGATCAGCCCGCAGATCGTCAGCGGGACGAACATCAGCAGCTGGATCCAGATCGGCCACAGGAATGAGCCGGTGGCGTCCTTGAGCGCGCCCAGCAGGAACGGTCCGATGCAGGCCAGCACGTAGCCGATGCCCTGTGAGAAGCTCGACAGCGCGGCGGTGCCGGCGGGCGTACTGGCATGCCTGCTGAACAGCACCAGGATCATCGGGAAGAACGAGCCCGCGATGGCCAGGAAGACCGGCCACAGCCAGGGCAGCACGGTCGGGTTCCAGATCAGGCCACCGTAGCCGATGCTGCCGCACACGGCCAGCGCCACTACCAGCGGGGCCGGGTTCTTCATCCGCATCGTCAGGTTCGGGATGATGAACGAGAATGGGATGCCGATGCCCGCGACGATGGCCAAGAAGTTCCCGGCCTGGATCGGCGTGAATCCTGCGCTCTGGTAGATGGACGGCAGCCAGCCGAACTGGCCGTAGGCCTGCGCGGACTGCATGCCGAAGAAGACCGCCATCATCCAGCCGAGCCGGGTGCGGGCCACCGCGGCCAGCGAGATCCGGGTGCGTGAACCCCCCGACCAATCGCGGAACCGCAGCATCGACCAGATGATCAGCGGCAGCGCGAGGGCAGTGGTGGCCACCCAGACCCAGAAGGCGCCGCGCCAGCTGCCCAGCGAGATCGCCAGGGGGGCGGTGTAGAGGCTGGCCATCGTCAGGCCGATCGACTGGCCGGTCGTGTAGAGCGAGGTGACCAGTCCGCTGCGCGCCGGGAAATGACGTTTGACCAGCGGAGGCAGTAGCACGTTGATGACGCCGATACCGGCCAGCGCCACACAGGTGGCCAGCATGAAACCGACCGTGGAGTCGCTGACATTGCGGGCGGCCTGCCCGCCGATGTTGACGATCAACGCCACCAGGATCGCCCGGTGCAGTCCGAGCAGTCCGCTGATCCGTCCGGCCAGGAATCCGAAGAGCGCGAAGCACAGCGTGGGTAGTGAGGTCAGCAGCCCGCCCATGGTCTGCGACATGCCCAGCTCGTCTTGGATCGACGGCAGGACGGGCCCGATCGCCACCGCAATCGTGCGCAGGTTGAATGACGTCACCGTCACCATCAGGGCGAGCAGCACGGACGTCTTCGAGATGCGCATGGCGCCTTTCCAGAGCCGGACCAGGTCAGCTGCGAGCATACGCGATATATCGGACATTAAGCTGTCGTGACATGGCACGTCCACAACCGCCCCAACAACCACCGCCCGTGCAGAAGCTGCGGCTCCGGCATGTGAAGCGTGGTACCGCCCGGTTCGCCAGCCACCGCGATTTCGGACGCGCCCTGGAGCGGGCGTTGCGCCGCGCGGGCATCCCGATGGCCTACTCGTCGGGGTTCTCGCCGCACCCGAGGGTCTCCTACGCGGGGGCTGCGCCGACCGGTGCCGCCAGCGAAGCCGAGTACGTCGAGTTGGGGCTGAGCGAGCGGTGCGATCCCGAGAAGGTTCGCGAGGCGCTGAACCGGGTGCTGCCACCGGGATTCGATGTCGTCACCATCGTCGAGGCCGGCGGTCGTCCGCTGCACGAACTGCTCGAGGCCTCCTGGTGGACGATCGAGTTGCCCGGAGTCGACCCGGCAGTGCTGGCGCAGCTGGCCGGCATCCTGCGCGACGCCGAGCAGGTCGAGGTGACCCGGATGACGAAGAAGGGGGAGCGGCGTTTCGACGTGCGGGCCGGCCTGATCAAGGTCTGGGCGAGCGAGGACGGCCTGGAGGTGGTGGTGCGGCACAGCGAGCCGCTGGTACGCCCCGACGATGTGGTCGCCGCGCTGCGCGTGCTGGCCCCCGATGTGCTGTCCGAGATCGATGCGCCGTTGGCCACCCGGCGGGCCCAGGGTCCCCTGATCGGCGACGAAGTTGGCGACCCGCTGGCCTGACCAGCGGCGAAACAGGGGCTGGATTGCCGAGCTGTGGCATACTAGCCGTTAGGTAATCGTGCCGCCGGCACGAGCTCCGGGATGATCCTCATCATCCAACCGCGACGCAAACTGCACCGCCGATCGAGATGGTCACGTCGAGTGCCAGTGCGAGTCCGACGCCCTACTGGGTGCGGCGACCGCGGGGATGAGAGAACCCCGGATGCACCGACAGTTTTGTACCGCGGCTTGCCGCGGTAGTGAGCCGCACCCTCGGGTGCAAGAGGAGCGTCCATGCTCGATGACACTTCAGTGAACAATGAATCCCCCGAATCGGTGATCGAAACCCCGGCTGCTGCCGAGCAGATCACCACCCCCGAACCCGCCCCCGCCGTCGCTGACGATCTGCCGCGTCCCCCCAGCGGTCGTCGCTCGAAGACCCGTCCGGCAGGTCCACCCAAGGTGAGTGAGCCGACCCCCGCCGCCGCGGCTGTCGACCCCGCGCACGAGGACGAGCAGATCAAGGTGGCCCTCAAGAAGGCCGCCCCCCACAAAGCAGCTGCCAAGAAGGCGGCAACCAAGAAGGCCGCGATCGACAAGACCACCGGCTCCGAGCGTCCCCCCCGCACCCGGCGCGCCACCAAACCCGTTGCCGAGGCCATGGCCCCGGAGGTTGTCGAAGAGGCGGACGATCATCCGCAAGGCGAGATCCCCGATCTGACGCCGATCGAGCCGGCAGCTGGGCACCGGTCGCAGACCCGCCGCCGCAGCTCATCGCGCAGGCCGGTGCAGGCCCTGGACGAATCGCTGGCCGGCACCGCCGACGAGATCGAGGCAGCGCTGGCCGCAGCCGAGAACGCAGCGGCCGGGCGCCGCCGGGCGAAGGCCGCCGAAGGCGAGGTCGACAAGGAGCAGATGCTCGCATCGCTGGCCGCCGCCATCGCCGGACGACCCGCGGCCGAGGCCGAAACCGCGCTCGCCGAGGCAGAAGTTGCCGCCGAGGCGGCTCTCATCGCCGCGGTCACCCATGAGCTTTCCGCCGACGATCAGTCCGAGCACGCCGACATCAAGTCCGCCGAAGCCGACGAGTCATCCGACGACAGCGAGGCGGCCACGGACGAAGCTGAGGCCTCCGACGAGGAGCAGGGGGAATCGAGCGGTTCGTCCCAGCGTCGTCGCCGTCGCCGCGGCGGTCGCCGCCGTCGCAGGTCGTCGTCGGGCGCCGGCGATGAGAGCGACGAGCACGCCGAGGACGACGCCGAGACCGAGACAGCCGCCGTCGAAAGTGACCACCAATCCGGCGACAAGGCCGACGAGGACAAGTCCGGCGAGCAGGAGGAATCCGGCGAGTCGGCCGGATCGTCCACCCGCAGGCGTCGTCGTCGCCGTCGCCGCGGCGATGACTCGTCTGAGGACAGCGACGTGGTCGTGCGGGTTCGCGAGCCGAAGCACGCCAGCAGCGATGAGGTCTCCGGGATCGAGGGGTCGACCCGGCTGGAGGCCAAGAAGCAGCGCCGCCGTGAAGGACGCGCTGCCGGACGCCACCGTGCGCCGATCCTGACCGAGGCCGAGTTCCTCGCCCGCCGCGAATCGGTGGAGCGGGTGATGATGGTTCGCCAGCGCGCCGACTACACCCAGCTCGCGGTGCTTGAGGACAACGTGCTCGTCGAGCATTACGTCGACCGCAGCACGTCCACCTCGCTGATCGGCAACATTTACCTGGGCCGCGTGCAGAACGTGCTGCCCAGCATGGAGGCCGTCTTCATCGACATCGGCCGCGGCCGCAACGCCGTGCTGTATGCCGGTGAGGTCGACTGGGACGCCTTCGACGTCAGCTCCGACAAGCGCAAGGTCGAGCAGGTCTTCAAGTCGGGCCAGCCGGTGCTCGTCCAGGTCAGCAAGGACCCGGTCGGCGCCAAGGGCGCCCGGTTGACCGGCCACGTCTCGCTTCCGGGACGCTATCTCGTCTACTCGCCCGGCGGTCACCTGTCGGGGATCAGCCGCAAGCTGCCGGATTCGGAACGGCATCGTCTGAAGAAGATCCTCGACTCGGTGGTCTCCGAGGAGTCGTCGGTCATCGTCCGCACTGCCGCCGAGGGCGCCAGCGAGGAAGAACTGACCGCCGACGTCGACCGCCTGAAGGCGCAGTGGGAGACGATCCAGAAGAAGGCGAAGCAGAACACGGCGCCGCATCAGCTGTACGCGGAGCCCGATCTGACGCTGCGGATCATCCGCGACACCTTCACCGAGGATTTCAAGCATCTGTTCGTGGCCGGCAACGGCAGCGATGACGATGTCTACGAGCCCGTCAAGGACTACCTCGAGCGCGTCGCGCCGCATCTGGCGCAGCGGCTGGTCAAGTGGGACGCTGCGCAAGGTGATCCATTCGCCAAGTTCCGCATCGACGAGCAGATCAGCAAGGCCCTGGAACGCAAGGTCTTCTTGCCCAGCGGCGGCTCGCTGGTCATCGACCGCACCGAGGCCATGACGGTCATCGACGTCAACACCGGCAAGTTCACCGGGACCGGCGGCAACCTCGAGGAGACCGTCACCCGCAACAACCTGGAGGCCGCCGAGGAGATCGTCCGGCAGCTGCGGTTGCGCGATCTGGGCGGCATCATCGTGGTCGACTTCATCGACATGGTGCTGCCGAGCAACCGCGAACTGCTGCTGCGCCGGCTGGTCGAATGCCTCGGACGCGACCGCACCCGCCATCAGGTCAGCGAGGTCACCAGCCTCGGTCTGGTGCAGATGACCCGTAAGCGCATCGGCACCGGCCTGGCGGAAGCCTTCACCGAGGTCTGCGAGCAGTGCGGTGGACGCGGCTATGTGCGCCACGACGAGCCGGTCGATTCGCAGGTTCCCGCTGATGGCGGCGAGCGTCACAGCGGCAAGGCGTCGTCCAACAACAGCAGCCGCAGCAACAACAACCGGCGTTCGACCAACAAGGCGAAGCCGAAGCCCGAGGAGGCTCCGGTGCCGCCGAAGGCCAAGCAGGTGCAGCCGTCGGAGGAGTCCAAGCAGGCAGCCGCCAGGCTGGCCGCAGCAGCATCCCGGCACCACGTCGAGCAGCCCGCGACCGCCGCAGAGCCGGTGGAAGGCGAGGCCTCCGGTTTCGACACCGATGGTGCCGGCCCGCAGAACGCCGAACTGCCCGCAGAAACCAGGCCGGGCGAACTGCTGCCGGGAGACAAACCGGCCGGTGAATTGGAGGCCGGCGCCCCGCAGGGCGCCGATCAGCAGGATGCCGATCTGGTCCAGACGGTTTGACCGGCTGGCAGGGCACGACATAACATAGATCTTCGGTGCGTCCTCGGCCGTCATCTGTTCGGCTGGGGCACCGTAGAGCGTTGGGCGTCATGGCAGTCAGTGATGGCGGCAGGACGCTCCCCGGACAGAAGAACGAAGTTCCGCCCCTGAAGGTTGGGGGCAGATGAGCGAGAGTGAGTCAGGCGTGTACGCGATCGTGCGCAGTGGCGGCCGCCAGCACAAGGTGGCCGTGGGTGACATCGTCGAGATCGACCGAGTTGCTGACGAGGTCGGTAGCAGTATCTCCCTGCAGCCGCTGATGCTGGTTGACGGCGACGACATCACCACGGATGTCGATGGTTTGGGTAAGGCTTCGGTGACTGCTGAGGTACTCGGCGAGGTCAAAGGCCCGAAGATCCACATTCTGAAATTCAAGAACAAGACCGGTTACAAGAAGCGCCAGGGGCACCGTCAGAAGTACACCCAGGTCAAAGTCACCGGAATCGAAGGCTGAGGGAGGCAGAGATGGCACACAAGAAAGGCGCGTCCAGCTCGCGCAATGGTCGTGATTCCAATGCTCAGCGCCTCGGCGTGAAGCGTTTCGGTGGCGAGCAGGTCAACGCTGGCGAGATCATCGTCCGTCAGCGTGGCACCCACTTCCATCCGGGTGAAGGTGTCGGTCGCGGTGGCGACGACACCCTCTTCGCGCTGGTCGCGGGCAAGGTGCAGTACGGCACCCGCCGCGGACGCCGCGTCATCAACATTGAGCCCAGCGAGGTCTGAGCCCAAGCAGCTCAGATCCCGAAGACAGCTCCCGAAGGCCTGAGGCTTTCGGGAGCTGCTGCTTGTGTGGCGGCGGATGCCGCGCCGAGCCTGCGACCTAGAAGGTCGAGGTGTCGATCACGTAGCGGTAGCGCACCTGGGAGTGCACGACCTTGTCGTAGGCGGCGGTGATGTCTTCGCCGGAGATGATCTCCACCTGCGGCACCACGCCGTTGGCCGCGCAGAAGTCGAGCACCTCCTGGGTTTCGGCGATGCCACCGATCTGGGAACCGGCCAGCACCTTGTTGCCGTTGGTCAGGCTCGACAGCCGCAGCGTACTCGCGTGTTCGGGCAGGCCGACATCGACGAGGACGCCGCCGGGCTTCAGCAGCTTCAGCATCGCGTCCAGGTCGGCCACCGCGGCCACGGTCGAGACCATCAGGTCGAGGCTGCCGCGCAGTTCCCGCAGCCGTTCGGGCTCGCTGGTCGCGTAGTAGTCGGAGGCACCGAAGCGCAGGCCGTCGTCCTTCTTGCTCATGGTCTGGCTGATCACCACGACCTCGGCACCCATCTTCGCCGCGATCTGGACGCCAACATGTCCAAGGCCGCCCATGCCGATGATGGCGACCTTCTTACCCGGTCCGGCACCCCACCGCTTGAGCGGTGAATAGAGCGTGATGCCCGCACACAACAGTGGCGCGGCCTTCTCGAAGGGGATCTCGTCGGGGATCCGGATGACGTAGTCCTGCTCGACGGTGATGGCCTGCGAGTATCCGCCGGCGGTCGGCTGACCGCCGCGTCCGATCGAGTTGTACGTCCAGATCGTGTACGGCTTGGCGGTGCAGAACTGCTCGTGACCGGCCTTGCACTGCTCGCATTCGCGGCAGGAGTCGACGAAGCAGCCGATGCCCACCTTGTCGCCGACCGTGAACTTGGTCACCTCATCGCCGATCTTCGTGACAATGCCCACGATCTCGTGGCCGGGCACCAGCGGGTAGATCGCCGGCCCCCACTCGGCGCGAGCGGTGTGAATGTCGGAGTGGCAGATTCCGGCGTACTTGATCTCGAAGTAGACCTCGGTGGGCCCGGGCTCCCGGCGGGTGATCGTGGTGCGGTGGAACTCGGCGTTGTGGTCGTCGGTGGCATAGGCGAGTACCTCGGGCATCTTTGCTCCTCAGCGTCGGGACCGTTTGCTCGAGTCTAGTGATCCCTCATGTGGAGCGGGTCATCTCCACAACGACCAGGCCAGGTAGAGGCCTCCGATCGCGATCACCCAGCGGCTGATGGTCTCGGGGATGTACCGCTGGACGAGCGGGCCGATGTTGCCGCCGATGAGGTTGCCACCGAACAAGATCAGCGCCGCCAGCCAGTCAATCGGCGCGAAGATGACGAAGATGACCGTGGCGATCAGATTGGAGATGCTCAACAGCACCGACTTCATCAGCACGGCCCGCGGCCACGGGTAACTGGTCAACAGCAGCACCAGGGCGAAGTAGACCACCCCGGCGCCGGCGCCGAAGTAGCCGCCGTACAGGCAGACGAAGAACAGCGCGCCCAGATAGATGGCCCAGCGCTCGTTGCCGCTGGACAGCTTCTTGAGGCGCGGGCTGAGGAACAAGGTCAAGGACGCGAACGCGATCAGCCAGGGAACCACCGCTTCGAAGACGCTTTCTCCGGTGATCAGCAGCAATGCGGCGCCGGTACCGCCGCCGATGGCGCAGATGACGAACTGCTGCCAGGCGCGTCCGCGTCCGGCGGCCATCACCTGGTCGCCGGCGCGCACGGCGGCTCCGGCGCCGACACCGATCGCACCCAGGGTGTTCGTGACGTTGGCCGTCAGCGGGGGAAGCCCGACCGCCAGCAGCGCCGGGAAGCTGATCAGCGACATCAGCCCTGCCAGATAGCCGACCAGCCCGGCGGCGACTCCGGCGAACGCCAAGAAGACGATGTTGCCCACGGTGACGTCCACGAATGCCTGCCTTCCTGCAGGGTCATTCTTGCACGTGCCACCGTGGCCGCCGGGCGACGATCAACGGCGTCGCGCGGACTCAGCTCTCGCCGGACACGTCGATGTCGATCGCCCAGGAGACCCCGTATTTGTCGACCAGGTCGCCGTAGTAGTCGCCCCACATCTGCTTGCTGAACGCGGTGTTGACGGTACCGCCCTCGCCGAGTGCGTCGAAGATGCGGTGGGCCTCGTCCAGATCATCACCCCACAAGGTGATGGTGATCCTGCCGGAGTCGGGCGGCGTGTTCCCGGAAGGGTCGTCGCCGGCCATCAGCGAGAAGCCGGGCAGGTCCAGCTGGCCGTGCATCACCAGATCTGCGACGGCGGGATCGGGGTTGTACTGCGACTGCAGCATGACACGAAGCTCACCACCGAGAATCGACTGGTAGAACTCGAGCGCTTCGCGGGCCTGACCGGAGAAAATGACGTACGGACTAGCGTTGAGCATCGGTAACCCCTTTGTTGGTCGTAGCCTTTTCAACTTTACGGTGCGGGAGAGTCGCATTGAGGCGCGCCATTGGCGGTCTCGGTAGAATGAACGAGTGCGTCCGTTGGGCGCAGCCAGGCCATCGCGGCGCTGGTACGGACATTCAGAAGGCACTTCATGGCGATTCCATCATTCGTTGACCGCGCGCGGCTCACCGTCAGCGCAGGCAATGGAGGCCATGGCTGCGCGTCCGTGCACCGCGAGAAGTTCAAGCCGCTCGGCGGCCCGGACGGCGGCAACGGCGGCAACGGCGGATCGGTCATCCTGCGCGCCGATCCCGGTCTGACAACGCTGGTCGACTACCACCGGCAGTCGGTGCGCAAGGCCCAGAACGGGCAACCCGGCATGGGTGGGCACCGCAACGGCGCCAACGGCGAAGACATCGTCCTGATGGTGCCCCAGGGCACCATCGTCACCGACGAACGAACCGGCCGTGTGCTCGCCGATCTCGGGGAGGTCGACGAGGTCGTGGTGGCAGGCGGCGGCAAGGGCGGGCTGGGCAACGCCGCGCTCGCCTCGGCGGCCCGCAAGGCGCCCGGCTTCGCCCTCCTCGGCGAGGAAGGCGACGAACGCATCGTCGACCTCGAGCTCAAGGTGCTGGCCGACATCGGCCTGGTCGGCTACCCGAGCGCCGGCAAATCCAGTCTGATCGCGGCGATTTCGGCGGCAAAGCCGAAGATCGCCGACTATCCGTTCACCACGCTGGTCCCCAATCTGGGCGTGGTGGTGGCCGGAGAAACCACCTTCACCGTCGCCGATGTGCCCGGCCTGATCGAGGGAGCCAGCGAAGGCCGCGGCCTGGGCCACGACTTCTTGCGCCACATCGAGCGGTGCCAGGCCATCGTCCACGTCATCGACTGCGCCACCTGGGAACCCGGACGCGAACCGCTCGGCGATCTGCAGGTCATCGAGAAGGAGCTGGCCAACTACGGCGGCCTGGAAGACCGGCCGCGCCTGGTGGCTCTGAACAAGATCGACGTGCCCGATGCCCGCGACCTGGCCGAAATCGTCACCCCCGACATCGAGGCAGCCGGATACCGGGTCTTCCCGATCTCGACGAAGACCGGTCAGGGTCTGACCAAGCTCATCTTCGCGATGGCCGAGATCGTGCGCGAGCGTCGTGCCGAGATGACCGCCGCGCCGCCGCGCCGGATCGTTATCCGTCCCGAGCCGGTAGCCTCCAGCGGCCGCGATTTCACCATCAAACGTCAAGGCGACGGCGAGGGCGGTTTCGTCTGGCGGGTGCGGGGTGACAAGCCCGAACGCTGGGTGCGGCAGACCGATTTCGGCAACGACGAGGCCGTCGGCTACCTCGCCGACCGGCTCAACCGGCTGGGTATCGAGGACGAACTGCTGGCCATGGGGGCAACCCCCGGCGATGCGGTGGCGATCGGCGCCGGGGAACATCCGGTGGTCTTCGACTTCGCTCCGCAGGTCGATACCGGTGCCGAACTGCTGTCGCGCCGCGGTGAAGACCAGCGGCTCGAAGAGGTGCGTCCATCGGTGCGGCGCCGCCGCGAGTTGGATGCCGCCTACCATGCTGCCCGTGATGAGCTGGTGGGCCACGACCGGGAGGCCGACTGGCGCGAACTGCACCGTCAGGCGCTGGCCGACGAACTCTCCCATGATTTCGACGAGGATGGCGAATAGCGTTGAGCCCCGATTTCGATGGTGTGCTGACCGAGGAAGAAGTCCGTCAGCAGGTCGCCACCGGACGCCGTCTGGTGATCAAGGTCGGTTCCTCGTCCCTGAGCAGCGCCTCGCGTGGTCTCGCCGAGGACCGGGTCGCCGCCCTGGTGAGCGCGCTGGCCGATGCACACGACGACGGCCACGACATCGTGCTGATCAGCTCGGGCGCCATCGCCGCGGGCTTGGCTCCGCTGCAGCTGCGCAGGCGTCCGCGCGACCTGGCTCACCAGCAGGCTGCCGCCGCGGTCGGTCAGGGGCTGCTGGTGCAGCGCTACACCGAACTCTTCCGAGATCGCGGTATCCTGGTCGGTCAGGTCTTGCTGACCGTGGACGATGTCACCCGCCAGTCGACCTATGCCAATGCGCTGCGCACACTGGGCACGCTGTTGCGGATGGGCGTGGTGCCGATCATCAACGAGAATGACACCGTCGCCACGCACGAGATCCACTTCGGTGACAACGACCGGTTGGCCGCGCTGGTCGCCCAGTTGGTGCGCGCGGACGCGTTGCTGCTGCTCAGCGATGTCGATTCGTTGTTCACCGCACATCCCGACGAACCGGGTTCGCTGCCCATCAGCTTCGTGCCCGATGTCGAGGCGCTGACGGTCGACACCCATCGGATCGGTTCGAATATCGGCTCGGGCGGGATGACCACCAAACTGCAGGCCGCCCAGATCGCCACCGGCGCGGGCATTCCGGTGGTGCTCGGCCGGGCATCGCAGGTGGGGGAGATCCTCGTCGGCGAACCGGTCGGCACTGCGTTCTCGCCCATCGACAAGCGCCGGCCGCGCCGGCTGCTGTGGCTGGCACATGCGTCCATGGCCAGGGGAGCGCTGTACATGGATTCGGGTGCGGTGCGGGCGGTCACCCAGGCCAATGCGTCACTGCTGGCTGCCGGGATCACCAAGGTGACCGGCGATTTCGTCGCCGGTGACCCGGTCGACCTGGTCACCCCGTCGGGTGAGGCGGTCGCCCGTGGCCTGGTCAACTTCGATGCCGATCAGCTCCCGGCGATGCTCGGCCGCCGCTCGTCCGAGTTGGCCGCCGAACTGGGCATCCAGTATGAGCGCGAGATCGTCCACCGCGATTCGCTGATCCTGCTGAACCACACCGTCGACTAGCCACCCGGCGCGATCGGGTGCGGGCTTGCTATAGTTCGCCAGGTCACGAGAAAGCGACACGGGGTGCCCGCCGAAGCGGGCTGAGATGACACCCGTTGAACCTGAACTCATTCGTATGAGCGGAGGGATGTCGGATGGCCATCGACGCGTTGGCCGCTTCGTCAGCGTCCGCGATCACTATCACCGGCCTCGGCTACCGCTATCCGAAGGCCGATCGCAACGTCCTCGGCGGGCTGCAACTGCAGGTGCCGGTAGGTCAGCATGTCGCCTTGATCGGACGCTCGGGCTGCGGCAAGTCCACGCTGCTCTCGCTGATCGCCGGTCTGCACCAGCCCACCACCGGTGCGATCAGCGTTCTCGGCCACGACGATCCGGCCGGACGACTGGCCTGCTGCGCCATCATGCCGCAGGGTGACTCGCTGCTGCCCTGGCTGAATCTGCTCGACAATGTCGCGATCGGCCTGCGCAACCGCGGCGTGCAGCGTCAGCCGGCCCGGGCCCGGGCGCACGCCACCTTGAACCAGTGGGGGCTCGCGGACTGGGAGCAGGAACGCCCCGCCGCCTTGTCGGGAGGCATGCGGCAGCGCGCCGCGCTGGCCCGCGCGCTGCTCGCCGACAAGCCGATACTGCTGGCCGACGAACCCCTCGGCGCGCTCGACGCCATCACCCGCGCCGAGATCCAGCAGTGGCTGCGCGCCACCATCATCGGCTCCAGCGCCACATTGATCATGGTCACCCACGACGTGGACGAAGCCCTGCTGCTGTCCCACCGAGTCGTGTTGCTGGCCGAACCCGCTCCTGGAGAACCGGTCAGCACGGCAGCCAGCTGGTCGGGCTGGTTCGCCGACGACCGGCCTCGCGAACTGCTGCTCGGCGACCCGGCATTTGCCACGGTCAGGCGGCAGATCCTGGAATCGTTCGCGGGCTCGGGAGCCGGCCCGGCGAACCCGGGGGAGGGCCGATGAGCTGGTATCTGAGGCGCAAGGTGCTGCCGCCGGCCGTCACCGTGCTGCTGATTCTCGCGGCCTGGATCGCGGTGACCGCGAACGGGCTCGTCCCCGACTACGTCATTCCCGCCCCGCGGGCCGTCCTGGAGTCGCTGATCGCGACCTGGCCGACCCGGCTGGCGTCGGCCACCTGGCTGACCTTCAGCGAGACCGTCATCGGCGTGTTGCTGGGCGTGGCGGTCGCGGTGGTCGTGGTCATCATCTCGGGCTATCTACCGGTCATCGGCTCGGCCATGACACCTCTGCTGATCGCCTCCCAGGCGATCCCGGTGATCGTCATCGGTCCGCTGCTGACCATTGCGCTGGGCTACGGCATGGCCCCCAAGGTCATCGTCGTGGCGCTGCTCTGCTTCTTCCCGGTCGCGCTCAACTTGCTCGCCGGCATCCGCTCGGTGGACGCCCGGCTGATCGACACGCTGCGCAGCCTGCACGCCACCCGCCACGGGTTGTTTTGGCGGGTCCGGCTGCCGTACGCGGCGCCCCGGGGTTTCGCGGGGCTGCGGGTCTCGGTCACCTTCGCCCCGGTCGCTGCCGTCTTCGCCGAATACACCGGCTCGACCGACGGCATCGGCTATCTCATGCTGCAGGCGATCCCGCGGATGCAGACCGACTTCGTGTTCGCTCAGGTCATCGTCCTCACCGTCATGTCGGCGGTACTGCTGGCCACCGTGATCGGCCTGGAGCGGCTCGTCTGTCCATGGAACAAACCCACGGAAGGAACCATCACCCTATGAAGACGACACGATTCACAGCTGCGTTCGCGCTCGGAGTGGCCGCCTGCCTGGCGCTGAGCGCGTGCGGCTCGTCCGGTAGCCAGAGCGGCGACTCGGGGTCGAGTGCGGCCGCCACCGAGGCCAGCGTGCTGCTCGACTGGGCGCCCAACCCCGACCATGCCGCCCTCTACGCGGCCCAGCACACCGGCGCCTATGACGATGCCGGCCTGAGCGTGAGCTTCACCACCCCGTCGAACACCGCCGATGCCGCACGCGAGGTCTCGCTGGGACGCGTCGATCTGGCCATCTCGTACGAGCCCGACACCCTGATCGCCGTCGAATCGGGGCTGAACGTGATCTCGGTGGGCGCGCTGATTCCCACCTCACTGACCTCGCTGATCACCAAGGCCGGTTCCGGCATCACCAGCGCCGCCGACCTCGGCGGCACCACCATCGGGCTGTCCGGGCTGGCGTCCCAAGAACCGACCATCGACTTCATCGCCCGCAACGCCGGCGTCGATCCGGCGACCATCTCGCTGCCGAATGTGCAGCAGAGCCTCAACCAGGCCCTGCTCACCGGCCAGGTGGACGCCATCTTCGGCGCGTTCCGCAATATCGAGGGCGTCGAACTGGCCGCCCAGGGCGACTTCGTGATCCTGCCCGCCACCGAGCTGGGCGTGCCCGACTACGCCGAACTGGTCATCATCGCCAACCCGCAGCGCCTGCAGGACGACGCCGACTACGCCGCACGGGTTAAGGCGTTCCTCGCAGCCACGGCCGCGGGCCAGCAGGCCGCGCTGGCCGATCCGCAGGTCGCCATCGACGCGCTGACTCCCGAGACCGAGGGCTCCTACGACCCGGAGGTGCTCGCAAAGATGGTTCAGGCGACACTGGCGCTGCTGCCGGCCGACGGCTTCGGACGCCAGTCAGCCGATGACTGGGCCACCTACGCCACCTGGATGCATGACAACGGGCTGCTCGAAAACGAGGTCGATGGCGCACAGGCGACCACCAACGACTACCTCCCGTGAGCGCTGGGCCACTATTGTTCTGCCATGACCGACGTGGGTGAGCTGCTCCACGAGTCCATCGATCTTGGACTCGCTCGCATTCGTGATGGCAAACATCGCTATCGCCTGGGCGTGATGGGCGGCACCTTCGACCCCATTCACCACGGCCACCTGGTGGCCGCCAGCGAGGTCGCGGCCCGCTTCGATCTGCAGGAAGTAGTCTTCGTGCCGACCGGCACACCCTGGCAGAAGGCCGGACGAAAGGTCAGCAACCGCGAGGACCGCTACCTCATGACGGTGATCGCGACCGCGTCCAACCCGCGCTTCTCGGTGTCGCGCGTCGATATCGACCGGCCCGGCAATACCTATACCGTCGACACCCTGAAAGAACTGAAGGCCGAACGCGGCGAGGACGTCGATCTGACCTTCATCACCGGCGCGGACGCGCTGGGCTCGATCCTCACCTGGCGGGGCGCGGACGAGTTGTTCGACCTGGCGAACTTCGTCGGGGTGTCGCGGCCGGGAGTCGATCTGCGGGCCCGCGACATCAGCCATCTGCCGGCCGAGAAGGTCACCCGGCTGGAGGTGCCGGCGCTGGCCATCAGCTCCACCGAGTGCCGCAAGCGAGTCCGTGAGGGGTTACCGCTGTGGTATCTGGTGCCCGACGGCGTCGTCCAATATGTTGCGAAACGCGGTCTTTATACCCCCGCGAATGAGGGAGAAACGCTTGCGGCCGATATTGTCGACTGGTAAGAGGACCTCGAGATCTGTCAAGGATCAGTCTGGATGTGATGTGAGCGCTACCGAAGAAGCCATCAGAATCGCCCGGCTCGCCGCGAAGGCTGCCTACGACAAGAAGGGCCGCGACATCGTCGCCTGCGATGTGTCGGAGCCATTGGCCATCGCCGATATCTTCCTCATCGTGAGCGCGAACAATGAGCGTCTGGTGGGAGCGATCGTCGATGCCATCGAGGAGAAGCTGATCGAGGTGGACAAGCTTCGTCCCTTGCGCCGCGAAGGTGACCGCGAGAACCGCTGGGTGCTGCTCGATTACGGCGACGTTGTGGTGCATGTGCAGCACAGCGAGGAGCGCGAGCTCTACGCCTTGGAGCGGCTCTGGCGCGACTGCCCGGTCATCGATCTCGAACTACCCGATGACGACGACTTCGGCGACGATCAGGACGAGGACGACCTGCCCGGTCAGCACGAGCCGGCCGGGGTGAGGGCGGCGACCGGAAGTGACTGAGGGACGCACCCAGATCATCTTGTGGCGGCACGGCCAGACGACCTTCAACGTCGAGAACCGCTTCCAGGGCCAGCTCGATGCCCCGCTGAACGATGTGGGGCTCGCCCAGGCCGAGGTGGCCGCGGTCGGCCTGTCGAAGCTGCGGATCGATGCGATCTATGCGTCGCCGTTGCAGCGGGCGTACATCACCGCTCAGGCGCTGGCCGGCAGGGTCGATCTGCCCATCGCGACCGATGACCGGTTGATGGAGATCGATGTCGGCGAGTGGGAGGGCCTGTACGCCGAGGATATCTACCGCGCCCATCCCGAGTTCGTGCTCGCCCTCGGCGAGGGCCGCGACGCTCGCCGGTCGCTGACAGGCGAGACCGGTACCGAGGTCGCGGCGCGGATGGCTGAGGCGCTGCGCGAGATCGCCGCTGCTCACCTCGGCCAGACCGTGGTGGTCGCCAGCCATGGGCTGGCCATCAGGATGGGCACCGCCGGCGTGCTCGGCTGGGATTACCCGACCTCGACGACGTTGGCGAGCATGTCGAACTGCGGTTGGACGATGCTGGCCGCCCGACCCGACAGCTACTGGAAGCTGGTCACCTGGAACCAGCGCGCCGAGCAACTGCTGCACTGACCAGCCGCCGCGCCAGCAGCGATCCGGCCGCCGCCAGCCCCGCGGACGCCACGGTCACCGC
>Ga0334883_1003253_pt1 | contig 17867 bp, 15 predicted proteins | sample GraSluR1_MG_6_FD_207230 | JGI IMG/M metagenome (GOLD analysis project Ga0334883, IMG submission 207230) | Sludge microbial communities from methane-producing bioreactor in Wageningen University, Netherlands - Granular Sludge_09_05-R1 | ecosystem: Engineered > Bioreactor > Anaerobic >... | reverse complement strand
TTCGAATACGAATGGCCGACATGGCCATACAGTAGCGATGAGGAACTGAATGCACTCGACAGAGTGCTCAAGAGCAGGAGATGGTTCTCAGGATTTCTTGGTGGTGATTCCGAGGGAGAAGTCGGGAAGCTGGAGAGAGAATTCCAGAACTACAACGATACTCCATATGCGATAGCTGTTGCCAATGGAGAAGCAGCTATTGTTATTGCTCTTAGAGCTGCGGGAATCGGTGCCGGGGACGAGGTTATTCTTCCCGCGTGGACTTTCATGGCGACAGCCAGCGCGATCATGCATCTGGGTGCTATTCCAGTCTTCGCCGATATAAGTCCGGACAATCTATGTCTGGACCCTGAAGATGTGTCGAGAAAAATTACCGGAAAGACTAGAGCAATAATAACAGTTCACTATGGCGGAAGACTTGGAAATATTGAAGAACTTCTCGATCTGGCGGAGCGCAAGAATCTCGTGCTCATTGAAGATGCGGCCCACGCACACGGATCGGATTTCAAGAACAAGAAAGCGGGAAACTTCGGACTAATAGGTTGTTTCAGCTTCCAGGAATCGAAGACAATGACTTCGGGTGAGGGTGGCATGATAACAACAGCCGATGAAGAGATCGCCGTTCTCGCCAGGTCGTACAGAAGCAACGGAAGATCGATAGGTTCACCAGGTTATCTACACTACCGTCTTGGGTGGAACTACCGGATGACGGAGTTTCAGGCGGCGATACTGAGAGTTCAGTTAGGTAGACTTGATGAGCAGGTGAAACTGCGGACCAGGAACGCACACTTGCTGTCTGCTGAGATAGACAGTATCCCAGGGTTCATGTCATTCAAAGACCCCGAAGAGATGTCTCAGAACTCTTACTATCTTTATCCCTTCAGGCTCGACCTTGACTACTTTGGGATAGACCGGGAAAGGGCTATCAATTACGCCAGGAGTAAAGGCATAGACAGAGACCCATCGCTGATTCCCGCAAGCATGGTTGTTGAAGATGCGATAAGGGCTGAAGGGCTGTCCTGTCATACAGTCTATATCCCACTTTATAGGAGTCCTCTCTTCGAGAGCAGTGCCTGGGAGGACTGTGGGATGCAGCTTTTCAGCAGGTTCCTGGGTAGAAGCATCGATCTATCTCCACTCGAAAACTGCGACAGAAGCTTCGACGATGTTCTGGATATCTCGCAATACGTTTTGTTGAGCGAAGAAGAAGGAATATCAAAGGCCGCGGAGATACTCAAAAAGATTAGTGACAACGCAGATGAAATAAGGAATGCGCTCAGATCATAAAGTAAGTTCTCGGGAGGATACAGGTGATATCGAAGTTGATGGAGCTCCGTACAGAAGAGATAATAACCATGATCAGAAGAAAGAAGAGGACTTCCAGGATTCAGCTGGCGAAGCTGACAGGTCTCAGCAAACCCACAATTTCGTCTATAGTGAACAGTCTGATCGGAGAAGGGCTTGTCGTTGAAACCGGACCTGGGACCGGCAAAATCACCGGTGGACGAAAACCAATAAACCTTTCGTTTGTGGCCGATTACAAGTATGTGCTGAGTATTGACATAGGGGGAACCAAGACTGTGGTCGCTCTGGTCGATCTCGACGGCAACATTTCCCAAAGCGACGTCTTCCCCTCGAAGTCTCTTCAAACTGCTAGAGGGATTATTGAAGAGCTACACTCGAAGCTCGAAGAGCGAATCAAGAGAATCGGGAGAGATAGGATTCTTGGAATAAGCATCGGAGTTCCGGGGACGGTTGATGGAGAGACCCAAATAGTCAAATACATACCGTCATTCAATATCGGAAATCTAGATCTGAAAAGTCCTCTGGAAGAGGCGTTTGGTCTTCCTGTAATAGTGGAGAACGATGTGACTCTCGCAGCCTTCGGCGAATCGTGGATCGGTGCGGCCAGCAGATTCGATAATGTTCTGCTTGTCTCAATAGGAACCGGGATCGGTGCCGGTCTGGTAGTAGGCAATACAGTATACAAGGGTTATACCGGAGGTGCCGGTGAAGTCGGAGAGATGATAACGGACTGGTCAACGGAATCGAAGAAGACCTCCGACTTTGGAAGGCTTGAAGAGTGGCTCTCGGGACATTCACTGGAATCTTTCTGCATAGAAAACAACTTCGAACCGGACATCCCAAATCTTTTCGAGAGATTTGAACACGATTCCGTGGTTAAGAAGAGAGTAGTTGATGGGTGCGTGCATCTTGCTCTTGCGTTTGCGAATTCCATTTTATTGCTCGATCCGGCGAGGTTGATCATAGGAGGTGGTATCGGCTTTAACCAGTACGATCGTATCTTCCCGATAATAGAAGAGACATTGAAGAACGTTCTGCCTGAAGCTGCTTACAGATCAGATCTTCTGGACAAGTCTTCGCTTGAACCCTACAGCGTCGTGATTGGCGGAGCGTGTCTAGCGCAGAAGAGATTACTTCTCGGGGAGATCTGCGGAAGAATCCACTGATAAAAAGAACCAAAATTCTGAACCTGGAGGGGTGAATCATGAGAAAAGTAATGGTTATGGCAATTGTCTCTATCGTCTTGTTTGCAGGATTTTCGCTCGCGAAGACTTTTGACGTTGCAGTTCTGTTGCCCGGTTCTGTTGAGTTTTTCAGTGTTGAGAGAAGAGGTATGGATGCAGCCGCTGCCGAATTCGGTCTGAACCTCATCTATGCAGACGCCGAATGGGACGCCGGAAAGCAACTGTCTCAAGTGGAAAACTTCATCGCGAGAAGGGTCGACTTAATACTACTCTGTGCAGCTGATAACATGGCTTTGAGAACGGCCGTAATACGTGCCAATGAAGCGAACATTCCTCTCATAACTTTCACAAACACGGTGGGCACAGATCCAAAGGGCGAGTATCCGGGAGTAATAAGTCATATCGGCAGATCGGACATTGAAGCCGGACAGATACAGGCGAGAATCGCTGAAGAAATTCTTGGATCAGGACCGGCGAATATAGTACTTATCGAAGGAAACCCCGGAACGGCACCGCAAAGAATGAGAGAAGAGGGCTTCCTATCTATTGCCAACAAGTATCCGGGTTGGAACATTATCGAGAAGAGACCGATCGACGGGTGGACAAAAGAGGGAACGCTAGCCTTCATGGAAGCCTTCTTGCAGAGCGGAAGAAAAGTAGATCTTATAGCCTGCCAATGGTGGTCTGCAGCTATTGCAGCTTCCATGGCTTTGAAGGAAAGAGGAGTAACCGGCGTATATGTTCTGGGACTCGAGTATGCCAAGGAACTGATTCCCTATCTTGAATCGGGAGAGGTCTATGCCACCACGTACTACTCGGTTGTTGATGAAGGTTATATGGCTGTCGAGACAGCTTACAAGTACCTCACGGGACAGCCGGTGCCGAAGTTCGTGGGAAATGAACAGGTTGTCGTCACAAAGGAGAATATGCACGAATTCGAACCTGAAATGTAGCTAAAACTTCTTAGCTGGCGGAGGGGGAAAGATCGTCGATGTCTTTTTGTAGAAGGCCCTGGATTGCGTCGCAAATCCTTCTAAATGAAGAGCTCTCTAAAGAAACGGAGAGAGTCATCATATCGAAACTCGGTAAGATGAAAGCCGCTGGACTTGACGCGCTTATGATCTGGTCAGATAGACCGGAATCATCTCAGCGTATCGTCCGAATTTGCAGGGAGAACGGAGTTTCTCCATATCTCTGGTACCCAGTTCTCGCGGACGCTCCCGTGAAGTTCGAAACATTGCCTTTTGAGGTCGTGAAGATACTTGAACAAGGAGAATCACAGATACTTGATTCTCAGAGATCTGGTGGCGAAGAGTTCGAGTTTCTCTGCCCAAATAAGGCGAGAACGACCGGGGATTTCCTGAAAACATTCAAAGAGACTCTCGAAACAGCAGATTTTTCGGGTGTCTTTCTTGACCGGATCAGATTCCCATCGCCTGCAAACGGTCTTGCCGATATTCTTACCTGTTTTTGTGAGACTTGCACGAGAGAATCCAAAAACGTTACTGAGAAATTCAGATATGAAATTCAGGGCCTTCTCAACTCTCTGGCCGTCTCCGATGGGAAAGATAAAGCTATGGCAGCTATCAGCAATACAATAGAGGCTGCTTCACAATTCCTTTCCTTCAGGAAGGCGTCTGTTGCTAAACTGGTGAGCGAGTATGTGTCTCTTGCCAGAAATAGAGATCTAGATGTCGGAATCGATCTTTTCACCCCCGCACTGTCCGATTTTGTTTCTCAGGACTACAGCGCGCTTGCCCGCCATGTTGACTGGATAAAGCCAATGGTTTACTGCAAAACCATGGGACCTGCAGGTCTTCCCATGGAGCTGTTGTCTCTTGGAAAGATAATACAGAGGATTAATGGGAGGCTTTCCGAAGAAGAAATTCTCTGGATACTCGAAGAGTTAACGGGTCTGTCTCTGCCCAGAAGCTTCAAAAACCTAATATATGAAGGTATAGATCTAGGGAACTTTAGACTGGAAATCGACAGAGCTATTTATAGAGCAAAAGACAGCAAAACTAGAATATTCGCCGGTTTCGAGGCCGTGGATTTTCCGCCTATCTGCACTGTTGATTCAGCAGACATACGCCGTTATCTCGAACTTTCAACAGAGATGGATCTGGGTGGTATTGTATTGTCATGGGACATAAGAAGGATACCGGACGAGAATATCGAAGCGGTGGGTGGTTTCTTTGAACGTGGATACTAAAGAGTTAGAAAATATTCTGGAGATCAAGGGGCTTTCCAAGAGCTTTCCCGGTGTAAAGGCTCTTCAGGAAGTAAGCATGAACATAAGGCTCGGTGAGGTGCACGCACTGCTTGGCGAGAATGGTTCGGGAAAATCAACGTTGACCAAGTGCATAGTTGGTGCTTATCGTAAAGACGCGGGGAGCATTATTTACAATAGAGGCGAGGTCGACTTTGCCTCTCCGTCCGAGTCCTTCAAGAATGGCATAAGCGTAATATACCAGGAAAGAAGTCTTATCCCGAAACTCACTGTCGAACAGAATGTCTTTCTTGGTGACGAGCTTTCGAAGCGAGGTTTCTTGAGCCAGAGAGAAATGAGAAAGAAGTATAATATGATCTGCGAGAATCTCGGTTTTAGACTGCCACCGGATGAGAAAATCGCCAGTCTGGGAGTCGCCCAGCAGAAGATCGTCGAGATAATGAAAGCTCTGGCTAGAGAATCAAAACTCGTCATTATGGACGAACCTACGGCATCGCTTTCTAAGCAAGAAGCAGACCATCTCTTCGAAATAATCGAAGAACTCAAAAGAAAGGGAATATCTACTCTATATATTACGCATATTCTGGACGAGATATTCAAAATAACCGATAGGATAACAGTTCTAAGAGACGGTAAGAAAATCGCTACTTTGAATACTGCCGATACCGACATGGAAGAGGTTGTCAATCTTATGGTGGGAGAGATTCTTCACGAAGACGAAGAGAGAGAAAGCTTCTCAAGGTATGATCTTCCACCCGTAATCTCCGTTAGAGACGTAGTCAGATTGCCTAGAGTCAGGGGAATTTCCTTCGACGTATATGCCGGAGAGATTCTTGGAATAACCGGGCTTACCGGTTCGGGGAAGACTGAACTAGCGAGATCCCTTTTTGGCGCAGACAGGCTCGATAGCGGCAAGATCACAATCGGTGACAGAGACGTCAATTATAAGTCTCCTTCAGAGGCCATCAGATCGGGGATAGCTCTGGTTCCGGAAGACAGGAAGAATGACGGATTGATTCTCCTTTTTGAGGTCTTTAAGAACATTACGCTGCCCGCAATCGGAGAGTTTTCATCCCGACCGGGCTTTATAAGCAAGTACAGAGAGCTCAAAACCTGTAATGAGTTCAGAAAGAAGTTGAACATTAGACTGGCCTCGGAGTACCAGCAGACGAAGTTCCTGAGCGGAGGCAATCAACAGAAGGTCGTCATCTCGAAGTGGTTGTTAACCAAACCGAAGGTGCTAATAATGGATGAGTCTACACAGGGAGTCGATGTAAAGGCAAAGGGCGAGATTTACTCTATTGTCAGACAGCTCGCCAGTACAGGTGTTGCGATAATATTCATATCTTCGGAGGTTCAGGAAGTTCACAGAGTATCTGACAGGATTCTCGTCTTCAGGGATGGCAAAATCGCCGGGGAGTTCAGACGTGGCACACGGCAGGAAGAGATATTGAAAACGGCGATAGGCGGAAAGACAAAATTCATGGGTGGTGAAGCGAATGACCGTCTCGAACTCTAAGTCAAAACTGATCTCAATCCTTGGTAAGTACAAGATTTTGATCGCATTCCTTGTGCTTATTATTATAATCTCGTTCATTACACCGCGTTTTATGTCATGGCAGAACATAATCAATGTATTCAGACAGAGTTCGATCGTCGGAATAATGGCGATCGGTGCGACATTTGTAATAATCGGTGGCGGTTTTGATATATCAGTAGGATCTCTTCTGGCCCTTACAGCCGCAATGGTCGTCGGATTTCAGTCTTCAATGCACTGGTTTTTTGCAGTCATTCTTGTTATAGGGGTCGGTGCTGCTTTTGGAGCAATAAATGGCTTGCTTAGCGCTAAGATACATATACCCCCGATAATTGCAACTCTCGGAACCATGACGATAATACGCGGGATTGTCTATATGTACACTGGCGGTTACCCACTTTATGTTGATTCTAAAGGGTTTTCGTTCATTGGGAATGGCTATGTCGGTCCGATACCATTCCCTATCATTCTTCTACTGCTTCTTGTAGCTCTTGGACAGTTCGTTCTTGTGAAGACCAGATTCGGCAGATATACCTGTGCAATAGGCGGAAACAAGGAGGCCGCGAGGCTTTCGGGTGTCAAAGTTGATCTATATATGATAATGACTTTTGTAGTCGGTGGAATGATGGCAGCCGTTTCCGGTATTGTCTATGCTTCCAGACTGTTGTCGGTAACGCCGCTCGCCGGACAGGGATACGAACTTGACGCAATAGCTTCGGCCGTAATAGGCGGAACTAGCGTTTCTGGCGGTGAAGGCTCGGTAGTTAGAACTCTTATAGGAGCTCTTTTGCTGACGATGATAACTAATGCCTTCAATCTTATGGGTATCAACCTGTACGTTCAGTATGTCTTCAAAGGACTTGTAATTCTCGCGGCTGTCGGATTTGATTCATTCTCGAAAGCTCAGAGTTAGAAATCGAAAATCTGAACGATAGTCAATCCAAAAGACTCTAATTTGTAAGTTAATGGTTATCTTCCGGCTAGATCTTGCTCTGACAGAATTCGAGTTGCTGTCTTCTGTGTATTTCCAGTTATGTCCCGATATTGTCAGGTGAATCTGAAGTCTTTCGTAACTATCAAAACTAACCAACCATAGCTAAGACCCTCCAAAGTTTACAGCCATCGCTTCGCGAATTGACTTCTCTATTTTAGAGAGAGGTCTAGACTTATTGCATTGGATGAACGAATTCCCTTTGCTCTGAAACAGCCGTTCCATATGGAGGTGTTTCTATGTTTAAAGGAAGAATTACCGCTCTTCTGCTGCTTGTGTTCTTAGTCCTTGTTCTGGCCGCATGTCCTAGAGTTAACAATAACCCCGAATGGTTTTTACCCATCGGAGACCGTTCAGTAGAAGAGACTAAGCCTCTGGAGATAGTTCTGACCGATCATGTAACGGACGATACTCTTACGTCGCCTTTTACAATATCAGTATCTGGGTCACTGATACGGGATACGTTCCCTGATAGACTACACTGAGAAGCTGCAATAAGTGATTTCTCGAAGCCTCACCAGCTAATTTCGGTGATGCATTCCTAAATTCTTGTTTATCAGAAGCGTTTTTCAGTCTGAAGACCATGATAGTATTGCAGTAAAGGGATTTCCTTCCAGACAGAGATAGCGGAAGCAATATCGAGACGGTGGTGAGTTGGCCTTGAATGGTTTGCGCCTGGAAATACTCGGAGATCCTCACTATGGAGAAGATAATGCCTCGCTTCCGGGAAGCAAGGTAGCCCAGACAGGCCGCTTCTCTTATAGTTTTTTTGCGGCAGGCGTACAAAAAACCTTTTTGAGCGCAAACAACAGCTGTCAGCTATCGCTATTGCTCGTGGCACGCTTTTGCATTGAACAAGTTGCCCGGGTTCTATGAATGCAGTATAGAGTACGTTTCTACCTTCAAGGAGTGAGCGAAAAGATGAAGAGATGGCACTTTTTCCTTTGGCCGGTAATAGCAATCGTCTCATGGTTGGTGTCGAGATACAACTTCTTGTTCTTTCATTCTCTGGTTGAGCTGACGGCGATAGTAGCCGCGGGAATTCTCGTGACTATTGCGATAGTCGCCAGAGGAAAGAACAATCTGGTTACCCGTATTGGAACCCTGTACGGTGTTGTTATGATAATCGACGTCTTGCATACGCTTTCCTACAAGGGGATGGGAGTCTTTCCGGGCTGGAGTTCAAATCAGGCGACACAGTTCTGGATTCTCGGAAGGGCCGTCGAGGCTTCAGGTCTGGCACTGGCTCTGCTGTTACCCGGGAGAAGAGACTACAACAAGAAATACCTGACAGTCTTTTTGATTGCCGGTTTCGCCGGAATAACAGCGGTATCGACAGGTTTCTTCCCCGATTGCTTTATAGAAGGAGTAGGGCTGACGACCTTCAAAGTCTCTATGGAATACCTGATAATTGCGGTCATAGCGATCACGATATGGCTTCTTTACAAGAGCGAATCGGAAGAGATCAGACCTTACAGGAATTACTTCATGGTCGCGTTATTGCTGACGGCAGCCGGGGAACTCGCCTTCACTCTCTACACCGATGTATATGGATTCTCGAATATGCTTGGCCACATTTTCAGGCTGATCTCTTACGTAGTTATACTTCAGGGAGTAATCTACAGATCGCTGAAAGAGCCTCTGGACACAATCTACTCGAAGATGGAGCGCACTCTTGGAGAAGTGATAAACATAACGAGCAAGAGCACAGAGATCAAGGATCCGTATACCGGGGGCCATCAGAAGCGCGTAGCTCAACTGGCATGCAAGATCGCCGAGAAGATGGGGCTTTCGCCTTCGGAGATAGAAAGCCTCAGGCTGGCTGCAAGGCTTCATGATGTTGGCAAGTTGTTCGTACCAACGGACATTCTCTCTAAAGTCACTTCTCTGAACGAGGTCGAGTACGGATTCATAAAAGAGCATCCACAAAGATCATACGAACTATTGAAGGGAATTCCCTTTGATGGTCCCGTACTGGATACGATTCTCCAGCACCACGAAAGACTCGACGGTTCAGGCTATCCAAATAACCTTGCCGGCGATGATATAATTCTTACTGCAAGGATTCTTGCGGTTGCCGACGTAGTTGAGGCGATGTTGTCTAATAGACCCCATAGAAGAGCACATAGCCTCAATGAGACGCTAAGTGAGATGAAGACGAATTCAGGTAAACTCTATGATCCACAAGTCGTGGAAGCCTGCCTTTCGCTTTTTGACGGGGGTTTTACTTTCGAGTCAGACAAGGAGTAAATCGATGAGCCTTTCAGAAAGAAGTCAGAAGAGACCGGACGAACTCTATGACAGTCTTGTGAATCATCCGGACTTGCTTATCTGTCGCTGGCTTGAGGACACAACTCTCACCTTCGTCAATGATGCATATGCGAAACTCTACGGATACAAGAAGGAAGACCTCCTGGGGAGAAAATGGATTGGATTTTTATCCGACCACATCTCCACCGAAGTACAGCAAGACATCCGTTTTTCAAAAGAAGAAGGCGGTGTCATTCAGCGCGAAGACCCGCAGAAGGCTTCGGACGGAACGATCCACTGGTTGAGATGGTACAATCAGCCGATCTTTGACGAATCGGGAGAAATCGTCGAGTTTCAGTCGGTAGCTATAGATGTCACCTCGCAGAAGGAAGCTCAGGAGAAGCTCCGTACGAAAAACAAAGAGGTGAACCTCATACTCGACAATATCGAAGAGTTAATCGCCTTTCACAATCCCGACATGAGTCTTCTATGGGTAAACCGGGCCTACGCCAAAGCGATAAACAAGACGAAAGAAGAGCTCCGGGGAAAGATGTGCTATGAAGTGTGGTACGGTCTGTCTAAACCCTGCGATAACTGTCCGGTAAAGAGAGCTATTGAAGAGAAGCGCGTGATCTCAGAGGAAATCACAGTGAACGGACGAATCTGGCAGATCAAGACATACCCGGTCTTTAATAGTTCGGGTGAGCTTCTGGGAGTCGTTGATCTTTCGTTCGATTCCACCGATGAAAGAATGCTTACGGCACAGCTCAGAGAAAGCGAAGAGCGATTTAGAAGGCTTGTAGAATCTACTGATGATATCGTTTTCGAACTCGATGTCGAGGGCAAGCTCACTGCAATTCACGGTAGATGGCTGGAAAGAATTGACTTCGACTCAAAGCATATTCTCGGAAAAACGGCTGCAGAAATTCTTCCTCCAGAGGAAGCCGCCATCCACATTGAAAAGGCCGCCAGGGCTGCCCAGGGAGTCTCGACGGGTTACGAATGGTCGCTTAAAGGTCCAGATACCGAGCAAGTCTACAGTATCCTACTCTCGCCGATAGCTGAAGAGGGAAGCGTGACCGGAGTGGTTGGAATTGGACGGGAGATTACGAAACTTAAAGAGACCCAAAGGGCGCTCGTCGAGACGCGCGATCAGTTGATTCTGTCCATGTCCCGGCTCTTGAGGATAAAGGATCCCTATACTGCGTACCATCAGGAACGAGTCGAGAAATTGGCCTCGCTCATTGCAAAGAAGATCGAACTATCCGCTAAAAGGCGCCGCACAGTGAGATTCGCGTCCTTACTTCATGATATAGGCAAGATCGCTATCCCGGCCGACATTCTTAACAAGCCGGGAAAACTGAATCCGATTGAACTGGGATTGATAAGACAGCATCCCAGAAGCGGTTATGAGATTCTTAAGGATATTGATTTCGGAACTCCTGTAGCTGAGACTGTTATACAGCATCATGAGCGTCTCGATGGCTCGGGTTATCCGTCGGGACTTAGTGGAGAGGAGATATTTCTTGAGGCAAAGATTATAGCCGTTGCGGATGTAGTGGAGGCAATCTCCAGCCACAGACCTTACAGAGCTGCGCTTGGCATAGATGAGGCCGTTGCGGAAATCAAGTCGAAATCCGGTATTCTCTACGATGAGAATGTGGTAAGGTCCTGTCTGGAGATTCTCGAATCCGGTTTTTCCTTTGAACTCTGAAGTCTATTACTGCCAAGACGTGAAGAACGAGAGTTTGAATCCTAATGATCATATTATTATTTTTTTGAGTATAATATATCATGATATTATCATATAGTTATATTAGACAGGCAGTTGTGAGAGTTCAACAGTTGTCGGGAGGTAGGTATATGGAGCAGCTCGAAAAGATAAAGAACGCAATAATCGAGACTATGCCGGCACTAGCAAAGTCAGCCACAGAAGAGGCTTTGAAAAATGGCATAAGCGCTAAAGACATTCTAAACGAAGCTCTGATTCCAGGAATGGATGAAGTCGGAAGGCTCTTCAGGGAAGGAGAGTACTTCGTTCCGGAGGTGCTGGTCTCCGCCAAAGCTATGAACGCTTCAATGGATCTTATAGAACCGCTTCTTGTCGGTGACGGTGTGAAGAAGGTCGGCAAGGTAGTTGCAGGAACTATTGAGGGAGATCTTCACGATATAGGAAAGAATCTCGTCTGTATGATGCTTAAGGGTGCAGGCTTCGAGATTATCGATCTTGGAGTGGATGTCAAACCCGAAGTCTTTGTCGAAGCTACCAGGCAACATCAGCCTCATATAATAGTAATATCGGCACTGCTAACGACTACTATGCTGAATATGCCCAAGGTGATCGATGCTTTGAAGGCGAACGATCTCAGAGAAAGGGTAAAGGTACTGGTAGGAGGAGCGCCAGTGAATCAAGACTATGCGGACGAAATAGGGGCCGACGGATACTCTGAAGACAGTTCTTCGGCCGTCGAGCTTGCCAGAAGGTTGGTTACTGTCTGAGAAGAGCCACTCCTGTCCAGTTACTTTGAAGGGGATGATTGAGTGCGGAAGATTCTGCTTCTTGCATTTATAGTAATCTTTCTGGCCGCTTTTGCCGGTGCCCACGATATGATTGCGAGACAGTATCTCGCGGCCTCCTTCGGAGGCGTTGTTGGAAGTCTTGCCGGTGCGGCTCTCGGTGGTTTTATAGGCCGCGCAGTCGACCCTGCCTGGGGTGATCTTACCGGAATAATCATTGGTTATATTTTCGGAGCACCCCTGGGAAGTGTGATAGCCTCTACCGCCTGGGCTGCCGGTAATAACATGGACGGTAGCATTCTGCTTTCTACGGTCGGCGGGTTTGCCGGTATGGGAACAACTTTCGCTCTCAACGGCCTTTTAGCGAATATCTTCCCGGCCGGCAACTGGAATCCATCGGGATTAATACTACTAGTCTCTCTACCTTTGTGTTCTGCGAAAGGAGCTGTTATCGGCTACAATTATCCCAAATTGCTTTCTGATCTCACACTGGACGGTAGGGTTCTTCCTGCACCATGAGTCCGTTGAAGATTTTCAAGAAGAGAAGGACGGCAAACCATTCAATGCCTAAAGCGGCTTCAAAAAGAGAGATTTCGGCAAAATAACCCGCCAGAGACAGAGCTATCGCCACAGGTCGCTTCAAGTACAACGGCATCAGTAGCAGTATCGCTGCTCCTGCAACCAGATAAAGAGAGATCAGGGTGAAGTAACTCCAGTCGCCGGGTCTGAACATAAGAACCACAATCAGCGGCAGAACGAGATGGAGCAATACGATCAAAGGTTTCGATTTAAAGAGCATTGTCAAGCCTTCCTCCCTGTAACTGTTCCAGTATCTTTTGGCCGATGATGTATTAAGAGCTACGACTCCACCTGCGAGACTCCACGCTATGAGAAAGGCTGCAAGATTCTGAAAATATGTCCATTTGATATCTCTCAGCATGACGTTTGATAAAACTATCGCAGTCCCCGAACCTGCAGCTGCAAGGAGATACAACAGAATCTCCGAACCGGTCGCTCCGGGTCCGATAAGCATTTCAAAGAGTCCCTTAGGTTTCTTGTAATCCCAGTTGATCTTTGTCTTGACTGCTCTCAAAGGTTAGCCTCCAGCAAAAGAATCAAACTAATCTATCGCAGCGCTCATCCAAATAATCCGAAATCGCTTCAAGGTCATTCATAGGCTGAGCAGCATTCTCTTAGTAGATTTTAGCTCAAAATGAGAGCATCTAAAAGCCCGCCAAGACAGAATTTTCGAAAGGGTAAAACTTCAGGCTGAATTGAGCTGTGTTCTGTGATAACATTTCTCTGATATCGTTTAGTTGCACTTCTATACACAATACTTCTAGACCAGGAGGAAATAATGTTCTGGAAAGAGAAACGGATCGAGAAAAGACTAGAGAGAGATATAGCCAGAAAACATAAAGAGCTGGCCGAAACTATGGATACCCATCAAAGGGCTTCGATTCTACTGGAAGTCGCCTCTCTGAAAGAGAAGAGTGGAGATTCGCTCGCGGCATTTGAAGCGCTTCTCGCTAGAGCGAAATCTATCCCAGAACGGAATACGGTGGAAGATCTTACCCAATATTTAGGGAGGACGGAGAATATCGATTTAGAAGAGTTATCCGAAAGCCTTTTAGAGGTTTCCTGCAGTGTCGATCTCGCAGAGTCTCTATCTCTGATCGACTCGGTGGCCAGTAGAGATAGAAAAACAGCCATAAAACTCGCTGCAGAGTGTTTTCGAATACTCGGGAACACGGAATTCGCTTGTACGGCAATGGGATTGATCGAGAGGGACGTTCTTGAGAGTAGTATGGAGATCCGCCGTTCGCAAATGGAGGTCTATAGATCTTTAGCAAAAAAGTGTGTCTCACATGAAATCGATGGTTGCCATCAATGCCTGGAAAGGGCCATTGAATTTGCGCGGACCGTTCTCAAAGATCCTGAACTTGAGCTGGAGTTCGCTATCGATTATGTGAAGAAACTTCAGGTATCAGAAGTCAGAAGTAACCTCGTGAAGTATATAATCGATCGTTGCGAAGACTTTTCCAGAGTCTTTTCCGGCAGAGCGGGCGAGTTGCTCGACAGGTTGAATCTTCTGCTGGAATCCGACATAGAGAGAGAAACGCTGCTACCTCTTGTTGAGTTCATGAGGAAACTGGCGGCCGAAGTAACTGACCCGAGAGCGGACAGTTACACCGAGCAATTGCTGGAAGGTGCGGATCTAGATCTCCTCAAGAGAGAAGCAACTGAGCTTGAACGACATGCAAAGATCAACCAGACAGACGACAAGCTCTGGAGAAGACTGGCTTTGCTCTTCAGAAGAATTATAGACAGCTCGGCCGAGAAGGATCAGAAGATTCTTTATATTCGAAAACTCGGAGCTTTGATGAGAGACAGGCTCGACGACTACGTCAACGCTCTAAGCACTTTTGAAGAAGGAATAGCGATAGACAAAGATGATGTGACCTTGTGGCTGGTAAAGGGAATGACTCTTGAGAAAATGGCTCAGAATGAACAGGATTTTGAAAAGACACGTGGGCTATGGAAGATAGCCTATGATCATTATCTACAGATTGCAGAGAGATTTGAAGAGCAAGAAGTGAAGCTTTCTGCAATCGAAAAATGCGCGATCATAAAAGCGGAGAAGATGATGGGAGTTAAGTAGTGTCGTTTGAATGATTTCGAATGTTTGAGACTCTCTTGTAAGAGATCAGAGTGAGGTGGAACATGGCAAAGACCGTTGACGGAAAGAAGGTAAAGTCTCTCATAGAGTTGTTATCCGGCTATCACAGAATGAGGGGAAGCAAGGAATACCATGACTCGATGATGGCGTTGATGAGTTACCTGAAGCGATCGGGCCTTCCATCGAGAAGGTTCAGGGTTCTTACTTATCCAGCAGATGGCAAGAATGTCAGCGGAAATATACTAACTACTATGGCCTGGGAACCGATCTATGGAGAACTCTGGCTGGAGAGACCCGAACGTGTCTTCATAACGTCCACTTCAATATCCAGAGTCTCGCTCGTTTCCGGAAGCTCCGGGAGCGATGGCTGGAAGGAGTTACCGCTTGTCAAGTTTTCGGGCGAAGGCGATTATACGGGAAAGGCTGTTCTGGCTAACGATAATCCTGTGAAGGTCTTTGAACAGGCTGTCGTCAACGGTGGAGCTAGCTGCTTGATACTTTGCTACATGCGCAAGTCATTCGAAGAAATAGGTCGCAGCCCTGAGATGCTGCCTGACATGACCAATTATCTCAGCATTCCATATGATAGCGAATCGGCTTCAAAAAAGGTAGTGGCCTTCTCAATAACGAAAGCGAAGTTTGACCTTCTTCAAAGCACTTTGAAAAATGGAAGCCCCGTAGTAGGCTTTACTTCAGACGTATTGCTCAATGAAGGAGAACTCGAGGTTCTCGAGATCGACGCGACCGGTGTTGAGTCGGAGCCGGGAATAATGATCACGGCACACCTGTGTCACCCTTCTCCTGGAGCGGATGATAACGCTAGCGGAGCGGCTCTCGCAGTAGAACTGGCAAGAGTCCTGCACGAAGAGCAGTTCCCGCTTCCGGTTAAGGTAGTCCTGGTGCCGGAGTATCTCGGAACAGTCCCGTATGCAATTCAGCTTAGAAGAGAGAAGAAGCTGCCCGCATTTACGATAAACCTTGATATGGTTGGTGCCGATCAGGAGAAAACAGGTTCGACCTTTATTCTTTCAAGAGTGCCTCCCTATCTGCCTCAGAAGTGGGGAAGGGTCTTTGAGTACTATATAAATAAACTCATGCCCAGCAATGGAGGCTATCCACTGAAGAGATTCGGAGAGATTCCCTTCATGGCCGGTTCTGATCACTGTGTCTTCACGACTCTGGGAGTTCCCTCACCGTTTGCAGGTCATCTCCCCGACAGATACTATCACTCAGACTTTGACACTCCGGAAATGATGGATGAAAAGGAACTCGAGTGGGTCGGAAATGCGGTCCTCAAGACTCTGGAGCATGTCCACTCTCCAGATGAAAAGGCCTCAATCGTCACAAAGGGAAAGATGCTCGGAGAGCTATCCTCGCTGATCAATATGATATCCGGAAGAGAGGGGAGCGCAGAGCTCCTGGATCTGTTGATCTCCAATTATGAGGGTGAAAAAGTTGCGGAGGCTCTTGTTGATGGAAGTTTGATTCCTTCTTCTATGCCTTTAGAACCAACATTCGAGAGTTCTCTTGGACTCGAATGGCTTAAGATTGTACCGGAGGATTTGAAGACCGAAGTCGGACCCGAGCTTCTCAGTATGGCCGATTTCATTGTCGGCGGCTCTATGATAATCGGGAGCAGAGAAGCCGTCGAATTGCTTACGAGCATTCATTACGAAGTAGATATCTCAAAAGTTAGAATACTTACCGGCTGGATGATCGAAAAGTGCTTGTTGAGGTCGCAGTGAAAAGGCTAGTCTGGTTACTCGTATTGCTGCCCGCTGTAGCTCTTGCTACTCTTGATATTCAGGTGGAGTCCGGTGTTGCTATGCCCTGGAGAGGCTATTTGCAGCAGTCCGGAGAAGAACGGACCGAAGTCTTCGATCGAGGACTATTCAGGGCCTACTTACAGGCTACTCTTGGTTACACTCTAGAAGACGTTCACAATATCGAGGTCCAGATCTCTTCTTTTTCGTTGGAGAGTACACCAGGTTTCTACGTTGCAGCACCCGCTGAGGAGTATTTTTCCAGCTTTGCCCAGCAGACATTAAGACTTAGGTACCGATACGTACTGCCGCCTCTGGACAGATTCTCCTTGAGGTTAGGTCTGCAGGGAAGTCTCTTTTTGAAGGGTCTTTCACTTTCCGGATCGAAAGAATACACAAATAAATGGTCTGACCTCTCTTTTGGACCGGCTGCCGAGATAAGGTTCTCTTTGAACAACATAGTCTCTCTAGCAATTGAAGTTGAGGCCGGTCTTGGGAAGGGGAACGGATTTCTCGATCTCTTCGCGGGACTGAACTTCGATGGGCCTTTCTACTATGTTCGCACCGGAACAAGATACGTCATGAGTAGTAGCTTCTCAGAGACAGAAATTCTCAGCGTATCATTCTGGCATTTTGGAGCTCAATTCCGGGCTTCCTTTTGAATTTTATTCGCTGAACTCGAGAGGTTCGAGTGAAGAGATCTTAACTATACCCATAACTGGAACTCCAAATCCTTCAAGCAGTCTACGGCCGTCTTCGAATGTCTTCTCTATAACAGTTGCAAAACCGCAGAGCGTAGCACCGGCTCTCTCGACAAGCCTGGCGAGAGCCGCAATAGTCTGACCGCTTGCAAGAAAGTCATCGACAATAATCACTCTGTCGCCTTCCCCGAGAAACTCGAGAGAGACGTTCAATTCCACTATACCGCCTTTGGTATGAGAAGGAGCTTCTTCGGTAATGAACTCCTTCATGGTTACCGGTTTCTTCTTCCTTGCAAATATCAAAGGCACATTCAAAGACTCTGCGGACGCAAAAGCCGGAGCGATTCCTGAGCTCTCAACGGTTATCACTTTCGTGATCGATTGATCCTTGAAGCTCTCGTAAACAAGGTTTCCAACAATTCGCATGATGCGCGGATCTATCTGATGATTTAAAAAGGAGTCGACTTTCAGAATCCCCCCTCCGAGCACCGACCCTTTTTTCAATATTGCCTCTTTAATCTCTTTGATCTCCCTGGAACTATCTAGCACCTGCATAAAAGACCTCCAAATAAGTTTTGCGCGTAAACACTGCGAAATCTAAAAGAGCCGCTCGATAACTTCCTTGACGGTCGAGATTTCTTTTATCCTGTATCCTTCTGATCCTGTAAAGGCGAAACCGTTCTGCAAATCACCTCTGCAAGCATTCATG
>Ga0334883_1003250_pt1 | contig 17873 bp, 15 predicted proteins | sample GraSluR1_MG_6_FD_207230 | JGI IMG/M metagenome (GOLD analysis project Ga0334883, IMG submission 207230) | Sludge microbial communities from methane-producing bioreactor in Wageningen University, Netherlands - Granular Sludge_09_05-R1 | ecosystem: Engineered > Bioreactor > Anaerobic >... | reverse complement strand
CTTACATTGGCTCGCCATGGGTGCACAACCCATCGCTTCGCTCGACCAAATCGCGTGGATCCCCAAAAGCCGCTACGCCATCATGCGTGATGCCCTCGGTGCCCGCGGTCATCTGGCACACTACATGATGAAATCCAGCGCCTCCGTGCAGGCCAACTTCGACTTCACCGACGAAGACGACGCGGCCTCCATGCTCTCCACGGCGCTTCACATCACCCCCATCGTCTCAGCGCTCTTTGCGGCCAGCCCCTTCAGCCACGGCGCTGTCAATGGATACGACACCATCCGCTGCCATTACTGGACCGCAACCGATCCCGACCGCACTGGCTACATCCCAGGGATGCTCGAACCGGGCTACACCTTCTCCGATTACGTCGACTACCTCCTCGACATGCCCATGCTCTTCATCCGGAGAGACGAACGCTACATCCCCATCGAAGGTCGGCTAACTTTCCGCGAATTCTGTACCCGTGGCTACCGCGAACACGTCGCCGTCTTTGGCGACTGGGACCTCCACATGTCCACGGCCTTTCCCGAAGTCCGCCTCAAACGCCACATCGAAGTGCGCGGCACCGACTGCGTACCTCTGCCACTGATGATGAGCATCGCCGCGCTCTGGAAAGGCATCTTTTACGACCATCAAGCCCGCATGAGCGCCCAAGGGCTCACGGCCAACCTCGACTTCGCCCAACGCATCGCCCTCCATGAGCAGATGTGCCTCCGTGGCCTGGACGCCACCCTCCCTGATGGCACGAGCCTGCTGCTCCTCGCCCGCGAGCTCGTCACCCTTGCGCGCCAGGGTCTGGAGCGACTCTGCGCCAAACGTTGCCGCGACGAAGCCGTCTATCTCGACCCCATTGACGCACTCATCTTCAGCCGCGAGCAGAGCCTCGCTGCTCAGGCCCGTCACGTCTTTGCCTTGGGTGGACTCGAGGGCGCCCTCGAGACCTTCTGGCTTGGATCTCAACAGGTCGAAGCCTTCCGCAACCTCCGCACGCCAAACCCTCGACCGCCATGCACCGCCGATCTCGACGTGCTCTTCCGCGATGAGCACCTCATCGCCCTCAACAAACCAACAGGCGTCGCCGTCCACCCCAGCCCAGGACATCAACAAGACAACCTCCGCTGCCGCCTCCAGGCCTACCTCGAAGCAAACGCCATCCCCTTCGATGCCCCACTGGCACCGGCCAATCGACTCGATTTGGAGGCCAGCGGTGTGGTGATTTTTGCCCTCACCACCACCTGTCGCACCGCGCTGGGCACATGCTTCGCCGACAAAAGCGTAGAAAAAACCTACTGGGTCATCGTCCACGGTAGATTACGTCCCAAGGGCGTCATCAACAAAGCGCTGGGACGTGGGCGCGAGGAAAAGAAAGAGGCCCGCACCCGCTATCGCAGCCTCGCCCACACTGCCCAGCACAGCCTCGCCAAGGCCTGGACCAGCACCGGGCGCACCCACCAAGTACGGCGACACTTCGCCGCCATCGGTCACCCCCTCTTGGGTGACACCCGCTATGGCAGCAAGCGTCACCAACAGCAGAACAGCACCTGTGCCAGGCTCTTTCTCCACGCCCGGCAAGTCGACTTCATCCACCCCATCACAGGTCAAGCGCTGCGCATACTCGCCAGCCCCGATGAGCTGTGGCGTCAAACCGTTGACGCCTTCCCCATCGCCCCAAAAGGCAAACCCCCTACTGCGGCACCGAATCCTTGACCCCCGAACCGGTCTTTACGGCGCCATCGACCTCACCCTGGGTGTCCTTGACCGCACCCGTCAGATCCGACAGCCCAGAACCTTTGCCTTCCGCGCGGGTTCCCTGAACCACTGGTGCGTGAACGTCAACAGAGATGTTGACGGCGTCGGGCTGACCCCAAATGATCATCATGTCATCGAGCGTGTCGTAATCGATGCGCTCCATCCGCACCCGCTTCACCCCGAGAATCGTCCGAATGCGCTCGGCATGCTCCTCAAAACCAGGCCGATACCAGATCTCCGGTACCGTGTAGATCCGCGTGGTGTTGCGAAGATCGGCCACGGCATAACGCCGCGCTTCCAACTCGGCCTTGATCCGCATCACCTGGTCCAAACCCAACTCACCCGCACCGTTGCCAATGATCATGCGGAAGTAGCCCGTCAACAGCTTGAAGCGCAGGTCATCGCGCAACAGCAGCAGGTCCTCATCACTGCGCGCCTTGATGAGTCGCGCCTCGACCTCTGAGTCATTCCAGGTATAGAGCTCCTCGAGCCCCCGAATGGCCGCCTCGGTATCACCCATCACCGCCAGGGTACAAATGAGGTTGTACTTGGCGGTCACATAATGGGGATACTGCGCCAGAGCCTGCTCATAGGCATCCACGGCTTGCCCCCATTGGCGCTTGCTGTGGGCCCGGACGCCCTGCTTGTTGGCATTGGCCGCAGCCTTCTGCCGCTTGTCATTGACGCGATTCACATCGACACTGCCCCGCAAGCCCTCATAAGGACTGGCCGCCTTGGCCTGCGCTGCAGCCACCGCCGTCGGCTCCTTCTTGACCCCAACCGTGACCTGACCCGTTCCACAGGCCAACGCCTGCGGAACCTCCTCCACGACCTTGCCGTTGACCTGCGGATGCCGAGGTACACACAGCCTGTTGAGAGCAGCCTCGGCAATGGCCCGATCGTAATCCGAGCGGCTCTGATACCATACCGTGCTAAAAGCGACGGCATACATCGAACGCATACTCAGCGACAGATCAGCGACGCTTCGATAGGTCTCCCACACCTTCATACAGTGGACAATGCGATCCACATCGTAGGAATGGGAAGAAGACAACACCATCTCGCAGTCGCCCTTGCGCTGCTCCCAGTAGTTGATCTCATCGGCCACCGGTCGGATATCATCCTGCATGGGACCACACGCAACCAAAAACAGGGCCCCGACCCACAAAGTATGGGTCATCATCTTGAGGCTAGCAGCGATCTGTCCTGCACAACCTTTCATGATCTCTCCTCCATCTTCACGTCATCCGCTGCTTCACCCAACGCCGGGCATCCCAACAGCGCCACATCGTCATCGCTCTATCCCCCCAACGCCTACCCCACAGCCATCTTACACTGTATAAGCCTTGCGCGAAAGCCATGGCAAAGCCGGACCACGCTTGCAACGTTCTCCGGCAACATTGGGTCTGACCGGATTTCTTGCCACCCCCACCCCACAAGCCACCGCTAGACCAAGCATCGACCAGCACCAAAACCTCGTGTTGACGCCCATGGGCGCTTGCAATAGGCTTCTTGGCCACACGACATTGAGGTCGTGACAACTCAGCACACCTGCGCCCTTCGCCCCCCCCTGCGCCTCGCTGGCCACACGAGGATAGACCCACGCGACATTTGCTCCGCTCATATCTCGCCCAGAGGATATCCCTGGCCCACAGCCTCATCCTGATCCTGCCGGTCTTCATCGTCTACCAGGGGGGGATCCTCTACCAGCTCGCCACCACCTCACAACAAACCTTCATTGTCAACGGTGCCGACTACCTCACCTTGCTCCTGTTGCGTTTTGGCGGTCGCTCCCTGTGGTTCTATGCCCTCTTCGTGGCGCTCATGAGCGGCCTCTTTTGGCTAGCCCGGAGGACGCTGAACAGCCCAGAGCGCTTTCACCCCCGTGCCTTCGGCCAGGTGCTCGCCGAGAGCCTGCTGTACACCCTGGCATTCACAGCCTCGCTCTACGCTGTGCAAAAAATCTCGCTGGTCCTCCCGGCCAGTCTCAATCTTTATGCTGCGGCCCAACCTCGCAACACCTGGGACATGGTCTTTCAGTCCTTCGGCGCTGGCTTCAATGAAGAAATCGTTTTTCGGCTCCTGATGCTGGGAGGGACGCTCTACCTCGGCAAAGCCATGCGACTCCCAACGGCCTGGCTCGTCGCTGGGGCGCTGCTCGCCTCCAGCGCTGCTTTTAGCGCCTTCCACTACGTAGGGCCCTACGCCGACCCGCTGGCTATCGACACATTCATGTATCGCTTTCTGGCAGGCCTGCTCCTCGGTGCACTATACTACCGACGTGGATTGGCCATCGCCGTCTACACCCACACATTCTATGACCTCGCTTTCTTCTCTCTACTCTCCTGAGGTTACATGAGCTTGCTGCCGCACTTCGGAGAAATCTTCCTCCTCGCCGTCGTTGTCCTCATCGTCTTTGGCGTCGGCAAGCTGCCACAACTCAGTGAGGCCATCGCCAGGCGCAGCCTCCCCAAAGAAGACACTGCGCCCAAGGATCAACCCTGAATTCCAGCGGCCCTCATCGGCTGATCCACCACAGCAGCACCGCCAACGCAGCCACCAAAACTAAAAGCACCACGATCGTCACCAGCCACACCGCTCGAGCTTGCTCAGGGCGACTGCCAACGTGAGTGGCTTCGCCAGCCGTCCCACGGTGACCGATCCGGTGCTTGCCACCCGACACTGCTTCGCCCCTCGCAGGCCGCTGCAGACGCTGGCCTTCAGCGCGCTGTGGACCCCCAGTGGGTCTCGGCAGACGCTTCGTCTCATCCTCATCGACATCCGGGACATCACCCAAGCCATCGGCGAGAAGCTGCGCCTCGACTCCAAATTCTGGCCCCGCCCGCACGACATTGCGCCCGGCGGGCAAGGAAATCGCCGCTAAAGGCCTGTCCAGCAACAGCGGCTGCACCCCGTCACGCGCAGAAATCAAAGTCGCCTCGCCCGATGGGTCATCGTCCGCCACCACCACTGCACGTAACAGCGGCGCCGGACCCACCATCGTGGCATCCTCATCCTCAATCTCTTCGTCACCCTCTTCAGCGTTCAACAGCGAACCGAGCATCTCTTCCGCCGCTGAAGACAGCCGAACAGCACTACCATCAGGCACGTCGGGAGCACGCCCCCCCCTGCACCCAGGCTCGCCATCCTCATGGACCTGATCACAATGTGTACACCGCACCATGCCAACCGCCGTTCACCTGCACCACGCTGACACCAAAGGCAAAACCCCGACAAGTATAGGACTTTACCCGTGGCAGTGCAAGCGACGCTCGCTGCCAATGCACCCTCGCCAACATCGCCGCAGTCGCGTCACAGCCCTTGGATTCAGGCATGAGCACTTGCCCCTGAAACCACCTGAACCCGCTCCCCTGGGCTCTGGGGCGAACTCGGCCTGCGTCGCCCGTGGGTTACGAAAAAGACCCAAACCTACCAACGACACGTTATCACACGCCTACAGATGCGCCATGACACCACAGAGGCCGCACCTTCACGCCAGACGCGCAAGGTGAGGAAGCGCCTCGGCGCGCTCTGCCAACTCTGGATCACCATCGAGAGCCGTCTCCCGCAACTGCGCCGCCTTCCCTAACGCACCGCTGGCCGCAGCACCCTCCGCCTGGAGAAGCACATAGAGGGGCTCCTCGGCATCGATCGCAACGCTGTCCAGCACCAAGCGCGCCTCTTGCTGCGCACCCGTGACAGCCAATGCATAGGCAAGCTCCAGCGCCACGTCAGGATCACCAGGGTTCCTGTCCCAAACCGTACGCAAATGTCCCATGGCCTCATGGGACCTTCCGAGGTCGTTGAGCACGCAACCCAAGCTCAACTGCACTTCACTCGTGTCGCCGTCGCATAGGCGCAGCGCCCGCTCTAGGTCTTCCAAGGCGCGGCTGTCCTCGCCCAGCGCAAAGAAAGCCAACGCACGCCCGCGAAAAGCCTCTGCACAAGTCTGCACCTGCACCAACACCGCCATGAAGGACTCCAGGGCGCGCTCCGCTTCGCCCATCAACAGCGCAATGCGCCCAATACCCAGATGCGCACGCCATTCCCCTGGTGTGTGCGCCAGCACACCGTGATAGGCCCGCAAGGCCTCAACCAACCTCCCCTGCCTCTCTGCAACTTCCGCCCACTCGAGTTCTTTGTGCACGCCATTCACAGCTCTTTGGTTGCTTTGCATCGTGGCCACGTTACACGTCCACCTAAAGACAAGACCGCATCCAAACACCCATCCCTGCAATCAGTCCTGCCATAGCCAAGAGAAAAACCATGACGAAGGCCAAGCTGCGGCGACCTCCCTGACGGCCACATCCTTCGACACCTGCCACATGCGTGGCGCTGAGCGAGAGTCTCAATCCAGGAGCAACCCGTTGATGAAAAATCACCTCTCCTGCCACCTCATCCTCTGCCCATGCCTCGTACACCGACCCCAGCAAAGCGTCAAAAAGTAGAGGCGCAGGCAACACCCCGGGCCGCTGGGCCTCTCCGGCTGCGAGCAGATAAGAAGCATCAAAGCCATCCTGCCGCGGCCAGGGAACACCATAAACCTCATCCAAACCCGCGCGCAGACGCCACAGCAACGCCTCCCCAACACCATCGGCGAGGACCACTGCGTGCAAGAGCACGAAGGCCGCGCGCAAACGCTGCCGCTTCAACAAGGTCAACGCCACCTCCACCGTCTCCAGCGGCCACTGCCCTTGTCCTACAGCGCGCCATCCCTCCAAAGCTGCCGTGAGCAAGGCCGCCTCGCTGGCCTCCGCCATGGCACGAAATGACGGCAGCCACACAGCCAACGTCGCCGGCTGCCAGCGAGCCACCTGCGCCAGCATAGCCGTCGCCGCCGCGTCGTCTCCTTGCAAATGCGCCCAACGCGCCACCTCGACCACGTCCGCCACCAAAGAAGACGACCCCGGCGCCTGCTGCCCTCTACCTCTCACCAAGGCATCGACAATAGGCAAGCAGGCACCAAAACGCCCAGCCCGTCCGTGCGCCAATAGAGCCATAACCTCCCCTTCCACGTCATCGCCCCCCACAGCAGCACCCGAGCCCGAGCGCTGCGTTCCACCCATCGACTCCGCATCGACCATGCTCCCTCCCTCTGCCTGCAGCCTGCGCTATCAACCTTTCGCGCCAACGGCGAAAAGCCTTGGCCAGGTCTCCCCGACAAGTGGCGCCGCCACAACAGGCAAGTTAGGATGAATCCAGCCCTGGACAGCGTGCCAGCGCGTCTCTCCTCCACCTGTTTGTGAGTGCTGCCATCATGCGACTCTGGGCCGTCCTCTCCATCTTCTGGGTGCCACTGTGCGGCGCCATCGCCATGTGGGGCTGCTCGCCCAACACCCTCGCACTTCCCAAACCTAGAACCACCCCAACGATCAGCGCAACCCCCAACCCAGACGTGGCGCACCTCGAGTTGCGCGCCTTGGCTTCCTTTGCCACCGCAACCGACACCCCTAGCCCAGCCTTCTCACACGACGGCCGATTTCTGCTTTTCCGCAGTGAAAACGTAAGCCTGAGCACAAGCTCCACCCAGCATCGCGTGCACGCCTTCGACCTCCTCCTCCGTGAAGACAGCGTCATCCACAGTGTCGACATCAACTACCAGGCTGCGCTCGCACCCTACGCCTATGGTAGCGCCCACGCCTTCCCCATGGGTGGCCAGCCTTACTACTCGGAATACGACGCCTACATACCCCCCCTACCTCCTAGCCCCACCCCTAACGCCACCTACTTCCCGACGCTACTCGCCAAGGGCGACGTCCTCCTCAGCACCATCGTGCCACCTTACCTCGGCCTCGACCCCACTGACCCCATCCAAAACAGCACGCAACATGCAGGCACTTTCATCCTGCCTGCCCAACCCAACGCCTTGAACCCCTCACCACAGACGTCCCTCCGCCCCTTCAAAAGCCAGGGTATCAAACCACGCGTCAATCCCCAGGGAGACCGCGTCCTCATCGAAGCTCAAGGGCGTATCCATGAACTCGACCACAACGCCCTGACCCTCCACACCTACCCAGGATTTGCGCCGCAGTGGGCCCCATCGGGACGCGCTTTTCTGGTACACCTCACGCCCTACGGCCCTGATAGCCTCCCCGATCAATGGCAAGAGGCCGAGTGGCCTCCTGGTTTCCCTGCCCAGGCAACTGGCGAAGGGGGCCTCGCCCTGGCCGAGGAAGGAGACATTAGGCTACTCGTAGAGCAAGGTGGGCTGCCCTCCTGGCACCCCAGCGGCGAACGCTTCCTCTTCGAAACACCCACCCCCCAGGGTACGGCAATCGCCAGCCTCGAGCTTGCCGGCCTTGGCATCAGCCTGCTCGTCGGCCGAGGAGCCACCCCGGTCTATCACCCTTCCGGAGCCTTCTTCGTCTTTCACGACGGCAACCAGCTCATCGCCTCTGACGGCGAACGGCATCAGCCTCTGGCCCTGGACGAGGGAGCGCCCCAGTTCAGCCCATGCGGACGCTTCCTCCTGACCGTGGCGGTCGACCTCAGCGGCGCCCATCTACACCTGTGGCAACTCGTCTGGCCCACCACCACCTAGACGCCAGCGCTGCAACGCCAGAAGTGACCGCATCAAGCCTTCGAGCTCAGCCAAAGGCCACTGCACTTCCGCATCGCAAGGCGCGCGCGCTGGCGCTGGGTGGACCTCAGCAAAGATCCCGTCGACACCAACAGCAACAGCGGCACGCGCAAGTGGCAGGACAAAACGCCGAGAACCGCCCGTCTGCGACCCGCCTCCGGGCCTCTGCACCGCGTGGGTCGCATCGTAGATTACGCACCCCCCATGCGCTGCGGCGATCTCGCCCAGGGTGACCAAAGCCCGCATGTCGACCACGAGATCTTGCGGCCCAAAGGAGCTGCCCCGCTCAGTCAGCCACACGGCCGACGCGCCCGCCTGTCGCGCCTTGTCGGCCGCAAAGCCCATCGCCCGTGGATCCAAATGTTGTGCTTTCTTGATATTGACCACCCGTCCACTGCGCCCAGCCGCGACCACGAGATCCGTCTGGCGACACAAAAACGCTGGAATCTGTAGAATATCCGCCACCGGCGCGACGACCTCCGCCTGCCACGCTTCGTGAATGTCCGTGCAGATCTCCAAGCCTGTCGCCACCTTGACTGCCGCCAACATCTCCAGCCCAGCTCGCAAACCAGGCCCACGAAAACTCGCCCCATCGGTGCGATTGGCCTTGTCAAAGCTCGCCTTGAACACCACCCGGCAAGCCAACGCCCGCCCTAACTCAGACACCCTCGTCGCTGTCGCCAGCGCCGCCTCCGGCGACTCGAGCACACATGGCCCCAGGATGAACATCAACGGCCCAGGACGCGTCAACGCTGCCCCTCCTGTCGCGCCAGCGCCGCCGCGATGAAGCTCGCAAAGAGCGGGTGGGCCGCCACGGGGCGCGACTGATACTCAGGGTGAAACTGGCAACCGATGAACCACGGATGCGCCCTGAGCTCGATCATCTCGACCAAGGTGTCATCGGGGCTCACCCCGCAGATCACCATCCCACCGGCCTCGAGCTGAGCCCGAAAGTGATTGTTGACTTCATAGCGATGGCGATGCCGCTCCTGAACCACAGCCTGCCCATAGATCGCCCGCGCCCGCGTCCCTTCTCCGAGCACACATGGATAGGCACCCAAGCGCATGCTCGCCCCCTTGTCGGTCACCTGCGCCTGCTCTTCCATCAACGCCACCACTGGGTACTGGGTCCCGCAATCGAACTCCGTACTGCGCGCCGAGTCCAGCGCACAGCAATGGCGTGCGAACTCTACGATGGCCATCTGCATCCCGAGACATATGCCAAAGAAGGGAATCCCTTGCTCGCGAGCGTAGCGAATCGCGACGATTTTTCCTTCCGTACCACGCACGCCAAAGCCACCAGGCACCAAGATGCCATCCACACCGGCCAACAATGCCTCTGCCGCTTCTGTCTCCAGCAACTCACTGTCGACGTAGCGCAAATCTACCCGCGCGTCGTGGGCAAAACCACCGTGGCGCAGCGCTTCGTTCAGGCTCTTGTAGGCATCGGTCAATCCCACGTACTTGCCGACGATGGCGATACTCGTCGCGCGCGCCGGTGAGGTCGCCACCCGCGCGATGTGTTCCCACGGCCCTAGGCTCGGCTCGGCCGACCAAATATTGAGCAGCTCCATCAGGCGCGCATCCAAAGCCTCGGCGTGCAACCGCAGGGGCATCAGATAGATACTGGGTACATCCTCGGCGGTGAACACACACTCGGCGCGGACGTTGCAAAACAACGCGATCTTGCGCTTGATCTCGGCGCTCAAGGTGCCCTCACTGCGGCACAGCAGAATGTCCGGCTGGATGCCGATCTGCCGCAACGCCGCCACCGAGTGCTGGGTCGGCTTGGTCTTCACCTCACCCGCCGTCGCGATATAGGGCACCAGGGTGACGTGAATGTTGACCGCGTCCTGCCGACCCAACTCAGAGCGAAGCTGACGAATGGCCTCGAGGAAAGGCAGCGACTCGATGTCGCCCACCGTGCCGCCCACCTCGACGATGGCGAGATCGACCCCTGTCGTAGCGCCACGGATCGCCTCTTTGATCTCATCGGTGATGTGGGGGATGACCTGCACCGTCGCCCCTAGGTAGTCACCACGCCGCTCCTTGGTGATCACCGTGTGGTAGATGCGACCCGTGGTGCAGTTGTTCGCGCGACCCATGCGCGCCGAGGTGAAGCGCTCGTAGTGACCCAGATCCATGTCGGTCTCCGCCCCATCGTGGGTCACGAAAACCTCCCCGTGCTGCAACGGGTTCATCGTCCCTGGATCCACATTGATGTAGGGATCCAGCTTGATGAAGCTGACCCTAAGCCCGCGGGACTCCATCAAGGTGCCGATGGCCGCCGCCGAAATCCCCTTGCCAAGAGAGGAAATCACCCCGCCCGTGATAAAAATGAACTTCGTCGGCTTCGCTTGTGCCATGCTCAAACCCTTCCTTGACTGGCAACGGCCGCAACCGACCGCTGCTCCAAACAGCACGCAGCCAGCGCGAGGTCTTCTGGCCTATCGATCGCTGGCCACCCCCGCCCTGCCCACTGCGACAACACCACCATGCCCAACCGCCAGCCCCAAGCCAACGCCCGGAGCTGTTCCAAGTCTTCCACCAGCGCCAGCCCCTCCGGCGCCAAGGCCGCAAAGTCTCTCAAACGCTCGCGCCTAAAACCATAGAGCCCAAGGTGAAGATGCCACGCCACCCCCGACCTCTCCGCACCAAAAGGCACGGGGCTCCGCGAAAAATAGAGCCCACGCCGTAGATCAGAGCCAGCCCAGGCCGCACCCAACACCACCTTCACCCGATCTTCGGCGCGCCACATCTGCCAATCCCACATCGGGACGCAGGCCGATACCATGTCGACCTCTGCTGGCGTCTCGGTCAGCGCCGCGACCACCGCTTCCAGGGCTGCCACGGGCAGACAAGGCTCATCAGCTTGTAAGTTGATGACCCATCGCACCTCAGCCGGAAGAAACGCCGCCGCAGCCGCCACCCGGTCACAGCCGCAATCAAAGGGCCGCTCGCTCAACCACAGCGGGCAAGAATCACCAAGCACCTCGGCCACCTCAGGCGAATCCGTCGCTACCCATACATGGCCAACCCCCGCCGCCTCAGCACATGCCACGACGTGACCCAGCACCGTCTTACCGGCCAAGGGCGCAAGCGCTTTCCCGGGAAAGCGCCGCGACTCCAGCCGCACAGGAATGACGATGGCAACGTCTTGGCGCCCCACAACCGCATCTCCACATCCCCATGAACCCCTTCGCCCATGCCCCGGGCCTGCTTCTATGGCGACAACCAAAGGCTGTCAAGGGCGTTCCCGCCCCATAGCCCCATCGCCCTGAACCCACCCGAGTCCCATCCGCTCTGCCAAAAAGGCCATGGCCCCTTGAGCGGCATAACGCTGAAAGGCCTCACGCGGCAAGCCCGGCCTATAGACATGGCGCTGCCAACACCCTCCCGGCCCACACACCCCAACAAAGAGCGTCCCCACGGGCTTCGCCTCCGACCCGCCGCCAGGACCGGCCACCCCACTGGTCGCAACCGCCCAGTCCACCCCCGCGCAGCGCCGCGCTCCAGCAGCCATTTCAGCAACACACTCGGCGCTGACCGCGCCCCAGCGCGCCAGAGTCGCCTCCGAAACACCAAGCCGAGCCACCTTGGCCGCGTTGCTATAGGTCACCCAACCCTCGGTAAAAAACGCCGACGCTCCCCCCCGCCCACTGAGCAGATGCGCAAGCAGGCCACCCGTGCAGCTCTCGGCCACGGCCAAACGCTCACCCCGTGCCACCAACGCCTCGTGAAGAGCATCGGCAAAAGACGGCGCCTGGACCACCTCGTAAGCCTCACCGAGGCACTGGGCTATGGCCTCTGCCGCAGCGTCCAAGGCCGCCACCGACTCACCGCCAAGGCTCAACGTCACCACCCCGTCTCCAGCACAAATGCCCAATCGCAGCGCTGGCTCCAGCGACAAGTCGGCCAGCCGCCGCTGCACCACCGACTCACCGGCACCAAAAACACTCAGCACACGTCGCACCCAGGCACCCGGACGAATCTCCAGCCGGGTCAAAGCCGGACCCAGCATCGCGCCCGCCTCATCGGGAACCCCTGGAAGCGCCAGCACCGTCGTCCCGTCATGAGTCAAGGCGAATCCAGCCGCCATGCCACGGGGATTCTCAATCAGAAGCGCCCCCTCAGGGAGCAAAGCGTAAGCCTCCATCCCCGGCTGCGGCGTAAAGTTCATGGCCGCACAACGCGCCAAAACCCGCGCATACCAAGCATCGCTACGCCAGGACTCACGACCGCTCCAGCGGCAAAGGGCCGCTCGGGTCAGGTCATCGTGCGTCGTGCCCAGCCCCCCCGTGCTGATCAGCAGCGCCGGACCCACGCCGTCCTCACAGCGCGCCGCCAAAGTCCTCACGAACGCCGTAATGGCGTCAACATCGTCGCGGCAAAAAGCCACCGAATCCAGACGAAGGCCTTGGACACCCAAGGCCTCACTCACCAGGCCCACCATCCTATCGCCGACGCGGCCATCGACCACCTCGTCGCCAACGACCAGAAGCGCAATCGCCATCCCCCAACCCTCCGAGGCGGGCCCTACCTTCAGTTCAGTTGACCTGCGCGAATACGCTCTTGCACCTCACCCAGTTGCATCTGGGTCCCTATGCAGTTGTAGGTCTGGGTCTGCTCCCGCACCACCTGGCCAGGGAAAAATGCTTGGATCTTCCGATCCACTTCGGCAATGCGTTCCGAAGTCGGAGGGTGGGAAGAGAGAAAGGTCGGCATCGACGCACCGCCAGACATGGCCTCCAGCTTCTCGAAAAAATCCACCATTCCGTAGGGATTGTACCCCGCATGGAAGGCAATCTGCATCCCGACCTCATCCGCCTCGAACTCCTTGTCACGGCTATAAGTCGTTGACAACAAAAACTGTGACATGATCGCCACACCGTCGGCCGCCAGGCCATCACCCAAAATCCACTGGGCCAACGTGGTCCAACCATATTGCTGCTCGATATTCTTGACCGAGTGACGCTCCGTGACGTGTGCCAACTCGTGGCTCATCACCGCCGCAGGCTCTGCACAGCGATCCGCCATCAAGATCAGCCCCGTCGTGATGTAGACGAAACCACCAGGGCCGGCAAAGGCGTTGACGAAGTCGTCGTCGTAAATCACGGCGACCTTATAGCCACCAAAATCCTCGGGACGCCTGAAGCCTTCGGAACCGCGGACCAGATTGCTCACCAATTGATCCGCCCAGATCGACACGGGATCATTGGGCGACAAAATCCGGTACTCCGCGCGAATCTGGCGATCCACCTCCTCACCAATCTCAACCTCTTGTTGATCCGAGATGAGCCAACCGCCCAAACCATCGCCACACCCGACCAACAAAAGGGTCCCAGCAAACACCGCGACAAAACTCGGGGCCCATCTCTGGCGCATCTCATAGACAGATTTCATGAGTCGTCTCCTCATTGGCTATTTGGTCCACACGACCCGCCAACAGCACATGCGGGGCTTGGGGTCATGCCCAAAGGCGTCTGCAATCACCATACCACAGGTGCGCATCCCTTGACACAGCGTCAATACCCACACCCCAACCCCTCGCCTTCGCCATCTCTTGGATCCACCCTCGCGCATACAGCGCCTAAGCCACGCCATGCGCCTCCGCGATCATTTGCGCCCGATCCACCCTTGTCAGCACTGCGCGACCATGCCACATCTAATGCCCCAAGCGACAGGAAGCCGCAACCACTGCCGCTTCCCCCTCGGAATTCAGCACCGACCGCCACCTCCTCTCGCCAACACTCCGGCCCTGCGACCTCTATGCTCCTAACCATCCTCTCAAACTTACGCACCGAACTTGCCGCCCTCACCTTCTCCGCGCCTGTCGCCTACGTCTACAACCCACTGGACTACGCCTGGCGTGGCATCGAGGCCTATGTCAACCGCTTTGGTAAAGAGCACGGGCGCACCCTCCTCTTGGGCATGAACCCCGGCCCCTGGGGCATGGCGCAAAGCGGCGTACCTTTTGGGGCTGTGAGCATCGTGCGACAGTGGCTACGGATCGACGTGAGCATCGACCAACCGGAACACACCCACCCGGCGCGCCCAGTTCTCGGCCTGGACTGCCCTCGCGAGGAGGTCAGCGGCAAACGTCTCTGGGGTTGGGCCGCGCAGCGCTTCCGTACACCCGAGGCCTTCTTCGCCAAGTGCTTCGTCTGGAACTACTGTCCCCTGCTCTTCCTCGATACCAAGGGCGCCAACCTCACCCCGGACAAGCTCCAGCGCCATGAACGCCTGCTCTTGGAGGAACGCTGCGATCACGCCCTGCTGCAAAGCCTCGCATTCTTGCACCCACCCACCGTCGTGGGGATCGGCAAGTACGCCGAAAAACGCTGCCAACAGATCCTGCGCAAAGACCCCATTCCAGGTATAGAGGTCACGGGCCTCTTGCATCCCAGCCCAGCCAACCCTCGCGCCAACCGCGGCTGGGAAAGCGAAGCCGACCAATTGCTGACGACCCTCGACTTGTCCCCTTCCCGCTGACCGCGCCGGCCAGCCACCTCTCCACGTCACCCAATCACCATGCCTGAAAATCAAGGGGTAGCCTGAGATGACCTCTGAAAGCAAACGCCTCTTCATCGGCATCGAACTCGACCTTCAGGTCACAGAAAACTTGGTCCTGGTCCAAGAAGACCTGCAGGCCATCATCAAGAGCCGTGGCGCCAAGGTCCGCTGGGTCGCCCCAGAGAACCTGCACCTCACCTTGCGCTTTCTTGGCGAGACCAATGGCGCCTTTGTCCAAGGTATCCAGGAGAACCTCGAGCTCCTGGCGGCTCAGTGGCGGCCCTTCCGCGTCGAAATGGCCGGAATTGGAGCCTTCCCTGACGCCCAACGGCCCCGCATTCTCTATGCAGCCAGCCATGTCGGCGCCGAAACCTTGTGCGAGCTGAGCGCTGCCATCGTTCAAGCGCTCCTGCCCTTTGGCTTTCCTCGAGACGCGCGCCCCTTCTTACCCCATGTCACCCTCGGCCGCGTCAAGACGACAGCCAAACGCATCGACCTCAGCGACGCCGAACAAGCCTTGCACGACATCAACTTCGGTCCTTCTCTCATAAGAGAAATCGTCCTCTTTCACAGCACACTCGGCAAAAAAGGACCAACCTACGAGGTCGTCTCGCGACACCTTTTTCGCGAAAAATCGCGGCGCAAGGAAACATCTCCCGCAAAGACGTCGAAAACCAATGAGAGCGACCGAAACGGCACCACCGAAAGTTACCCCACAGCCGAAGCGCAAGCAGCAGAGCCACCGCCACCTAACGCCGAATGAAGTCCCTCTTGGCTCCGCGCGCCCGCCGCACCTTAGCTCGAGCCCTTCAAGTATTCGACCCCTTGACGCTGAGCATCCGTTCAGCATAATGCGCCAATACGGTGCCTATCCGGCACGATGAGGAGAGCATTCATGGCCAAAGACAACGGCAAAGACAAAGCAATCGACCTGACTATCAGCGCCATAGAGAAACACTTTGGCAAGGGCTCAATCATGCGCCTCGGCGATGCCGAGGCGGTCGTCACCGCGACCATCCCCAGTGGCTCCATCGGCCTCGACGTCGCGCTGGGAATCGGCGGTTTCCCCCGCGGCCGGGTCATCGAAATCTTCGGGCCTGAATCCAGCGGGAAGACCACCGTCGCCCTCCACGCCGTCGCTGAGGCGCAACGCCTCGGTGGCGTGGCGGCCTTCATCGATGCCGAGCACGCCCTCGACGTGCAGTACGCCCGCCGCCTCGGCGTCAACACCGACGAGTTGCTGGTCAGCCAACCCGATTACGGCGAGCAGGCCCTTGAAATCGCCGACATGCTCGTGCGCTCCAACGCCATTGACATCATCGTCATCGACTCCGTCGCCGCCCTCGTGCCCAAGGCAGAGTTGGACGGCGAGATGGGTGACACTCACGTCGGTCTGCAGGCGCGCCTCATGAGCCAAGCCTTGCGCAAACTCACGGCCACCGCCGCCAAAAGCCGCACCGCCCTGGTCTTCATCAACCAACTCCGCCTGAAAGTCGGCGTCATGTTTGGCAATCCCGAAACCACCAGCGGTGGCAACGCCTTGAAGTTCTATTCCTCCATCCGCCTCGACGTCCGCAAGATCGGCGCCATCAAGGCCGGACAAGACATTCAAGGGCAGCGGACGCGCATCAAAGTCGTGAAAAATAAAATGGCGCCTCCCTTCAAAGAGATCGAGATCGATATCGTCTACGGCGAGGGCATGAGCCGCGAAGGTGACGTGCTGGATATCGGCGCCGACCTCAACCTCATCGATAAATCCGGCTCGTGGTATGCCTTCGATGGGGAGCGGCTCGGTCAAGGACGTGAAAATGCCAAAGCCTTCCTCAAAGAGAACCCTGCCATCTACTTCGCCATCGCCAATAAAATTCGGGGACACTATGGGCTGGCAGTGGTCGATCCCAAGAACACGGATCCAGCCAAAGAGCCCACGGCCTAGCGCCAACGCCTAATAGGGGTCGGAGACAGGGATGTCGACGCATCATCAGCTCACTTGCACCATCTGTCGCCTCGCTTTCGAGGCCCGCCATGGCTATCAACTGCAGGAAAGCGCTGGCGAACGCTTGGCCTTCTGCTCCCAGAAATGCCATGAAAGCTATCTCAGCCAAGAGGCTCTGCAGCAATGTAGCGTCTGCGCCAAGTCTTTCCCCCTGCGCTACGCCTTTCAACAAATCACTCAGGGCCTCATCGTCAGCCATTACTGTAGCCTGGCTTGTCGAAACATGGCCACCCAGCGACCCCCATCACCATTGGGAAGCAACGTCGCCAGGCTCGCCATCATCAACCAGAAAGGCGGCACGGGAAAGACCACCACCGCCATCAACCTCGCCGCGGGCTTCGCTGAACAAGGTAAAAGTACCTTGCTCATCGACCTCGACGCGCAAGGCCATGTCGCTGAAACCTTCGGCACCGTCAGCCAACACGGCATCGCTCGAGTCTTCCTCAATGGAGACGCCCACCTCTACCTCAACCAGCTCAGTAAAAACCTCACGGCCATTGTCTCCGATCGCCGCCTCTCGGAGGTGGAGATGTGGCTGGCCCACCAAGGCCAAGATCGTGAACACACCCTCTCCCGGCACCTCGCCGAAATTGAGAGCAACTTCGATGTCGTCCTTCTAGACTGCGGCCCTGCCTTCTCTCTCATCAATCTGAACGCGCTCTGTTATGCCAGGCACGTCGTGATCCCTGTCTCCTGTGACTACCTCTCCCTGGTTGGCGTCAAGCAAATGCTCCAAACCCTGGAAGATGTGCGCAAACGCTACAAACACCCCATCGAAATCTTGGGGATCTTGCCAACCTTCTATGACCGCCGCAATCGCATCAGTGACGAAGCGGTCAAGGCGCTCAAAGGCCACTTCAAAGACAAAGTCATGGCCCCCATTCGCGTCAACACCACGATCAAGGAGGCCCCGCGCGCCCACAAGACCATCTTCGAATACGCGCCACAATCCAGTGGCGCCCGCGATTACACCGTCGCCGCCACCTGGATCCTCAACGCCTTGAACCTCACCCCGGCAAAAGACCTGC
>Ga0334883_1003249_pt1 | contig 17877 bp, 12 predicted proteins | sample GraSluR1_MG_6_FD_207230 | JGI IMG/M metagenome (GOLD analysis project Ga0334883, IMG submission 207230) | Sludge microbial communities from methane-producing bioreactor in Wageningen University, Netherlands - Granular Sludge_09_05-R1 | ecosystem: Engineered > Bioreactor > Anaerobic >... | reverse complement strand
CTCCTCGTTGTTCGGCGTGTTTCTGGACTACGAGAACTACGCCTCGGGCAGCAAGGGCGGCAACTGCTACGGGCTCTCGTATGATACCAAGATACTCGGCGATTTCGCGCAGGCCAAGGGGATCGCGCTCCCGGAGCTGGCGGCCGACCGGCGCTACCCATGGCTCAAGGAGCAGGGCCTGCACGATGAGTTCGAGGCCTTCCAGATCAACCACTGGAGAGAGCGCTGCCGGGCGCTGAGGCAAGCCGTGGACGCCATCAACCCCAGGTTCCAGTTCTGTGTGTACCCGGCGCCGGGGACGCTGTTCATGACCGAGGCCGTCTGGCCGGAGTGGGCGACGGAGCAGGCCCCCTTGATCCTGGCCGATGCCACCACCTACGGCCGCCCCACCGGCATGATGCCCCACAGGGAGGCGCTGCAGGCCAATCGCGAGGCGCTCAGCGCCAATCTGAGGACGGCTCAGCAAAGTGGCCTCCCCATCATCTACATGGGGGGTATCGACCCGGTGGTGCAGGGCGCCGACCCGGAGTTCTCCGGTAAGAACGCCGTCATGTGCGCCGATGCCACCGACGGCTACTGGATCTTCTACGAGGGCCCCACATACACCAGGCAGGACCACGCAGACTACTGGAAGTGGTTCACCTGGGCCAACGGCAAGATCGCGACCGGCAACTTCGCCGCCCAATACGAGCCCCGGGAGACCACGGACGAATGCGGCGCCACGGAGCTTGTGAAGCAAACCGACAAGCCCCAGTTGGGCGTCTACGGGCTCAAGGCGCACATGCGCGAGATGATCGAGAAGGAAGGCACGTTCGAGATCCACGAGCTGGGCAGCATGGCCCCGGGCTATCTGAGTGGGTTTGACGCGATCGTGCTGCAGAACTTCAACGTCACATTGGCCTACCAAAGCGAGTGGGTGCAGGCCTTCCGTCAGTACGTGCGAGAGGGCGGAAGCCTCCTGCTGGGTCACGACACGGCGTGGTTCATGGACAGCCCCTTCCCGGAGATCGCGGTGCGCGACATCCCCACCCAGAGGGTGGAGGCGGAGCGGCATGTGGTGGAGACCGATCTGCGGGTGGTCGCCCGGCCGAGGTCTCTGGGCGGCGTGGCGATAGGGACGCAGTTCGCCAGCGCCTTCCGCGACCACATGATCTTCAAAGCCGGCCGAAGCGGCGTGACGGCCATCGAGAACACCTTCGGCGACCCGGTATACGTACTGGGCCTGTTCGGCCGGGGCAAAGTGGCCTTCTCGGGCTGCTACTATGGCTACACCAAGGAGCTGGAGGGCACCGAGCGCCGGGTGTTCTTCGGGCTATTGGATTGGCTGAGAGACAAGTAGGCGCACAGCGGGGCCGCCGGGCACCGTGCCGGTCCAGTTCGCTGCACCCTGTCTCGGGTGCCTCATTGAGCGCTGCGACCTTCGCGTGGCTCGTGGTTGCGCTGTGCCACAGCCCCTCAGGAGCACCCAGCGAAGGCGCTTCCAGCGGTGCATGGCCAGGGCGAGGCCACCAGTATGACGAGCGGCCGCAACATCACCCGCATCCGGAGGCGATGGATATGCAGGAGGTCGTCGAGTACGATCGGCTCTTGCCCTACCAGTTCCGGGCCCGCATGCTGCAGGCACCCCTGGCCTATGTGCCCATGGGGTCCCTGGAGTGGCACGGCGAGCACATGGCCATCGGCAATGATGCCATCAAGATGCACGGGCTGATGGTACAGGCCGCCCGCATCGGCGGAGGTATCGTCTTCCCGCCAATCTTCTTCGGCATCCCGGGCATGACGGACTTCCAGCCACCCCATGAGTTCAACGGCAACATGCCCTACGAGGAGCCCCTGATCCGCGCCCTGCTGGTCCGCACCCTGGAGGGGCTACAGCGCGTGGGTTTCGAGGCGGCGGTCCTGGCCACCGGGCACACCTGCGGCGAGCAGCGGCAGCTCATGCGCGATGTGGTGAGCGACTATAGCGGGACGATGCGCGTCGTCGGCACCGATGATGCCTCCTTCGGCAATGCCATGGGGCACTTCAGCGACCATGCCGCCAAGTGGGAGACCTCGATTCTGTGGTACCTGCATCCGGAGCTGGTGGACATCCACCGCCTGGAGCACGACACCTCGATACCCAATGCCGGGGTCTTCGGCGACGACCCGCGCCTGCACGCCTCGCGGGAATTGGGGGAGCAGGTCGTGGGGCAGATCGCCCGGGAGATCGCGAAGCTGGGCCGCAGCCTCCTGCAATGAGGCGCCGCGCCCCTGTGCCCTGCTGGAGGAATGCGCCACCATGCCGCAGACGAGCACCCGCAACGCGACCCACGACGATGTCCCGATTCTGGCCATTTTCGAGCGTGAGATGGCCCGTGCCAACTTCCCCGATGATCCCATCGAGGACCTCGACTACCACTCCGACAGGCTCTACAAGGCCCTGAGCCGCGAGCCGGAGGGGATGGTGGTGCTGTTTGACCCCGAGACCGAGGAGATCCTGGCCTGGCTGTGGGCGGTGACCAAGCGCACCCTCGCCACCGGCGAGAGCTACGGCGTCCTGCAGAGCATCTACGTACGCCCACAGGCGCGGCGCAGCGGCCTGGGTGCCCTGCTGGCTCAGTATGCACTGCGCTACTTCGAGGGGCTTGGAGTTCGTCGAGTAGTCGCCAAAGCCCATGCCGAAAACATCGCCGGTATGGGCCTACTGGACAAGGCCGGCTTCCGCAGTACGCACGTGTCCTACGAGCAGCGCCTGGCCGAGGGGGACGGGTAGAGGCGTGGCCGAAACGGTCACATTCGCACGGGAACGTCTTTGCCGGAGCGTCCGCTCCCGGCAAGGGCAGCTCGAGGGATCTCCCGGCATGCACTGAGATTCCTCGCCATCTCGCTGCGCGAGATTGACGCTCAGAATGACATCAGCGCGCGAGATGGACGTTCAGAATGGCACGAGCCGGGCCGGCCGGACACCGCGGCCAGACTTCCGGGACCCGGCGTCCCGTGCCCCGCAACCACACGTCACAGGAGAACCGCCATGTCCTTTGCCGACCGTATCGAGGCCGCCGTACGGCGTGCCATGGAGCAAGGCCAGATCCCCGGCGCCGTCATCCTCATCGGCCGCGGCGCCGAGGTGCTCTACCAGGGCGCCATCGGCAGTCGCATGCTCGTCCCCGAGACCCGGCCGATGGAGATCGACACCGTCTTCGACATGGCCTCGGTGACCAAACCTGTGGCGACGGCCACCGCGGTGATGCAGCTCGTGGAGGCCGGCGAGATCTCCCTGCGCGACCCGGTCTCCCGGTTCTTGCCCCAGTTCGCGGGAGAAGACCGGCAGGAGGCCACCATCCGCCATCTGCTCACGCACTCCTCGGGCATCCCGGCGTACAAGAACTATCTGCATATCTTCGGCCCCGAGGTCCCTGCGTCCCAACGGCGCCCGCGTGTGGTCGAGGATATCTGCGGGCTGCCTCTGGAGTTTGCGCCGGGCACGGGTTTCACGTACACCTGCCTGGGCTACATCCTGCTGGCCTCCATCGTCGAGACGGTGAGCGGCACGGCACTGGACCGGCTTTGCTCCCAGCGGGTCTTCGCTCCGCTTTGTATGCGCGATACCGGCTTCTGCCCGTCGGAGAGCCTCCTGGCCCGCTGCGCGGCCACCGAACCGCTGCCCGAAGGAGTCCTTGTGGGCGTGGTTCACGACGAAAACGCCCGCTACCTGGGCGGCGTCGGCGGCAATGCGGGGCTGTTTTCCACAGCGGCGGACCTGTCGCGCTACATGCAGGCCTTCCTCGGCGGCGGCACCCTGGGAGAAGCACGGATCCTCTCGCCCGCCACAATTGCGCTGATGACGACGCCTCAGTCCCAGGTCCCGGACGGCATCCGCAGTATCGGCTGGGACATCGACAGCGCCTATACGCCCCAGGTGCGGGGAGAGCTCGCGCCCCGCGACACCATCGGCCACAGCGGCTACACCGGCACCTCGATCTGGGCCGACGCCAAGACGGGGGCCTACACCATCATCCTCACCAACCGTGTGCATCTGGGGCGAGACAAGGACGTCTCGGCGCTGCGCCGGGAGGTGGCCAACATCGCCGCCTCGGAGCTATACCGGGAGCCCACGATTCGCATGCGCTACCGCAGCCACACACCGGTGCTCACGGGGCTGGACGTCGCGGCGGCCCGGGGCTTCTCCGAGCTTGCGGGCAAGCGGATCGGCCTGGTCACGAACCACACCGGCATCGACCGCGAACGCCGGCACATACTGGACCTGCTCCTGCAGGCGACGGAAGTGACGGTGGGCGCGATCCTCTCCCCGGAGCACGGGTTCGCCGGGCTGCTGGACGAGCTGGTGCCCTCGGGCGAGCACGAAAGTGGGCTGCCGATACACAGTCTCTACGGCGAGACCCAGTCGCCGACACCCCAGATGCTGCAGGGCCTGGACGCCCTGGTCTACGACATCGCCGACGTCGGGGTGAGGTTCTACACCTACACCACGACGATGACCCTGTGCATGAAGGCCGCCGCGGAGGCGGGGATTGGCTTCGTCGTCCTGGACCGTCCCAATCCCATCAATGCCGTTGACATCGAGGGGCCGGTGCTGGACAAGCCGTACAATGTGCTGTCCTCATGGCATCCGGTGCCCCTGCGCCACGGCCTGACCTCCGGCGAACTGGCCCGGTGGTCTGTGGATCAGTACGATATCGCCTGTGATCTCACGGTGGTCCAGTGCCGGGGCTACAAGCGACGCATGTGGTTCGACGACATGGGCCTGCCCTGGGTCAACCCGTCGCCGAACATGCGTAATCTCAAGCAGGCCATCCTCTACCCGGCCGTCGGGACACTGGAGTCGACCAACATCTCCGTCGGCCGCGGAACGGACACACCCTTCGAGCTGTTCGGGGCCCCGTGGATGGACGGCGACCGCCTGGCGCGACGGCTCAACGATCTGGAGATGCCGGGGCTGTCCTTCGTGCCGATCCAGTTCACTCCGGACACCCGGGAGTTCGCAGGGGAGCTTTGCCATGGTGTCTACGTGATGCTCGAGGACCGCCGTCTATTGCGGCCGGTGGAGGCGGCGGTCCGCATCGCCCTGGTGCTCCGAGAGCTGTGGCCGGATGTGTTCAAGTACGAGAAGCTGCACCACCTGCTGGGGAGTCAGGCCGCTGTCGAAGCCATCGGCGCTTTGCGCTCGGCCGAGGAGATCGTGGCGGGCTGGGACGAGGGCATCGAAGCCTATCGGCAGAGGAGGAGCGGGTGTTTGTTGTACGGATAGGGGAGCGGCAGGGCAAAGGCAGGGGGAAAGGCAGGGGAGAGGCAGGAAACAGCGGATAGGTGACAGGGAATGGCGGGGAGGACGGCAGGAACGACAGGGACGGCGACGGCAGGCCTATCGCGCCTACTCGCCCGAAAGAAGAGGGTCATCAATGCGAATCGTCGAGATGTACTCCCACCTCAACGGGCACGAGCATATCCTCGTCCACAAACCTCAGGTATGGGCCGACATCGAGAAGGTCGTCGCGGTGATCGACGCAGAGGGCTGCAGGACGAAGGTCTCCGAAGAGAAGCGGATGGCGGGGAGGATGCTCCTCTCGCCGTCCGCCCTGAACGCGCGTTTCGCGGACGAGCTCAAGCCACGGGGATGGAAGGAGTCGCGCACCTCCTACTGGGTCACGGCTGACCACAGGCTCATCCGCAGGACCCTGGGCCTGTCGCCGCAGGAGCAGAAGCAGGAGATCGAGGCCGCGGGGCGGCAAGCGATCATGTCGTACAATCAGACCGACTTCGTCAAGCAGCGCATCGCGCTGGAGGTGCAGTTTGGCAAGTACGCTTTCGTCGCCTATGACCTCTTCGTCAAACACATGGCATTCTACGTTGGCGATGTCATCGATGTCGGGGTCGAGGTACTGCCTGTGAAGGCGATGCAAAGCGAGATGTCCTCGGGGATCGCCTACTACGAAGGGGAGCTCTACAACCTAATCCGAGAAGGGCGTGGGGTCCCCTCTGTCCCCCTTGTACTCGTTGGGATCGGGCAGTAGTCGTGACTCAATCGCGTTTGCTGTCGCGCGCCTCCTGGAACTCCAGCGGAAGCCGTGCGACCTTCTCGTTGCGGGGCGTGTACACGGCCTGATCGGCGGGGCGGACAGGTAGCGTGCCGGCCAGGGCCTGCTCGATCCTCGTCCGGGATATCTCAACGTACTCCTCCACCAACTCCGCGCCGCACGCTCGCCTGTCGCGGAGCAAGGCGGCAGCAAGCGTCGATGAAGCCCCGGCGAACGGGTCCATGACAATGTCTCCTGGCTGTGTCATGGAGAGAACGAGGCGGTCGACGAGCTCGATTGGGAACTGACACGGGTGAGCAGTCTTCTCGCGGTGGTTGTGCTTGACGTTGGGGAAGACCCAGAGATCCGGGCAGCCGTCCCGGGGCTCACTGCAGTCCCACACGTCGGCGGGGTTCTTACCCAGGGGGTTGCCCGAAAGCCTGCCCGCATTTGGGCCTTTGAAGTGTCTCTTGCCCGGGTACTTCTGAGGCACTCGCACCGGGTCCAGATCGAAGTGGTAGTTGTCACTCTTGGTGTACCACATGATGACTTCGTACCGTCCGGAGAACCGCTTCCTGCAGTGGAGACCATGCTCGAAGTGCCACACGATCCGGTTGCGCAGGTGGAGGTCATGGGACGCGAAGATGCCATGCAGCACGATGTCGAGGGGTAGTATCTCGGCCGGGCCGACAATATGGTTTCCTACTTCCCAGCAGATGGACCCCTCGGGCTTAAGAACGCGAACACACTCGGCGATGACACTCTCCTGCAGCGCCTTGTACTCGTCCAGTGTTCCCTTCGCCTCATATGACTTGCCGATGTTGTATGGAGGGGACGTCACGATCAGTTGCACCGAGTCTGACGGCAGCTCCGCCACGAACTCGCGGCAATCGCCGTGGTACAGCAGGCACTGGAGCGATGACGGAACGAAGCTCCGCACCTGGTCGGTGTCACTGGTTAACGCGTACGGTGCATCAGTGTCGTCAGGCGGCACCCCGAAGAGCGTCATGAGAACTCACTCCCTGGTTCGTCGCTTGGCCGTTCCCGCCGTCGCCGTTCCCTGTCACCTATCCCCTCTCACCTGTTCCCTGCCTTTACGCTCTTCCTGCCTCGATGGCCTCGGCCCATTGCCTCGCGGAGTCCTTGAACCGATCATCCGGGTGGTGCTCGGCGATGAACTTCATCGCCGCGGCGTCCTTCTGGTCGGTGAAGCCCTGGAAGTGGCGGCCCATCTCACGGGCGAAGGTCTCGGCGACCTTCTCCAGCAGCGCCATGCGCGCGACCTCCTGGATGTCATCGGTGCGCAGGTCGCGGGCCAGCCGGACCACACAGATGGCGTCATTGGCTACCTTCAAGGCGGCGGTCCGGCGGGTCTCCTCCCAGGCCGAGGCACGGGCGATGGCGACCATGGCGTTCATCGCCTGCTCGCTGGTGGCCATCTTGGGGGCGATATTGTCCACGATGTACTGGCGAATCGGGTCGCGATCCACCACCGATTCGCGCATCATCGCTCCGGCCCGGGCCGTGTCGGCGCTCTTGGTCAGCTCCTCGAGATCAGCGCGGATGTAGTCGGGCACACCCTTCTCGTCATCAGAAGCGTCGATGTCGCGGAATACGCGTCTCGAGGCCCCGGCCGCGGCGGTCTGCGCCCCCTCGCCGGGCCGTCTGGGCTGGCGCCGCAGACAGGCGCCCACCGCCAGGGGCTCGTAGGCCTCCTTGTCCAGGAGCTTCTTGGCCAGTTGGCGGGCGGAGATCTCCGCGCCGGAGACCAGCATGCGCCCGGCCAGGTCCCAGTCCTCCGAGGCCACCAGCTTGTCGATCATCTCATCGAGCATGAAGGAGGTGCCTTCGACGACGACACCGATGATAGGCCCATCGCTGACGAGCTTGTGCAGGTCCATGGGGTCACCTCAGACTGGCCGAGAACTGGAACGCCGGCCCGAAGCGGGCCGGCCCGATTATACACCATCCGGTCAACAGTGTCGCCGCCGGTGCAGGCCGCGTCTGTACGCCGTCGCGTCCGGGGCCTACTCGCTCGCCTCCAGCCCCTGGGCCCTTAGCAGCAGCTCCTCCCGCGGGCCGTCGTCGGGATAGCGCGCCACGGCCAGTGCCCCGCTGAGGGTGAACCGCCTCCGGCCGACCTCGTCCTCGAACACCGTCCGCGCCTCATCGCTCAGCGCGCTGAGCACGTAGTCCACGCCGCCCTCGCGCTCGATGCACACACCCACCGCTCCCGCCTCGCCCGAGGCTACCCGCAGCTTTCGACACGTGCGCAGCGGGTCCTTGCCGTCGCGGCTGAAGCTCATGGCCGTGACGAAGGCATCCGGGCTCCGGCGGTAGGCCTCCGCCGAGCGGCGCAGGCACAGCAGGTTCACCCGCTGCGCAACGTCCCGGGCGTCGATGTACCGCTGCCCGGGGCCGGTGCCGGCGAGGACCTGCGTGCCGGGCGCCCCCAGCACGTGGACGAAGGTGGCCGCCTGCATATCCACCCCGGGCGGGTTGGTGCGCCAGTCGGTCATGTGGCGCCAGGTGGCGGTGAAGCCCCGGTCCGAGGCGCCGGTGCGCAGGTCACGGATCACTCCGGCTCCGGTGGACGTCTTGTAGGCAAAGCCGCTGTGCGCATGCAGACTCTCGGCGGGGTCGGCCGCCGGTCGCAGGGCGAGGTCGCCGGTGGTCAGCTCGTCGCCCAGGCTGTGGAGGTAGTAGTCGTGCGTCGTGCCTCCCTGCAGACGGAAGATGTCCACCACGTAGGGCGGCACCCGCCCCGCCGCCGCAGGGCCCAGGACGGTGACGGTGCGCCGGTACAGGACCTCCTGATCGGCCGGCAGGCCCTTGTGGAGCGCCTCCGGGTCCTCCTCGGCCACCTCTACCGCCGCGGCGCCCGGCGTGTCGGCAAAGAACCTCTTGCTCCCCCGCCAGTTGACGCAGGGCGTTGTACTGCCATTGGCGGTCCGGACCAGAGCCGTGTTATGGGCCTCGGCGCAGCCCATCCAGGCCTGCGTCGGGGTGACGTTGTTGAGATACCCCTGGTCGAAGAGCATCTCGTGGCCGGCGGCGTAGACCAGCAGGTTGAACGGCCCCTCGTGAGAGTGGCCGGTGCGCCGTGACCAGTCCACCGAGACGAGCGTGCGGTCCCGGCCGCTGCCGAAGTTCATGACGGCCAGACCGTTGTCCTCCAGCACGTAGCCCGGCAGCTCGGCGTCCGCCTTCAGGGCCAAAAAGAGCTCCCCCTCAGCGTTCTCGGTCACATCGAGCCAGGGCAGGTACTTGTCCGGCACGCCCCCCGCGGCCGTGGCGACCTTGGCCATGAACGCCAGGTTCGGGCGCTCGGTGACCCAGGAGTCCGTCCACGGAGCGCACAGACCGTCGGGCAGCAGGCTCAGCAGCGGGCTGAAAGTGGCGTTCAGCAGGGCCTCATCGCGGTACGGGCGCAAAGCCTCTGTGGCGGGGTCCCAGAAGGCATCCTGAGGCCCGAAGCCCTCGCTCAGGCCGTCGATGAGCGCCAGCGGGGCGGCGAGATTGCTCAGCGCCACCTGGGTATAGTGCGGCGAGGTCTCGTAGCCCAGGCCGTCGGTGGTGAAGTAGCTGCGCAGGTAGCGGTGAACGGAGGTCACCGCCGAACGGAGTATCTCCGGGTCATCCAGCATCAGGCCGACGTTCAGCGCCCCGAAGGCTGCGGAGCCCGCCAGGTTTCCCTTGAGGTCGACGGTGTACGGGTCCATGCCCTCATCCACGACCCCCGGCTTGACCTCCTGCCCCAGTGCCGCCAGACGCGCCGAGTCCTCGGGTGCCGCGCACAGGAGCCTCTGCACCATCCCGTCCAGTTGGGCCTCACGCTCGGCCTCGGTGAACGCGGGCCGGATCATGGCATAGGACTTCAGCCACTCATCGGCCCACTGCCCCGCCGAGCCGGGGAAGCGGGTGAGGGCGTTGTTCCACCAGCTTGCCGCCAGGTTGCCCAGAGGGTGCTCCGGGTCGTTGGCCGAGTGATCGCTGATGTTGTCCTTCACCTCATGGCCGGGGAACGCGCGCAGGGCCAGGGGCCGGCCTTCCTGATCCAGGGCCAGGAGCGAGACGGCGGCCTCGAACTGCTCCTGCGTCATCCCCAGGACGTCGCGGAGGTACCCGTCGCCCATGATGGCGCGGCTCATCATGACCATGATGAGCTTGGCCTTGTGCGCGTACAGTGGCGCCGCCGCGCGTTCGGCACTGCCCTCGGGGTACAGGCGGGAGGCGAAAAGGTACCCCCGGCACAGTGTGCCGAGGACCTGGTGACGCCAGTTGAGCTCGAAGAAGATGCGCCACTGGCAGTGGCCCAGGAAGAAGAAGGCGAAGCTGTCGATGTGGCCGTGGGTATGGCCGTCCCAGTGGTCCCAGGGGATGTTGTACCTGGCTCCCCACGCCTCGTCGTGCGTCTGCCGCCAGACCCCATCGGTCGGCCGGCAGCCTTCGCCCGAATCGGGGTACAGATCATTGGGATAGTACGCCGGTACGCGGCCTTCCTTCTCGCACAGCGGGCAGGTCAGGCGCCAGGGGTGCTCCGGGTCCCAGTTGAAAGGCACCCAGCCGGACATCTCGGGGTGGTGGGGGCAGCAGAGAGTGGAGGACCCGAAGGGCGATTCGGGGCGGAAGAGGGCCTCGTAGTACGCATCCGGGCGCTGCGCCCACTCCCGGGCCCGGCGCAGAGTGCTCTGGACCCAATCGCGGGTCTGCTCATCGCCAGCGAGAAATGCCTGCTCGATGTCGCTCCACAACCGCGGGGTGCCCTGGCCGTCGTGCATGGCGGCGATCCGGAGCCGCTGGGGGAGGACGACTTTCCTCTTCTGCGCGTCTGCGGGCGTCGTACACGAGCACAGGGTGCACAGGGCGGCTCCGGCGATCAGCACGCAGGAGGGGATGAAAGCTCGCATGGACCGGCCTCCTTCTACGGCGTGGTGAGCGCCCGGCTGGCCCGGCCCGGCGTCCCGGGTGTCGGCGTCCCAACGGTGGTCGCGGCCACGGCCGTGTGGACGGCCGCTACCAGGACGTCCTCCGCCTGCTCGGTGTACAGTGCGGGCATGCCCACGAACTTGTGCCAGTTGTACCGTGGGCGCGCGCCGTCGAGAATCACGCTGCGGCGTGAGGGCAGATAGCCGGCGTAGCCGTTGGCATAGCCGAGCAGACACAGCGCCGGGTATGCGGGTGCCAGCTCTCTGCGCAGTCTCAGGCCGATCTCCACGAAGGGCTCACCGGGGAGGGCCACCAGCACCGCCGCCTGTCCCAGCCGCAGGACCTGCACCTGGGCAGGGAAAGTGGCGGGGAACCGCCCGGCCCGCAGCAGGGCCAGCATCTCCCGGGCCCAGGCCGTGCCGCACTGGGGGAACTCCGGGTCCGCGATGTCGCGCAGCAACTCCTCCTCGGTCGGAGGGTCGCCCATCGGGAGCTCACACCATTCCGATGCAACGCGGAGCTCCCGCACCGGCTCGGGGCTGATGCGTGACATCACCATCTGGGCCTCGCGCCCGATGAGCTCGCCGAAGTGCCGGGCGTCGCCGATATCGCCGTAGCGGAACTGCTCGCCGTTGTCATCGACAAAGGCGATCTTGAGGTCACCGGAGGCGCCGTTGGTGAACAGGCCGGTAAGGCCGGGGTTGGCCGCCTCCAGATAGCCGCGGACGAAGCCGGGGTAATCGGCGCTGTAGCGTTGTGCCTTGCCAAAGCTCATGACCGAGGCGTGTGCGGCGAAGTTCGCCATGGCGGCGAAGGGGCCGCCGTCCGGGGCGTCAACGCGCAGGACCGTGAGGGTATTGTCGGTGGGGCAGTCCCAGGCCACGCCCCAGCGTGCGCCCTGCGGAGTCTCGACCCAGCGGTTGACCGCGAGGCCCACGATCCCCTTTCCGGTGCCCACCAGCGCCGGCCGCCGCGTCTCCCAGGCCCGGGCGGTGACCTCCACAAGCCTGTCGGCGAACCATGCCACGTACTCGCAGTCCAGCTCGGGAGTGAGCCAGCGGGTGACGTGAGGGCCACTGTGAGTGTGCGAGGCGGCAAGCATGAGGTTTGCCGCCGGAATCGGGGTGACCTCCGAGACCCGCTGGCGGATGAACCTCACCGTCGAGGGGTCCAGGACGCACAGGTCGACGGCCACCAGCGCCGCCGCCCGATCGCCACATTCGAAGGCCAGGGCGGTACCCTGCAGCGGACTGCCCCCGGGGCCGAAGTGGGCGTCAACACGGCTCCCGGCCAGTCTCCGCGTGGGCGTCAGGTCTATGCGAGCCGCCCCGGCGGTCAGGTTCGTCTCCATCAGCTTGTCATCTCCTGAAATGCAGAGGCCGCAAGGCCACCGGGGAAAACCCGGGCGTCCCCACTCAATCGGCGGCGATGGGGGCGCCCGCGGGTCATGGCCGGATCAGTTCCCGCCGCCCTGAGCCGGGAGGCGGTTGGCGTTCTGGGCCTGGATCTGCTCGGCGGTCATGGGCGGCTTCATGTCATGGTGTCCCGGCCCCAGGGCCTTGACCCCCAGGCCGACGACCAGCACCAGGAGCAGCACGCCGGCGATGATGAGGACAGGCAGCGGTACCTTGGCTTTCATGATCGTCTCCGTGAGTCGCGACCCGGCGCAACGGGGCGGCGACGCCGCTCGGCGCAGGTCAGCGGGTTGTCGGACGGGGTCCATCTACGGGCGAGGTGCCGCCTCAGGCCAAGATGTCACCCGGACAGGGCTCATGGCCGCGAACGACGGCGGTCTTCCCGGTCACCGAGGCGGGCTGCAAACCTTGGTCCCGCCACAGCGGGGCAGTGGCGGGCCTCTTGCCCGGATGCCTACAGGTCCGGCCGGAGACCCCACCTTCGCCGGGAATGTCATTCTCAGGGCGTCCGCTCCCGGTAAGAGCAGCTCGGAGAATCTCCCGGCATTCAGCGAGATTCTTCGCTATCTCGCTGCGCGAGATGGACGCTCAGAATGACGCGAAGCGGACCGGCTGGACTTCTCGGCCGCGCTCCTAGTCCGGCTGGACGGTCGGGCAGGCGAAGAGCTCTCGCCCGGGGTTGGAGCCGGCCTTGACGATGGCCTGGGCCTGCATCCACTTCACGTGCCCGTCGGCGAAGGCCAGGTTCGATCCCCCGTTGTGCCGGGTGTTCTCCGGGATCCGCGCCGAGGCCGTGCAGCCGGCGGCGCAGACGTTGGAGTAAGCCACCCGGTACCAATTGTGGCATACCGGCTGCCCGGCATCCGCCACCAGCACCAACTGCGCCGGCCGCTTCCACGAGGACATCGCCCGGTACGTCTCGCCCGTCTCCATCACGTAGTTGAACCCGTACGAGAGCCTGAAGTCGGCGGGGACCCAGCCGTTCTGGATGGCATACTTGGTGGCATAGTAGGCGATGCTGCCGTTGGGGCAGTTGGGGAAGTTGTACGTGCTGGAGCAGGTGTAGACCTGCCAGTTCTTCACGTACGGATGGAGACGGCAGTAGATGGGATAGTAGGCCGAGGGCGACGAGTTATTGCAGTAGGAGTGGTAGGCCGGGTAGGTCTCATCGAAGTCGTCCATGTACATCATGATACCCATGGCGATCTGACGCAGATTGCTGCTACAACTTGCCTGCCTCGCCTTCTCTCTGGCCCGGGCGAAGACCGGGAAGAGGATCGCGGCGAGGATCGCGATGATCGCGATGACGACCAGCAGCTCAATCAGTGTGAAGCCCGTCCTGCGCGCAAGCATCATTGTCCCTCCGTGCCTCCGGGGCTGGCCTGGCCGGCGGTGGTCGCGCCGTAGCCTCACGTTAGCGCACAGCGGCCCGGCGCGATATGGACAATCCTGCTTGGGCATGCAATAGCTTGCTCAGTGTCTCAGCAGCGGTCCGGTGGGGTCAGGACTGGTGGCCGGAAAGGAGCGAGGCCCGGTATTCCGTGGGAGGAACGCCTGTCGTGCGGCGGAAGACCTGGCTGAAGTAGAGCGGATCGGCAAAGCCCACCAGCCCGGCCACCGCGTAGATCGGCAGATCCGTCTGCAGCAGCTCGCGGGCGGCGTTGATCCGCACCTGGGTGAGATACTGGACGATCGTGCTGCCCGTCTCGCGCTTGAACTGCCGGCTCAGGTGGGACTGACTGACGAACAGGTTCTCGGCCAGTCGCGCGAGACTGATCTCCTCGGAGTAGCGGGCGTGGATGAACTCCCTGGCCGCCGCCACCACGCTGGCCTGACCCCCGGGCTCCGGCGCCGGCTCCTCGGGTGCCGCCGGGGACAGCTCGGGCACCACAGGGCAGCGCAGGGCCGCGGCCAGGAGGGCCAGCAGGCAGGCCTGCACCATCACCTCGTCCGCCGGGCTCCGGGCGGGGAGCTCGCCCAGCAGACGCCGGATCAGGCTCGTGACCAGCGCGTCCGCCAGAAACACCGACCGGCAGACCTCGTACATGTCCCCGGCTATCTGCATCATCAGCATCGTCGCGCCCTGGGGGTAGCCGGTGATCCAGAGAGAGGTGGGACGGGGCCGATCGCAGAGGCCGGAGACCACCCGCAGGGCCCGCACGTCGGGATAGTGAGGCAGGCCCGGCGGGATCAGCAGGAAATCGCCGCTGCCGAAAGCCATCATCTCGTCACCCAGCCAGTGGCGAGTGGTCCCGCTCAGGAAGCAGGCCAGCTCCGGCTGCGGGTGGCAGTTGTCGCGGGGACCGTAGCGGGGTGGTTCCCCGCACAGGCGAGCCGCGCAGTCGGTGGCCAGGAAGACCCTGGAAGCGCCGTCGCGGCGCACCCGGGGGATGATGTCATTGGAGATGCACAATCGCGCGTGCTCGACGGGATGCATGGGAACCTCCAGAGCAGTTCACCGCCGAGTTCGGCGCCGGCAGTCGGCCTACCTGCCCCGGCATTGCATCGCACCGACGGAGGACACCACGACCGCAGTTGCGAACCCATGCTGTGAGCGCGCCTTGCTCGACCACCGGGACACGCCGGCTCCCTGTGCCGCCGGGGCCCGATACCGTCAGGAGAACAGACTCACCATGACAAAGCACATCGCTCCCTGCACCGCCGTGTCCTTCGCTCTCAGCCTGCTGGCCGCCTGGGCGGCGCCGGAGTACGCGCCGGTACCGGCCCGGCTCCTCAACGCCCGCGGGGGCCTGGGGAATGTCATCACCAAGCTCAATGACGGCCGGGAGGTGCGGATCGCGTACTTCGGAGGCAGCATCACCGCCGCCAACGGCTGGCGCCCGCAGACATTGGAGTGGTTCCGGAGGACCTGGCCGCAGGCCACGGTGGTGGAGATCAATGCCGCCATCGGCGGCACCGGCTCGGACCTGGGGGTCTACCGGTTCGGGCAGGACGTGCTCGCCCACGACCCCGACCTGATCTTCGTAGAGTTCGCGGTGAACGACGGAGGCGCCGACCCGCTCATGATCTGGCGGGCGATGGAGGGCATCGTGCGCCAGGCCTGGGCCAAGGACCCCGAGACCGGCATCTGCTATGTCTACACCTTCCGTACCGGCTACGAGAATGACCTGAACCGGGGCCTGTGCCCCCGGGCGGCCTCCGCCGACGAGATGCTGGCCGAGCACTACGGCATCCCCTCGATCAACGTAGCCCTGCGCACCGTGCAATTGGCCAATGAGGGCCGCCTGCTCTACGTTCCGGGGAAAGTTGAGGCCGGAGACGCGAAGCCCACGCCGGAGGGCGTCATGCTGTTCTCCACCGACGGCGTGCATCCGCTGGAGACCGCGCACCGGATGTACACCGATGTCATCGCCGCCGCCGTCGAGCAGATGGCCGCCAATCCGAGCCCCGGCCCTCACGAGCTGGGGGCGCCCTTCGTGGAGAACAACATGGAGCGCGCCAGAATGGTCCCTCTGCGGCCCGCAATGCTCTCGGCGGGCTGGCGGAAACTAGACGCCCGGGACCCGATGGCCGGGCGCTTCTCCCGGTTCATGCCCGAGCTGTGGCAGGCCGACAGGCCCGGAGAGACGCTGAGCTTCCGCTTCACCGGCACCGCCGCGGGCCTGTATGACATCATAGGCCCCGACGGCGCGCAGGTTACCATCACCATCGACGGTGAGACGATGGCTCCTCGCCCGCGCTTCGACAGCTACTGCAGCTACCACAGGATCGCCTCACTGGGTATCGCCCGGGATCTTGAGGACGGCGAGCATACCGTCACCGTGGCGATCCACCCGGAGCAGCCGGACCGCAGTTCGGTGACGGACAAGGAGAAGGCCAAGCCGGGCTTCGACCCCAGGAAGTACGACGGCACCGCATTTCGGGTGGCGGCCATCATGCTGATCGGGGAGGTCGTGGAGTAGGTGATGGGTGCCAGGGACGGCGGGTAACGGCAGCAGCGACGGCGGGCTGGAAACTCAGATTATGCAGGTTCCGGGCGGGCGCCGACTCACGTCGCCTCACCCCCCCAGCCCCCCTCTCGGCGTCTCTTCGAGCCGCTTGTACTCCGCCAAACGGCCGGCGGAGACGGGAGGAGGGGGGGCGGCAGTACTTCGACCGTTCCGGACGCGCGAATGGCGAAATGTGGCCCCAGCGCGTCCATGTATGATGTGGGTGGAAAGCCCGCCCCACTGATGGGCCACGGCCGTTCCTGTCACCCGTTACCCGCCGTCCCTGCCGCTCCCCTGCCGCTCCCCTGCCGCTCCCCTGCTTCTCCCCTGACGTACACGTACATCAGCGTACCTCCCTGCGGGGCGCCTTCCATCGAGGGCGGGAGGGTCATGCGCGCCTGCATCGTCGCCCAGCGGGGCGGGATCAGCTCGTAGCGCCCATCCTCGCGGAGGAACGCCATCTGGGTCACGTCGCCTCCGTCGATATTGACCGCGCCCCAGGCACCCTTCGCCAGCCAGAAGGCCTGCAGATCGGGCACCGTCCAGCCGCCGGTGATCGGCAGACCGCGCCTGAGCGCGATGGCGCTCCCCGTCTCGGTATCGGGCTCCTTGACGACCAGTAGCCAGAAGCGTTGGCTGTCCTCCGACCAGGCCATCGAGGTGCGGGAGGTCTTCATGTGGTCGACGCCGGGGATGTGGCCGGCCTCGTCCGGGGCGCAGGGCACGGGCCGGGGCAGGGGCGGATCGCCGGGCGCGGGGAAGGGCTGCAGCCGAAGTGGTCTGCCCTCGTGGATCAGGCATTGGGCGCCCGCGGCAGCATAGGTGTAGGTCTGCCGCAGCGCCTCGCGGTCGGGAAGGTGGAGAGTGATGAAGGTCGGCTTGCCGTCGTCGTAGCGCACGCCGAAGGTCCAGCGATGGTTTCCCACGTTGTAGAGCACTTGGCCATCGAGCACCACCGGAGCCACGTGGCGGGCGATGCGCTGCCCGTCGGGGCCCTTCTGGGTGGCGAAGAACAGCCCGTTGCAGGCCGCGATGACAGGGCCGCGGCCGGAGTCATTGAGGTGGCGCACCGCCCGGCCGACGCCCTGCTCCCAGAAGGCCACCCTGTCGTCGCCGGGCGTCGCATCGTCTTCGTCCTGGTCGTAGATCTCCAGGCGCAAGTGCGGGTTGGCGCCGAAGTCGAACGCCAGCAGATCGGCGACGGTGCCGTCGGGCGAGCCGGCGACCGAGTGGATAACCCCCCGGCACAGGACCTCAGTCTCTGCCTGCGCCCAGGGCCAGCGGGCCAGCTCGGCCCGAGCACGAACGTCTGCGCCGGCGTCGAGGGGAACCGGCCCAACATAGCACCACCTGGCCACTGCCGAGGCCACGATGAGAGCCAGGAGGACAGCGGCCGGGATCAGTCGCTTGCGCGTAGGAGCCTCCCTGGCGATAAGGCAGGAAATAGGTGACAGGAAACAGGTGACAGGAAACAGGTGACAGGAAACAGGTGACAGGAAACAGGTGACAGGAAACAGGTGACAGGAAACAGGTGACAGGAAACAGGTGACAGGAAACAGGTGACAGGAA
>Ga0334883_1003248_pt1 | contig 17878 bp, 13 predicted proteins | sample GraSluR1_MG_6_FD_207230 | JGI IMG/M metagenome (GOLD analysis project Ga0334883, IMG submission 207230) | Sludge microbial communities from methane-producing bioreactor in Wageningen University, Netherlands - Granular Sludge_09_05-R1 | ecosystem: Engineered > Bioreactor > Anaerobic >... | reverse complement strand
TGTCTTGGGTGAGGAGGGGGTCGGTGCTGATGACAGCGGGGAGGAGGGGGATGGATTCTTGGATGGCGAGGTTTACGAGGCTGTCGAAGGCTTCGGTGTGGTGGGTGGCGTCTTGATGCAAGCCTGGGAAGAAGAAGACATTTTGGAGGATGGGGTATTCGAGGTCAGCGGGGATGGAGAAGTAGACGGTGGCATCGGTGGTGTCGCGGGGGACGGGGCGCTGTTGGTCGTCGTAGGTGAGGAGGTTGGTGCCGAGCTGGCGTGAGAGCGGGGGCGCGGCGAGGAAGTTTCGGTAGGGGAAGCGCGCGTGGTAGGTGATGCGGGGGCCAACCGGGGTGCCGTATTGCATGTTGGTGGGGACGGCGAAGGGGAGGGCGTCGGCGGTGTTCTGGAGTGTCGTGAGGCTTGGTTTGAGGTCGGCGACGGTGAAGGTGGTGGCGACGATGACGCTGGCGGGGTTGAGGCCGACTTGTTGGAGCTCGTTGAGGAGCTCGCGGACGTGGGCGTGGAGCTCTGGGGAGACGCCATCGGGTGGGAGCAGGTGGTTGCGAATGGCTTCCCAGGTGGGGTTGGGGCCGATTTGCTGGTCGGTGCTGAGGCGCACTTGGTCGGTGATGATGGCGGCGTAGCGGGTGGCGGGTCTGAGGGGGAGGCCAGCGGGAGAGTGGATGCGGAGGGTGTTGGGTGGGAGGAAGGCGTTGCCGTCGGGGTTGAAGGAGGTTTCGACGGGGATGCGCCATCCGTATCGGGAGGAGCTTGGGTCGAGATTGATGAGGAAGACGGAGGCATCGGGTTCGATGGTGTCAGCAGGGGTGGCTGGGAGTGAAGCGGGGTCGAGGGCTTCTTCGAAGGCGAAGTAGATGGCGCCGTTGGGGCTCAGTCCGGGGACTTGGTTAGCGACGGAGGTGTCGATGAGGGCTTGGAGCTTGGCGCTGCCAAGGTTGGGGAAGGTGGAGAGGTCGAGGGCGCCGTTTTCGGCGGTGCGCAAGGCGTTGGGGAAGGGGAAGGCGAAGAAGTCGCCGTTGGCGGAGGCGTGGAGGTCGAAGCGCACCGATGGGCGCGGTTGTGAGATGTCTGGGGGGTCGAGATCGGTTTCTTGGAGGTCGGCGAGGTCGGCGTCGTCGGTGTTTTTGGGTTTGGCTGAGGGCTCATCGCAGGCCAGGAAGGAGAGGGCGAGGAGGGCGAGGATGAGGGGGTAGAGCCTGGGGGTCATGGCGCGACCTCTTCGAGTTTGATATCGCAGTGGAAACGCGGTTCGCCGTTGTCTTCGGTGACGCAGGCGGCGGCGACTTGTTGGATCGAGGCGTTGGGGAAGTCGAGGGGCAGGGCGCTGGTGGTGCTTTGTGGTTGGATGGTGCCCGAGCAGCGGGGTGAGGAGACGAAAGCAGCGGGGCACTCCCCTTTGGGATGGTCACAATCGGCAGGGAAGAGGTGCACTTTGATGCAGGTCGCGGCGGGTCGGTTGCCGTGGTTGCGGAACTCGCAGTGGGCGATGCTGGGATCGGCCAGGGGCAGTTGTTCACCATCGCGTTGCATGGCGGCGAGGTTCTTCATGCCGACTTGGCAGTTGACGGTGACGTTGGAGAAGTTGTCGCAGGCGGCGAGGGTGAGTAGCCCAGCGAGAAAGAGGGCTGCGCGCAGCGCCGCGGTCGAGACGTTGGGTGGTCGCAAGACATAGGTGACCATTGGGAACCCGTGTAGGTGGAGATTGGGCATGTGCCTCCAGCGCGCCCGGCTCGAGTAGGGCGATGGCGGCACGGTGTCATGCTGGTTTCATAGGCTACAGGCGCGCCGGAGGTCAAGCTGCGCCTGACCTCTGGCGCGGTTCCGCGGACACGGTAGCCGAGTGGCAGCGGCGGGTTGGGCGTCTAGAACTTGGTGGGTTCTTCGCCGAGGGCGGCTTTGCGGGAGAGGCGGATTTTGCCTTGACGGTCGATGTTGAGGACCTTGACGAGGACTTCTTCTCCTTCCTTGAGGACATCGCCGACGTTGTCGACGTGTCCTTCGGTGAGTTCGGAGATGTGGACCAGGCCATCGTTGCCAGGGAAGAGCTCAACAAAGGCGCCGAAGTCGACGATTTTGCGTACGGTGCCGAGGTAGACCTCGCCCACGGTGGGTTCCCGGGTGAGTCCCTTGATGATATCGAGGGCTTTCTTGACGGCGCTTTCGTTGTCCGATGCGACATGGACGGAGCCATCGTCCTCGACGTTGATGGAAGCGCCGGTTTGGGCCACGATGCCGCGGATGGTTTTGCCGCCAGCGCCGATGATGTCGCGGATTTTGTCGGGGCTGACCTTGACGGTGACGATGCGCGGGGCGAAGGGGCTCATGTCGCGCCGTGATTCGGCGATGACCATGGCCATGCGCTCGAGGATGTGGAGGCGTCCCTTGCGTGCTTGCTCGAGGGCGCTGGCCATGATTTGGCGGTCGATGCCAGCGATTTTGACGTCCATTTGGATGGCCGTGATGACTTCGGCGGTGCCGCAGACTTTGAAGTCCATGTCGCCGAGGTGATCTTCGTCGCCGAGGATGTCAGACAAGACGGCGACAGCGTCCCCTTCTTTGATGAGGCCCATGGCGATACCGGCGACCGGGTCTTTGAAGTCGAGTCCGGCGTCCATGGCGGCGAGGGTGCCACCGCAGACGGTGGCCATGGAGCTGGAGCCGTTGGACTCGAGGATCTCCGAGACGACGCGCACGACGTAGGGGTAGTCGGCGTTGCGGGTGGGCATGACGGCGCTGAGGGCGCGTTCGGCGAGGATGCCGTGTCCCACTTCGCGCCGGCCGACGCCGCGGAGGGGTTTGACTTCACCGACGGAGAAGGGGGGGAAGTTATAGTGGAGGAGGAAGCGCTTGGAGCGCATGCCCGCCAGTTCTTCGATGCGCTGGTCGTTGTTGTGGGTGCCAACGGTGACGGTGACCAGGGCTTGCGTTTCGCCGCGGGTGAAGAGAGCTGAGCCGTGGACTCTGGGGAGCACGCCGACTTCGCAGGTGATGGTGCGCACTTCGTCGAGCTTTCTGCCGTCGAGGCGGACGCGTTTTTGGGTGACCATCTCGCGGACGAGGGCCGATTTGAGTTCACTGTAGCAGGCTTTGATTTCGTCATCGCGATCGGGGAAGACCGGCGCGAGTTCTTCGCGGATGGTTTTGCCGACGGCGTCGAGGGCCTTGTAACGCTCGAGCTTGGGCCGGATGGCGAGTGCGGCGAGGGTGCGCCCTTCGGCGTCTTGGCGGACGCGCTGTAGGATTTGGGCGTCACGTTGGGGTGGCTGGAAGATTTCCTTTTTCTTGCCGACAGCTTTGGCGAGCTGCCATTGGAGCTCCAACAAGCCAGCGATGGCTTGGTTGCCGAAGTCCATGGCGTCGAGGAACTCTTGTTCGGTGAGGCCTTCGGTCTCACCTTCCACCATGACGATGGCGTGCTCACTGGCCACCATGACGATGTTGGTGTCGGATGCCTCGCGTTCGGCGAAGGTTGGGTTGGCGATCCACTGTCCGTCGATGCGTCCGATACGGACGCCGGCGATGGGACCGGCCCAGGGCAGATCGCTGAGCATCAGGGCCGCCGAGGTGCCGGTGATGGCGAGGACGTCGGTGTCATTTTCTTGGTCGAAGGAGAGGACCGTAGCGATGATTTGGACGTCGCGGCGGTAACCTTCGGGGAAGAGAGGGCGAATGGGCCGGTCCATGAGGCGGCTGGTGAGGGTTTCTTTTTCGCCGAGGCGTCCCTCACGGCGGAAGTAGGAACCCGGGATGCGTCCAGCGGCGTAGGTTTTTTCGACGTAGTCGCAGACCAAGGGGAAGAAGGGCAGTGCCCGGACGTCTCCGCCGCAGGCGGTAACGAGGACGATGGAGTCTCCGCATTGGATGAGGACCGCGCCGTTGGCTTGTTTGGCCATGCGTCCCGTTTCAATGGTGAGTTCCCGTTTGCCGACGAGCACGGATTCGCGTATGATTCTAGCCATTTAAAAGAAGCTCCTGTCCATTTCCTGGTGCTGTGACCAGGGCAGCGTTTTGGCTGCAGCGTTGAGAATGGGGCGAGGTGCTTTCTCCAGAAGGGCCGGTGTTGTCCACGATCGCTGATGTCGCCGAACACGGTATTGGTTGCGAACAGAGGATGGTCGCAGCAAGTTCGGCGGCACGAGCCATTGTACCCAACACGTCAAGCGCCTTAATGAAGAAGGCATAGCACAACAGGCATTCACTCTTTCGAGTGAATGCCTGGCCCACAGTAGATTCATGGTGTGCGCGTTATTTGCGCAAGCCAAGTTCAGCGATGAGGTCACGGTAACGCTGTACGTTACCTTTTTTGAGGTAGTCCAGGAGACGTCTTCTCTGGCCGACCATTTTGAGCAGACCTCTACGCGAGTGGTGGTCTTTCTTGTGGCTTTTGAAGTGTTCCGTGAGAAGGTTGATACGTTCCGTCAGCATTGAGACCTGTACCTCGGGCGAGCCCGTGTCATTCTCGTGTCTGCCAAAGCGATCTACCAAAGCAATTTTAACTGCCCGATGCAGTGGCATCGAACCTCTCCTTCGATTGGGTCAAGAATAACGCGTGCGGAGCTCCCCATAAGCACCGCACCGACCGTCAAGGTGCCGACAATCGCCGGGCGTTTGTAGTCGGGTCGGGCCGTGATGTCAACCCAGAATCGCACCATGGGGCGGCTCGAACCAAATGAATTTGTTTTTCTCCTGGTTACGAATCTCGGCGAGGGCGCTCAGGGCATCTGGTTGCCGGGGGTTTGGGATGCGGTAGACCCCAGGCGGGGCGTCGAGTCGGCGCGATTTTCCCTGGTGGATTTCGTGGAGGCGAGCTGGCGACACTTCAAGCAGTGGCCAGGCGGCCAGCGCTTGGAATGGGGTGAGATAGTGGGGAAGGATGGAGGGGGGGAGGGGGTCGAGGGTGAAGGCCTCTTGGAGGTTGAAAGGGCCGACGGCGAGTCGGCGCAGGGCAGCGAGGTGGGCGCCGCAGCCGAGTTTTTCGCCCAGGTCCCTGGCGACGCTGCGGATGTAGGTACCCTTGCTGCAGTTGATGACAAAGCTCAGTTGCGGTCCTTGTCGCTCGAAATTTTCGATGCGGTGAATGACGATGTCTCTTGGGGGGAGCTCGGGGTTTTGGCCGGCGCGGGCCAGGGCGTAGGCGCGCTTGCCGTCGACATGGATGGCCGAGTAGATGGGAGGGACTTGTCGTTGAGGTCCGATGAAGGTGCGCAGGGCTTGTTCGATGTGGTCGTCACTGAAGTCGGGGCATGGTCGGTGGCTGAGGATTTCTCCTTCGCTGTCATCGGTGGTCGTGGTCGTCCCCAGGCAGACGGTGGCGTGGTAGGTCTTTGCGGTCCCCATCAAGTAGGGAACGAGCCTGGTCGCTTTGCCCACGAGGACGAGGAGGAGCCCCGTGGCGGTCGGGTCGAGGGTGCCGGCATGTCCGGCTTTGCGCACGCCGAAGTGTCGGCGCAAGCACCTGAGGACATCGAAGGAGGAGAGGCCAGGGCCTTTGTCGATGAGGAGGAGGCCGTCTTGTTCTTCAGATGTCATGGGCGCTGTTGTCCGTGTGAGACTCGAGTTGGCGGGTCAACCGGAGGAGGATATGCCGGCGGATGGTTGGCCAGGCGCCCTCGATGGTGCATCCGGCGGCGTTGAAGTGGCCACCGCCGCCGAAAGAGGCGGCGAGGTCGGCGACGTTGACGTTTCCACGAGAGCGGAAGCTGACTCGGTGGAGGTTGTGTTCGACTTCGCGGGCTTGGGCCGCGACTTCTACGCCGCGGATGGCGCGGGCGTGGTTGATGAAGCCGTCACACATGGTGTCATCGGCGTGGGTGTCGGCGAGCATTTTTTGGGTGATGCGGATGGTGGCGAGTCGTCCACAGGGGCTACGCCAGAGTGTTCTCAGCACGCGGGTCAGGAGGGCGACGCGCTCTGGCGGATTATTCTCGTAGACCTGAGAGGTCACCTTCCAGACGTCGACGCCAGCGGCGACGAGGTGGGCGGCGACGGAGAGGGCGCCTGCGCTGGTAGAGCTGTAGCGAAAGGAGCCGGTGTCGGTGACGAGGGCGCAGTAAAGGCACTCGGCGAGGGGCAGGGTCAGGGGGATCTGGAGGTGGCAGGCGAGCCAAAAGAGGAGTTCTCCGACGGCGGCGGCGGAGGGGTCGTGTAACATGAGGGCAGGGTTTGGGTAGGGGGAGCGATGGTGGTCGATGGCGAGGACCTTGGTGCTGGCAAGGAGGCTGCGCGGGAATTGGTCTCCGAGCAGTTTGGGATGGGCACAGTCGACGATGCAGATCAGATCGAAGTCAGGGTGGGCTGGGAGCGTGTCCTGGATGCCGTCGGCCCCTGGTAGGAAGTGGAAGTTGAAGGGGACGCGGTCGACGTTGTAGACCGTGGCGGCAATGCCTATGCCTTGGAGGATGTGCCCCATGGCGAGGGAGGAGCCGATGGCGTCGCCGTCGGGGCTGGCGTGACTGGTGACGAGGACGTGTTTGGCTTCGCGCAGGGCCGCGGCGACGCGGGGTAGCTGAGGAGCGATACGCAGAGCCAGGGCGGAGGGCTGAAGGTTCACGGGATGTCCTGTGGGAGCAACCCGTGGCGTATCGGGTTGGCGTGTGATCAAGAATTACCTTTTTTGGTGATGGTGGCCAAGAGCATTGGTCATGTTCCGTGGGGACCGGAGTTGGGGTGGCGGGTGAGGTCTGGGCGTCATTGCGGCGAGGTCGTGAATAGAAATGAATCATGGTCAACCATGGACGTCGTTTCGCATCGCGTGTATGGCTTCTGCTGGGAATGTTCGCGTCCCACGCTTGGCCAAGAGACGCGGCGAGGTGCTTCAACGTCGTTTGAGACGAGGCATGGAGAATGTGGTCATGAGAAAGGTCGTTAGTGGTTTGATGGTGCTAAGCTTTATGTTGGTTGCGTGGGTGAGCGTTGCTCAGGCGAATGATACGGAGAAGCTGGTGGGCCTCTTCGAGCATTTTGCGGGGATCATCGACAGTAACGCTGGGGATTGTGACAAGATGGGCGCGGCGCTCGAGGTTTTCGTCGCTGAGAAGGGCGGCGAGATGCAAGCTCTGATGAAGAAGATGGAGCAGATGAGTGAGGAAGCGCAGGCTGACGCACAGCTACTTTACGCGGCGCGTATGGAAGGTGCGGCGGAGAAGATGATGGTGGGCTTGATGCAGTGCATCGACAACGCCGCGGTGATCAAGTCCATGGAGGCGTTGAGCGCTGAAGAGTAAGGACTGGCGCCCTAGGGGACGCGCCGTGGCGGCGCCGCCAGGTCAGCTTCTTGGAAATTTTACGCCGCCCTTTATTCGCTCTCTTCCTCAGGGGGCGGGATGTCGTTGCCCATTTGCCCCTCGGCGCGGAGCTGGGTCAGCAGTTCGTCCATGGCGCGAGATTGTTCAGCCGTTTCATCGAAATGGAAGATGAGCTGGGGCACGCGCCGCAAGTGCAGGGAGTTCCCAACGGCGGTGCGGAGAAAGGGTGCGGCTTTGGTGAGGGCCTGTTCGATGGCCTGCGGGGTCTGGTCGGCGAAGGGGCGCCAGGCGACGTGCGCGATTTGCAGATCAGGTGAGAGCTTGACCTGGGTGATGGTCATGGCCCGCAGGCGCACGTCTTTGGCCTGTATCAAGAGCTGCGCGAGGACGTGGTGCAGCTCTTTGGCAACTTTTTCGTGACGTCGAGGGGGCATGATCAGGCCATGGTGGGTCGAATTTCCTCGACTTCGTAGAGTTCGATGCGGTCACCGACTTTGATGTCGTTGTAGTTCTCGATGGAGAGCCCGCATTCGAAGCCGGATTTGACCTCCTTGGCGTCGTCTTTGAAGCGCTTGAGGCTGCTGATTCGACTCTCGTAGATGATCTTGGAGTCACGCAGGAGCCTGCATTTGGCGCCTCTGTTGACGCGGCCATCGGTGACGAAGCAGCCCGCGACGGTCCCGACTTTGGGTACATTGAAGGTGTCACGCACTTCGACGTGTCCGACCACATTCTCTTTGAAGATCGGCTCGAGTAGTCCGCACATGGCGGTTTTTACGCGATCGATGACGTCGTAGATGATGCTGTGGGACTCGATGTTGATGCCTTCTCTCTTGGCCACTTCCATGGCTCTGGATTCGGGTCGGGTGTTGAAGCCGATGATCATGGCGTTACTCGCGACGGCGAGTTGGACGTCACTTTCGCTGGCACCGCCGACACCGGTGTGAATGATGACGACCTCGACCTCCTCGTTGTTGAGTTTGGAGAGTGCTTGCACCAACGCTTCGAGAGAGCCCTGCACGTCGGCTTTGATGATGACGTTGAGCTGCTTATTTTCCTTGAAGGCGGCCCAGGGGTCCACTTTGCGCGAGGCCAGATCAGCGGTTCTTCTCTTGGACTTGATTTGCTCGGTGAACTCTTTGGCGACCCGTTCATCCTTGGCGACGAAGAAAGCCTCTCCGGCTTCGGGCACGGTGGTGATACCGGTGATTTCGACGGGTGTGGAGGGTCCGGCTTTTTCAAGGCGGCGGCCGCGGTCATCGGTCATGGTGCGGACGCGGCCGTAGGTGCGCCCGCTGACGACGATATCACCCGCTTTGAGTGTCCCTTCTTGGACGATGAGGGTGGCGACGGTGCCGCGTCCGCTGTGTTTGTAGGCTTCAAGTACGACGCCGCGCGCTTCTTTGTTGGGGTTGGCCTTGAGTTCGAGGACCTCGGCTTGTAGTTGGATGAGGTCGAGGAGCTCTGGGACGTTCTCACCCGTGAGGGCAGAGACCTCAGCGAAAATGGTCGACCCGCCCCATTCTTCGGGGATGAGTTCGTATTCGGTGAGGGCTTGTTTCACGCGCTGCGGGTTGGCGCCAGTCTTGTCAATTTTGTTGACGGCGACGAGGATGGGCACGCCTGCAGCGCGGGCGTGGTTGATGGCCTCCACGGTCTGTGGCATGACCCCGTCATCAGCGGCGACGACGAGCACGACGAGATCCGTGACCATGGCACCCCGGGCGCGGAGGGCCGTGAAGGCCTCGTGTCCAGGGGTGTCGAGGAAGACGACCTTGCCAGCGGTGGCGTCGATGGTCGAGGCGCCGATGTGCTGGGTGATGCCTCCCGCTTCGGAGGCGGTGACGCGCGAGTCGCGAATGGAGTCGAGGAGGGAGGTTTTTCCGTGATCGACGTGGCCCATGACGGTGACCACGGGTGCCCTGAGGAGCAGGTCTTCCGGGGCGTCGTTCTCGCTGTCAAGGAAGGATTCTTCTTTGAAGGAGAGATCTTGAACGGTGAAGCCGAACTCCTGGGCGATGAGCTCGGTGGTGGCGAAGTCGATGGTTTGGGTGACGGTCATCATCATGCCGCTGTTCATGAGCAACTTGATGATTTCCGCTGCCTTGACGCCTAGCTCGTGGGCCAGTTCGGCCACGGTGAGGGCGCTGTCGACGCGGAGGACGCGTTTGTGTTCAGCGGCCTGGGTGATTTGCGGCCGATCGGGCTCACCCTTTCTTTTGAGAGGGAGGCCGCGTCCGGTTTTTCGCCGCGTTTGGGCGACGACGCCCGGTCCGCCGTAGAGGTCTTTCTGGTTGACCACCTTACGTCGCGGTACTTGTTTGACAACTTTTTTGTCGTCTTTGGCGCGGACCGGTCCAGGGCCGAAGGTTTTGTTGTCCTTGGCCAGGCGTCTTCGGATTTCTTCGGGGTCAATGAAGCCGGCGATATTTGAGGGCTGAGGCTTGCGTGGTCTCTTGATGAGACCATCTTCTTCGAATTCAGCGAACTCGTCTTCCTCGCCATCGAGGGCGACCGTATGGAAGCTCTCTTCGGGCTCGGCGACCACCGGTTCTTTGGGGCGGGCTTTGCTCTTGCGTTTGGCTTCGAGCTTGGATTCGCCATCGTCTGGCGCGCCCTCTGCGGCAGGCGTGGTGGTGCTGGGAGCGTCTGGGTCTTCGGTCGTCGCTTTGGCCATTGGGGCGACCGGGGCGTTCCCTGCGCTGCTGGTGTCGGCGTCGGTCGTGCTGGTGGTCGCGTCAGCCAGGGGCTGCTCGTTGGAGTTGGCCCCCGTTGCTTCATCGTCAGTCGCGGCAGGGCTGGTGGGCGTGGCTGCAAGGGGCGGTGTGGCAGGCGGCACCGTTTCTTCCGGGCCGTGCTCCACGGGCGGCGCTTTCACGGCCTGCGGCTGCGGGGCGGGCTTGGTGGTTGCCTGTACCGCAGGGGCGGGGGATTTTGCGTCACCCTTGATTGTGGCCACGGGCTCGGTCGCCGTTGACACGGGTTTGACTTCATCGGTGGTTTTGGCGCGCCGAATGCGAACGCCGACGTGTCCCGCCTGATTTGCAGGTGGTGTCTCTGCCGCAGCAGCGTCAGCAGCTTCTTCTTTGCGGTTGCCTCTGCGTCGGATGACGCCGGGCTGGATACGCTCCTCGACGACCGCTCTTCTGCGCTCCCGCTCGACGGCTTCCTGCACGCGTGCGGCCTCATCGTCGGTCATGGTGCTGGCGTAGTTCTTCACCGTGAACCCCAGGTTCATGGTGTTGATTTTTTCGACGAGCTCTCGCTTATCGAGCCCAATGGTTTCCGCAACCTCGTAAACCTTCTTCCCCATGCTCCCTTGAGCCCTTCCTGCGTCAACGTGACGTTTATCGATCGCTTCACTGCCGCCCGTTATTGGCCGACCTTCGGTCGCGACACGCCTGGTGCCTGCCTCTGTAACAGGCAGGCACTGGGATGTCAAAGCGGATTGAAGTGGTTAGGAAGTCGCATCCTGCCCGACGCAAGGGTGGAGGTGGCTTCCTGGAGGAGACGATCATGAAATTTTGTCGGTCAATGGTTGGGCCGGCCGGGCCGGCGCCGAGTCAAACAAAGCCAGGATACGTTCAATTTCCTGGTATTCTCTAAAGAGGGGTGTGTCTTTCCAGACGGCGAGGACGGCTTCTTCGCGGGCGAAGGCCCGGCCGAGGGTGGCGCGATCAAAGCGGCTGAAGACGGGGATGTCTTTGCGGGCCGCGTTGGTGGTGTACTTTTTGGCGGAGCCTGGGGAAGCATCGCTGGCGAGGATGAGCGCCGCGGCGAGATCGGCGCGCGAGGCGCTTTCAACGTTTTGCGCGCCGACCACGATTTGGGCGGCCCGGGCCCCGGCCTGCAAGATTTCGAACGCCCGTCGCAGCAGTCCTGGGAGGATGCGTTGGCGCAGCCACTCGAGCCGTTGCTGGGCTTCAGGGAGGTTGACGTTTTGCTTGGCTGCCTTGCGAAAGGCGCCAGCGGCTGCGGCGTCGAGGCAGCGCAGGTGGGGGCACACGCTCATTCCTCGCCCAGGCGCGCGCTGGCGCAGGTCGAAGAGGAGTTCAGCGTCGTCGCCGATGACAAAGCGCATGAGGCTGGCCTTTGGTGCTTTGTTACGGCAGACGATGCAGCGTCTGAGGGTGTTTTCCGGTGCGCTTGCCATGGCTATTGTTGGCTCTCCTCCACCGTCTGGGCCTCTTCGGGCTGGTCTTCGGTGTTGGTGCGGGATGGAGGCGTGAGGCGGCCAAGCTCGATGGGTCCGACGACGGCTTGGTAGGCGGCGACGACGTCAGGCACATCGATGCCCTCGAGGGCAGCGGCATATTCGGCGCGTTGTTTGGCGACCGTCTCGTCATCAAAGAGGCTGAGCGATTTGGCCAAGTTTTCGACAGCTTCCAGGATCTGGCGCGCTTTCTTGACGCCGACCCCACTTTTGGCGTCGATGCGCTCGGCGCTGGTTTCGATGAGGAGGACGTGAGGGACGCGATAGCCTGCGTCGTGGAGCATGGTGGCCATGCGTTCGCCGATTCCGGGTAGGCGCAGGAGTTCGGCCTTCTCTTGGGTCGTCTGCGCCTGGTCTTCAGCTTGTGGCTTGGGCCGGTTGAGGATGGTGATCGCCGCCTGGACCATTCGTTCGGCGTTTTCGATGCCAAATCCTGGAATTTGGGCGAGTTCTTGTGGCGGCGCGTTGGCGATGTGCTCGAGTTTGTTGTAGCCGAGGGTGAAGAGGGTATCGATGGTGTCTTCGGCGATACCTTCGAAGGTGAGGAGCTCGCTTTTGGCTTCGGCCATGAGGTTTTTGAGGCGCGTCTCAGAGATGATGTCGAGGTTCCAGCCGGTGAGCTGGGCGGCGAGTCGGACATTTTGTCCACCGCGTCCGATGGCCAGTGAGAGTTGGTCGTCGGGGACGATGAGCTCCATGGTGAAGGTGCCTTCGTCGATGAGGACCTTTAAGACCTCTGCGGGGCTGATGGCGCTGCAGACGAAGCGGGCAGGATCGTCATGGAAGGGGACGATGTCGATTTTTTCACCGCGTAGTTCTTGGACGACGGCCTGCACCCGGCTGCCGCGCATCCCGACGCACGCGCCGACGGGATCGACATCGGAGTCACGGCTGTAGACGGCGACCTTGGAGCGCAGTCCTGCTTCGCGGGCGACGCGCACGATGCGGACGATACCTTCGTAGATTTCTGGGACCTCTTGCTCAAAGAGCTTGATAATGAGTCCAGGGTCGGCGCGGCTGAGGATGATCTGTGGGTCGCGGCTGTTGCGCTGAATGTCTTTGACGTAGGCTTGGATGCGGTCGCCGACGCGGTAGGATTCACGGGGTGTTTGTTCGCGGACTTGGAGGTAGGCGTCGGCGCGGTCGAGATCGACGATGATGTTGCCCTTTTCGAAGCGGCGGACGATACCGGTGATGAGCTCACCCTTGCGGTCTTTGTATTGGTTGAAGACCAGGTCTCTTTCGGCCTCGCGCAAGCGTTGCAGGATGACTTGTTTTGCCGTTTGCGCGGCGATACGGCCGAAGCTCATTTTGGCGCTTTCGAGCTTCAGGAGTGTGCCGTAGCGTTTATCCTGGTCTTTGGCCTTGCCCGCGTCTCTTTGCAGGTAAAAGATCTGGACGAGGAGTTCGTCGCCGAGTTGGACCTCGAAGCCATGGCTCAAGGCTTCATCGAGGCTAATGTCACGGTACGGGTTCTCGATGAGTTCAGTGACCTGAAGGATTTGAAAGAGTTCAACCTCGTCGAGCTGTTCGTTGTAGTAGGCTTCGATTTCGCGCTGCGCCCCGAAAACCCTTTTGGCAGCCGTTGCGATGGCGGTTTCGAGGGTCTCGATGAGCACTTGGCGATCGATTCCTTTCTCGCTTCCGACTTGCCTGATCACCTCGGTAAGCTTGTGATCCACGTGCGTGACTCCCTATCGACAGATGTTGTTGGGGGGGTGTTTTGCGAGCGCAGTCAGTGTTTGCGGTGCGCGCAAAATGGTTAGGGTTGATTCTTTGAGCGGTTTGAAGGGGGCGTGGCGCTGGTCTCGAGCGCAGCGTCGCTGCGTTTTTTTTGTTTTTTGGCGGGTCGGCTTGGCCAGGCGAAGGCCGTGCGCGCGCTCTTGATGGCGCTGAAGGGTAGGCGATGGGTGTTGCCGTCGTCAGCGGTGACTTGGCATTGACTTTCGTTGACGTCACTCAGCTTGCCATCTAAGGCGATGTGTCCTTGGACGGGGAAAGAGAGGACAATGTGGACGCGTTCACCGAGGGCATCGCGAAAATGCGGGCGGCGGGTGAGTGGTCTTTCGATACCAGGGCTCTCGACATCGAGGCGGAAGTTTTCCGGCAGGGTGTCGTTGAGGTCGAGGAGGGCCGAGATTTCGCGATTGGCGCTGACGAGCTCATCGATGGTGACCCCTTGACCCGGGATCACGGGTCCAGGTTTTTTGACGACGATGCGCAGGACGCGTTCGCGTCGTTGGCTGAGCCAGTCGATGGTGTAGAGTTCGAGGCCCATCTCTGCCAACAGCGGTGCGATGCTGTTTTCGAGGATATTTAGGTCCGCTGTAGGTTTAGGCATGTGACGACTCCCGTGGGCGATGCCGTTGGTGCTGAAGCCGGGAAGTGCCGCGCGTCGCCCGCAGTTTGGACGACTACTTGGTGAAGTCGTTGCTTGGGGCGTATTGCTGACGAAGGCAGGCAAAACACCCAAAGCCCTGCGGGCTCCAAACATCTGGAATTCCAGGTGTTCAGTGGTCATGCGCAGCGATTCTCGAGAGAAGCAACTGGCTAGACTTGCCCTTGTGGCCGGCACCAGGTCAAGTGTGGGAGACACGCGACGCAGTTAAAGGCCACCAACTGAGTCGAGGTCTATAGTGCAATGGTCCTGAGAGCGCAAGTGAATTCGAGAGAGCGATCGGCGCGGGTTCTTCCCTCTTGGCTTGGGCTTTGGCGGGGGTGCGGTGGGGTGTAAAGTGGGTTGGTGGTTGGGTTGAGGCGGTAGGCGCTGTGCCGGCCGGAGGTGGATCCAAAAAGGTGTTAGGACAGGTGATAGCGTGAGGAGGGGGCGATGATGGATGGGCGGGTGCGGGTGTCGGTGGTGCAGATGTGTTCAGGCGGGGATATTGCGGCGAATTTGGCTCGGGCAGAGGCGCTGATGGCGGCGGCGGTTGCTGAGGGTGGGGAGCTGGTGGTTTTTCCAGAGAACGTGGCGTTCATGGGTCCCGAGGGGGCGCGGCGTGCGGCCGAGACGGCGTTGGCTGGGGAGGTGGTGCAGCATTTTCAGGTTTTGGCGCGGCGGTGGTCGCGGTGGGTGTTGTTGGGATCCTTTGCGGAGGCGGCTGCGGATGGGGGTAAGGGGTACAACACGTCGGTGTTGATTGGCGCTGATGGTGAGGTGGTGGGTCGCTATAGGAAGCTGCATCTTTTCGATGTCGAGACGCCAGAGGGTGCGGTGTTGCGCGAGAGCGATGGCATGCGGGCAGGCGATGGGGTGGTGGTGCTGCAGGCGGGGGCGTGGCGTTGTGGTCTGAGTATTTGTTATGACTTGCGATTTCCAGAGTTGTATCGGCGAGTGGTGGGGGCGGGTGCGGAGGTGCTGTTGGTGCCAGCGGCCTTTACGGCGGAGACGGGGCGGGATCATTGGTCTCTGTTGTTGCGGGCGCGGGCGGTGGAGAACCAGGCCTATGTGGTTGCTGCGAACCAGTGGGGTTTGCATTTTGGGCAACGCGCTTCTTATGGGCGCTCGATGATTGTCGATCCGTGGGGGGTGATCGTGGCTCAGGTGGCCGACGGTGAGGGCGTGGCGACAGGGGTCATGGACTTAGGGTCGTTGCGCAGTCTGCGTCGTCGCTTCCCTTGTTTGGCGCATCGGCGTCGGGATTTGTTGGGCGATGGGGTTTAGCCGGATTTTAAGGATAGCTGATGCGTTGGCGCTCGATGACCACTTCGAAGGGTGCGGCTTGGTCGCGTTGGATGCGCAGTCGGACGGCGCTGCCTTCCTCGCCACGGATGCTCTCGATGAGGATTCTGAGGGGCATGTTCTCTGTGCTTTCGCCGTTGACGGCGAGGATGACGTCGAGGTCTTGGAGTCCGGCGCGGGCGGCGGGTGAGTTGGGGAGGGGGTTGCTGACGACGTGGCGGCCATCGATGCTGCGGATTTGGACGCCAATGCCGACCAGTTCGAGTTGATTTTCGCCATGGCTGAGGCGGAAATCGCGCTGGGCTCTTTCATCGTCTCCGACTTGGATGCCTGAGGCGAGGGCGGTCTTGTAGCCGCTGGCGTCGACCTGTATCGAGAAGCGTCCGCTGGGCAGTTGGGAGAGGGTGAATTGTCCTTGGGCGTTGGTGGCGACGCTCAGACCATGGCCTTCAACGGAGACGACGGCATTGGGGATGGGGTCGTCGTTGGCGTCATTGCGGACGGTACCGCTGAGGGTTCCGCCGGTGTGGAGCCTGATGGTGATGCTGGGCTGGTCGCCAAAGGAGAGGCTGATGGGGGGGGAGTGGGTAGGGCGGTGTCCGCTGTCTTGGGCTTCGATGTGGTAGGTGCCTGGGTTGAGTCCGGGGAAAGAGAAGCGTCCGCCTTGGGTGGGGCTCCAGGGGGTGGTGGTGGGGATGGCTTCGTTGGCGCTCTCAACGAGTCGGACTTGGGCGTTGGTGGCGATGTTTCCGTCATGGCTGAGGACGAGTCCGGTGATGGTGCCGCGTCCTTTGAGGGTGAGGGCGACGAAGTCGCCAGGGTAGGCGAGGGCGTTGGCATTGAGGGTGCCGTTTTCGGCTTGGGCGACGATGCGAAAGGGTCCGTCGCTCAAGTCGGGGAGGGCGATGTCGGCGCCAGTGAAGGTGTAGGTCTGTGGTGCTTCGTTGGGGTTGAGGGTCCAGATTTGGACGGTGGCGTGTTGCGCAGGGAGTCCGTCGGGAGCGAGGATGCGGAGGGTCAAACCGACGGAGGGTTCCAGGCTGACGCTGAGGTTGCGATCTCCTGCTTGGACGAGATCGACGTGGGTGGTGAAGGTTTTGAAAGCCGGTGCAGAGATGTGTAGGGACGCGAAGTCGGCGTTGATGGCTTGGATAGCGAAGAAGCCATGGTGATCGGAGTGGGTGGTGTGGGTCTTGCCGCGGTTGGTAATGGCTTGGACGAGGGCGTCCTGAACGGGGGCTTGGGTCGAGGCGGAGGCGATGCGCCCATTGATGTTGGCACCAGGTAGCATGGGGATTTCGCCGAGATCGAGGTGGTCGCCGGGCCAGAGCTCGATGTCGGTGATGGAGGCCGGGGCGAAGGCATCGGCGACGACCTGCAGATTGAGTGTACCTGCGGCAAGACCGTTGGCGTGAAAGTAGCCGTCGAGGTCGGTTTCGAGGCGGCCGACGTCGTAGTCTTCGGCGCCGGAGCCGTCGCGTTTGTAGGAGATCAAGATGTTGGCTTCGAGCGGGGAAGCGCCGCTGAGGACGCGCCCGGCCAGGGTGCAAGGCTCGTAGAGTTGCAGGACGATGCCGGCGAAAGTGGTTTGGGGCGCGGCGCGGAGTTGCAGCCCGCGGTCGTCGCGACCGGCGTTACGCAGTCCGTCTGCCTCTGGGATGAGGGTGTAGATGCCATCGGGGAGGCGGAGGGTGAAGTTGCCGTCGTGGTCGGTGGTGGTGGTGGTGGTGTACTCCGAGCCGACGGCGGTGACGTTGGCCAGGGGGACTGGGGCGTCGGTGCCTGCGTTGCGGACGTGGCCCTGGAGGGTGCCGTAGTTCTCGGTGGGGTCGGGAGGGGTTGTTGCTGCGGGCTCGTTTGGGTGGTTGTTTGTGCGGTTTTTGGGGGCGATGGCGAGGAAGGCGATGATGGCGATGGCCGTAAGGAGCAGACCAATGCCCACCATGGTGATCGTGCGTCGTTCTCCAGCCATGCCCCACTCCGTCGCGCCTATGCCCGGGATCGTTCCACACCTGTCGTGGCGAGGACAGGTGGGCGCTGGCGCCGTGCGTACAGGATGATTCCGTACTGCTGAGCTCGTCGCACGTCGCTTGAGATGGGGCATACACCAAGTTGGCGTCCAGCGCCACGGTCCGGGCGGGGGGCAGGGTTGGGTCAGATGGGGCTGACCAGGACCTCCCGCGGCTTGGAGCCGTCTGCTGGGCCGACGATGCCCTGGGCTTCCATTTGCTCGATGAGGCGAGCAGCGCGGTTGAAGCCGACGCGCAGTTTTCTTTGCAGCATCGAGGCGGAGGCTTGTCCGCTCTGGGCGACGATTTGGACGGCTTGGTCGAAGAGCTCGTCGTTGTCAGTGTCGGCGGATTCTGGGGGGTTGTCGTCGTCGGCGTTGCCGAGGAGGATGTCCTCGTTGTAGTCGGGTTCTCCCTGGGCGCGGAGGAACTCGACGAGGCTCTGGACTTCTTCGTCGGAGACGAAGGCGCCGTGAACGCGTTGGAGGAGTCCGGTGCTCGGGGGCAGGAAGAGGCTGTCTCCCATGCCGAGGAGTGCCTCGGCGCCGATGGTGTCGAGGATGGTCTTGCTATCGTGGCGGCTAAAGACGCGGAAGGCGAGTCGGGTGGGGAAGTTGGCCTTGATGAGTCCTGTCAAGACATCGACGCTGGGGCGCTGGGTGGCGAGGATGAGGTGGATGCCGCATGCACGTGCCATCTGGGCCAGTCGCGCGATGCTGGTTTC
>Ga0334883_1003246_pt1 | contig 17880 bp, 10 predicted proteins | sample GraSluR1_MG_6_FD_207230 | JGI IMG/M metagenome (GOLD analysis project Ga0334883, IMG submission 207230) | Sludge microbial communities from methane-producing bioreactor in Wageningen University, Netherlands - Granular Sludge_09_05-R1 | ecosystem: Engineered > Bioreactor > Anaerobic >... | reverse complement strand
CGAGCCCACCTTGGCCCTCACCGGTGAAAACGACCGCATCGGCCGCCACGCCGATGCCTTGGGCGCAAAGATCCCCAAGGAGCTGTGGGCCGACGCCATCCCAGGCATCGGTGGTGACATCTCCAAGATGATCCGCGCTTGGAAGTCCAACCCCTTCAAGGACTCCAAAGACGTCGTCGGCAAAATCCTCGCAGTCCTGCATTACATTGGCCCTGCCGTCGACATGGGCATCTCCATTGCCGGCAAGGTCGGCATGGCGGCCACCATCGGCGGTGCCATCCTCACCCTCCTCGCGCCGCCGGTCGGCGCCTTCTTGCTCGCCGCCGGTCGGGTAGCCAACGCCGTCTCCACGGTGCTCTCGGCGGTGCGCCTCATCATCAGCGTCGTCAGCAGCGTCCTGACGGCCGTCAAAATCGGCTTGGAACCCAACCCCCAAGCGCGGCTAGAGCTCGTCCAGCATCTGCGGCAGGACATCTCCGCTGGCGTCGGGGCTGGCCTCACGGTGGTCCTGTCCAAGCTGGGTGGCGGCGCCAAGAACGCCGGCAAGACGGCGACCTCCCGAGCATCGGACGCGATGAAGACCGCCTGGAAACAAGGCAGCGGCATGGGCAAGGTCACGGGCGCCATCGCCGCCGGGGCCAGGACCTTCAAACAGAGCCTCGGCACGTCCATGCGCGAAGGCGTGCAAGGCCTCAAAAACATGCCGGGCCAGACCCTCAAGAGCCTCAAGGGTGGCATCGCCTCCATCCGCCAAGCCGGTTTCGGTGGTACCATGGCCAACCTGGGGCACGGCATCAAGAGCGGCTTGCACGGCAAGTTCGTCGCCCCGATCACGGACTCCCTGGCCTCCTTCCAGGTGGCCAAGGCCTCATGGCAGTCTTGGCAGGGCGGCGCCAACATCTTCTCCTCCCAGTACTGGAAGGCCGTTGGCTCGGTCAACTTCCCCACGGTGGCCACCGCCCAAGGTATCGGCGGCAAGGCCAAGGCCGTCTACTCCAGCCTCACCGACGCCAACGTCAATGGCTACATGGCCAACGTCCAGGGCGTCACCGGTGCCGCCTGGGATAAAGACAACCCAGGGCAGGTCACGGACCCCGTGGCCAAGCAACGCAAAAAGACCGCCGATCTCCAGGCCGCCCTCGACGGCGGCGACCGCACGGAGATGCTGCGCGCCATGCACGGGCCCGAAGCCGATCTCGACAAGTTCAGTCATTTCAGCGACGACACGGTGCGCCACCAGGTCAAGCTCCAAGCCACCGACTCGGCGCAGAAGCTGCGCGCCATCAACTACACTGGCGCAGGCATGGGCGCCGCCGAGGCCGCCTTTACCCCTGGCGCCTCCGTGGTCAAATCGGCCGTCGCCGGCTCTGGGGGCGCTGGCGCCACCATCAGCAAGGGCATGTCCGGCCAAAGCGCTGCCGAGGTCAAAAAAGGCCAGAAGAATTCCATCCAGGACTTCGCCTCCCAAGCCCTCGAAACCAAAGACAAAAAAGAACGATCCTTCGTCAAGGCCCGCTTCCAACCGGCCAACGCCTCAGGGCGCGTCGAGAGCTTCTTCGCTGGCATCCCTGCTGACTTCGATGCCCACATCGCCGAGCTTCAGGCCGATCTCATCGCGCGCACGGGGGGCCAAGCCTCAGTGACCCTCGGCGCCGCTGGCAATGCGGCCGCCAAGAAAGTTGAACCGCCCCCGCCCGCGCCGCCCGAGGGGATCACCATCCCCGGCGAGGAAGAGTTGGGGATGATCGCCCAGAGCCGCGCTGAAATCCCCGGCCTCAAGGGGCGCATCGAGGAGGACATCGCCGCCGCCCTCACCGCCCGCGGCGAAGCCGAGAAGGCCCTGGCCAAAGCCCAAGAGGCCAGCCAACAGCTCGCCGAGCACAGCGCCACCGCCCAAGAACAGCAAGGGGCCAACGACAAGGATCTCGCTCAGATCCTCAGCGCCAAGGAGAACCAAGCCCTCGCCGACGCCAAGCTCGATGAAGGCCAAGGCCAGACCGATGGCGCGCAGAGCGAAGCCGCTGGGGTCCAGCAACAAGGCGCCGGGACAGATGTCGTCGCCGATGAAGGGAAGAAGAAAGCCGAAGAAGAGAAGAAAGCGCGCGAAGATCAGGCCGCCTGGGATGCTGAGTACAAATCAGCGAGCCTCGCCAAGAAGGCCTGGATGAAGGGCAAAAAAGCCGTCATGAACTTCGCCAACTTCCTCAAGAAAGCCGTCGACTTCGTCTGGAAGACCCTCATCAAGCCCGCCATCGAGGCCGTCAAGAAGGCCATGGCCAAGGTCATGGGCTTCATTACTGAGCTCATCACCCAGGTGGTCCTCAAGATCGTCGCCAAGATCATGGGCGGCAAAGCCGAAGGGCGTATCAACGAAACCCTGGCCGCCATGAAGGAGGCCCAGGCCCAAGAAACTCAACAAGAAACCGCCGCTGCCCAGGCCGAGGCACAGGAAACCAAGGGCAAAGCCTCAGAAGCCGAGGAGAAAGCCACCGCTGAAATCGCCCGCTGCGATGAAAACGCCGCCGAAGGCCAAGCCCTCATCGCCCAGCTCGACCAAAATGACGCCGCCCTCGCCGCCAGAGAAGCGCAGATCCGCGGCGAACGCGACGCCTTCAAAGCCCAATACGGCCCCTACTTCGACTGGAAGGCCAACCAGGAGAACGAAGAGAAGAAGGGCCCGGCCGAAGGCGAGGAGCTGCAGGACGCGCCGCAAGCTCAAGAAGAGCCTGCCGCCCAGCAAGACCTCTCGCAGCAGCCCCTCCCACCCTCGACCCTGGGGCTCCTCGCCCAAGCGGTACAGAGCGTCGGCGGAGACAGTCAATCGGCGGAGCAAGAACTCAAAGCCCTCACCAAGGCGCACGCCGACGCCTTCCTGGCCCAAGCCCCAGAGGCTGAGAAGGCGAAGCTCTCGGCCCATGCCCAGCAGGTGATCTCCTCGGTCTTGGCCCAGCAAGGGGCCAATGAGACCGAGCGCCGCACCCGCTTGGCTGGCTACCGTGCGCGCATCGCCGCCCTCTCGTCCATGCGTGGTGCCGATGCCGTCAAGGAGGTCGTCGAGCTGCGCCGCGCCATCGTCGAGGACGCCAAGGGGGTCGACGCCATGAAGTCCGCCACCATCGACGCCTTCAACGAGAGCTTCAGCCAAGCCTAGGGCCTCCCTTGCCGCGCGCGGCGGCGGCTCGGGAGCGCTCGTGGTGACAGCAGCGGTGCACGCGTGCTAGATCCGACGGGTCTGAGGTGTCCTGCGTCGCGACCTAGAGGTGTGAACCATGCCGCAAGCTCCCCTTTGGCCCCTCTGTACGCCGTGGCGGCGCGAAGCCGCAGAGGCGCTGCTGCGCCGCACCCTTCAGGCGCCCACCCTGCCGCCGCGCCAGCCACTGGACGCCGCCATGGGCGATGCCGCCCTCTACCGTTGCCGCGAAGCCCAGCGCCATTGGGAAGCCCCCTACGCCCAGTGGCGCGAGGTCCTCACCAGCGAAGGCCACCCCTGGGGCCTCCTGGACGACGCGGTCAGCGCCGGACTCCTCGTGGCGCACGAGGGGAGGCTGCGCTTTGCCTCGCCTGAATTGGCCGTGGCGGCGAGCGCCCAACGCCTCGTGGATACAGAAGACGCCAGGCAAGACCTGCAGCAGCGTCTGCGCGGCCGCCTCTTCGATGTGGTCGCGTGGGCCGTCGCCATCGCTCCCCAGGGCGAGGCCTTGACCGAGGAATTGGTCAACAGGGGCGGGCCTTTTGAAGATTTGCTCCAGCTCGGCGCCCTCCAGGCGGCGCATGCCGTCGCGTTGGGAGCCACCACCTCGGAAGCGCTCTTGCAACAGCTCTGCGCCAACGCCGTGGCGTGGACCAACCCCGGGGCCGAGTCAAGCTTTGCCCGCGTCGGTGCGGCCTTGCTGTGCCAGGCCGCGCTGGATGCGCGCAGCAGCGAGACCGTCGCTACGGTCGTGACCGATCGGCTCGCGGCCTTCCATGAGGCCGGCGTGCGCCAGGACACCCTGGCCTGCCTGCGCCACACCTTGTGGATCGCCTGCCAGAGGCTGCTGGCAGCCGATGCCCCGGCGGAGACCTTGGCCGCCCTCTATCCCATGGGGCTGCGGTGGGTGGCCGAGGGGGTGGCCCTGGGGGCGCGGGATGAGGCGCAGCGCGAGGCTCTGGTGGTCGAGTTGTTGACGCAGGCGGCAGAGCGCCGCGAGCCCGAGGCCGCGCTGCCCCTGGTCTATTTGGCCGAGATCCCGCCACAGGTCATGGGGTTGATCCGGGCTTGGCTGGAGGAGGATGAGGACCACGCCGCCCTCTGCGTGATGCTCGCCGAGCGGCCGCACCTACCCGAGGCCGTGCACGACCTGCTGATGCAGCGCTTGCTCGGGCGCTGCCCGGCGCCCATGCGCGTCGGTGTCGCCCAGGCCCTATGGGCCCATCTGCCGCCGGGGATGGAAGACGACGTGGCCGTGCGCCTGGCGAGCCGCGCCAAAGGCACGACCGTGGCCGAGAAGAGCGCCGATGTGGTGACGGCCCTGCTCTTGCTCCCGCCCAACCCGGAGCGCCTCGCAGAGGTGATGCCCTTGGTCGCGGCAGGGGTGCCGGCCGAGGTCTTTGCGAGTGGGCTGCTGCGGCAGTGGAGCCTCGCCCCCTTGGCCTTTGCCGACGAGATGGCGCGCTTGCTTGGTCGTGAAGACTTACAGAGCACAGCCCTGGCCACCCTCTTGACCCTGTGCCCCGGCCAAGGTGCGCGCTATGCCGCTGGCGACAGCGAAGAGACGCCAGCGCGCTGGCAGGCGCGCCACCGCTTGGTGCAAGCGACCCTCCCCCTGGCGGGCTACGTCGGCGATGCGGGCCGTGGCGCGCCGGCGGCCTTGGTGTCGGCGTGCTTTGGTCGGCATTTCGGCGCCGTCGCCGATACTCTGCTGGCGCTGATTCGCGCAGCAGAGTCGAGCGGCGCGGGCCAGGCCTATATCGCGGCCCTCGGCGCCGTGGGCGCGCCGGGCGAGAGCCTGGACTTGTTGGCCCAGCGCTGCGCCTACGGCAGCGAAGCGCAATCGGCCAACGCGGCGCAAGCCCTCTTGGCCTACGGGGATGACATCACCGCCTACGACCCCATGGATGGGCTGGTGCCCCTACTCGCTGGGCGCGCGGGCCTGCCCGGTCTCCAGGCTCGGCCGCTGCGTTCCCTGTTGCAGCACTTAGCCACCCTGCCCATGGGCCAGCCTCAGAGCTTCGCCGAGCGCGACCGAGCGCTGCAGATCGAAGTGCTCACCCTGGCCCGCGACGCCTGCCTAAGAGGATGACCATGAACACGCGCGCTGAACTGAAGGTCTGGGTGCTGGCCTCTCCCCTGGATCGCCACGAGAGCTCCGAGGCGCTGGCAGCGCTGCGGGCGCTGTGGCCTGGCACGGTAGCGCAGGAGGATGACCCTTCAGAGGCCGACATCGCCCTCTTCGCGACGGGCGGCGTCGAAGGCACCTACATCGCTGGGGCCGAAGCGCGCCGCCTCCCGCCTCTCCTCATCGCCGTGCCCGGGCGCAACGGCTTCGCCGCCGCCGTCGAGGTGGTCGCCTGGTCCAAGCTGCATGGGCGCCCGGCGCTGTTGCAGGCGCTGGCGCCGCATCCCAGCTTCCACCTCGCCTGTGCGGCCGCCCAAGGCGTGCGGGCGCTGCGTGGCACTTGTGTGAGCCTCATTGGCGAGACTGCGCCTTGGCTCGTCGCCTCCCAGCCGGATCGGCGTGAGATGATTCAGCGCTGGGGCGTGCGCTGCGACGAGACGCCTTGGGAGAACTTCGACCTCGACGACAGCGCGCCCAGCGCCGGTAGCACCTGGTCTCAGTACCCGCGGGATGGCGTCAGCGCCGCGGCTCTGGAAGCGGCCGAGGCGCTACGCGATCACCTCCTGATGTGGGCGCGCCGCCGCCGTCCCGACGCGCTGGCCATCGCCTGCTTCGACCTGCTGCAGTCGCACCAGGTGAGCGGCTGTTTGGCCCTGGCCGATCTCAACGGGCAAGGCATCCCCAGCGCCTGCGAGGGCGACCTACTCGCTGCCTTGGGGATGCTCATGATGCGCCGCTTGGGCCTGGAGGAGCCCGTGTGGATGGCCAACGCGGTCGCCCACGACGGCGCCACCTTGCGCCTGGCACACTGCACGGTGGCGCCCAGTCTCGTGCAGGACATCGTCCTCCGCCCCCATGCCGAGAGCGCCTCGAGTGCCGCCGTGAGCGGGCGCTTTCCAGCCGGCCAGCCCGTCACGGTCTTTCGTCTCTCTGCCGACTTGCGCCGCGCCATGGTGGTGGAGGGGCAGCTCGAGGAAGCTGCGGCCCCTGTCGGCTGCCGGACCCACGCGCTGGTGCGCTGCGCCCAGCCCCTGGACGCGCTTCTGGGCAACCACCATCTGCTGCTCCGCGGCCACCACCTGGCCGCCCTCACGCCCTTCGTACAGCTCCTCGGCCTCGAAGACATCATGGCCCCCTCCCGGCGCTAGGGCCGATGCGCAGCGTGACACGCGGTCGCGCCTCGGGTTCTTGCCTCTGCGCTCTGAGCGGTGCTAGTGTCAGATGTTACGAGTGGGCTCGTGAAGGCCACTTTCGCCGAGAGAGATAGCATGCTTCTATCCCCGCGATTCGAAGCGGCGTTCACCTATGCAGCGCACCTACACCGGGCCCAAGTACGCAAAGGCAACGGCGCGCCCTATATCACTCACTTGATGGCCGTCGCGGCCCTGGTTGGCGAGTGCACCCAGGAGGAAGACTGGATCATCGCGGCCTTGCTGCACGACGCCGTCGAGGATCAGGGCGGCTTGAGCACCCTGGCCGAGATCCGCGAGCGCTTCGGCGAGTCGGTGGCCGAGTTGGTGCTGGGCTGCTCCGACACATGGACCCAGCCCAAGCCACCGTGGCGCGAGCGCAAAGAGCGCTACATCGCCGCGCTGGAGGCGGCGCCCCAAGGGGTCGTGGTCATCTCCTGCGCCGACAAGTTGCACAACCTCCGCTCCATCGAGGGCGAGTACCTCAGCACTGGCGAGGACCTATGGACCAGCTTCAGGGGGCAGCGCAGCGGCACCTGCTGGTACTTCCGCTCCCTCGCGGCCGTTTACGCGCGCCGGCAAGTGCCCGCCAGACTGCTTCACCCGCTCCAGCACACCATGGCGCGGGTTTTTGGGGACGAATGATGGGCCTGAGCCGTCACAGCGCTGCCTTCCTCGGTGCTCTCTTCGCAGTGGCCACAGTCCACGGGTGCGGCGCCGCACCAGCGCGGCCGTCCACGCCCGTTGCCGCCGAGAGCGCCGCCGCGGTCGAAGCGTCACCGGGTGCCCTCTACGTGATCGCCGACGCGAACAAGCGCCAAGCCATCCTGTTGCGCTGTGTGGGTAGTGAGACGTGCCGGAGCCAGGTGCCCTATGGCGAAACGCTCTCTTTCGGCACCCACGGAGAGGCGGCGGTCATGGGGCTGAGTGAATGGGTCACGCCGTGGTGCGCGCCGCCCTTGCAGGCCCTCGATCTGGCCGAGGACGCGCCGGCTTCGGTGGCCATCCACTCCAGCAGTGGGCAGCGCGCCCTGCGTTTGCCTTTGGCCCAACCCGAAACAGGGACGCTCGTCACCCGCCGCTTGGCGCTAGCGTTGGAGCGTCCCCCTGCATCCATCGCCGCGGCGCAGCTCGTTCTGACGGCTGACCTCGACGGCGACGGGATGCCCGATAGCGTCTTCGAGCTCGGCGGTGATGCGGCCGCGACGGTCGTTGGCATCAGTGAAGGCGAGGCCATGACCGTCTGGGACTTCACCGACCCGAGCGATCGGGTCACGCGCGTTCTCGGTGCGGTGGATCTGGAAGGCGATGGGCGCTGGTCTCTGGTGACGTGGTCGCAGAGTACAGACGGTTTTGTCTTCCGTCATCTGCAAGTCCAGGCAAATCTTTGGGTCGTGACGGAGCAATGGGGATGTGGTCGTTGACGGCGTCAGCAGCGTATAGTCATGGGAAGCAGCCGCGGCAGCGCGGCAGGTCTTTGACAAGGCCGGCCTTGGCGTTGCTGTTCCTCGGGTCGCTCATGCTCCTGTCGTGTCAGAGTGAAGCGCCAGCGCCGCAAGCGCCAGCCGAGCAGCGCCCCAGCAGCAGTGATCAACGCGCGCAAGCCGAGCTGGCCAAGCGCGCCTTGCTCGAGCGCTTGCCTGCTGAGAAGACCCTGCGGGTCGGCCTCAGCCACCGTCCGCGCACGCTGGACCCGGCGCAAGCCGTCGACGACCAGAGCGCGTCTTTGCTCTATCAGTGTTATGAAGGGTTGATGTCCCATGATGCGCAGGGCCACCTCGGGCCGGCTTTGGCAGAGCGCTTTGAAGTCGGTGACGCCGGGCTGAGCTACACCTTCTTCCTGCGCCCGGATCTGCGCTGGTCAGACGGTGTGGCCTTGGAGGCGAGCGACTTCCGCGCGGCTTGGCTGCGCGCCATGGCTGAGGGCGCCGCATCGCCGGGGATGTGGCTTCTGCGCTACGGGGCCAACATCAAGGGGGCGCAGGCCTATCGCGCGGGGACGCTCAGCGCTGACGCCGTGGGTATCGAAGTGGTGGACGCGCGCACCTTGCGCGTTCACCTCGAAGCGCCCCAACCAGAGCTCCTCGCCCTCACGGCGCAGCCGTCCTTCTTTGCGCTACCGCGCCATCACCTGGCGGCTCACCCAGAGGATTGGTCAGCGTTTTCCAAGCTGGTCTGTAGCGGCCCCTTTAGCCCGGATCACATTGAGGAGAACGTCTTCTTCTTCAAGAAAAACCCACACTATTGGGCATCAGCAGACGTGAGCATCGAGGGTCTGGCCTTCGTGGTCATGGAGAATGAGGCCGCCCGGGTCGCCGCCTTCACTGAAGGTCTGCTGGATTGGACCGGGCCGACGGCCCTGTCGGCGCCGGTGCTCACCGAGGCCCGGCGCGCCCAGTACCCGGTCGTGGACTATCTCCTTTTCAACCTGAAGCAGGATCTCTTTGCCATCCCTGAGGTGCGTCATGCCTTCGCCCTGGCCCTCGATCAGGGACAGCTCGCGGCGAGCGTCGGTGGGCAGCCAGGGACCTCCTTTGCGCCACCACTGCCGTCTTTCCGGAGCCGCCTCGACTTTCCCTACGACCCGGCCCAGGCCCTGCGCATGCTTCAAGATGGCGGCTATGCCGATGGCGCCGCGCTCCCGGCCTTGCGCTACACTTTTCCCCGAGGCCAAGCCACGGCCCTGGCCATCGCCCAGGCCCTGCAGGAGCAACTCGAAGCGCATCTGGGCGTCACGCTGGTCCTAGAGGCTGAAGAACCCTTGGCCTTCATGGGGCGGCTGGCGGCTGGAGACTTTGAGCTGGCGCATTTGAGCCATGGCGCGAGCTCTCCTTCCCCCCTGGCCTTTTTGTCCTTATGGGCCGCGGACAAGGATCAGCACCCTTGGGGTTTTACGGATCTCCTCTTTGCCCAATCCCTGGCGCAGGCCAACGCTGTGCAAGCGCGGGTGCTGCGCAATGTCTACTTCGAGGAGGCCGAGCTGCGCCTGGGCGCGCTGATGCCAGCGGTGCCGTTGCTGGTTCGACCGCATCTCTCCCTTCTGGCGGCGCGCGTCCAGGGCGCCGACGCACCCCACGTCCCTCTCCATCTCCTTCACCACTTCTCGCTGTAGCCGCGGACATGTAAGCTTTTCATGATGGACAACAAACCTCTCAATCCAGGCGACACCATCGGCGATTTTCAGATCATCGAGTGTATAGGCCTGGGTGGCTTTGGCGCCGTCTACCGCGCGCGTCAGCAACGCCTCGATCGGGACGTGGCGGTCAAAGTCATGCTGGGGCACGTACACGAGCAGATCCCGGACATCGTGCAGCGTTTTCTGCGCGAGATCGATGTCGTGCGCCGCCTGGAGCATCCCAACATCGTTCACCTCTATGATTTTGGGCAGAGCGAAGGGGGGGCTCTGTGGATGGCCATGGAGCTGGTGCGCGGCGAACCCATGGCGGCGGTCATGCGCCGCGAGGGCAAGCTGACCCAAGCCCGCGCCAAGCGCATCATGCTACAGATCCTCTCGGGCTTGGTGGCCGCGCACGAGCAATCCATCGTCCATCGCGATCTCAAGCCCGCCAACATCATGCTGACCCGCATGGGCGCGCAGGCCGACTGGGTCAAGATCCTCGACTTCGGCATCGGCAAGGCCCTCGACGGCGCCGACTCCATGGCCGCGCAGAACCTGACCCAGACCGGCCACGGCGGTTATGGAACGCCGCGCTACATGGCACCCGAACAGATCCGCAACCGCGACATCGGGCCCCATTCCGATGTCTATGCAGCAGGCCTGCTCCTCTATGAGTTGCTGCTCGGTCTGCCTGCCATTGGCGGCGACAACACCTACGAGATCTTGGCCAACCAGATCTCTGAGCCCCTGTCCATGCCGCCGCACCTCTCGCAGTCGGTGCTGGGTCCCCTGATCCGACAGGCGACGACCAAGGAGTGGCAGGAGCGCATTCCCACGGCGCAGGCGTTTTATGACCAACTCGAAGCCTTGGAGGTAGAGGACACTCTCCTGAGCCCGGCTCCCAGCCCACTGCGAGCGAGTACGGGCCTCATCCCCAACGCTCCTCCCTCCCATGCCCTCGCGTCCCAGCGCAGCGGGGGTCCTCGATCTGCCCCATCGGGGCGCACCCGGCAGAGGCTGGTCATGGCCATCGCCGCGCTGTTGGGGCTCATGGTCTTGGCGACTGCCCTGTGGTGGTTCTTGGGCCGCAGCCCATCGAGCGCCGACGACACCCCTCAGAGCGCAGCCGCTACGTCACCCGGGCCGGCGACCGAGGCGCCCGCTCCCCCCGCGCCAGACGACACGGCGACGGTGCGCCCCTTGGCGCTGCTCTGCGCAGCGGGCCTCGGCGACGCGGCGAGCCTGGGTGCGCTCGGGCTGCCCCCCGTCCCGGTACCCCAAGCCGTCGCCGACGCTGGCGCAGGTCACGGTGAGACGAAGGCCACGGAGCGCAAGCCCGAACCACAGACCTGTACCGCCCGGCTCTCCTCTGAGCCGGTCGCTGCCGCGGTCTATCTCGAGGGTCGGCGCATCTGCGAGAGCACGCCCTGCACAGTGGAGCTCCCGCGTCGTCGCTCCCTGAGCTTGGTCTTCAAGGCGCCTGGTTTCTACGAAGACAAGCGCACGGTGAACACGGCGCGTTCTCAGGTGCAGGTTCAGGCCATTTTGATCACGCGGCTCTGAGGGGGCTTTGCTCAGCCAAAGATCGCCCGGATCTCTTCCTCGATCAGCTCGGCCTCTTTGTCCTTGGCGATGGCCACCTCTTGCACGAGGAGGGAGATGGCCGTGTCAAAGAGGCGGCGCTGACCAAAAGAGAGGTCCTTGACGCACTTCAGGTGGAAGAGCTCGCGCAAGACCTCTGCCACGTCAGAGAGTGAGCCGCTGCTGAGCTTATCGAGCAGCGCCCGTTGCCGCTTGGTCCAGGGCATGGGCTTCGCCGGCGGAGGCGGCTCACTGAGGGTCGCCATGACGCGGTCGGCCTCGGCAGCGCTGATCACAGCGCGCAAGCCAACCTGTTCCGCTTTGGTCGTCGGGATGAGGATGCGCCGCGATGTATGCAGGAGCTCGAGGACGTAAACCGTTGCCTTGGGGCCAAAGAGTTCATTCGCCTCGATCGCCGTAATTTCGCCCACGCCGTGACTCGGGTAGACAGCTTTGTCCCCCACTTTCCACTGCCCGTTCGTTGTCGTCTCTTCGTTCATCTCCTGCGGCCTATCCAATTCCGCTCCGCCATTTTTGTTGTTGGCGCAAACCAAAACTTGCGCATTGTAGCATGGCCCGCGGTGAAGAGCCACCTGAAGCAACATCGACCAAGAGAGCTAAGCACCTTTTTGCCCCAGGCCAAGACCTGTCACGCCTCAATCGCGCCAAGCCGCGAAGGCCAAGAAGACAAGCGGCAAGAGGAAGGCTCTCCCCCCACCCTCGGCGCGCCGCCACAAGGCACTCAGCTCTGGGCCACCATGTCCGAGGCCACCCACGCGCCGGGGACCAAGAACGCAGAAGCCATCCCATGCGTCTCCTTCGCACAGGCCGCTCGCGCCGCTGTCGCTCTCGCACAGGCCGCTGCTGCCCCCCTCACTGCCCTCACTGCCACAGGCCAAGCCCTCGGAGGCCACACAGAAACAATCGAGCAGCTCGTTGCAGCCATCCTGGCCTCCGCTACTGAGGGCCTCGCCCTGATGCGATGGCTTGGGCTCGGGACGCACCTCGCCTTGACGTTGCGCTTCACACGCCACGATCAAGTTCAGACAGTTCACGTTGGTACGCAGCGACGCCAGCTCCCAGAGCTGTCCAAGCTCCGTGTAGTCCGTGCGGCCGTCTGAGCAAATGCGGTTGGGATCGCCCGCGAGGAAACAGGCCAGGTTGTCCTCAACCCAATAGGAATAACAGAGCAAGGCAAAACCGGCGTCACCGTCGCGCGCCAGCGCTTCACACTCCTCTGTGGCCACGCCCCCGGCAAAGAGCGGCTGGCAGGTGCCTGCACCGTCCAGGCAGGACCCACAGCGCTGGCGCTCACGCTGCACGCAGTCCTGGATCGCGTCGGGGAGCTCCAACTGCGGCGTCGGTGCGCCGCCGTGCCCCACGGCTCCCGCGCCCAGGTCCACGTCCTCGCCGAGGAGGAAGAGGACGTTGGGGTTGAGATAGAGCGTCTCTCGTTCCGGTACGTAGGCCAAGACAAAGGGGGCTTGCGGCGCTGGCGCCAGCACGACCGAGGCGGTCTGCCAGGCCCAACAGTGGTTGAGCGCGAGGAAGCGGCGCAGGGCGGGCTCCATCTGCACCAGGCCCCCCATCTCGGCGCCCACGGCGGCGCGCAGCTCCTCGGCAGACCACGCCTGGTCATAGATCACGATGCCCTGGTAGTGTGCCTCACCGGGCTGCAGCGGCGCCACCTGCAGCAAGGTCTGCGAGCGCCAGTTGAGAGCGCTCCCGGCCTGGGAGAGCGAGCGCACCCGTTGGCCCTCGACCCGCAACAGGGGCGCCACATCGCGTCCAGACGCCGCGCGCTCGCCGTCAAAGCCCACGAGGGCCTGCATGATCTCGGCGCTCGCCATGGGGAGCCCCGGCAGGACCTCAGCCTCAGGTTGTGCGGCTTCGTCCCCGCTGCGCTCCTCGGCGCCGCAGGCCTCGGCCAAGCGCTGTGAAAATGCTGCCAGGTCCGAGCGTGACATTTCCGCCACACGGGCCGGGGCCAGGGCGAGCCAATCCCGCAAGGACAGTGACTCGGCGCTCGGCCGGTCTTCCCCGCAGGCGCTGAGGGTCGAGATCAGAACGGCGAGCCACCACAGGAACAGCCGGCGCGCACATTTGGTTGGCATGGAGAGCCTCGCTTCTTCCGAGAGCACCCGGCACACCCATCGTCCGGGCGCGCCCGGCCCGAGCAAAAGCCGGGCCCAATCCCCCGAGCGGCTAACTCAAGCCCGACAAGGCCGACGTCAGCTCCGCCTGCAGGGGCTGGCGCAAGACTTGGGCGAGTGCGGGCGTATGGCGCAAGCGCTGGCTCACATCAGGAGCGCAGAGCCGCTGCAGCAGCCCAGCGATGAGCCCCGCGAGGGCTTCAGGGACCTTGGTCCCAGCCGCGGCCAACCACTGGGCCCGCAACTCCAGGTGCAGCGGCGGCGCCTCGCCGCTCAACATCTCGGCCAACAACAAACCGAGGGCGTAATTGTCGCGCCGCGCATCGTCGTCGACACGGCCGTGCAGAGCCAGCTCGGGCGGCGCGTAGAGGCGCGTCCCGACCACCTGCGCCGCCTCGTCGAAATGGGCGATGCCAAAGTCACTGAGCACGGCTTCGCCAGGTGCGCTGAAGAGGATATTGGCGGGCTTGACGTCGCGGTGGATCACGCCGCGGAGGTGCAGCTCACTGAGCGCCTCGGCCACCTGAGCGCAACAGCGCCAGGCCGCCTCGGGCGCGATGGGCACCTGGGCGCGCAGCCGATCCGCCAACGAGCCGTGCGCCAAATAGGCCATGACCAGCGCCCCTTTGGCGGGGTCGATATCGTAGATGGGCAAAATGCGCGGGTGATTGAAGGAGGCCGCCAAGCGCGCCTCAGCCAAGAAAGTCTCCATCGCCCGGGCATCCCGGCGCAGATGCGGGTGCAGGAACTTCACCGCGACCTGGCGTCCCAAGCTCTGGTCCTGCCCCAAAAAGACCGTGCCGCTGCCGCCGCGTCCGATGGGGTGCAGCAGGGCGATGCCCTCCGGTGCCTGCTCCAATCGCAGCACCAAGAGCGGCGGCGCCCGGTTCTCATCCCGATCCTCCTGCAGGCGCAGGGCCGCAGCGAAACAATCCTCACGGGACATATCTGCCAGCCACGCCTGCTGATAACAGCGCACGGCTTGCTCGCTGTCGCCGAGGTGGTGCTCATAGAGGGCCGCGACGCAGGCGCAGGCCGCAGCGCGCTCGCTCTCGCTCTGGCTCAGGCGCTGATAGATCTCCATGGCAGCGGCGATCTCTCGGCTCTCCTGATAGACTTGAGCCAGGATCCACAGCAGGGGGGCGTGCGCCGGTGCCTCGGCCAGATAGCGCCGCAGCACCGTCACGGCCCGCGCAGGATCCGTCGCTGCCAAGTCTCGCAGCGCCTCGCGATGCACCTCCAGCAAGGTAGAAGCCGCCTGGAGACCCGCCACCGCACCGCCGCCATGGGCCAGCGCCGCCAGCAGGGGCGCCAGCAACTTCTCTTCGGCAGCGGCCCCTGGCGTGGGCCTGTCCTGGGGCGACGGCGGCGCAGCGGCGCTCGGCGCGGCCGTGCCGCCCAAGAGTCCTTTGAGGCGTCGAAAGAGGCTCATCCCAAGACCTCGATGGCGGTGGTGGCCGCCTCGGCGCGGCCGTGTAGACAAAGCAAAGTCGGCGCAGCAATGGCCCGCCCATCGAGGCTGACGGCTGCCCCACCGGCCGCTGGCAAGAGATGCCAGTAGTCGTCCATGAGGGCAAAGGAGAGGGGGTCCCTCGCCCCCTCGAGCGGCCATTGGGCCCAGGTGCCGCACAAGAGCTGGCTGAGGGGCGCGTTCCCTGCCGCGTTCACCGTGCAGGCCACCATCCAGCCGCGCTCACCGTGCAGCGCGCGATAGGAGAGCGAGGCCAGCTCACCCAACGCGATGGTGCCGGCCGGGCCCAAGGCTTGGCTCGGCGCGCAGGGGCGCCCGTCGACGGTGGTACCGAGGCGCGATCCCAAGTCCTCGACGCTCACACCGGCGGGGGAGAAGACGATCTGGGCGTGCGTCCGGCTCACCCCGGGCAAGGCGAGGGGCAGGTCCACTTCGGGATCCCGGCCCATGGTCACGTTCTCCCCCCCAATGAGGCGCAACTCGACACCGGCTGCCGTGCGCAGGCGGAGCCGGCGCGGCGGTGGCAAGCGCTGGGCGATGCGCTGGCGCAGCTCTCGGTATTGGATCGCGTTCGGTGCCAGTTCACAGGCCTGGGCCGCCGCGGCGTGCGCCGCCAGCCACTCCTCTTGCACGACGGCGAGCTCATAGCGGCGCAGCAGATCGGCGAGTTGCTTCTCCGTGTCTTCCTGGAGGGCCTGCATGAAGGCTTGGTCTTCGAGCTGCTCGATGTGCCCGCCCCGGACGTAGGCATCCTGGGCGCGCTCTTTGTAGCCGATGCGGGAAAAGAGATCCCCGGCGCGTTCGAAGTCTGCCCGGGCCAGGTAGAGGTTGGCCGCCTCTTCGAGGAGGCGCTGGTCGCGGCGATCCATGACCCCCACCCGATCCACCCACGCGACCAAAGCCTGGGCCAAGGTGAGCTGCACTTCGCGGAGCTGCTCGCTTTGGCCACCGCGCTCGCTGGCTTGCAGCGCGGCGCGGAGCAGCTCCAACCCCTCCCAGCGATCGGCCGTGCGGGCGGCGCGCGCGACTTGGACGCGAGCGACCTGCGCGTCCTCGCCGGCTTTGGCGTAGCGCTGGGCTGCTTCTTCCAATCTCCCGGCCGCCTCGGCTTGCTGCGCTGCCCGTAGGTCTGATCCAAATAACCGAGAAATCCAGCTCATGCGCAAGCCTCGCAGGTTGGAGCGCTTCAGTGAACGTGGTCACCCGCCAGCAGGCCCAGCACCTCTGGGAAAAGTCGCAGGGCGCGCTCCTGTTGTTGCTCCTGACGCACCTCTTCGAGGAAGTCGCTCATGGGCGCCTTGGACAAGCGGGCGCGGATCACCGTCCTTGCCTGGGTCATGGCCACCTGCTGCGCCGGGCGTTGCGCGTCGAAGTAGATGAGATACCACAGGGCATCCACCTCGACGGCGGGGCTCACGTCCCCCACGTCGAGGGCGAAGAGGGCCTCGCGCATGGCCACGTCGATGCTGAAGGTCTCATCGTCCAAGGCGATGTAGGGCAAGACCCCCTGGGTCCCTTGCCAACGCTGGTCTTTGGAGGTGGTCGCAGCGTGGGTGCGCAGGGCGTCACCCCGCAGGGACGGCTCCAGGCGCATGATCTCGGCCCGCACGCCCTCGGCTTCCTCTTGGCTCGCATAGGCCACGACCATGGCGCGACGGCGCTCAGGGCGGATGAATTCCTCGGGGTGGTCGCGATAGTAAGCCTCGATCTCGGCGTCGTCGATCTCGGCGCGCACGGCCAAGGCCAGGCGCGCCCGCAGCGCCGTCACCGCAGCGGCGCGCTTGGCGTGGGCCACGGCGAAGGTGTCGAGATAGCCCGCCTGTTCGGCCTCGGCCAAGAGCGCCGCCAGCGTCTCGACTTGGGCCGTAAAGGCCTGGCGCCACGGACCGTGGACCACGCGCTCCTGATGGCCCGGTGGCAGCTCCTGCACCAGGCGCTGCAGGAGCGCCAGCGTCAGCCCAGGGCCGGGCCCGATGATGACGCGCTGCTGCAGGTCGGCCTCGGCGGCGACGGCGCAACCGCTCTTCTCACAGGTGAAGCGCTCCCAGACATCGCCGTCGAGGCGCCCGTCTCGTTGTCGCCAGGCCTGCAGGAGATCGGCCAGTTGCGCCAGCTCCTGCGGTTGGGCCAGGGCATAGCGCGCCGTCCGCGCCACCAAGGCCGGCTGGGTGTGGTAGGCTTTGACGATCTGGGTGTTGATGACCAGGGCCGCGCCGCCATCGAGGGCGATGGGCTGGGAAATCTCGAAGGGCTCGAGGGCGAAGAGGGCCTCGACGATGGCAGCCGACACGCTGCTCTTGAAGGGCGTGTCTGCGTCCCGCGTCGCCCAGCCCAGGCGGCCGTCATTGTGGCGCGTCCCTTCATCGATGCTGGTGCTGCGCGCGAAGGACTCGAAGAGGGGCACCCGTCCCGGGCTGCGCTCGGGCTGGCGCGCCAGGATATCGCGCCGCAGGGCCTCAGCCTGTTCGGTGGTCGGCACGACGATGAGGTTGCCGCGGCGCCGCTCGGGGCGGGTGAAGCGCCCGGCGTGGGCTTGGGTGTAGGCCTCGATGGCCTCGGCATCCACCGCCGCGGCCAGGCTTTCGAGCCTGGCGAAGCGCACGAGGCGCGCCGCCGCGTTCCAGGCGGCCAGCTCGGTGACCTCGGTGTCGAGGAGGCCCTCGGCCTGGGCCACCTCAGTGAGTAGCTCCACTTCGACGAGGCGATCCAGCCACTGACGGCGGGCCACGTCGCTGTCGAAGTGGGCCCCGGCGAGGTGCGGTACGGCCTGCATCAGGGCCAGGGTGTCGCCAATGGTGATGGCCTGGTCGCCGATGAGGGCGACCACGTCGGCGTGGTGCGCGGGCTCCACCCAGGGGTTCTTCTCGACGATGAGCTGCATCCACGGGAAGGTGAGCAGCTCCGACTGATCAGCTTGGCGAGCCAGGGTGTCCAGGTCGGGGGACTGTTCCTGGTTGGTTTCGCTGGGCTGGCGCTCGGGCTTCTCCCCTGGCTCCGGGTGGGTGCTCTGCGCGGCGGCAGGTTCACTGCGTTTCTTGGGGGCCTCCGA
>Ga0334883_1003245_pt1 | contig 17881 bp, 16 predicted proteins | sample GraSluR1_MG_6_FD_207230 | JGI IMG/M metagenome (GOLD analysis project Ga0334883, IMG submission 207230) | Sludge microbial communities from methane-producing bioreactor in Wageningen University, Netherlands - Granular Sludge_09_05-R1 | ecosystem: Engineered > Bioreactor > Anaerobic >... | reverse complement strand
GTCCGATTGCCTCCGGACACCGAGCGATGTATCGAGCGTGTCGAGATATGTTCGACGTAGGAGAACGTACCGAGGTGCCCGGTGAATTACAATGTTCCAGAGAAATGTTATACTACGGTCTTCTCGATACAATTTTCTCCCTTAGGGTCGAAAACCACACCTCGATTTCACTCGGTGCACCGCTCGAAGTCCGATTGCCTCCGGACACCGAGCGATGTATCGAGCGTGTCGAGATATGTTCGACGTAGGAGAACGTACCGAGGTGCCCGGTGAGTGACAATGTTCCAGAGAAATGTTATACTACGGTCTTCTCGATACAAATTGCTCCTATCGTCGCAATTCACACCTCGATTTCACTCGGTGCACCGCTCGAAGTCCGATTGCCTCCGGACACCGAGCGATGTATCGAGCGTGTCGAGATATGTTCGACGTAGGAGAACGTATCGAGGTGCCCGGTGACTACCAATGTTCCAGAAATGTTATACTACGGTCTTCTCGATACAATTCGCTCTTGGGAGCGAATCACTCCTCGATTTCACTCGGCGCACCGCTCGAAGTCAGGGAAGTGTCGATGTGACCGGTAAAGATTTTTGAATAAATGCGATTACATTAATGCTTCTCGGGTTCTAATTCTTTAAATAAAGCAATATTATCGATGCCGAGTTCATTTTTTACATATATATTCCATTTTTTCAGTTGGTTTTCTTTTGTGCCATGCTGCACATCCTTTAAATACGATTTGGTAACTGAATTCATGCGGGAAACCGATTCCTTATAAATACTTTCAATCTCTTCAAGGCTACCGTGCCGTTCTTCAAGTGCTTCTTCCATGCGTCGTCGTTCTATTTCGCATATATCATAGAAAATATTTACAAATGGGTGTGTGCTTTTATCAACAGGCAAATACCAATAGGTTTTAATGGCATCGAGCACTGTATAAGACTTCCAGTGCAAGCTGTCGGCTACAGGGTTTATGTCGAGCAGTATTTGAGCTTCGATGTTATATAAAACTCCTGGTATTGTGCTGTTTATCTGTTTTTGAGATAATGGCCCCTGATTGGTGTTTGATTGCATAATTAAGATGCGTTTTTCGGCATCCCAAAAGGGATAGTAGAATGAAAAAAAACCATGAAGGTAAAAGTTCGGTAACTTACAAAAATACCTTCCGTAATTGTTTTCGGCATATTGCTGCAATTCGTTTTCTTTAGCAAGAATACCCAGGTTTTCTTTCTGCTGATTGGTTAACAGTAGCGCCTTACTGTTGTTCCAGCAAACCGGATTGTAGGGAATGTACGACATGCGATAGTAATCGTCGAAGTTTTCGGGATAATCGAAAAATGGAATTATAAACGGGTTTCCATAATCGAAAAAGTACATCAATCCATGTGTGGTAATGCGACGGCTGATTGTTTTGCGATCTTTCAGTTCGTCGTTGTAAAAGTCTCGGTTGCTAACAAAGTCGAAACTGTAGGTAAAATGGAAATGGTCGGGAATGAGCTTGCCGTTTTCTTCTTTGTAGCTATTGTTTACATGCAGGCTGACATTATACATAGAATCGAGCCCTTCGTGAAATGGCAAAAACGGATGTATGGCCGGACGTTCGGAATATAACTCAATTTTCAGCAAATTCATAGTCGATTTCTCTATCCAGACTTTTCCCGAAAACATCATGTCGTTATCGTTAAAAGGTTTGAATTTTATGGTGTAGATACTCCCATCGAAACTTAAAAACTCAAGATTGAAGTTTTTTTTCATCCCATTTTTTGCATACTGAAACGGAATGGCCGGAAATAAATCGTTTTTATCAATCAGATTGAATTGTGTCCAGGCCAACGATGTTGAGCGGCTTACAAAGTAATTTCCATTGGCAGCAAGGGCTGTTCTGCCGTTTTTAAATTCGAGTTTTTCGAGTTGTTGCCCTTTGATGTCGGCATTGTAGAAGCATTCGAGCAACTCAACGGGAGTGTATTCTTTCGAATAGTTTTGGTACAGAGGGGCAGGAGTAATCGGATACTTACTTTCGCCCATAGCACCTAGTGTTTCGAGCACAAAATACACTTTCGACTGATGTGCATTGCGATTTTTCTGTAGTTTACGGCGACACGATTCAAAGATATCGTACAGATATTCGTTTCCGGCATGAACCGTTACTTCTTGAAGTACTTCTTCGCGCGGACAAAGCAGTATTTCTTGTTGCAACGATAGTGTTATAGCCTTAACCTCAAGGGTTTCGAAGCCCAGATACGATATTTCGAGAATCTCGTTACCTGTTTTTAAACTTATGCGGAATAGTCCGTCGGCATTGGTTATAGTTCCTGTGTTGCTCCCTTTTACCAAAATGTTACAGTAGGGGAGTGCTTCTTTGGTACTGGCATTGATTACTGTGGCTTGCACTGTTGTTTGAGAGAACCCGTCAATTGAAACCATTAATATGGCCATAAGCAGAAATGGTTTCAAGTAATAAAAACGTTTTTGCATTTATTTGGCTGTTTGCAGTAAAAAAATGTTAACAGAAACAAAGTTAACTAAAAGTAAACAGCAATATGCAATTCAGTGCTATTTTTTTTGTGACTTTTCGAATTCAAGCGATATTGAATTTACACAATGCCGGGTGTTTTTCGGTGTAAATCCTTCTCCTTCGAAAACGTGGCCTAAATGCCCACAGCAATTTGAACAAACAATTTCGGTGCGATATCCGTCGGCATCGGGCCTACGAGTTACTGCTCCTTTTATTTCATCGTCGAAGCTGGGCCAGCCACACTGTGCATCAAATTTGTCGCTGCTGCGGTATAATTCATTGCCACATTGCTTGCAGGTATATATGCCCTCTTCGGTATGCTTATAATATTTTCCCGAAAATGGCATCTCGGTTCCTTTGTAAATAATAACGCGTTTTTCTTCGGCGGTAAGGTGGCTGTAGTCATGCGACTGCGAGTGGCAGCTGCCTGCAAATATTGTAAATATGAACATGACAATTACAATGAGTTTCATGTAAACCTAACCGGAATGTGCAGTGTTCTGTTCATGCTTTTTTAGACTATAGGTGAAAATTATTGCAATAATTAGCGAAGCAGCAAAAGTTACTATGCGGCTGCTTATTATGGTGTCCATTCCTGTGGCAATCCATACCACAGTAAAAGCCATACCCCCAATAATGGTGGCAACAGCTGCCTTGCCGTGATATCGTTTCCAAAACAGACTAAGCAGTATAACCACCGAGTAGGGGCAACCCACAAATGCCCACACATAACCCACGAGGCTAAAAATGTTGTCGGCACCTAACTCGTATACCAGCCATGCTATGCCTGAGGCTATTAGAGCAAGACCGGCCGTGATGAGGCGCGATAATCTGAGATTTTGCTTCTCGTTGGCTTGTTTTTTCGAAAAAGGCTTTATTAGGTTCTCCGACAATTCGGTGGATGATAAGATAAGCAGTGAGTCGGCTGTTGAAATCATAGCTGCAATGGCTCCGGTAATCAGTATTGCTGCTACCACTGGCGGAAACACCTTAAGCATAACCATGGGCATCACCTGTTCGGGGTCGCTAAGGCCGTTGGGCCCAAAAATGGCTAAACCTATCCACCCTATACATAGTGCTCCAACATAGGCAAATATTGTCCATATTACTCCAATGTTTCGTGCACGTATGGCTTGCTTTTGGTCTTTTATCGCCATAAATCGCATGCTGAGCTGTGGCTGACCTCCCAGATATCCGAAAAACCAGCTGAAGCCCGAAGCTATAATCATTCCAATACCAAAACCGCCTGCCGAACCCCACAATGTATTGCTAACACCCGAATTCATTGTCGAAGCCTTATGCAATGCATCTGCCATGTTCCCTGCAAAAACATCGCTGTGATTGGTTAGATAGACAAAACCGAATATTGGACCTAGTATCAGGGCTACAATCATAACAATTGCTTGAATAACATCGGTATAGGCCACCGATTGCAATCCTCCGTACAGCGTGTATGGAAGTATGAGTGCTATGGTAATGAACATTCCGAGCATTGGGCTTATGCCGAACATGGTGTTCAGGCTTTTACCCCCGCCTAGAAACTGGGCTGCTACATAGAAAAAAAACACCATTACAATTGTGATACTGGCAGTTAACCGAATCGGCTTGGCATATTCGCCATGTTTTTTACTGATGTAATCAACATAGCTGGTTACATTGTATTTTTCCGATTCTTTACGCAGCCTCCAGGCAAGCAGCACCCAGGCAGTAACTATACCCGCAACGCAACCTATAGCTGTCCATATTTCGAGCAAACCGGTAAGATAAGCTGCTCCGGGCAATCCCAGCAACGCCCACGACGATTCTCCGGTGGCCCGTTCCGACAGGGCTGCAACCCAACCCGGCAGCCGCCGGCCGGCTATGGCATAGTCGCCTGCACTTTTTACCTTTCTGCCCTGATATATGCCCCACAACACCAGAATGGCAAGGTATGTGATGAGCACAATAATAAAAACAACATTGGTACTCATGGTGTATAAGTTTGCCGCAAAATAAAAAAAAATCGTAAATTGTCGGCTTAAAAATTTGAAAGTATGATGAGATATTATGTATTGTTTGTTTTACTGTGCATGAGTTTTGGTATGCTGAAATCGCAGACGGTAATCTATGAAAATTACTTTTACGAAAAAGCCTTGCGTATCGATTACATCCACACCGGCAATTTCATCGATTCGCAGGTTGGGCTGCTTCGTTTTGTTGAAGACCGCTATTGGGCAGGTAATCCAAATATACTTATCGACCCTTTCGGTTATGGCAAGTATCGGGTGAATGTGTATAGCATGCCCGATAAAAACCTGATTTTTTCTTACGGCTATTGCACCTTATTCGAAGAATGGCAAACTACCGCTGAAGCCAGAAATACGAGTAAATCGTTCGAGGAAAGCATTGTGATTCCATTCCCGAAAAATAGTGTCGAAATAGAATTATTGTCGCTCGACAGATACAATAAACTGCAACATGTTTTTTCTTTTCGGTTTGATTCCGATACAGAGGTAGAAACAGTTGATGCTTCAGCAATTCCGGTACGGCAGTTTGTGAACAGTGGCAATGCAGCCAGTTGTCTCGATATTGCCGTGGTTGCCGAAGGATACACGCTTAACGAAATGTCTCAGTTCGAAAGCCATGCTGAGTATCTTATCGGATACCTTTTTAGCGAAAGGGCATTAATGCCTATGCGCGACAAAGTAAATATTTACTTTGTAATGCCCCCGTCGGAACAGAGCGGCACCGATGTTCCCGGCGAAGACATTTGGCTTAACACAGCGTTGAACAGCCGGTTTTACACTTTTGGAAGCGATCGTTACCTTACCACGGCCTCATATCATCGCTTGCGCGACGCGGTGAGCGCGGTGCCCACCGACCAGATTATTGTTCTGGTAAATAGCGAAAAATACGGAGGCGGTGGTATTTACAATTTTTATAGTATTTCGAGCAGTAAAAACATACATTCCGGTAAAGTACTTATTCATGAGTTCGGACATGCTTTTGCAGCCTTGGGCGATGAATATTACACATCAGAAACATCTTATAACGATTTTTATTCGCTTGAACATGAGCCCTATCAGCCCAATCTTACTACATTGGTCGATTTCGAAAGCAAATGGAAAGATATGGTACACGACACAGTGCCTGTTCCAACCCCCGAAACTGCCGGATATCTGAAAACAGTGGGCGTATTCGAAGGGGCCGGATATGTTGAAAAAGGTATCTACCGGTCACGACAACATTGCCGTATGAAAGAACTGAACAGCCCGTTTTGCGAAGTATGTGCCCGTGCCTTGATGGACATGTTTAAGTTTTATACAAGCGTTGAATGAAAACTCATGCTACAGGGTTACTCTTTAACCACCGGTAATAGTTTTTCGTTTTTCATCATGTAATATCCACTCTCAAATATAGCTTCACTAACAGGGTAATTGTTATCGGTGTCTAGAATTTCGAATACAGTTTTATCGATATACATCAGTTTGCCTTCGGGAACCACGAGCTTAATGTTTATGCTTTGAAATCGAATAGAAAACGATTCGGGAAGTTTAAAATACCGGTCGAAAACAATTGCAGAGTCGTTGATGCTGTAGTTGTATCGTATTTGTGAAGCATTTTTCGAAGCATCGGTTTTATTACTTCCTCGTGCAACGCGCTGTATTTCGTAATACAGGCTGCTGTCGGGCGATTGTTGAATGTTTAATTCGGGAGTGCCAAAAGCCGTTAACTTGTTCTCGTTACGTATCAAATGGAACTCATCTATCGAAATGTGTTCCAACTTGTTGTCGAATGGCATGCTGTGGTTCATGCTAAGGTATAATGTAGATTGTGGATGATGTGTTATATGGCTTTTTTGTGTTATTTCGCCGTTACTGATAAAACGCGTCGAAATCGAAACCGAAACCGCTATCAGCATAGCGAGGCCCGATATCCACAACACCAGCAGACTGATATTTAATGCTCTCATCGATTTCAGGTTGAACAGAATGCTTACCCCCGAGTAAATCAGCGAGAGAAGGGGAACAAAAACAACCACCGCAAGCGCAATAAGAAAAACATAGGCGGTAGTGGTACCTGCAAAAAGCTTAAGAACATAAGGCACCGGTAACATATTGGCTCCTGCTATTTCGAAAATAAAAAACTCGGAGCTTGAGGCAAACAACCCAAAGGCCAGAATAAATGTTAAAAATACGCCCAGTGCAATAAACGATGCCCCGATGAGCTTGCCGAAAACTTTGAAAAAAGCATTCAATCCTTGAACAAAACCCTTTCCGGCATTCTCAAGCTTGTTTCCAAAATTGTTACCACGCTTCATTTCACGAAATCTAGATTTCACTTCCTGATATTCTTCTTTTATCGTGTTTTCGATATTCGAAATATTAATGTCTTTCCCTTTCATCTCGAGCCGTTCGGCAACGGTTCGTGCTTTAGGGATAATAAGCCAAAGTACCAGATAAACCAATGTCATAAATCCGGCCGAAAACAGGAACAGAACCATAAAAATTATTCGTATTGCCAGAAGGTTTATGCCGGTATAGGCCGACAGACCTGAGCAAACCCCTCCAAGTATGCGAAGTTCCTGATCGCGGTACAGTTTGCGCTTGCTTCGCTGCTCTTTATCTTGAAAACCGGATTCCCTTTTTTCGCCTGCTTCGCCACATATTTCTTCGACACGACCCAGTATCGAAATCACTTCTTCTACGTCGTGCAAACTGATTACCTGCTTCGATGGCTTTATTTTTTCGGAAAAAAGCTCTGCAATGCGTGCTTCAATATCGTTAATAATCTCATAGCCTTCTTCTTTGCTGCCAAAATAGGCTTTAAGTTCGTCGATATATGAAGATAATACCATATATGCATCTTCGTCGATATTAAATATCAATCCGTTTAAGTGAATACTTACTGTCTTTTTCATTGTTTTATGATGTTTGATTGTTTTTTAACGATTCTATTGTGTTGCTTAGTTCAGTCCACATTGTATCAAGGTCTGCCAACAGATTTTTACCGGCTTCTGTTATTGAATAGTACTTGCGGGGAGGCCCCGATGTTGATTCTTTCCATTGATAACTAAGATAACCCGAGTTCTTTAAACGCATTACCAATGGGTATAGAGTGCCTTCAACAACAATCAGATTCGACGCCTTTAGCTTCTCTATAATGTCAGGAACATACACTTCGTTCTTTTCGATAATGAGCAAAATGCAATACTCCAGTATTCCTTTTCTCATTTGTGAATTGGTTCTTTCGGTGTCCATATTCATTTCATTAAAATTGCAATACAAAGATATGTAGAAAAATTAGTACTATGCAAAACAAAGTAGTAAAAATTAACATTTATTTAACAAATAAAAATGTTGTAATCTGTAAATCAATGAGTTGAAAAAATATGAAAAAATAATTAAAAAGATGTTGGGCGATTTGCATTAGTTTTTCTATTTTTATGCAATAAACTAAATAAAATAAAATGCTATGAAAAAGACGATTACAAAAATCTTTGTTGCCGTGCTGGCACTGGCGTTCTGCGTAAGTTCGTGTACCAAGAAATCTGAAAATCTGAACAGTATTCCAAAGAATGCTTTCGTGGTGGTTACCATTGATGGGGAAGCCTGGTTGAAAAACAGCAACTCCGATTTACTAATGGAAAACGACGATTTTAAAGAAGGTTTAAAAGAGTTGGAAGAAACCAGCAAAAAACTGAAAGAACTTGTCGAAAAAATTATTAAGAAACCCGCTGAGAGTGGTATCAATATCGACGAGATGATGTATGCTTTTGCCGAAATGGATAAAGAGAATGTAATAGTAGGTGTAATCTTGGGTGTTGACAACAAGAAACTCGAAGAGAATATCAAACTGGTTACCGACGAGCTACAAGTTCCTCTCGAAACAAAAGAAAAAGACGGCATTACATACATTATGCCTGATGATGACATGATAGTAGGCTGGGACAAAGGCAAAATGATTGTTCTCACACTTGCCGAAGGATACGACTATGATTTAGAGAAGAAATTCTTTGCACTGATGTCGCAAAAGAAAAGCGAATCGATTCTCGAAGACAAAGACTTCAACCAATTCCTGAAAAACTGCAAAGATTTCAATGTATGGATTAGCAGCAATGTTGTGAAAAACATTGAGGATTCGGAAAGCATTGCATTTGCCGAGAAAATGGTAGGTTTCGAATTTAGCGGCAACTATGCTCACATTCATTTCGATGCCGAAAAAGATGAATGGACCATGACGGCTAAACTTCGCTTCAACGAAAGCATTCAAAAAGCCGACTGGAATAAGATTATCAAAAATCTTAGCGAGATGGGTCTGATGGAAGAGATTATGGGTGAGATTTTTGGTGGAGGTTACGATTACGACGATTACGACGATTATGAATATGATTGGGATAGTACTGGTGGAGAATATGATCTTACCGACGAAGAATGGGCAGAAATCGAAAAACTGCTTAGCGAAGAGGAATAATACTTGACTTGTTGCAAAAAATCAATGCGTATTCATTTTTCTAATTTAGTCCCTTCCCCGCTACTCGAAACCAATTATGGCGATTCGGAAGTTTGGGGAAGGGATTTTTCTGTTTCAGGTACTCAAAAGGTACTGGTATCGGCGGCTTCAGGCAAAGGAAAAACAACATTGTTGAATATTATTATCGGCAGACGCAGCGATTATGTGGGAAGGGTTTCGGTTGATGGGCACAGTCCGCTTGAAATGTCGGGTTTCGAAAAAAGCATACTGCTGAGTCGTAAAATATCGATGGTACATCAGGGACTTGCCTTGTTTGATGAATTGTCGTTGTGGGATAATATTATACTGAAGAACCGCTTAACAAAACACCGCAGCGACGAAGAAATAATGCAAATGCTGCAGCGGCTGCAATTAACAGAGCAAATTCATCAAAAAGTAAAAACCCTGTCGTTCGGGCAGAAGCAGCGCACTGCCATTGTAAGGGCTTTGTGTCAACCCTTCGAATTTTTGTTGCTCGACGAGCCTTTTAGTCACCTCGACGACCACAATACTCAAATTGCATGGGACCTTATCTCCGAGGAGCTTAGTACTCATGCAGCAGGTATGATAATTACCAGCTTGGGGAACCGTCGCACGATGAGCTACGATGCTATATATAATTTGTAACAACGCCAAGCCTTGTTAATATGATTTGGAAAGTTTTTAAAACAGAAATAAGCCGTTGGCAACTGGGAGCTGCTTTTGCCGGAGCATTTGCAGGAATGGTGATAGTGTTGGCTGCATTGGGTTTTTATTTCGATGTGATTGGTGTTTTCGACGATAGCGAAGGTTTTTGGAAAGAAGAATATATTATAATCAGTAAGCGCATCAGCAGCAGCGAAACCGTTCTTCAAATCGACAACCAGCAACGTGCAAAGCCCACATTTACTCCCGAAGAAATTGACGAGTTAAATTCTCAAGCTTTTGTGAGTAAGCTTACCGCATTTTCTAATTGCAGCTTTGGCGTGGCTGCTTTCACCGATAACGACAGTCCGCTGGCGGGTTTTTATACCGACCTTTTTTTCGAAGCGGTGCCGACCGAATATATCGATGTAAATTACGATAATTGGTCTTGGAACGAGTCTGATGCTTTTGTTCCGGTTATTTTACCCAAAACATATCTGAATCTCTATAATTTTGGGTTTGCTACATCGCAAAACCTTCCGCAGGTTAGCGAAGAGTCGGCATCACTGGTAAAATTCAATATAGTGGTGCATGGGCAAGGTAAGAAAGAAAAGTTGAAAGCACACATTGTAGGCTTCAGCGACAGGATTAATACACTGCTGGTTCCCGAAGAATTCATCAGATGGGGTAACCAAAACTTCGGCACCGGCGATTCATACCGTCCGAGTCGCCTTATTGTTGTGGCCCACGACCCCTCCGATGCCGAAATGTTCCGGTATTTCGAAGAAAAAAGCTACGATGTAAACAAGAGTGAACTTAGCAACAGTAAAGCACTGATGTTCCTGAGAATTATTATCAGTCTGGTGGTAGCCACCGGTCTGCTGATTACGGTATTGGCTTTCTGGTTACTCGTAACAAGCATTTTGTTGCTGCTGCAAAAAAACCGCGAAAACATTATTAAACTGGGTCTGTTGGGCTATCAAAACAAAAGTATAGCCAAACCCTATAACATATTGTCTGCAATCATGATTCTTTCGGTGGTTGTGTTGGCTGTTCTGCCACTGATGCTTATCAGGCACTATTATGTATCGCAGCTGGTGGTGCTGGGTTATGCTGCATCTTCGTCGTGGGCATTAGCCATTGCTACCACAGCACTGGGTTTTATTGTTGTGCTGGTAGTGTTGTGTTTGGTTTTTATAAGAATGCGCGTGAATTATTTTCTTAAGTAGAAAATTGCTTTATTTGCATCAGTGTATGTTTTTTAATTGGCAGCCATGAAGCAGAATAAAATACCCTATTATATATTATTTGCCATATCAGCGGCTTTATATCTGAATACCATACCCAACCACTATGCCATCGACGATAAGATGATTATCTATAAGAATATCTATACACAAAAGGGTGTTTCGGGTATTGGAGATATTCTCACAAAAGATGCCATGGCAGGTATGTTCGGCGACGATAGTAATTCGGTAGCCGGTGGCCGCTATCGCCCCTTGTCCATGATTAGTTTTGCCATCGAGCATGAGATGTTTGGTGCTAATCCCCACATTAGCCATCTTATTAATTTACTGCTCTATGCTATTTCGGTTGTGATATTGTATCGCTTGTTGCTACATTTGTTTCGCGAGCAAAAAGCCGGACGATGGTATGCCGGTGTTGCATTTCTGTCCGCCTTAATATTTGCCGTTCACCCCTTACATACCGATGCCGTAGCAAATATTAAAGGTCGCGACGAAATTATGTGCTTCTTGTTTGTGCTACTGGCATGGGAGCAAAGCCTGCGATATGTAGAGGTGCAAAAACTAAGGCATTTGCTTGTAGCATTTGGTTGGTTTCTGCTTGCCGTGTTTAGCAAAGAAACAGCCATCACTTTTTTGTTCGTAATACCCATCAGCTTCTATTTCTTCAGAAATGCGCATATAAAAACCTATTTCAAAATATTCCTTCCCATTGTAATGGCCTCTGCACTATATATGATTGTGCGTCTTTCGGTTATCGGAAACACATTCGGTCAGGAGATAACCGAACTGATGAATAATCCGTTTTTGGGAATGAGCTTTGCCGAACGATATGCAACCGTGTTTTACACACTGGGTATTTATTTAAAACTGTTGTTTTTCCCACATCCGCTCACCTGGGACTATTATCCGTATCATATACCGGTTATTGGTTTTTCCGATATCAGAGCTCTATTGCCGTTGTTTATTTATGTAGTGCTTGGTGTTATTGCCGTTGTTGGTACTTTCCGTAAATCGCCCTATGCTTTTGCCATTTGGGTGTATCTGGCTACACTGTCGATTACATCGAACCTGCTCTTTTCAATAGGTGCTTTTATGAGCGAGCGTTTTGTGTATATGTCGCTGCTGGGTTTTTGCCTTGCGCTGGCATTTGCTGTAAATCGCTATTTTCTTTCGACTGCGCTCAGGCGAAAAATTGCTTTTGTGTTTTTGGGCGTGCTTGTCCTCGCATTTTCGGTACGTACAGTGGCGCGTAATTTCAATTGGAAAGACAATCTTACACTGTTTGGTCACGATGTGAATATTTCGGTTAACTCAGCTAAGGGCAACAGTTCTTATGCCAGCGAGCTATATAGCTTGGCTGAACAACAAACCGATACAGCCGAACGAAACCGCATTCTGAAACAGGCCATCCCTTATTTCGAAAAGGCATTGAGTATTTATCCTAGCTATACCGAATCGTTGATACGGCTGGGTAACTGCTATTATATTATGCATGGCGATTATAAAACCATGTTTGCCTATTATTTAAAAGCACTTTCTGTTGACCCCGAAAGCAGCGACGTGTGGGGAAACAGCATTGGGGTAATGGTGAACAATGTAAACGACCCGCAGTATGAAATTTTTTATTGGACAGAAGTAATAAAGCGAAATACAAGGCGCTTCGAACCCTTCTTTTTTGTAGGCGAGCACTATCGTTTGCTTGGGCAACAACCCGATTCGGCAGTATATTATCTGAGTAAAGCCGCTGCAATTGCGCCCAACAATTTCGATGTGTTGAAATCGTTGGGCATTGTGTATGGCAGTGTGAATGAATTCGACAAGGCACGCGATAACCTGTTAAAAGCAGTTACCATAAAAACAGACGATGCCGAATGTTTCAGATATATTGGTTTGACGTATGGCGTGCAGGGCGATGATGCCAAAGCCCTTGAATATTTCGAAAAGGCTTATGCCATAAACCCCAACGACGAACAAAACCTGAACAATGTAATTCTTGCCCGAAAACGACTGGGTTTGTAAAAAGCAATACTAAAAAGGTAAATCTCCGTCGTCGGTGAGCGGATCGGTTTCGGTGGTTTCGATAATTTCGTTTTGTGGAATTACAACCGACCTGCCATTGGCACCACCGATTGTTTCCGATTTCCATGCTTTAAGGTCGGTGTACCAGCGACCGTTGTATTCGCGACTTTCAACATCGAAATATACTTTTACCTGTTCGCCAATAACCATCTTGTCAAGTTCTACACGATCGTTCCAGGTAGTAAAACACACATTTTTCGGATAATCTTCGAGTGTTTCAATCACAAACGATTGTTTTTTCCATGATCCATTTTTGCCTTCACCGGTTTGGGCAGCAAGTATCTGGGTGATTTTTCCGGTAATATCCATATGAAAATAAATTTAGCTAGTAAAATTAATATTTTTTGGAGGCATTTTCAAACATCTGAAATATATTTTAATTTTACTGAATTAAAAATAACTGATTATGGGAACTTATCAAAAGATATTTCATTATCAGCGCAGTTTGCTGATATTTTTTTATGCCTTGTTCTGCATGGCAATGGTATATCCGATAATTTTGCTGCTTCAGTTGGCAGGGGTGGTTAATGTGGCGCTAATGATTTTGGTTCCTTTGGTTTTTATTGTGTTGTGTGCTTTTGCCGGAAGCTATCTGTTTGTGCTGTCGTACATACCGCTTAAATTGGTTGACGCATTCGACGTTATCAGAAATAAAATTGCATCGGGCGAAATAAACACTGTTGAACAATTTGCCCTGAATGTGAATCGTTTTACGGTGAAGTTTTTTAGTTTTAAATTCTTCGATATTGTGCATTCGGCCATGATAATTGGCAACGATAGAAAAGTTTTTGTTTCCGAAAAATTCCCTATTGCCGAAATTGGGAGTATCGATGATTTGTGGGAAGTAGCCACCCATCAAGAAGATGTATATCATGTTGGTTTTTGCAGTGTGCACGATGATAAACTCTATAAGGTAATGGTTCCGGTATGGTTTGGCCGCGAGCATTTGGGAATGATGATTTTGTGGCTTCAGGCGAAACCCGGTAAGTTTTTCACAGGAATGATACGCGATTACGAAGAATTGTTTATCGACGACCAGTTGTTGCATGTAGTAAATTTGGGTCGCAGAACCCATTAATGGGGTGCAAGCATTACCCGAAACAGTTGATATTGGATAAGCCTGATGCAATAAAATTGTTTGTTACCGATTTCGACGGCACCCTGGCTGTTGAAAATGGTGAGGTATCGGCCGAAAACCGGATGGCACTGCAGCAACTTGCCGATAAAGGGGTGCTTCGTGTAATTGCTACCGGTCGCTCGCTGTTTTCGCTGTTTCGGGTTGTAGGGCGCGATTTCCCTGTCGATTATGTGGTGTTTTCAACAGGAACAGGTATTCTTGATATGAAGACCGGAGATGTTTTTACAGGGAATGTTCTTCAGTATGACGATGTCGCAAAGCTGGCCTTGTGGTTGCAGCAGGAGCATTTCGACTTTATGGTTCACCAGCCCGGACCCGACAATCATATTTTTTATGCTCACCAATCGCATACGGGGCATCACGACTTTTTGCGACGCTTGCAGCATTACACCAATACCGACATTGAATTGTTGAAAGAAGTGCCGCGGCAGGCATCGCAGTTTGTGGTTATTTGCAATCAGCACGAGCAACACATCGAAAATATTGCAGCAGCGTTTCCCCAATACAAAGTAATACAAACCACATCGCCTTTCGATAACCATAGTTTGTGGGTTGAAATTTTCCCGACCGGAGTTTCGAAAGCATCGGGAATAGACTTTCTAGCAACACGTTTCAATATTGAAAGACACCAGGTAGTGGTGGTGGGCAACGATTACAACGACATCGACATGTTGCAGTGGTCGCCCCATGCCTATGTGGTTGCCGATGCTCCCGAAGCATTACAACAAGTGTACACAAGCATTGCCCATAGCCGCAACAGTGCGGTGGCAGCATTGGTTAGGCAGTTGATGCCTGAATGTTCAGAGTATTAATCGGTAATAATAATTCGTTGCCATGTGGTATGATCATCGAATACCAGCGCAAGCAGGTACAAGCCTTTTTTCATACTGCTTAGGTCGATTAAGTGAGATGCCGGTAATTGCGCAATTGTTTTTCCCGATATATCGCATACTAATATTTGACGCACCTGTTGGTTGCTGTGTATAAAAAACATGCCATTGCCCGGGTTGGGGTATATAGTAATACCTGTTGATTGAGCCAGAAAGTTGCCGGTGTTGTTGTGCTCAATGGTTTGATACCGTAGCGAGGTTGTTGTGCTGGGGCTGGTACCCGTAGCTTCGGTTGTAGTAGTGCCATACACCAATATGGGGCCGGTATAATCTTCGTGATACCAGTAATAAAAGTCATCAGAAACCGACATAACTGTCATTAGTTGACCCGGAACTATTTCGTATTGTGCATCAAATTGTTCGATAACGCGAATTCGCAGTACATTTTCGAAAACCGAACCGTTGGGGGTAAGCAAAGTGCCCTGTGCGTCGGCTTGCATTTGAATGCTTGCATTTGCCAATGGCATTTCGAGACCCTGCCCGTAGAGTGTGCCACCGTAGTTGCATGTGTAGTTGTTTCCGGCTGTCATGGGGAATTTCATCGAGGTTACGCTATCGGCAGCATAGTCAATCACCAGTTCACCGGTAACTCCTTTGCGTGCCATGTAGTAGTCGCCTGTTTTAAAGTAAAAATACCCGCTTGTCTCACTACTGCCTTCGGCAAGATTTGCTTCGGGGAAGTCGTCGGCGTTTTCGGTGTCGGCAGCATCAACATAGTAAAAATACAACGCTGTTTCTTCGTTCATCCACGATAAATCCCAGGTTTTGTTAAGCACGGTTCCCGTTCCGGCTACTTCGAAACCAAATGTGTTGATGTTTTTGTAATGCAAGGTATCGCCAACCTGCGGTATTTGATTAACGCCCGAGATGGTAACATACTGCGCCATTGAACCGAGGCTAATCATACACATTGCAATAAAAAGTATTGGTGCTTTCATTTGATGAGGTATTATGATTAATCGGCTTACAAGATATAAAAAAAATAGCTGCTAATGCTCGAATACACTTTTTTTACTTGGAGAAATATATAAGTGTATTACGCAAACACAACGGAATTACGTGAATGATGCTCTTTTTATAGTCACTAATGCACGAATTTGGTTCTTATTCGTGCATTAGCGGCCATAACCTTATTTTTTCTTCCACACATTCACAATTTCGCCCACATACATTTTATGAAAGTCTTTTTTTGGATATTTCGAACTAAGCACCTCGGCATCAACAAAATTCGATTCTTCGATATTGCCTGCGTATAGTTTTTTGCATTCTAAAATAATTACGGCCTCTTCGAAGGCTACGCAGCCCGATGGCGTAAAAATGGGAGTGAGGCCCGATTCCTTTACCTTGTCGCAGTCGCGCCCCGATTTTGTGCCGCATACCTGCAATGCTTTGCGGTGTTCTTCGGCAAAAAAGCACACCGTGTAGTAGCCCTCGCGCTCGGTGAATTGGTAGGTATAACGCTGCGGCCTAACAAATATAAACGAAACCGGTTTTTCCCAGAGCCAGCCTATTCCGCCCCAGCTTGCCGTCATCATGTTGAACCCTTTTTCTTCGGTGCCGGCGCCTATCAGCATCCAGTCTTTGCCAATCAAACGTATGGCATTGTCGTTGAGCGACTCCCAGTTGGTTTTTTCAAAACTTTTCATCATTTCGTTGTTCTGTGCATGTAAAACAATGGCCATGTATAGTAAGGCTATCGTAAGTGTTATTCTCATAGTAGTTTTTTGTAAAGATAAAAACAGATTCTTTAAGTGCAAAAACGACAAAAAAATATTCTTCTTTAAAATACTCAGTTTTAAACCCGTCTTATCCGCAAGAGTTTAAAACAAATACCAAAATAGGAATAACTAATATTATTGCCAGGTAATTTGTTTTACCAGCGATGGACTGGTTTCTCCATTAATGTAGTATTCCATGGTGGCAGTTCCTGAATTGGCAAAAGAAATTTTGTTATCAATCAGTGAGTTGTGCCTTTCGGCTGTAATTATAAAGCCATTGTCTTCGGTCTCGGAGTAGTACCACCCATAATTATACGGTGGTATTGGATTGAAATTCTCATCGGGGCCTGTATAAATAAATTTCACAGTCAGATTTGTATATGAGGGTATAATGGCCAACATACTATACCATCCTGCATTTATTTCGGTTACACCGGGCACCAGAATGTTGGGAAGAATTGTGTTGGGGTCATAAATGGGATGTGAGCAAACCGATGCCGGATATATAATTTCGTCGGATAAATTTTCAGCATGGGCATCCACAAAACGGTCGATATAATACACAAAGTCGGGAATTACCATGTCTAATCCCAAATCGGAATATCTTTCGGCAATATTGTTTTCGATTTGAATAAAATTCAAATTGTAGGCATTATACAATAACGTGTCGATTAAAGCCCGGTTGTTGATAATGCCATCGGTGCGAAAATCCGACGACAAATTGGCGAGCAAACTGCTGAGTTCTGCCGTGAGTTGCTCACGTCCATTCATATGTGGAGTATATCGTTGCAGTATCAGCGAGAATGCGAGCAACACGGCACTGTTTGTATTGTTACCGGCTATATCGTAATTTACAAAATCAGCACCCGAAGCTTCGCTTGCATTTAAAAATGAAAGCAATTCGGACTTTGCCTGCTGATTGGCCTGTTCAAAATTTTGCCCTTCCGAAACGAGATACATTACACGATCTTTCAATACATGGGTCATTGCATTCACGTTCATCTGACCCGAATTGGAGGCATCAGCAATGGCTTGCATGCGTAATGTTGAGGGAGAAAGGCTCCCATAAATTTCGCTGAAATAATAGCCTTCGGCGGTAAGCAGCACATATTCCGATTCTAGGGTAATACTCCCCAGATTGAAACTACCATCATCGGAAACAATGGTCGAAGTGA
>Ga0334883_1003242_pt1 | contig 17886 bp, 9 predicted proteins | sample GraSluR1_MG_6_FD_207230 | JGI IMG/M metagenome (GOLD analysis project Ga0334883, IMG submission 207230) | Sludge microbial communities from methane-producing bioreactor in Wageningen University, Netherlands - Granular Sludge_09_05-R1 | ecosystem: Engineered > Bioreactor > Anaerobic > Unclassified... | reverse complement strand
GAGCGACCCCGGAATGATCACTCCCCATCACCAACACCCGTCCACCCTCGCCCCCTGGCGCGCACCGCTGTGACGCTTCCAAACTCTCGACATAGGCAATCACGTCAGCCACCGTGGCCACACTCTCAGACACATCCTCTGGAATGCGCAAACCAAAGCGCTCCTCTACCCGCATGATGAGCTCAACCACGTCCAAGCTATTGGCACCAAGGTCATTGACCAGATGATGGTTCAGCTCCAAGGCTTCCGCGCGCCCAAGCACCTTGCCGATGATCGCCAGAACCTCCCGTTGCGTCTCACTGCTCATCGCCCGCCCCCCGTCGCCATCGTCTGCAACACCCCAAAGAGCGCCGCAATCGCCTCATCCAGTCGACCCAGCTCAGCCCCACCGGCTTGCGCCAGCGTTGGCCGGCCGCCGCCTCGCCCACCAATCACCTGCGCACAGGCATTGACGATCGCCGTCGCATGCCAAGTCGACTGCTTGGCGACCCCCTCGGACACCGCGCACACCAGCGCAGGTCTGCCATCGATCTCAGCGCCCAACAACGCCACCCCTTCACCCATGCGCTCGCGCAGCAAATCTACGTACAGCAACAAGTCCTTCCGCTCGCGCACCTGCACGCGCGCGGCATAGGCGCGAACACCCCCGACCTCCTTACCCTCGCGCAGAATCGCCGCCACCTCGGTCCGAGCAACCCGCCGCGTCAACGACTCCACCTGACGCTCCAACTCAGCGCGCTCGCTCACCCACTTCTTCAGCCGCACCGGCAACGCTTCGACCGTATCCACCCCCACCGCCTCGGCGCTCGCCCGCAACAGACGTCGGTCCTGCTGCGCCGCCGCAAAAGCGCCAGCGTTCGTCACCGCCTCGATGCGCCGCGTCCCGGCGGCGATGGCGCCCTCCGACACGATCCTGAACAGCAATATCTCGCGCGTGTTCTCCACGTGAATCCCACCGCACAACTCCATGCTCACCCCAGGCACCTCGACTACCCGCACCCGATCACCATATTTCTCACCGAAAATGGCCATCGCGCCCCACTCCTGCGCCGTCTGATGCGGCACGTCGACGTGCTTGCGCACCTCATGCCCTGCACGGATCTGGGCGTTCACCCACTGCTCCACCCGCTCCAACTCATCCTCGGTCAGCGCCCGCGAGAAGCTAAAATCAAAACGAAACTTGTCGTCCCGCACCAATGAACCCGCCTGAAAGATCTCCGTCGACACCACTGCACGCAGCGCCTTGTGCAAAAGATGGGTCGCCGTGTGGTTACTGGCAATCAGCCCGCGTCGCTCGGCGTTCACTTCGGCGATCACATCCTTCGCCATGCTCTCCCGCGTCACGAAACCATCTTCCAAACGACAAACGTGAACAATGCCCCCGTCCGTGCGCTGCGTATCCAAAACCCGCAGCCGCAGTTGGCCATCCTCCGAGTGGATCAGGCCACCGTCGCCGACCTGCCCACCCCCTTCGGCATAGAACGGCGTCATATCCAACAACACATCGTAAAAATCACCGCGCTCGCGATAGCGAATCACCTGACTCGCCGTGGAATGCCGCGCATAACCCAGAAAAGTCGTCGCACTCCCCTCACGGATGCCAATCCACGGACCCCCTTCCTGTCCCGTGAACCCAGAGGCCTCGGAAGAACGCTGCCGCTGCTGCGACAAGGCCTCCTCGAAGCCGGCGACGTCCACCTCAAGCCCCCGCTCCTCCGCCATGATCTGCGTCAAATCCAAAGGAAAACCAAAGGTATCATACAGAACGAAGGCATCCTGACCCGCCACGCGGCCACCGGCGCTGCGCCCGGCAACCTCCTCGAAACGCACCAAACCACGCTCCAGCGTCCGGAAAAAGCGCTCCTCTTCCAAACGCAACACCTCCTGGCATTGCACCGAGACCGCCGCCAATTCGGGATACACGCCAGCGAACTCGTCCACCACGGCTTGGGAGAGCTTGCACAAAAATGGCTCGCGGAAACCCAAGTCGCGACCAAAACGCACGGCCCGTCGCAAGATCCGCCGCAACACATAACCCCGACCCTCGTTGGAAAAGGGTTGCCCTTCGCTCACCGCAAAGGTCAGCGTCCGCACGTGGTCCGCAATGACCCGAAAGGCGTTGACATCCGCCCCGGCGAGAATCTCCGCCTGACACTGCGGCCGCCCCAACAACGACGCCGTCTGCTCCAAGATCCCTTTGAACAGCGCCGTCGCATAGACGCTCTCCACCCCCGCCAACAGCGCAGCCACTCGCTCCAAACCCATCCCCGTGTCCACGCTCTTCATCGGCAGAGACGTCAACACGCCCGCCGCATCGCGGTCGAACTCCATGAACACGTGATTCCAAATCTCTACGTAGCGCTCACCCGAGCAACCAGGCCCCCAAGTCGACGCCTCATGCGGCTGCGTATCGAAGTGAATCTCCGTACACGGACCACAGGGACCCACGGGACCCATACTCCAAAAATTCTCTTCATCACCGACGGCGATGTCCCCCAGCCGCATCATCCGCGCCGTCGGCACCCCAACCTCATTGGCCCAAATGTCCCACGACGCATCGTCGTCCTTGTATACCGTCACATAGAGACGCTCCACCGGGAGGCCCAGCACCTCCGTCAAAAATGACCAGCCCCACTGAATCGACTCCCGCTTGTAGTAGTCGCCAAATGACCAGTTCCCCAACATCTCGAAAAAGGTCAGATGACGTCCATCTTTCCCCACCTCGTCCAAATCGTTGTGTTTGCCACCTGCACGAATGCATTTCTGGGCACTCGCCGCGCGCTTATACGAACGCACCTCAGCACCCAAGAAAACATCCTTGAACTGGTTCATCCCAGCATTCGCAAACAAGAGCGTCGGATCGCCCTTTGGCACCACCGGAGACGATGTCACCACCTCATGTCCAAGACCCTGAAAAAACGACAAAAACTTCGCGCGCAACACATGCGGATCCAAGACAACCTCCCTCAGCGCCAATGTCCATCCTCGCCGCTTGGCCGCAACCTCGCCAAGACCTAGCGCGGCTTTCCTCTAACACAGCGGCGAAAGAACTTCAATCACCAGCGCCGCCACCCGATCCTATCGACCCGATCGCATCACCCGCCCCCCCTTTCCTCAAAAACTGTCGCAAATGCACCGACTATGGCATCCTCAGCCTTTGACACCTGCCGCCAACCCAACAAAATGGGCTGGCCCTAAGCAACCAACGGCAAACCGTGAACTCCCTCAACCCAACTGTGGTAGCTGCGATGCCCAAAACCTCGTCCCAAGGCGGCCCACTGCGCTCACTTCGACGGCTGCTGTGGCTCGCACTCATCGGCTTCGCCGCCTGCCAACCCCGCACCAGCACCAGCATCCCGCCCGATCTCCAAGCGCAAGTCAAAAGCATCCTCGACAAGGCCTGGAACAACGAGGATCCATTCGTGCGCGCTGAAGCCCTGCGCCTCGCCGCCACCACACCCTCCCACCTCTGGAAGGCCCAAGCAGAGAAGCTCCTCGCAGACCACGACCCCATGGTCTCTCTCCGAGCCGCCGATGCCCTCCTCACCATTGGCGCCGAAGAGAGCGCCATCGAAACCCTCACCAAGGCCGTCCAGAACGCACCCCTGCCCCAGCAACTCACCGCCCTGAATATCGCCCGGCAACGCCTCACCTGGATTGATTTCGAGCCCGTCCTCACTGCGGCGCTGCGCACCAGCCGCAGCGAACTGCGACGTGAAGCCGTCGGCATCGCCACCGCCCTCCTCGAAAACAAAGAAGCCCTCGCCCCCATGGAGGCGCGCCAACTCGAACAACGCATCAAAATCTTCGCCACTGACCCAGATATCAAAACCGTCATCACCACCCTGCGCTATCTCAACAAAAACGACCGCCTCATCGCCGAAAACGAAGAACGACGCGCTGCCCTCCTCGAGCTCGCTCGAAACGCTAACGCCGCCGATCGCATTCGAGCCCTGCGCATCCTCACCCACGTGGGACTGCCCCAACTCCAGAGCATCGCCTATCAAATCTACGTCGACACCGCCAAAGATCCCGAACAACTCGACGTCCACAACGCAGCCATCCTCGCCCTCGGCGCCAGTGGCGACGTCCACCGCATCGCTGAAATCGATCGCCTCGCCCGCCGCGACGAGCAACCCGACCTGCAACTCGACGCCCTCACCGTACTCGCCAGCATCGATGACCCTGACGCTGCCATGACCTTGGGCCAGGCCCTCGACAGCCCCAAATCGCTGCTCCGCCAGACCGTCCTCGAGGCCATCACCCTCTACGGCAATACCCGCGTCCGCATCCCCGACGCCGTCCTCCTCGACCCCGACCCCGAGGTCCGCCTCCTCGCACTCCAAATCCTCTGGCAACGCGACCCGGCCCATTTCGAACGTACCGTCAGCCAGAAACTCGGCGTTGAGCAGTATCGCGCCCCACTCATCGACAGCCTCGCCCTCTGGGCCGAGAAAGACCCCAACCCCCAAGCACCATGGCTGCAAAGCCTCGCCCCGACCCTGCGCCGCCACGCCAATGACTACGGCAACCGCCTGGGTCAAGCCGCTACCATCTACACCTTGGTGCTACACCTCGATGGACCAGAGCCCTACCTCGACAAAATCGACAAGCTCCCCGTCGACGCCCAATATGTCATCCTCGAAGCCCTCCTGCGCCAGAAGAAGGGCACCGTCCAACAATACCAAAAATTCCTCGACAGCCCGCTCTTCGCCGTCCGCCTCGTCGCCGCCTTCGGCATCGCAGCAAAAAAATAAACGGCCACTCAACGAATCCGCCGCGGCCGCAAAGCCAACTGCACCTCCCGTCTACCGCCGCTGTCGCCCGACAACTCGACCACCTCGTCATAGTAGCCAGACAAGCGCAGCGTAAAACGAAGCGACGCATCCGTACGCGGCACCCGCTTGATCAACGGCGTCCGGCCGATGCGCCGCCCACCCTGCAACACCGCCGCATTCTCCGGCACAGATTCCAGCCACACCTCGACCCACTCGCGCCCGGCATCCTCCTGACGCGACGCCCGCGCCTCTTCAGCGCTCTCCCCACCCGCCGCATAAGCCCCCTCCAACCGCGCAATCACACTCGCCGCCTGCGAGCGAGACGCCTCATCTTCTGCCACCTCACGCGCCTGGTTCAACGCGGCCAAAGCCCCCTGCGCATCACCCCGCTCCTGGTCCAAGGCCGCCTTCTTCATGAACAACGCAAAATCCCCCCGCACCTCAGCCGCCCGCCCATAGGCCTCCGAAGCCATCGCCAAAAAGACCCCACGCCCCTCCTCAGCCTCCGCCGCCGCCTCGGCAGGTTGCTCCCCTGCCACCTCCGCCGCCGCCAATGCCAAATCGGCCATCTCCTCATAGGCCGCCGCCATCACCTGCGCCTCACCGCCATCGCGGTCCAACTTCTCCGTGGCCTCCCGGTACAAACGCAACGCTGCCCGGCGATCACCACGCTCCGCCTCAGCCCGCGCCTGGGCCAACAACTCATCGGCACCAAACACCACCGAAGCCGTCAACGACGTGTGACCCACCTCTGCCGGCACCGCACCGCGCGACGCATCGGCCGGCTCATCCACCACCGCCACCTCTGGCGCCTCTGCTTTCTTGGCAGCCACCTCCCCGGGGCGTGCGTGGAAGGCCAACAAGTACACCACGACAGCCACCGCCAACAACACGGCCACGACGGCCAACACCGCCACCACACCGCCGCGCCGCCCAGGACGCACCGCCATCGCCGTCACCTGCGACGCACGACCAAGCTCAGGCGTCGCCCGCCGCTGCGCCTTCGTCTTGCCGCCACCCGCCGCCCCCAACATGGTCAGCAACTCAGGATCGTCCGTCCCTCGCGCCAGGTGGCGCAAACGCGCACCCAACCACGCCGCCGACTCCGGGCGCGCCTCGGGCTTCTTGGCCAAGCAAGCCAAAATCAACGCCTCCATCTCCGCCGAAACCTTCGCCCCCAGCGCCGTCGGCCGCGTCGGCGCCTCATTGTAAACCCTGAAGGCCAGCGAACGCAGACCGCTGCTCGCCGAAAACGGCAAATCACCGACGAAGGCCTCGTAGAGACAACAACCCACCGCGTAGATATCGCTCGCCGCGCTCGCATCCTTGGCGCTAATGAACAGCTCCGGCGCCAAGTAGCCGAGCGTACCCAACACCAAGTTTGTCCGCGTCTTCGGTTGGTCCATTTGCTTCGAGATGCCAAAATCCATCAACTTGGCAACGGCGTCCCCAGAAGCATCCCGTCCCACCAGAATATTAGACAGCTTGATGTCCCGGTGCACGATCCTTCGCCCGTGGGCATGCGCCAAGCCATCACAAACCTGCGCAAATAGATCCGCCACGGCGCACTCGGATAGGGTCTCACGCTGCAACATCTCCTCCAGCGTCGGACCCGACACGTACTCCATCACGAAGCCAACGGGATCCTTGTGCAGCACCCGCAACACCGACACGATATGCGGGTGGGGCTCAGGGTGCACCAAGCGCGCCTGAATCGACGCCTCTGTCAAAAAGCGCTCCACCACCTCCGCGTCGGCGGCGCTCGTCGCGTTCAGCAGCTTGAGCCCAACCTGGGTCCCAAGCAAAGTGTCTTGCGCCAAGTACACCCGCGCCATGCCGCCTTCACCCAGGAGGCGCTGCACCAAGTACTGACCAGCCACCACCGTCCCGGGGTCAGGACGCTCCAAGCTCTTGGCCGCTTCCGGGACCCGCGCCATGGCCGTGAGCAAGTTCGCCAAGGCCTGCATGTTTTGAAAGCGCCGCTCGGGACGCTCCTCCAGCGCCTGGCGCAACGCCGCCTGCAAGTCGGCCTGTATCCCACTGAGCCCATCCTGCTGCAAAAACCAAGAAGGACTCGCCTTGGCACCGTAAAAGGCCGTCACCATCGTCGCCGCAAAAGCGTAGACATCGTCCACCGGACGGAGCACCTCACCCCGGCCTGGCACCTGCAACAGGGCTTCGGCATGCTTGGCGTTCGCCGCCCCATAAAGAGGCCACAGGCCCATGCCACGTACCACCGGGCGTAGGCCGTGCCCATCGTGCATCAACAATAGCTCGCTGGCGCTCAACCACCCATGCACCAATCCCTGAACGTGCGCCGTCGCCAACACCTCGGCCAAACGCTTGAAGGTCTCCAGCGCCAAATCCTCCGCCAGAGGCCCATACTCGCCGACGTAGTCCTCCAAGCTTGGCGCATCCACGAAATCCAACACCACGACCAGGCCTCTGCGCTCCCGAAAAGTCGCCCGCACCCCCAAGACGCCTGCGGGAAACGTCGCCGCCTGCGCCCCGGCCAGCGCCGCTTCAACCCCGCTGCCCACCTCGAACCCAACCGTGCGCAGCAGCATCACCCGCCCATCACCAGCGCTATCCTGGCGATCTTGCCCCGCATACCACTGCCCCAAAGGCCCGAGCGACAAAAAGCGACCCACGGCATAGCGGTCACCCACCAGATGCCCAGCCTTCCACGCGTCCTTTGGCACCACCGCCGCACCAGATCTTTCAGCATCCATCGCCGACTCAACCTCGTCTGCTCTGTCACACCCAGGCAACGCCACGAAATACCATCATCCCAAGCCCCACTTCACTCTATCCTTTCGCCGGCAACGACTCAAAAGACCACTGCACGACACATCATGCTTTCGACCACAGCGCCCCTGTGCTATGCCCTGCACCGGCCACGTCTGCGGCACCCCATCAGGAGTCTATCGTGCAAAACTGCAACACCATCTTCATCGAAGGCCTGACCGTCGTTGGCAAACACGGCGTCAATGCCCACGAACGCGACGAAGGACGTCTCTTCCAAATCGACCTCGAAGCCCATGTCGCTGCGCTGCCCGGCTTCACCACCGATCGCCTCCACGACACCTTGGACTACCAACGCCTGGCCCAAATCATCGTCGATGTCGCAAGCGGCACGCCCCTCAACCTCGTCGAGCACCTCGCCGAGCGCATCGCCCAACGCTGCCTCGCCCTCCCCGAAGTGCACAGCCTCCGCTTGCGGGTGCGAAAAAAAGCCACGGGCGTCGTCGGCAACCCCGACTGGGTCGGCGTGGAGATCTTCCGCCAAGGCGCCGGCCTTTCGGCTTGACTATGTCCTCCGTGACCCAGCGTAAATGAAAAGGGCCCCCAAAGGGGGCCCTTTTCAACACCGCGCGCTCGCATCTGCGAGCGCAAACAACGCTATTCGTTGTAACAAATGCCCAAGTCCGTCGACACGAACATCGCTGCGCACTGCGCCTCAGAGCGCCCGCACATCGGATGGTTCGTCTGGCCCACCCCCGGCGGAATCCGGTCCAGGCACAACTCGAGGCAGTAGGGCGTGGGATCCGTCGAAGACATCGCCAGACACCTGCCAGCCGCGCGGCACCAGGTGTACTCCTCGGTCATCCCACAGGGCGCAAACTCGTCCAGCGGGTACCCGACAGCGAAGAAGGGATCGCCAGCGCTGTCCGTCGGCGGGAAGCACACATCGAGCGGAACCCCAAAGAGGTCGCCAGGCAGACAGCGGTCTGCAGGATTCTCACAGGCAACGATCGGCGTACCGCCCTGGCCGCGCGCGTAGTTGTACACGCACTCCGGCTCATTACACAGACCAACCGCGAGCTCCGTGCCATCCTGATAGGCCAAGCCACTGCAGAAGGCATCGCCACTGCAGGTCCCGGGGGCCGTGCCCGTCGCTGTGGGATCGCAAAGCTGCTGGCACTCGTCCCACAAGCAGATCATGCCATCAGCACACTCGCCAAAGAACTCCGTGCACACTGCGCCAGCGGGCTTGCCGTTCGTCGCAGACGTCACACACTGACCAATGCCCGCCGTCTCGAAGTCAGGCACGCACCACTCGTTCTGAGCACAGCCAGAGTTGCTCACGTACGGCGTGCACACGCTGTAGCAAATACCAATGGCCAAGGTGTCTTCGTCGATGCTCAGCGCACTGCAGGCCTCGTTCGTACCGCACTGCCCAACTTCAGTACCCGTCGCGACGGGGTCGCAAAGCAAAGAACAAAGGCCGCTGATGCACAGCATGTTGTCATCACAATCGTCGAACAGGTTCTGGCAAGCTTCACCCACACCCAAACCATTGGGGTTGGAATCCACACACTGCCCAATGTTCCGCGTCTCCAGGTCGGGGAAGCACCACTGCCCTTCCGCGCAGCGGCTGTTCACCACGTAGGGATCACAGGTCTCGTAGCAGAAACCGACGTCCAGAGAGTGCGAACCAATGGACAGACCGCCACAGGCTTCGCCCGTGGGGCAAGGCTTGCCGGCGCTGATGGGCGTGCAGTCAGGTTTCTCACACACGCTGCCCACGCAAAGCAGATCGGCACCACACGTCTCGTGAGAGGTACACGCAGCACCTTCCACGCCTGCGCCATTGGGAGTACAGAAGTTGGCGCCATTCCAGAACGGCACACACTTCTCACCCGCGTCACAAGACGTCGTGAAGAATCCGTCGCAGTCACCGGGAATACAGAAGCCAGAGCTCTCTTCCGCAGCGCACAGCGAACCAGCAGGACACGTATCTTCCAGATTCTGGCCCAAAGTGCAGGTCAGGAAACAGGTCCCTTCCGTCTCGCCTTCCACGTCCGCCAAACACACGAAGCCCAGAGGCTGCGCCTTGGTGGTGTCGCAGGAGTCATTGGGATTCACGCACGTCCCCACGGGCGCCGGCTCACACAGACAAGTCTCGCTGTTGCAAAGCTGCCCAATCGCTGCGCACTGCGCCGCCGTACAACACGTAATGGTGTCGGGGTCCGTCGTGTCAGTCGGCGGCACGTCCGTCGTGTCCGTCGGCGGCACGTCCGTCGTGTCCGTCGGTGGCACGTCCGTCGTGTCCGTCGGTGGCACGTCCGTCGTGTCCGTCGGTGGCACGTCCGTCGTGTCCGTCGGTGGCACGTCGGGGTCCGGAGTGTCCGTCACATCGGTCGTCTCAGGATCTTTGGGATCCTTCGGGTCGTCATCACACGCTGCAACCACGCCTATCAGCGCCAAGCAGCAGACCAAGGCCCACATTCGTCGAATCGTCATGCTTATCGTTCCTCCATTGTCACATGAGCTCTACTAGCCCTATCACGGATCTGCCCGGCAAAACGCCGCACTTCACACTAGCCGTAAAAAATACGCGACAACACCGTTACGCGTCAAGTGGCGCAATCACCAACTGATTGAGGACCGTGCCTAACAGAACATTCACCAAGCCCAACCTACTCGGCTCCGGCCGGTGCCTCGTCATGCGTCGCTACCCAAAGGACATCTTGCGGAACCACACCATCGTTTGCAAGAGACAATGCAAGGAAGCACGACATATCCTATTTATTTAGACACTTAGCCCTAAAAGACCACCCGCGCCGCCGGCCACACCGACGATGACACCAACCACCCTGCATTGATGACACGTGACCCCTCTGCTATCTTCCCGCCGACCACCGCGATGCGTTCTGACGCCTCACGGAATGCCACACACCCAACCCGCCGTTGTGCTGTCGGAACCTGTTAACCCTGTGCGCTACGGCAACAGCGTTCACTGCCACGAAAGATTAGGGCACCAACGCCGCACACCTCTTCGCCAAATCAACCACTCTTCCCCACGGTTCGCCCACCCTCACGACATCTACGAAAATGAACGCGAGCACCACCCAACCACGCAACATCGCCGTCATCGGGGCCACGGGCGCCGTTGGACGTTGCATCCTCCACTGCCTCGCCGATCGCCACTTCCCCATCGCTTCCCTCAGGCTGATGGCCTCGCCCAAGAGCGCGGGCATGCAGCTCGACACGCCCCTGGGCGTCCACACCGTTGAAGATGTCGACCAAGCTGACTTTCGCAACATCGATGTCGCCCTCTTCAGCGCTGGCGGCGCCGTCTCGAAACGCCACGCCCCGCGCGCGGTGCAAGCTGGGGCTCTGGTCATCGACAACACCTCCGCCTTTCGCATGGAGCAGGAAGTCCCTCTCGTCGTCCCAGAGGTCAACCCCCACGACCTGACGCCCACGGGCATCATCGCCAACCCCAACTGCTCGACCATCCAAATGGTCCTGGCCCTGCACGCCCTCCGCGACTTGAGCCCCCTCCGCAGCGTTCGCGTTGCCACCTATCAATCAGCCAGCGGTGCCGGACAAAAGGGCATCGATGAGCTCCTCCTGGGTACTCGCGCCTTTCTCGACGACCAAGCCCCCACGACCGCAAAAATCCATGCCCGGCCCCTGCCCTTTGACTGCGTCCCCCAAATCGGCCCCTTCTGCGACGACGGCGACACCGAAGAAGAGCGCAAAATGCGCCAGGAAACCCAGAAAATACTCGACCTGCCCGAGCTACCTATCAGCGCAACCTGTGTCCGCGTACCCGTCATCCGCAGCCACGCCGAAGTCATCCACGTCACCACGCTTGACCCCATCTCTCCCCAGCAGGCCCGCGCTGCCATGGCAAAGGTACACGGGCTCATGCCCCTCGACAGCGACGGCCCCCAATATTATCCAACCGCCCGCTCCGCCGAAGGAAGCTACCACACCTTCGTCGGGCGCTTGCGGCGAGATCACGCAGAAGCCAACGCCTTGGTCTTTTGGCTCGTCAGTGACAACCTGCTCAAAGGTGCCGCCTTGAACGCCGTGCAGATCGCCGAATTGTGGCAGCAAAAAGGAAGCTCCCTATGAAAGCCCATCTCATCCGCCTCAGCCTGACCGCAGTCATTTGCGCGAGCTTGGCCACCTTCGCCACGCCCCTTGCCGCACAGACCACGGCCACCTCCTGGCAAGCCTCTTCCACCCTCGATCCCAACATCGACGCCACCGCCAAAGAACTAACCATCAACATCGCCCGCTGTCGCGCTTTGGTCGAAGCCAACCGAGACTACACCTTCACCTTCCGCAAAACCCAGGGCACATTCGGCTCCCGCGCCAGGTACGCCATCAAAGTCGCCGTTGGCAACGAGAGCTGCGATAAAAACTCCCTCAGCGAAGAAGCTGGCGACACCTGCCTCACGGAAATCGCCGACCAAAGCCTCGATGAAAGCACCGTCCCCATCGACGTCACCCTCGCCTTTCACCGGCTCACCTCGGCGAAATCCCTAGAAGACTGCGAAAACCTCACGGAAACCTCCTACGTGCATCTCATCGCCCAAGACCCTGGCGTCCTGGAAACCGACCCCAAAACCTACACCGTCACCTTCACCAACCGCTTCAAGACCACCCGCCCAGCGGCACCAACCAACGTCACCGCCAACGGCGGCGAGTCGTCTATCGCTGTGAGCTGGGATGGCGTCAGCGGCATCGAAAATTATGTCGTCTACTACAGCGCCAATCCCTTCGATAACAGCACCCGGCCAGAGGATCTCGTCGGCGTACGCAGCCACACCGCCAGAAAAACCACCTCCACCGCCGTGCGCGACGGCATCACCGTCGACACCACCTACTACCTCGCCGTCGCCGCCGTTGACGATGTTGGCAATGAGAGCATGTTGAGCCCCGTCGTCACCACCGTGACCGGCGCTGCCGACGACTTCTGGGAGCGCTACTCTGCAGCCAACCCCGATGTGGACGGCGGCTTCTGCTTCCTCGCTACCGCCGCCTGGGGCTCCTATCAAGAACCCCACGTCCAGGTCTTGCGCCGCTTCCGCGACACCTTCCTCCTCACCCATCCCCTGGGTGAAGCCTTCGTCACCCTCTATTACGAACTCAGCCCACCAGCGGCCCACTTCATCGCCCAACACCCCACGCTCCGCGCCGTGACACGGACCATCCTCTGGCCACTCTACGCCTTCGCCATCCTCTGCCTCTACGGGAGCACCCTCGGCCTCTTCGCCCTGCTGCTCACTATGGCCCTCACCCTACACCTGCTCCACCGCATCTGGCGCCGCCGGCGCCAGAGACGCGCCGCCATGACCCACCCCAACACGACGCCGCGCCGCCTCGCCGCCCTGGCCACAGCCGCGCTCCTCTGCCTCCCTGCCCTCACCTACGCCCAAGAATCACCCATTGACATGATGCTCGAGCTGAAAATGGGACCCTACCAACCCGACCAACTCGGCAGCGTCTACGATGACTTCTTTGGCGACGCCTCGCCCCTGCTCTTCGAAATCGAGCTAGACTACCAATTCTATCGTGGCATCGGCTCCCTCGCCGTCGGTGGCAGCCTCGCCTACGGCTCCGTCAGCGGCAACGCCCGTACCCCCGACGATGAAGCCTCCATCGACGAGACCTCCCTCTCCTGGTTGCCCCTGCGCTTGGCCCTCATCTATCGCTTTGACTACCTCATGCAACACTTCAACATACCCTTCACCATCTTCGCCAAAGGCGGCCTCGACTATGCCTTCTGGTGGGTGCGGGACGGCGCCGGGGACATCGCCCAAAACGACGCGGGCAAGAACGGCTCGGGGGGCACCTTTGGCTGGCATTTCTGCTTGGGGGGCGCCTTTCTCCTCGACTGGCTCGCCCCAGACATGGCCCGCAGCCTCGACGTCGAGTGGGGTATCAACCACGCCTACATCTTCGCCGAGTTCCTCTACACCCGGCTCGACGACTTCGGCGCTGCGACCGCCTTCGACCTCTCCAACACCGGGACTTTCCAAATAGGTCTCGCCCTGGAGTTCTGAACCTCAGGTCACGAAAACCAAGGTCAGCACCTGCGTCAGCAACGACACGCCGAGCACCCACAGCCCACTGCCCATCAGGGCAGCCAACAGGGTCGCCCGCGGAGCCACACCTGCCAGCTCCCACAGCCCACGCAGCATCAATGACGCCCCCCACGCCAAAGCCAGAAGCAGCATGTAGGCACGCCACGGGTTCAGTGACGGGATCCACACCAATACCCCAGCCAGGACGACGGGAGACGTCGACAACAGCGCCACCACTTGCCCCACGCGCTCGGGAACGCTGTGCCCTTGCCATCGCAGCGCTGCCACCATCAAGACCCCAGCCACCGAGGCCAGCCCAAAAACCAGCGCCGCATGCGCCACGCTCTCAACCAACGCCGCCCCTAAAGCCCACCCCATCAACAGATGACCAACGAGGCGCAAAAACAACACCAAGACGCCCAGAAGCAACACCTGAAACGAAAGCGAAACGCCCTCCAGGCCACGCGTCCATAGGGAGAACCACACTGAAGACGGGGCCCACAACAAGCGAACGCTGAAAACCATGTCCTCGCCCATCTCCTGCGCTCCCCAACCGCCTTCACCCCCAGGATTTGCAGCTAACTAGTCCTATCACATCCGCCCCAACCCACGCCAAGCCAAGCCATCCCCTAACCCACAAAACACCAACACAGATGGCACAGACATTGCCTAGGCGACGCCCTGTCTGTCCGGCAGCGGCCCCTACCCCCGGCCCGCCACCCGCCTCACCCAACGCTTGAACAGCGAAATTCTTCAGGTGACAACATGCCACGCAGCACCGCGCTCACCATTATCGCAGCCTTCCTCTTGACCGGCAGCCCCCTCATGGCCTCGCCGCTCATCGATGGAACGGCAAACATCGATTTCGAATCAACAGACAGCCTCGACGCTCGCATCGATCCCATGGATGACGTCGTCGCCCGACCGGCGCCCCGACGACGCACCACCCACCGACGCACGACCACCACCTACCGGCGCCCCACCACGACCTACCACCGCACCTACTACCCTCGACGCGTCAGTCACAGCCACGTCGTCGTCGTCCGCGAACACGAGCGCCGCCCTGTCTCTCGGCCCGCCGTCGTCGAACACACGCCGCGCGCCCCGCTCTTCTCCGCCGGCCTCCGATTCGCCGCCCTCACCCTCGGCAACACAGACCTCCGCTACGAAACCTTCGACGGCGACTCACTCGTCGGCGTCGGCGTCTATCTCCGCGCCAAAGTCGACAAGCACTTCGGCGTCGAGGTCAGCTCCGATGTCTTGGGCACCGACAACGCTGACTTCGAACAATTCACCGTGCCCGTCATGGTCGGCCTCACAGCTCACCTCTTCCCCGAGAATGTCCTCGATATCTACGGCATCGCCGGGGCTGGGCTCCACTTCACCACTATCAATTATGCCACCGGCGTCTGTAACCGCTGCCTGGAGCGCTACATGCAGCTCGCCGGTCAGCTCGGCGGTGGCATCGAGCTCAACCTCGGCGCCCTCGAGCTGCTCCTCGATCTCCGTTACGTCATGACCCAAGCCAGACCTGAGCGCGAGGAAAACATTCGCACCGCCTTGGGCCTCGCCGATCAGAATGATCCCGACGCCCTCACCCATGGCCTGCAGTTCACCCTGGGCCTCGGCGGCAACTTCTAGAAGGACCAACGCCCAAAAGGGCCAACGCCCGCTGACGCAACCAACAGACGCCCTGCGTCTGTTGTCGTTTCCTCACCCGGCAGCGCCCGCCCGGCCACCCGAGCCACCTTGTTCTACGTGGCTGCAGGCCAATTGACACTTGACCCGCAAAGCTTATCTTGCTCCTCGTCTGCCCAAGGTCGCGCTCTTGGCCAAGCGCGCCCGTGCCTGGCCCGTGGATCCCCCCAGAACGTCGCCTCCTCACACCTCTCGCTGCGATGACGCGTACGACAGCCGACCAGCTCGTGCGCTGGGCTTTGCCCCTCTAAGGTTTTTGACCATGACCCACCTCAAGGGCCGAATCTCGCCTCTCACCGCCTTCTTCGGCGCGCTCGCCGTCCTGGCACTGAGCGCGCCCCTCGCCTCCGCCCAGGACCTGGTCGAGCCACCTGAACCGACCGATGCGCCGGGTCCAGATGCCCCGGCAGAAGCGGACCCTGCCAACGGCGAAGCGGGGCCTGACGGTGAAGCGGCGCCCCCAGAGAGCCAGGGGCCCGTCCTCACCCCGCCCGAGCTACGCACCTTCGTGCAAGCCCGCTACCCCGAGGCGGCCATCGACGAGGCCATCACCACGACGGTCGTCGCCGTGCTCTTCATCGACGCCACGGGCAAGGTCGTCAGGGTCGACGTCCAGGAGCCATCACCCTATGTCGGCTATGGCTTTGACGAAGCGGCTGTCGCTGCGTTGAGCACCTTCGAGTTCGCGCCAGCCACCCGCGACGGCGAAGCCATTCCGGCGCGCCTGGCCTTCGCCTATGACTTCATCCCGCCTGGCGCCGAAGAAGATGACCTGGGCCTTGACGACCTCGACCCCGAAACCCTCGCGGAAGATCTCCCTGACGGAGAGGTGCCCGATGCCTCGGAGCCGGCAGAAGACGCCTTCCTCGAAGCCACTGACGTGGGCAAGGCGCAGCTCCGCGGCACCATCAGGGAGCGCGGCACGCGCCGCGTCTTGCCCGGGGTTCTCGTCAGCCTCCAACAAAATGAGGACCTCTTTGAGGTCTATAGTGATGCCCAAGGGCGCTTCGTCTCGCCCCCCTTGAGCCCGGGCGCTTGGCAGATCCTCATCGCCGAGGAAGCCTACGGCGACTACGCCACAGAGGAGCGCTTGGCTGCCGATGAGAGCGTCGAAGTCGTCTACTTCATCGAACGCGCCTTCTACGATTCCTATGGAGCCGACGGCGCCTACGTCTATGAGACCGTCGAGCGCCGCCTGCGCAAAGAGGTCACCCGGCGAACCTTGAACGTCACGGAAATCCAGCGCATCCCCGGCGCCCAGGGCGACGCCCTCAAGGTCATCGAGAATCTCCCTGGCGTGGCCCGCTCCACCTTCAACTCCGGCCAGATCATCGTCCGCGGCTCCGCACCTCAGGACACCCTGGTCCTCCTCGACGGCGCCAACATTCCCCTGCTCTATCATTTCGGCGGCCTCACCAGCGTCGTCCCCAGTGACATCCTCTCTGCCATCGACTTCTACCCAGGCAACTTCTCCACCCGCTATGGACGCGTCATGGGCGGCGTCCTCGACGCCAAGACACGCGCCCCGCGCAGCGATCGCCTCGGCGCCTTCGTCGACATCGACGTCATCGACATCGCCGCCTTCGTCGAGGGGCCCATCGTCGAAGACTTGAGTTTTCAACTCAGCGCCCGCCGCTCCTACATCGACGCCATTCTGCCCGCCGTCCTGCCCGACGACATCGGCGGCGAGCTCACCGTGGCGCCGCGCTACTGGGACTACCAGAGCCGCATCAACTGGCGGCCCTTTGCCGGGCATGAGCTGGAGCTCTTCGTCTTCGGCTCGGACGACGTCTTGAAGTTCCTCTTCGACGAACCGCGCCCCGAGAACCCTCTCGTCCGCGGTGCCGCCGAAGCGGGCACCTCTTTCCACCGCGCCCAGGTCAGCCACCGCTTCCGCTCCGAAGCCTATGACTCGCTCCTGCTCTATCAGTTTGGGACCACGGTCCTGGAGTTTTCGCTGGGCGACTCCCTCTCCTTCCTCCTCGACCTCTTCCAACATCAGGTCCGCCACGAGTCAACCTGGCGCATCAGCGACTACATCACCTTGATCGGCGGCCTAGACATCCTCTTCGGCACCGCCACGGTCATCGGCCGACTCCCCAAAACCCCCGGGGAAGGCGAGTTCCCCGGCGGCTTCGAGGCCCAGGAGTTCATCACTTTCGAGCAGCGGGCAACCTACTACGAGCCCGCCGCTTTCCTCGAAACGGAAATCCGCCCCATCGCCAACCTCCTCTTCACCTTCGGCGGGCGCCTCGATTACAACCGCCTCATTGGCCAATTCAATGGCGACATCAGAGGCGCGGCGCGCTGGCAGATCGATGACTACTGGGCCGTCAAGGGCGGCATCGGCCGCTTCTCTCAGCCGCCCCAACCCCAAGACACGACCAACGAATTCGGCAACCCCGACCTGGGCTGGCAACACGCGACCCACTACAGCCTCGGCGGCGAGAGCCGGCTACCGCTCTACGAACCCCTGAGCCTGGACGTCACTGCTTTCTACAAAGATCTCGATAACCTGGTCGCCCCTTCCACCAACATCGTCACCCGCAACGACCGCGCCGTCCCGGAGAACCTGGCCAACA
>Ga0334883_1003239_pt1 | contig 17896 bp, 19 predicted proteins | sample GraSluR1_MG_6_FD_207230 | JGI IMG/M metagenome (GOLD analysis project Ga0334883, IMG submission 207230) | Sludge microbial communities from methane-producing bioreactor in Wageningen University, Netherlands - Granular Sludge_09_05-R1 | ecosystem: Engineered > Bioreactor > Anaerobic >... | reverse complement strand
CGGCGACGTGGTCGCCTTCGCGGCCTTCGCCGTCACGGCCGATGAACTCACGCTTGAGTACATCGCGGTCGACGCCGGCACTCGTGGACGCGGCATCGGCGCATCTCTCGTGGACGCCATCCGCAGCACCCACCCTGGTCTCCCGCTTCTCGCCGAGACCGACAATGATGCTGTGGATTTCTACCGGGCCCTCGGCTTCACCGTCGAGCCACGACCACCCGACCGCCGCTGGCCCGGTCGTCCGCGATACCGCTGCACACTCGCCGCGAGCAGTGCCTGAGCAAGCGCCGGCAGCGGGCCGCCTGTCAGACCGACTCAGCGTCCATCGCGGCGCTTTTTGAGCCAGCCGTCGATGATGTCCCAGACCGAGACGCCGGCGACGGAGAAGCCCAGCAGAACGGCCAGAGTGCGTAGCGTGTCCTGTCCGACCCCGCTCACAGCGCGAAAGACCTCCACGAATTCGGGGTTGAACAGCTGTCCGCGGACGAGCAGCGTGAGCACCACACTCATGAACAGCACTGCCAATGCGGTGTTGACGACGGCCAGCGCCGTGCTCCAGCGTCCTCGCACGTACAAGACGATGACGAACACGGCTTCCAGTCCGATCAGCGCGATCAGGTAGGGCCACAGCTCGGGGCTCAGCAGTGGAAGAGACTCGCCGTCGGTGCGCACGAAGCCGCGGAACTGATCCCACAGGACCGCGCCGGCAGCGAGCCCGAGGAGCACCAACTGGGCGATCAGGTCGGCCCGGCCAACACCGGTCGGTTGTGGCTCCGGGAGCTGGTCAACGTCCCACTGCAGCCCCATGTCCGCGCCGGTGCGCTCGAGCACGGCGAACACGAGCGTCACCCAGAAGCAGACGTGCACGATGCTCGATAGGCCGGCGGCGATCGACTGGCCGATGATGGTGCCGATCGGGGCACCTGACAGCGTTTGCCCCAGCGCAACGCCGCCGACGACGCAGACCGGGACGATCATCAGCAGTAGCTTCACCAGCCGCCACCAGGTGACGTAATAGCGCGGGCCGATCAGATGCAGCGGACGATCGGCGTAGCCCGCTGCGAGTACTGTCGGGTCTCCCAGCTCGGTGAGCACCGTGCGTTCTGCGTCCTCCCGCTTTTCGCCCTGCTCGACGCGTCCCTCGATCGCATCGGCGATGGACGCCTCCAGCTCGGCGCGCACATCGACCTGTGCGGCGGGGGAGAGACTCTTGACGGTAGCGGCGATGTACCGCTGGGTCAGTGTGGTGGTCATGTCAGCGCTCCTCGTCTGTCGGTGTTGTGGGTGAATCGTCGGTCAGGGAAGCGATCGCGTCGGAGAGTGCGAGCCACTCCCGGGTCAGCATCTCGGCCAAGCGGACGCCGGCGGGCGAGGTGCGATAGAACTTGCGCGGACGCGTCTCGTCGGTGTTCCACTCGCTTGTGAGGAACCCCTGTTTCTCGAGACGGCGCAGCAGCGGGTACAGCGTGTTGGCGTCAACGGTGAACCCGCGGCGCTCGAGCTCCTGAAGCAGTCCGTAGCCATAGCCGGCCGTGCGCAGCAGCCGCAGGCAGGCCAGCACGATGGTGCCGCGCCGCAGCTCCTGCTGATGGCCCTCGAATCCCTCGTCCATGCATACACGATACTGTGTGTCACACACTATAGGCAAGGGCACGATGTTGACTTCGAGTACGGCAAGAGCGCGGTCCAGATCGGATCAGCCCTGAAGACGCACCAAGAGCCTCTGTCCCATCCTCAGGACAAAGGCTCTTAGTGGATAACGAGACCTAACCGGCGATCCGATGCGAGACCGGGCTAGTGAAAGGACGCGATCTCTTCTTCGGTCGGGAACTTGAAGCCCTTTGCTCGAAGAACAGGCTCCAGTGACCGGCGCTTCCGCAGCCATCTTCTTCAACGACGTCCTTGCGATCGGAGCGCTCGAACGTTTCCGAGAACTGAACGTGGGCATTCCAACGGATATCAGCGTGATGGGTTGTGACGATATTTTCGGGGCAAGCTTCTGTGTTCCCGCTCTGACCACTGTGACCTCGCCGGGCGAGATCGTCGGCCAGGTGGCAGCGGATCTGCTGATCAGCCTGCTATCCAACGGTGCTGTCAGCCCTCCCGTGATACGACGCTTCAGTCCTCATCTGACCATCCGCGAATCCACTGGGCCGGCTCCGTCTGCACAATAGGCGGCTTAGGTCACAGATCCCGACGCTCGAACCACCGCACACTCAACCAGAGGCTGACCACCAACACGGCCCCCACACCGACGATCCCAATCCCGGCGCTGGCCGCAGGCGCTTGAAGAATGAACCCGACCAGGACCTGCTGCCAGCTCTCGGGCATCAGCACCGCCGCCAACATGAGAACGCCGAAGCACAGGAGGGGGAGTGCCGGACCCACGGGCCCGAGTCCTCCTCGGCTGGACAGTGGGCCGGTCACCGCCACGCTGATCAGGGGGATGACCGTGAAGAGTGCAGTGATCCCCAGCCTGTCGGTCAGGTCCATGCTCGGCAGCAGCACGGCGATGAGCACGCCGGTGACGGCGACGATGAGCAGCGCCAGCGTGTAGCGGGAGCCGATGACTTGCCGCCGTGTGACTGGCAGCGTCCCGACAAGCACGTTGATGCGGCTGCCGGACGAATCGAACGGGAACAGCCGGCTGATGAGCACCATCGCCGACATCGCCACGAAGGCGATGCCGGTGGTGCCGCCCTGTGGTCGCTGCAGCAGGACTGGCACCATCCCGAAGGCGAGCATGACTCCGATGACGGGTAGCAGCGCGAGAAGGCGACGTGCGTCTAGGTATATGAGGGGGAGCATCGTCAGTGTCCTTTCGCGATTCGGACGACGATGTCGTCCAAGGTGGGTTCTTCGGCAACTGCATCGTCTGGGATCTCGCCGATCAGGCGGGTCGCGATCAGTGCATCCCAGCCGGCGGCATGGGAGCGGAGTCCGTAGGCTTCGGCCGCAACGTCGGGATCCAGAGGTGTGCGTCCGCCATGGAGTATCCGGTACGACCCGAGCAGTTCGGAGCCTTCGGCACATGTCACGATCTGGCCCTTGTCGATGACGGCGACATAGTCCGCGATGCGCTCGATATCACTGGTGATATGCGAGCTGAACAGTACCGTCCGGTGCTCGTCCAGCATGAAGTCGCCGATGATCTCGGCCAGTTCGTCGCGTGACAGGGGGTCCAAGCCGGATGTGGGTTCGTCCAGCACCAAGAACGTCGCACCTTGGGCGAGTGCGGCAGCGATCTGCAGTTTCATGCCCATGCCTCGCGACAGCTGTTTGACCTTGCGGTCGGCGGGCACGTTGAACCGCTCCAGCAGCTCCTGAAATCTCGCATCCGACCAGCGTGGGTAGAACGGTCGCAGCACTTTGCCGACCGTGGATACCCGCCAGTCGCCGTCGTAGCTGGGGGTGTCGAGGACGACACCGATGTCGGCCATGTCCGGCCGCTGGATGGTGCCCGAATCTGGGTGCGCCATCCTCAGCAGAAGCTTGATCGTGGTCGTCTTTCCGGCGCCGTTGGCGCCGACAAATCCGGTGACGAATCCTTCTTCGATCGCCAGGTCGAGGGGCCCGAGCGTGAATCCGGGGTAGTGCTTGGTGACCCCCTGCAGGTCAATCATTGTCGGTTCCTTCCTCCAAGGCGAAATCAAGTAGGGCGTGCAGTGTCGGCGCATCCAAGCCGGCTTGAGCAGCGACGTCAACGGCATCCGAGAGATGACCCTCGACCTGGCGAAGCAGGTTTTCGCGGATCAACTCGGCGTCCTTGGGTGCCACGTAGCTGCCCTTGCCGGGAACGTTGACGATGTATCCGAGCTGAGCGAGCTCGTTGTAGGCGCGCGTGGTCGTGATGACGCTGATGCGCAGGTCCCTCGCCAGGCCCCGGATGGACGGCAGTAGCTCACCCTCGGCGAGCTCATCCTTGAGGATGGCGGCGCGGGCCTGGTCGACGATCTGCTGATAGATCGGCACTCCAGACCGGTTGGACAGAACCACATGGAGCGGCACGACAACCTCCGTTATTACTGTATATATACGAGCATATACAGCCAGGTTGGCTGGTGCAACCTGCACTACCCGCGCCGCTTCGCTACGATGACGAAGATGACAGCAATCCCGGACGCATTCCCTTCCGACTAGTCCGCATGTCCGAAACTGGTCCTCTCGACAATCTCGCCGCGCAGGTGCGGCGGGCACGGGACCGCTTTGCGCCGATGATCGACCCCATCGGATCCATCGCGGCTCGAGTGATCGTGGACGAGTTCCTCGCCGAGCACCTCGATGAGCTCAGGACGACCGCCGCGAGTGCCGCAGTCCCGGCGCCGGTATCGTCTGATGAACTGACCAGCCACGTCTTCACCTATTGGGGAACTCCGCTGCGCAGCGCGCCCCCGATCGTGCGTACTTGCGTGCGGCAGCTCAGGAACGTCCATCCGGACGCGATCGTGCTCGACGAGACCTCCTGGCAGGACCATCTCGAGTTGCCCGGCGTGGTCGTGGACCGGCTGCGCGATCGTCCGGCGCACTTCTCCGATCTGCTGCGGCTGTCGCTGCTCGAACGCTACGGCGGGGTGTGGGTGGACGCGACCGCGTTCGTTCCCCAGCCGCTCGGCCCGTGTCTCGATCCGCTCCTCGGCGGGGGTCTGCTCTATCTGCGGTGGAGCCGGACGCAGATCTCGAACTGGTTCATCGCTGCCAGATCACGTTCGCTGCTCATTGCGGTCGAACGCGCAGCCCTCGAGACCTGGTGGCGCGAGCACTATGAACTGCCCGACTACTTCCTCTTCCACCGCGTCTTCGAGGGTTTGCTCGATCTCCTCCCCGATGCGGAGCGCGCCTGGGCAATGGTCCCGAGGGTGAGCACCGTGCCGAGCCACTTCCTGCAACTTGAGATGTTCCGCAGCTACGAGCCGGCGCGGTTCGCGATGCTCGTCGAGGCCGCCTTCGTCCACAAGCTCAGTTACAAGTACGATCCGGCCGATGCCGTGGCAGGCACGATCGTCGACCATCTCGTCTCGGGCCGCTACCCTGGGGCGCCGGAATCCTTGTGACCAGCTCGAACGAGGTGAGGATGGTGCTGCAACGGCTCCGGCATTCGGAGTTTCGTTCGAAGTTTTACCTCTCCCGCAAGGACGTCGACTATGCCCGCGCAAAGGGCAAGGACACGATCCAGCAGCATGCTCACGAACTGCTCGCTGGGCGGATCGGTGCGGCCCAGCCAAGAAACGACGGCAAGCAGACCCCGATGCGCGGTCACCCGGTCTTCGTCGCTCAACATGCGACCGCGACCTGTTGTCGCGGCTGCGTTGCCAAGTGGCATCACATTCCACAAGGGCGGGAACTCACTGACGACGAACTCGGCTATCTGGTCGCCGTGGTGATGGCCTGGATTGAGGACCAGCTGCGACGGCATCCGTGACCGGTCTGGTGGCTTGATCGTCCCCACGGGGTGCTTAGCGATGCGACGGCCTCCCGCACGTTTGCCGTGAAACAAGACGGGAGAACAATGGGCATTGGCCACTACGAGGGAGAACCCGATGATCTTGAACGAGACATTCACCATGTCCAACGGCGTCACCATTCCGAAACTCGGGTTGGGTACCTGGTTCATTGATGATGACAAGGTGGCACAGGCCGTCCGCAATGCCGTGAAGATCGGTTACCGCAACATCGACACCGCCCAGGCGTACGGCAATGAACGCGGCGTGGGCGAGGGCGTTCGCACCAGTGGCATCCCCCGCGAGGAGCTGTTTGTCTCCACCAAGCTCGCCGCCGAGATCAAGGACTACGACACTGCGGTCGGCGCCATTGAGGGTTCACTCGAGAAGCTGGACCTCGGCTACATCGACCTGATGCTCATCCACGCGCCGCAACCGTGGGCCGAGTTCCGTCAGGCCGACTATTCCGAGGGCAACCGCCAGGCCTGGCGCGCCCTCGAAGAGGCGTATCGGGCGGGCAAGATCCGCTCCATCGGCGTCTCGAACTTCCTGGACGAAGACGTCGAGAACATCCTCGAGCACGGCACGGTCGCGCCGCAAGCGAATCAGATCAAGGTCACTCCTGGCAACACTCCCACCGACCTGATCGAGTACTGCCAAGCCAAGAACATCCTCGTCGAGTCGTACTCGCCGCTCTCGCACGGCAAGATCCTCGACAATCCGCGGGTCATGGCGATCGCGCAGAAGTATCGGGTCAGCGTCGCGCAATTGTGCATCCGCTACACCTTGCAGCTGAACACGGTGTCGCTGCCCAAGGCCTCGAGTCCTGAGCATCAGCGCACCAATGCTGACGTCGACTTCGTCATCTCCGATGACGACATGATGGGGTTGCAGGATCTGGGGGATTGAGCTCCGCAGCAGCGGGGGAGCGGTTCTCCTAGAGAGTGTGGTTACACTGTTGGTCATGGGTATCAGGTTCGATGTGTGCGTCCCCGCTTCAGGGTGCCATCGAATGCTGTGTTGTTGTCGTCACTGACTTGACCACCCGCCCCGAGGCGCCGATGATTCTTGGCCCCTCCTTGTGAGTGCTCATCTCACAACCTCACTCCTCAATCGTTCGCACTTCAAAGAAGCGAGCTGTGCCATGCCCCATACCGAAATCTGGAATCGCATCCGCGAGGAGGCTGCCTCCGACCTCCTGGCCGAGCCCGCCCTCGGCGACTTCCTGCAGGCCACCATCCTCGATCACGAGGACCTCGACGAAGCGCTGAGCTACCTGTTGGCCGACAAACTGGCAAGCCCGTCGGTCCCGGCCGAGCGGCTGCGCGAGCTGTTCGTCCATGCTTTCGCCGATGACCCCTCGATCGGTATCGCGGTCCGCGAGGATCTACGGGCGATCATCAGCCGTGATCCCGCCGCCCGCCGATACGCCACCCCATTGCTGTACTTCAAGGGCTTTCACGCCCTGCAGGGCTACCGCATCGCGCATTACTACTGGACGCAGGAGCGCGTGCAGCTGGCGCTCTACCTGCAAAGCCGGATCTCCGAGAAGTTCGCCGTCGACATCCACCCCGCGGCGCGGATCGGTAAGGGCATCATGTTCGATCACGCGACGTCGGTGGTCATCGGCGAGACCGCCGTGGTTGAGGACGATTTCTCGATGCTGCACGAGGTTACCCTCGGCGGTACCGGCAAGGTCGGGGGAGACCGGCATCCCAAGATCGGACGCGGCGTGATGATCGGCGCCGGCGCCAAGGTGCTCGGCAATATCCGGGTCGGTGAGGGAGCCAAGGTGGGCGCCGGCAGCGTCGTGTTGGACGATGTGCCGCCCTTCACCACGGTGGCCGGCGTGCCGGCCCGTTCCGTCAGCTACCCCGTCCACGGGCTGCCGGCTCTGGACATCGCCGACCTGGAGGGAAGCCTCTAGCTATCGCTGGTCCGCTGTCTGGAGCAGATATCGTGCGACCGCGATCTGGCGGTTCGGTGTACTAAGCCCGCTACCGCCCAGGTTCTGCAACACGTCACGGGTCGGTTTGCTCCATATGTGCACCGCGCGTTCATCGAGAAACGCATCGCCACCGGTTCGCCAGCCGATCCACTCCATGATGCGGGCGGCCTCGTCGAAGCTGTGTAGCCAGTCCTTGCCGGCCGCGACGAACAGCAGCGCTATCGTGCCGGCATCTTGTTCATGCTGTTTGCCGAGTGGCAGCCGGGTGGCGATGTGGCGCAGCAGGTGGGGCGGATCGCCGGCGAGCCTTCGTCCGTTCGAAGTCACCGTGAGGCGACCACGGCTCAACCGGACGAGACCGAGCGCGGTCGCAGACCTGCGTAGCGACGACACCGTCTGCGATGTGTCTTCGCGGGTGCCTATCCCGACCCATTCGGTTTCGGGACCGAGCTCGGCGAGGATCTGTTGGACGACCCGCGGTGGTAGATAGCCCGCCTGAGTGAGAGTCAGGCCGTCGCCTATCTCGGCAAGCAGCACCTGGTAGCCGCGCACGGCGTCCGCCATGTCGCGCTCGGTCAGACTCGGTGAGCCGAGGTCGGCACGCCTGATCAGCTCACCCAGATCGGAGAGTGGTGAGCCACCGGCGTTCCGCATCAGGATGCTCACCATCGGATGGAACTGTTCGAGCGGGGGCAATAGGCCACGCGCGAGAACCGCATTGACCTCGTCGACGGAGAAGGCTACCGGATCATAGCCGGGAGGCAACCAGTCCAGCACCTGTTGTACCCATTCGGGGTCGGCGCCCTCGGTTCGTCCGTCGAGCCAGTTCAGGAGCTCTTCCAGGCCACCGATCCCGCCGAGATCCTCGGGCGGGCAGGCTCGCTGGCCCGCGAGGCACCATGCGTCCGTGTCGCCCGCGCGCCAGGGCTCGACGCTCTCAAGCTTCATCGTGTGCCACCAACTGTCACCGAAGTCGTACTCGTAGAACAGGCAATCGCCGGGCTCGGAGATCACCTGGTCGAGATGCACATCGCTTTCGGGGATGCCCTTGTCACCCTCGGCGATGTCGAACGGGGTGAGGAAGTGCTGCGTGGTCGGATCGTGGGTGTCGGGACCCATGACGAAGTGATGCAGATGGGAATCCGTCCACCCCATCGCGATCTGCACGACCTCGTGCACCTGCGGAAGCGTGAGATCGCTTGCCAGCCGCAGCTGCCGCCAGATGGGCGGGTGAGCATCATCAAGGTCGAGGCGGACGATGAGCGCCGCCTTGACCGCACGCCTGCCCAGCGGCGTGGGCGTAGTCAGAGCGAACCCGTCGGGATCAGCCCAGTAAGTGGATGCCATACGTCGATCGTAGGCAGGAGGCGGACGATCGGACGCGCCCGACCAAGCAGCCTGCCGCCGGGAAATACTCGCAAGTATTCGAACGAAAGCGTTGTATTCGAACACAGATTCGAATAAACTGAGGTTATGGAAGACCCCACCCATGACCCCAGACTGCTGGTCGACCCGAAGACCAGCGCGGAAGTGTTCGATGCGCTGGATCATGCGCATCAGCAGTTGATCGGCGCTGAGATCGCCGAGCTTGTGGCGATCATCCACGCGGCCGACCTGTGGAAGATCGACGAGACCGCGGTAGGCGAAGGCATCGAAGGACTGATGCGGCCCGGCCATGACGGCACACCAGAGGTAGGCGAGTTCCTGGCTCTTGAGGTCGGCCCACTCCTGGGGATCTCGGCCTCATCGGCCATCTGCCGAATCGGAGAGGCGCTGGACCTGCGGCATCGACATCCCATGTTGTGGCAGGCAGTTCTGGCCGGGAAGATGCGCGTGTGGCAGGCGAACAAGATCTGCATCGCCTGCTCACACCTGTCCGCTGAAGCCGCTCTGAAAGTCGACCGTGCGATGAGCGCCGGAGTTGGGGCGCTGCCGTGGTCGCGGATCATGAGAGCGCTGCCGGGGCAGATCATCAGTGCGGATACCAAGCTTGCCGGCAAGCGGGCCGAGGCCGAACGCGAGGCCCGCCGAGTGCGAGTGTCGAAGATCACCGATGGGCATGTCAGTTTCTTCGGTGTCGTCAATCCCGTGGACGGGATCCTTTTCGATCATGTCCTGACCCAGATCGCCAAGACCTTGCCGGCTGGTGAGGACACGCCCATGTGCAGTGACCTGGATCGGAGGCGAGCGGCCGCGGTGGGTGTGCTCGCCAGGTCAGCGCTCGGTCAGGACAGCTTGCCCACCCATACGTTGGTCGTGCATATCTCGGCCGAAGATCCCGCGCTGACTACCGCGGATGGCGAGCTGACGGAGCAGACGACGACCACGGGTGTGGCCAGGGTCGAGGACTGGGGCCCGATCCTGACCGACCAGCTGCCTCGATTCCTTGCTCACTCGAGAGTGATCGTCCGCCCGGTGCTTGATCCGGCAGGAATGCGACCCGTCGACGCGTATGAGACTCCCGACCGAATGCGGTTCGCGGTCGAGCAGCGGGATCCGGTGGATGTGTTTCCGTGGGGAACCCGCAAAGCCGGTCGTTGCGACATGGACCACACCATCGCCTACATGGATGGCAGACGGGGCCAGACCAGCCTTGAGAATCTCGGACCACTGTCGCGCAAGGCTCATCGAGCGAAGACCCACGGCAAGTGGCAACTTGAACAGACCACTCCTGGTGTCTTCCGTTGGACCTCGCCGCACGGGTACCACTACGAAGTGACCCCCTCGGGAACCACCCGCCTGTTCGTACCCGTGCGGGAACCTCAAGTGCTCGAGACGGCCTGACCCTGCCGCCCGTCCGTCACTTCACTAGGTGATGGACGCCTTGTAGATCGCGTCGATCGAGGCGGCCAGCGCGGCGTTGAACTCCTCGTCCGTCATGGATTCGGTCAGCCCTTCGGTGAGTGCACGGGAGAAACTGGCGATCAGGCGGTGATTGCGGGCGAGGCGTTCGTCTGCCTCGTCCCGGCTGTAACCTCCGGAAAGCGCCACCACGCGCAGGACCGACGGGTGATCGATCAGTGGCGCGTAGAAGTTGTCAACCGTGGGAATGCTCACCTTGAACATGATCGGCAGGTCGAAGATTTCGGTTGCCAGTCGCTCCATGATCTCCGCGAGCAGGATCTGCTCTGATTCTTCCTTGTCAGGAGCCTTGATATCGATCTCCGGCTCCAGAATCGGAATCAGGCCGGCATCGGAGATCTGCCGTGCAAAGGCGAACTGCTGCTCGACATTGCTGGCGATTCCCTCGGCATTGGCCGACAGCACCACGGAACGCATCTTCGTCCCGAAGATATGAGCCTTCTTGGCCCGTTCCAGCAGGTCGTCCAGGTCGCCGATCGGCTTCATCAGGCGCACGCCGTTCGCCGGATCGGCCAGGCCCTTATCCACCTTGAGGATCGGCAGAATCTTCTTCGTATCCCACAGGTAATCCGCTGCCGGTTGTCCGGCAAAGGTACGGTCCATCGTCTTTTCGAACAGAATGGCCGCAAGAATGTGCTCGCTGGTGAATGCCGGACTGGTGACGATGCGTTCCCGCATTGCGTGAACCAGATCGAACATCTCGTCATCATTGGAATAACGGTCTTCTTCGATTCCATACAGCTTCAGAGCGCGAGGGGTGCTGCCGCCGCTTTGGTCCAATGCGGCGATGAATCCTGCTCCAGAACCCATGCGCTCGAGCTTGGTACTCAACATGCTGTCCGCCTCCCACAAGGAACATCAGGTGATACATCTCACGCTACGTCGTTATCCGCCGGACCGAAGCGGAACGATGCGGAAGATCGCCCCACGACCTCAGTCGATGATCGTGTTCTCGCCGCGACGCTGCAGATCGGCAAGCCCATCGCGCATGGCGCGGATCTGATCGAGGGAGTGCCCGGTACGAATGGGTGGGATTGCCCGGGAACCGCTTGTCGGTGAGGTTGGGATCGTCCTCGATCTCCCCGATGGGTTCCACGATGTAGATGTGGTTCGAGATGCGCCCGTCCTCGAAGTTGGACGCTCGCCACGGCTCAAGGACCTCACCCGGGACGAGGACCGCCTTCGTCCCGTGCAGGTAGATGCCCGGCCGGAACACTTCGAAGGGCACAGGTCCGCTGGTCATGGCGTCAACGGTATCGGCCCAACCGGCCCACGGTTATGGATGTGGGCTTACCGTTGTGACATGACGTATGTGATTGCTCTGCCTTGCGTAGATGTCAAGGACCGCGCATGCGTGGACGAATGCCCGGTCGACTGCATCTACGAGGGCGAACGGATGCTCTACATTCATCCCGATGAATGCGTGGACTGCGGTGCGTGTGAGCCGGTGTGCCCGGTAGAGGCGATCTTCTTCGAGGACGATCTCCCCGAGGAGTGGGCCGATTTCCTGCCGGCGAACGCGGGCTTCTTTGAAGGTATCGGCTCCCCGGGCGGTGCTGCGAGGGTTGGCCCGATCGCGAAGGACGATCCGCTTATCGAGGAGCTTCCTCCGCAGGGCTAGGCCGTCGGGAGCTCTCCGGCCCCGGGGGCAACCAACCAGCATTCCTGCCGCGGCGATTGCAGTGATGTCGGTGCAATCATGGCTGTATGAAGACCACAGCCATCGGTTACACCGAGAATCTTCCTGCGTCCGATCCGGCCAGCCTGATCGAACGAACCATCGAGGTGCCAGCCCCAGGACCGCACGACCTGCTGGTCGAGGTCGAGGCGGTGTCGGTGAACCCGGTTGACGTGAAACTCCGCGCGGGTGCACCGTCGGGAGGATTTCGGGTGCTGGGGTTTGACGCGGTCGGGATCGTCCGCGAGATCGGCGATGCCGTGACCTTGTTCCAGCCCGGCGACGAGGTGTTCTACGCGGGCAGCTACGACCGTCCGGGCACCAACCAACGCCTGCATCTGGTGGACGAACGCATTGTCGGACGCAAACCCTCGACGCTGTCACCCGAGGATGCCGCTGCACTGCCGCTCACCTCGATCACCGCATGGGAGACGCTGTTCGACCGATTTGGCCTGACCTGGGAGAGCACCGGCACCTTGCTGATCGTCGGCGCGACCGGCGGAGTGGGCTCGGCGATGCTACAGCTGGCCGAGGTACTGCTTCCGGATGTGACGGTCATCGCCACCGCGTCCAACCCCGAACGTGAGGCGTGGGTGACCAAGCTGGGGGCCGAGCACACCGTGAATCACCACGGCGACCTCGTGGCCCAAGTGCTCGCGATCGCACCCGGTGGGGTGGATTGGCTGTTCACCGCACATTCGGAGGGACAGCTGGAGGCCTACGCCCAGATCGTGCGACCGTTCGGGCAGATCACCGCCATTGACGATGGCCCCCGAGATGTCTCCCCGCTGAAACCCAGGAGCATCACCTGGCACTGGGAACTCATGTTCACCCGCCCGGTTCAGCAGACCCCCGACATGATCGAGCAGCATCTGCTTCTCGAGCGCGTTGCCGACATGGTCGAGCAGGGTCAGCTGGTCAGCACGGCGACTCGCAGGATGACTCCGATCAGCGCGGCGACGCTGCGCGAGGCGCACCAGTTGGTGGAGGGCGGGCGACTCGTCGGCAAGCTCGTTCTGCGCGGGTGGGAGTGATCTGCGCCCGGCCTGCGTGGCGCTACAGCGCTGCCGCCCCCGCAGTCAGCCACCAGAAGGCGTAGTCGGCGTAGAGAGCGGCGCCGATCGGCAGGGCAGCCTCGTCCAGATCGAAGTTGCCGTTGTGGTGGGAGTTCTGGGTGTTCGCCACGGCAGGGTTTCCGGTGCCCAAGAACGCATAGACACCCGGGACACGCAACGCCAGGTCGGCGAAGTTGTCGCCTCCCAGAGAGATCGGACGCTGGGTGATGACCTGGATGTTGTCGTCGATCCGGCGGGCGATCTCGGCGACCTCCTCGGTGATGGCCGGCGGATTGACGACCGCGGGAGTGAACTCGCGCCACTGAACCTCGACGGTCGCGCCGAATGCCTCCGCGGTCTGCTCAGCGAGGTGAGTGATCTGCTGCCTCACCAGAATCCGCGACTCAGGCGTTACAGTGCGCGTCGTGCCTTCGAGTTCGGCGGTTTCGGCGAGCGCGTTGTACGTCGTTCCCGCGTGCAGCTTGCCGACGCCGATGACCACCGGCTCGACCGGATTGGTTCGGCGGGTCACGATGGCCTGGATCTGGGTCACCAGGCTCGCCGCCACATAGAGGGCGTCGGCGCCCAGCTGCGGACGCGAGACGTGCGCCCCCTTGCCGTGAACGGTGATGCCGAAATGGTCGACTGCCGCGCAGTTCAGTCCGGGCACGGCGGCCACCGAACCGGTGAGCAGATCGGACGCGGCGTGCAGCCCGAACGTGCGCCCCGCATCGTCCAGCACACCCGCCTCGACGAAGTCGAGGGCGCCGAGCCCGACCTCTTCGCCGGGCTGGAAGATCAACTTCACCGTGCCGCCGAAGGCTCCGCGGGCTGACTTCAGCGTTTTCGCGGCGCCCAGCAGGCAGGTGATGTGGGAATCGTGCCCGCAGGCGTGCATCACGCCGTCGATCTGTGAGCGGTAGGGCACATCGTTGGTCTCTTGTACCGGCAGCCCATCGATGTCGGCTCGCAGGGCGATGACACGGTCACCGCCGAGGTCTCCGGTGAGGGTGCCCAGCACCCCGGTGGCGCCGACGCGGCGATGGGGGATGCCGTAGAGATCGAGCTCACGTTCGATCGCCTCGGCGGTCCAGAACTCGTGCAGCGCCAACTCGGGATGCTGATGAAATGCCCGGCGTAACCCGGTCAGGTATTCCTGCTGGGCGCGCAGTTGCTCAAAGAAAACGCTCATGGAAGATTCCCTCGTGGTATTCGTGTCCGATCCTGCGATAGCCTTCCGTGTCCACGGTATAGCGATGGCGGTGAGCCCCCGCTCGCGCAGTGGGCCCACCGCCATTTTGCAGTGACTGAACGCTGTCTCTCAGACTCCGGTGCCGACCAGTTCGTCGGATTCGAACTCGGCCAGTTCGTCCTCGAAGGATGCGGCGTTGTAGTCGGTGTCCTTGGTTTCGTGGACGATGATCAGCGAGATCAGGGTCAGCACGGAGGCCACGGCCAGGTAAACGCCAACCATCCAGGTGCTGCCGCCGGCCTTCGCCCACAGCGCGACCGCGATGATCGGGGCCAGCGCAGCGCCCAGGATGCTGGAGACGTTGTAGGCGATCGCAGATCCGGTGTAGCGCACGTTGGTCGGGAACAGCTCAGGCAGCACGGCGCCCATCGGCCCGAAGGTGATGCCCATCAGGGTGAAGCCGATGATCAGGAAGGCCTGCGTCATTCCGCCGGTCAACATGGCATCCGGACGCAACGTCAACCACACCGGGAAGGACAGTCCGAAGACGATGATCGCGACCGTGACACCGATGAGCAGCTTGCGGCGTCCGAGCATGTCGGCCACCGGACCGGCCAGCAGCGTGAACAGACCGAAGAAGATCACGCCGATGATCTGCATCAGCACGAAGTCGGTGTAGGCGATGCCCAGGCCCCCGGGGGTCGCAGTCTGCGGCTTGGTGCCGAAGGTCAGCGCGAAGGTGGTCATGAGGTAGAAGAGCACGTAGGTGGCCAGCATGATGAAGGTGCCGAGGATCAGCTCACGCCAGTGGTAGCGCACGGTGTCGCTCAGCGGAACCTTGCGAATCGCGCCCTTCTGCTCGGCCTGGACGAAGGCCTGCGACTCGACGAGCTTGAGGCGAACCCACAAGCCGATGATCACCATGACCGCCGAGAACAGGAAGGGGATGCGCCAACCCCAGCTGAGGAAGGCCTCCGACTGCATGGTCGGACCGTCGGGATGCGGCAGGGCCATGTTGATGAGCAGGAAGAGCCCATTGGCGATGATGAAGCCGAGCGGAGCGCCCAGCTGCGGGAAGGTCCCGTACAGTGCGCGTTTGCCATCGGGGGCGTTCTCGGTCGCCACCAGCGCAGCGCCCGACCATTCACCGCCGAGCGCGAAACCCTGGCACAGCCGCAACGTCAGCAGCAGGACCGGCGCAATCAGCCCCGCAACTTGGAAGGTGGGCAGCAGGCCGATGAGGAAGGTCGCCACTCCCATGGTGAGCAGGCTGATCACCAGCGTGGTCTTGCGTCCTCGCTTGTCACCGAGATGACCGAAGAAAATCGCACCGACCGGACGCGCGATCATGGCGGCGCCGAAAACCGCGAATGATGCGATGAGCGCGGTCGTTTCGTTGCCGGTGGGGAAGAACAGCTTGGGGAACACGAGGGCCGCGGCCGTGGCATAGACGTAGAAATCGTAGAACTCGACCGTCGTGCCGACCAGGCTCGCGGCGATCACTCGCCCAGGCGAGTTCAGTGGCGCTTTCGTCTGGATGGGGTTGGCAGAACTGATTGACATGTATGGACTCCTTCTCGGCGTCCATTATCTGACCATTCTGTCTCACCTGTTGGGACCAGTCGATGGGTGAGATCGTTGGGAGCTGGCCCTAGGCGGGTGGCGGGGTTCGTTTCCACAAGGCCAGCGCGATCGTCCCGAGCGCGAAAGGCCCAGCGACGGTGAAGGTCCGCCAGACGAGCAGAGCTGCCAGCGAGGGCTCCAGGATGCCGTCGCCGGCGGTCTGTGCCAGGGATGCGATCATCGCCGAGTCCATGATTCCGAGTCCCTGTGCGGGGAACATGGTCAGTGGGAAGGCGAACAGGTAGGCGGCTGCCAGTTCTACAGCGGGCAGCTGGTCAGGGGTGACGCCCATCGCTCGCAGCGTGATGACCAGCATCAGCAGGTCGATGAGCACGACGGCGTAGCTGACGAGCACAGCGCGCGGGAATCGTCGCGACAGATCGGTGGCCATGTTCGCCTGGAATCCGCGCATGGTCTCCGCCCACTTCTCGGGATCGGTCCGTCGGCGGATGATTCGAACCGTCTTGCCGAACAGACGCCCGAGGGACGCCGCCCACTCCTGGCTGCGATGCACCAGCAGAACCCCGACGATCAGGGCCGCCGCGACGGCCAGACTGAGTAGATCGAACAACCGCAGGCCCGGGCTGACCTTGAGGAATGGCAGCAGCGCGAAGCCCAGCAGCGGTGCGGAGAAGCGAGCGATGAAGAAGGTGACGGCGTTCATCGTCGTCGCGGCAAGCGCCGACTCCGTCGAGAGGTTCCATGAGCGGAACATGGCGACTCGCAGCACCATGTCGCTGGGTGCCGGTGCGAATGCTGCGGCGGTGCTTGCGGACAGATCGTTGATGGTGCATCGATACAATCCGACCCCGGGCAGGAAGATCGCCAAGGGGGCGGCGTTGAGTACCTGCCGCGCGACGAGCAGCACCAGCAGGACGAGCGGCGTCCACCACGGCAGGCGCGACAGGGCATCCCAGACTGCAGTCGCGTCAATGCGGCGATACGCGCGAACCAGTCCGAAGACGACGAGGACGGCGATTGCGGCCAGAACGATTCGCCGCATCCAGCCGTTCTTGCGTTCGTGCCGAAGGCTGGTGAGGACCTCGTTCGCGTCCTGCTCTGGTGGCATTGCTCAGCTCCCGGGTGAAGATGTGTCGTCTCGGTCAAGTGGTCCCGACTCCTTGACCGGAGAGGAAAGCGCCGCGAAGCACACACATCACGATAGGTGATCGTGCTTGCGGTCTCCTTCAGGCACCGGGAATCTGATCACACGACCCTTTCCGGGCCGTCGATGAGCCCGAGGATCGTGCCGTCGGGCGTGCGGACGGCGGCGACCCGATGACCACCGCCGACCTCGCGCGGCTCGCTGGCAAGTGTGGCGCCGAGGTCGAGAGCACGTTGGATCGACGCTTCTAACTCGGGAACCCGAATGTGGGCGACCACGCCCGGAGCTTCTCCAGGTTGGGTCGGCGTGAGGCCGATTTCGATGCCGGAGATCTGGAACCCGACGTAGAAAGGCTTGTCGGTGTGCGGCTCGGCGTCGAGGATGGACGAGTGCAGTGCCTTCGCGGCCTGGAGATCGGAGACTTTGTAGAGGACATTGTCGAGTCTGTTCATGTCTTTATGAGATCACCACAGGGGTGCGGCGGTGACGGCGCTGCACGGCGGTGAAGACCCACCACAGCGACTGCGCCAGCAGGACCGTTGCTGCGCCGAGGATCACGGTGACGAGGGATTCCGGGGTCCAGCGGCCGCCCATGGCGAGGGCGGCGACGGTCACCGACGACGCGACGACGGCAACGATCATGATGATGCGCGCACCGATCTGGGCCGAGTCTCGGTTGCGAGCGACCGCCAGGGCCAGTTCGATGATCTGCACCACAGCCACACCGCCGCCGGCGCCGATCGCAAAAACGATGACACCGTCGGACAGTGGTCTGTCGCTCATGGCGAGGACGAATGCGATGGCGGTGATCAGCAGCGCCTGAGCGTCCAGCACGGCTGCGAGGAGCTGCCAGGAGCGCGCGCCCCGGGGATCTTGCCGCTTCCGCGGGATGAAATCCCAAGCCCGGGCGTCGAGCCAACGGCTTGCGACGAGCGCGATGGCGAACGTACTCAGCGGCGCCACGAGCGAGGCGAACAGGTTGCCGCTGATCAGCC
>Ga0334883_1003237_pt1 | contig 17915 bp, 6 predicted proteins | sample GraSluR1_MG_6_FD_207230 | JGI IMG/M metagenome (GOLD analysis project Ga0334883, IMG submission 207230) | Sludge microbial communities from methane-producing bioreactor in Wageningen University, Netherlands - Granular Sludge_09_05-R1 | ecosystem: Engineered > Bioreactor > Anaerobic > Unclassified... | reverse complement strand
AAGCCCTCCCTCAGGCCTTCCCGCCGCCGCGGGACCATGGGAGCAGGTTACGGCCACTGCGGCTCCTCGCCGGTGATCGTGAACCCGTCCACGACGTCTCCCGCACCGTTGCGGTTCTCGACAATCACCTCGCGATCCGACGTGATCCCGGCAATCGCCACCGCTGTTCCGGGGTTGTCCTGCTGGGCGATGACCTGCCTGGTCCCGTCTGTGAAGGTCAGCTCCAACGCGATGGCGGTGTCGTGCTCCTCCACGCGCCTCACTTGCGACACCTGCCGCTCCTGCTCCGTCCCCACCGGCTCCAGTACGAAGGCCATGTGCACCACGCCTGTGCCCCGGACGCCATAGATGGCCGTTGGCACGGCCCGCCACGGCCCGTTCGCCCACCCCTGCACCGGTTCATCGGCCTTACCTGTGACAATCTGAAGGTCCATGTCTCCGGCAGGGGTGATTGTCAGGTTGCTCTGCCCCTCGTTGAGGCTTGTCACGGACTTGTCCTCGCCCGTGGCGACCTGCGTGGTGTCCAGATGGAAGAGCGCTTCGTACTGGTGCTCGGCATCGTCATCGGGGCTCAGAGTGTCGAAGATGACGAAGTAGTCTCTGTCGCGCATGTACAGGACCCGTCGGGTATGGACCACGTCCAGCGCATTGTCCGGCCCGTAGCCGTCGCGATAGACGCCGCGTGCCAGGTCCGCCGGCGGGGTGGTGGCGAAGGCGGCGTCCTGCCCCACGGGCGAGCGGCCCTCCCAGGGCCGGGGCCAGAAGTACGTGTCGCGCCTGGCCCTGCGGTTCTGGCCCAGACCGTCCACCATCACCGTGTTGTGACCGTAGGTGGCAAGCACATAGCGGCGCCAGCGGGAGTGGTCGTAGGAGAAGTTCCCGGGGTCCAGCACGTGCTGCCTGCCCTTGGCCCACAGGACGAAGCTGAGCTTATCCTCGTGCTGGTGCCCAAACCCGAAGGGACCGGCATCCAACAGCATGTAGGTCGCGTCTGCGTCCCAGCCGGAGCGCATCACATAGTGCCCGCTCCAGGGGAAGGCGTAGGAGGTCGGCAATGGCGGTTCTCCATAGGCGCGGCCGGTGGCGACGAACTGGAAGTCCGTGCGCTCAGGGAAGAGGTCGAACGCGGTAGTCAGGAGCGCCCGCACATCCGCGTTTCCGGAGTCGTTGAGACCCGGAATCGCGCCGTTGGGCATGGAGGCGTACAGCAGGTAGTTGAACATCTTCTCCATCTTGGCCAGATAGTCGTCGGGCAGCTCGCCCCGCAGGTCGTTGAGGTCGGCGACCTCCAGGATGTGGGCGAACTCGCTGACTACCCAGTTGTTGTACCCTGCGGCCAGCTCGTACTCCATCCCATCCGGGTACACCTCGTCATCCAGTTGCCGGTAGAGCCGCTCGATGGCGATGCGACGCCACTCGGGGGCTTCCTTGAACTCAGGAAACAGCATGCCGGCGGTGAACAGGCCGTTGGATTCGGCGGTGAGCCAGTTCCCCTGACTGGGCCAGCGCACCAGATGCCTGGCCTGCTCCCCGACCGCCTTCATCATCGCCGTCAGTACCTCCGGGGTGAAGGCCGGGCTGTCCAGGCAGCGGTAGAGCGCCTGGGGCCAGGTGTCGGCCAGACGGATGCCCGTCGTCAGCGTCTGCCACGCATAGTGCCCCACGCTGTTGCCGTTGGAGAGCAGCGGTCGGGGCATGCGGGAGGTCCAGTCCAGGATCTGGGCCGCGATCTCGGCGGCGTACTTGTCCTGTCCCGTGTTCCAGTACGCCTCGGACAGGGCGCGGAAGTGGAAGTGCCTGTTGAGCGACTCGTTCCACAGATGCGTCTTGGCCTCGCCCTCGGTGGGATTGGCCGTCCAGTCGATCTGCTCGCCGAAGGTCAACGTCTCCTTCTCGCCGGGCCCCATGGTGTAGTCGAACTCGTGGCGGAGCGCCTTCTCCGCCGCGGCGACATCGCCCGGCACGTCCGAGTCGAGCACCAGCACCATCCGCGACCCCGTCACTCTCTCGGAGTACACCCAGAAGTCCAGCGAGTCGAACTGCGTCCAGTCATGGGGGATGTCGGTGCACTTGATCCCCGTGGTGAGCACCTGATTGGCCCACTTGCCCGCCGCCTTCCCCGTCTTCACCTGCTCGTCGGACAGCTCCAGCCCCGTCCAGCCGGGCTCATCACCCTCGAAGTCGCCGATGGTCACCGTCTTGTCCTTGCCCACAAGCTTGATGTCATCGAAGTACAGCACCGTCTCGGGGTGGGGCGTCAGCTCCCAGCCCTTGGCGTTGAGCGCGATGTACTGGATCCAGTGCCAGCCGATGGGCTGCTTGCCTCTTCTCCCCTGGCCCTCCACGATGGTCTCGGGGCTCACGTCGGCCTTGCTGATGGAGAAGTGCTTCCAGCCCTGCCAGTCGACGGTAATGAAGGTGGAGTAGTAGTCCCACTGATCCGGTGCCCTGTCGTCCTGAGGGCCGGGCACGCGGGCGTCGCGCAGGGGCCGGTCGCGCCAGTCGAAGAGCCACCTCGGGCTCGTGCGCTCTCGCAGATGCCGGGCCAGGGCCTCGCGGGCGGCGGCCATGTCTCCCACCTCCACGGCGGCCTTCACACCGGCCAAGGCCAGCGATGACAGATCGAGGTCGGCGAAGAAGGCCTCATCCGAGGGCAGGCCCAGCGCGCCCTGATCGGCCTGCACCAGTTCGAAGCCGTCGAGCACAAGCACCGTCTCGGGGTTGACCGTCTGCCCCCAGCCGGCGGCGGTGAGCACCACGCTGTCCACCTTGTGCCAGCCCACGGGCTCGCGGGACTTGCCGATCTCATGCAGCGGTATGGTGAGCTGCTTCCAGCCCTCCCAGTCCACGGTGAGCTTGAGCCCGTAGTAGTCAGAGCCCTGGGTGGCTTCGTTCTCGGAGTTGACGATGAACATGAAGGTCGAGTCGTTGGCCGCCGAGGAGTGGATCCACAGCCTCACCGCGCCGAACTCACTGAAGTCCTGAGGCTCGGTGAAGGAGCGGGTCAGTGAGGACGAGAGCCCATGTTCCCAGCGCACCGCGCAGGGCCAGGCTCTGCGCACCTGACGCTCCGGAACGCCCCCCGCCCAATCCAGACAGGGCCCGTACTCGTCGGGCGAGGCGACGGTGAGCTCCACATCATCCACATAGCACGTGACCGCCGACGCCGAGAAGCTGTGCAACCACAGGCCCACCTGTGTGGCGCCCTCGGGCGCCGGATAGGAGTAGGTGAGGCGCGTCCACTCCCCGGGGCGCATGGCGGGCCTGCGGTTGGAGGCCTCAGAGGGCTCGGCGAGGCGCTTGCCCTCGGCGTCGGCGAAGTCCAGATAGACGCCCAGGCCGGAGGCGTCGCCACTATCGAGGTAGGTCCAGACGGTGACCAGACACAGTTGACCCGCTTCCACCGGGATGCGGGGAGAGCGTGCGCTGGAGCCGACCTCGTCGTCCGGGTCCACAATCTTCAGGCTCCACTGCCCGCTGCGGGCGACGGTGTCCGAAGCCGTGGAGAGGCCGTTGGCCGGGATGACCCAGCCATCCGGCGGCGTCCCCTCCTCGAACCCCGAGGTCAAGCTCTGAGCGTGGACGACACAGGCCAAGAGAGCCGTGAGCAGGCACAGAAGCGGTAGACGATAGCGCATGCCGGACAGTCCTTTCTCACCCCGGTGCGGCGGGGCATCTGCGGCCTCGTGCGTCGCCGGTCGGCGTCCCGGACCGGACAACCAAACCATTGGTTCGGCACCGCGCGGCGCAATACCTACCTCCACCGCGAGAGGCACCGTGCCGCGCTGAGCCGCCGGGCCGCGATGTCGACACATGCGCCCCTGCTCTGCTAAACTGGCGTCACCGCCGCGTACGCGGCTATTCATCCCCTCGGAGCACCAATGGAAAGCCCAACCCACAGGCAGTTTGAGCAAATCGAGCAGGTGCGCGGCCTTCTGCGCGAGGCCGGGTATGTCGCCACGCGCGCCATCTGCACCGCCGTGTTCCTCGCGCAGAGACTGGGCAAGCCGCTGCTGGTCGAGGGGCCGCCCGGGGTGGGGAAGACCGAGCTGGCCAAGGCCTGCGCCGCGGCTCTGGAAAGCCCGCTGCTGCGCCTGCAGTGCTACGAAGGTCTGGACGAGGCGAAAGCCCTCTACGAGTGGGAGTACGCCAAGCAGCTTCTGTACTCACAGATACTCAAGGACCAACTGGGCGACCTCCTGCAGGGCGTCTCAGACCTGGGCGAAGCCGTGGAGCGGCTGGAGCAGCAGCCGGGGGGCTTCTTCTCCAGAGCCTTCCTGCTGCCGCGGCCCCTGCTGCAGGCGATCACCTCGGAAGAGCCGGTGGTCCTGCTGGTGGACGAGATCGACCGGGCGGACGAGGAGTTCGAGGCCTTCTTGCTCGAGCTGCTCAGCGATTACCAGGTGAGCATCCCGGAGCTGGGGACCATCGCGGCCCGCCATGTGCCGTTGGTGGTGCTCACCAGCAATGCAACGCGGGAGGTCTCCGACGCGCTACGGCGGCGCTGTTTGCACCTGTTCATCGACTTCCCGGCGCCGCAGGAGGAGGCGGAGGTCGTCAAGCTCCGAGTTCCGGACCTTCCGGAGCGACTGGTGCACAAGCTGGTGGCGATGGTCCACCGCCTGCGCGGGTGGGAGCTGGAGAAGTCCCCAACCCTCAGCGAGACGCTGGACTGGGCCCGGGCGCTGGTGGCCCTGGGTGCCGAAAGCCTGGATGCCGACCTGGTCCGCGACACCATGAGCGTGATCCTCAAGACCAGGCGCGACCTGGAGCGGGGTCGGAAAGAAGTCCAGAATCTGCTGAAGGTGTAGGCGCCGGCACTCCGTGCCCCCGGTTCTGGTCTCGGCCGTGGCGGGTCATGTCAACGGCGTGTGGACCGCAGCGGCGCCCCGGCCGCACCCTCAGGTGACGCTGATGCACACCCACATCCGCAAGTTCGTCCGGCGCCTGCGGGCGCGGGGCATCGACATCTCTACCGGCGAGCATCTGGACGCGCTCGCGGCCCTCCAGCACGTCCCCTGGCTGGACCGCGCGGCCTTCCGCGAAGCGTTGCGCACCACGCTGGTCAAGCGCGCCGACCTGACGCCGGTCTTCGACGAGGAGTTCGCCCGCTACTTCGCCCCCCCGCCTCTGCCCAAGGAGGACAAGAACCGTCGCGGGCCCGGACGCGGCGGGCAGATGTCCCGGGCTGAGCGGAACCAGTCCGGTGCGACCGGCGAGGAGGGCGGCCGCGGGGAGCCCGGAGAGCGGCCCCCGAAGGAGCAGTCAGCCACGTCCGGGGAGGACCGCGGCAAGCCGGACGAAGCGGGCACCGACCAGAAGCGAGAAGGCGACCAGTCCCGGCCGCAGGCGGCCTCGGCGGGTCAGGGCGAGGGCACCCAGGGCCTGGGTCGGCAGGAGGAGGGCTCCGCCGGACGCACCCCCCATTTCATCGCTCCGGCGCCGCGTGAGACCCAAAGAGCCGTACGCGAGCTGCTCCGCAGTTCGCCGCGCCGCATGTCGCCCGCCGAGCTGCGTGAGCTTCGGCGCCACGTGGGGCTGATGGCCCGGCGCCTGGCGACACGGGCCGCCAGGCGTCGCAGGAGCGCGCATCGCGGCAGTGTCGAGATGAAGACAACCGTGCGCAGGTCGCTGCAGTTCGGCGGGGTACCCTTCTTGCTCTCCCACCGCCGTCACAAGATCCGCGATCCGGAGCTCCTGGTGCTCTGTGACGTCTCGGGCTCGGTGGTGAGGATGGCCGAGCTGACCCTGGAGCTGCTCCGCGGTCTGGCGGCTACCGCCCGCAAGCTGCGGGTGTTTGGCTATACCAACCGCGCCCGGGAGGTCACCTCGGCGCTGCTTTCGGGCGAGGCGGACCTGCCCCGGGCGGCCGAAGACGCCGGCCTGGACCTGCATGCCTTCAGCGACTTCGGCGGGGCCTGCTACCGGCTCCTGCAGGACGAGCCTCACCTGGTGGGGCGCCGCACCTCGGTGATCGTCATCGGCGATGGGCGGAACAACCATTCCGAGGCGATGCAGTGGGCCTTTGAGGACCTCGTGCGGGGTGCCCACCGCGTGGTCTGGCTGGTCCCCGAGGCGAAGGAACGCTGGAACACCGCGGACAGCCAGCTCCAGTGCTACGAGCCGATGTGCCACCTGATGGCCGAGTGCGATACGGTGGAGAAGCTGCTCAAGGCACTGCGCCGCGCGTGGTAGGGGAGAGGAGCAGACGGTGCAGGTATATGGAGAGGGTGAACGGAGGACCACAGAGACACACAGAACCGAGAGGCGCGGCCGAGAAGCCTGGCCGGCCCGGTTCCTGTCACTCTGAGCGTCCATCTCGCGCAGCGAGATAGCGAAGAATCTCGCTGAATGCCAGGAGATTCTTCGAGCTGCTCCCTTCGGGAGCGGACGTTCTCAGAATGACATTCGCTGCGAAGGCGGGGTTTCCGGCCGCACCTCGAGGAGAACGGCCACGGCGGAGGGCACTGCGGCCGTGCTGAAGGGCGCGGGCCTGTACCGCGCCGCTGTGGCCGGCCCGCCGTCTCCTCGTCGTTCTCAGGTATTCCCCGTGTCCCTGTCTTGCGCCGTTGTCGCCTCCTCGCCCGCTACCCGTTCTCCATCCGGAACACGCGGCATTCCCCCGGTCTCAAACTCAGGCTCAGCCTGTCTCGGGTCCCCAGCGTCAACCCTAGACGCAGATCGCTGACAATTGCAGGCGCCGCCAGGCCAACACTGACCTGCTGACTGTGGGCATGGTCCTCGTTGATGACGTACAGCACCTCCGTGGCGCCACGGCGGCACAGGTAGACCTGCACCCGTTCGTTCTCGGCCGTCACTTGCGGCGGCGCGTAACTGTCGACCAGAGCCTTCACCAGATCCCCCACCGTCTGCGCTCCGTCGAGGAAGGCAAAGCCCGCGACGATCACTTCACCGGCTCCTATCCGCCCGCGCAGGATCGCCGCCCGGCCGTCGGCATAGCTCAGCGCCGCCTCAGCGCCGGCGAAGCCCCAGCGGCGGCGCACCTGGGCACTCTCCCCCAGCGGCGTGGCGGCCCCGTCGCCACGGGACACCGTGACCCCGGGGAAGGCCGCCTGCAAGAGCCTCCCGGAGTCGTGTCCGAGCTCGTCGTAAAGCCCTACCGGCCCCGTCGCCAGGAGCACGCCGCCTCCTTGCACCCAGTCGATGAGTCGGTCCTGGGTGGCATTGCTGAGAAAGACGCCGTAGGGCACGATGAGCACCGGCGGAAGCTCCCAAGGCATCGCGGACACCGAGGCCCCCGGTTCCGGCTCCGCCGCAGGGCCCTCGAGCAGCCGCCACTCGCCGACGATCTCCGTCTGCACGTGGGCCGCCAGCAGCGTCCGGTGCAGTCCTTCGGCCTCGTATTGCACGTCCCGCACGTCCTGTCCCACCGCGGTGCCGGTGGTGTGGACGACGGAAGCCAGGGGCTCGAGGATCCCCACCTGCGCCATGTGTGTCGCTCCCACGAGCTCGCCGCGGATGCGATTGGCCTCGGACGGGTACACGCTCATCGCGTGCGTCATGGCCTTGAACGAACCGTCGCCGAAGTAGGCGCAGTGGGCGCCCCAGTAGCCCTCGTCGTACTGCCCGTAGGTGTTGGTGGGATTGGCGAAGTAGACCGTGAACAGGTCGTTGCCGCGGGAGAGCGCCTTCCAGAAGTTGCGGCCCACGGCGGCGAAGTTGCGCGCATCATTGTCCTGGTACGGGTGCATGAAGTTGCCGCCGAAACGATAGCGCACGCCGTCGGAGGCTCCGCCGTAGGTGCTCCAGTAATACTCACTTTGCACGATGCGCCTGCCGCGACTCATGCCGACCTGGTAGTCCAGCAAGAAGGGCGAGATCACGTGGGAGCCGAGGGCATCGTGCCACAGGCTGCGGCGGTCCTGCCGGGCCGCATGCAGAGCGCCGCTGCCCGGCACCCCACACCAGTTCATGCCATCACCGGCGGTGCGGTCGAGGATCGGCTTGTCACTTCCCGCGCGCAGCGCCTGGTAATCGCTGCGGTGCATTCGCTCCATCAACTTGAAGCGGAACTCGATCCACTCCGCCCACAGTGCCCGACGGGGCTCGCCCGCCGCGATGCTCTCCATGTCCTCCGGACAGGGCGGGATGATCTCCTCGGCGGTGGAGAAGGCCTCACCCACAGCGGCACTCACCCTGTTCAGGTCGCCGTGGCGCTCCAGCAGCCACCGTCGGAACGCGCCGATCGTCTCGGGGTTGTAGCCGAACATGGCTTCCGGCTTGGCCCCCATCCCGGGCTCGTTGTTGGGCTGGAAGCCGTAGCAGCTCGGATCGGGGCCAAGGTACCGGGCAAGGGCCGTCAGTACCTCCGCCCGTCGGGAGTTGTCCGCGTCGGAGTAGGGCGTTGTCTCGCCCTCGCCGGTGAACACCCCGGCCACCGTGCACAGGATCATGTCCATGCCGCTGTCGCGTGCCGAGGCGATGATGTCATCGAGGGCCCCGGGCGAGAGTGTCTTGCCGTCCGGACGCAGTTGGTTGGCGCCGTAGCCGCCCACGACGATGTCGAAGGTGTCCCAGCCCAGCTCGCGACGCATGGCCTGCAGCGCCCGGTCGTAGAGCCACTTGCGGCTGGGGCCGCCGGGGTAGACCAGACCGTGGTGCAGGTGAGTGGTCCCCACGCGCACCGGCGATCCCGCGGCGGGCGTGAAAGCCGGCATGCCGGCTCCCAGTAGCTCCCCCCGGAGCGTCTCCGTGGCGCTCTGACACTGCGCCAGGGCGGCCTCCAGTTGCGCCGTCGCCTCGGCATAGGCCCCGGCGGCCTGCTCGCCCATCAACCCCTCGACCGCGGCGTCCCCCGCCTCGATGGAGGCCTCTGCGGCCTGGGCGATGTCCTCGACGTGGGCGAGACGCGCCGAGGCTTCATCGCCGCCTGAGTACGCCGCCAGCGCCCCCAGGTCCTCGAGACCGACCTGCAGTCGGGCCCAGGGCGCAAGCAGTCTCTCCCTGTCGGCCTTGGCGGCGAACAGCCTCCCGATCGCCACGGCCACGTCGTCTTGCCCTGCCGCGTGATAGGCCAGCCTCAGCAGCAGTGGGTCCCAATAGCGGTTCACGGAGCGGAACAGGCGGCCATGGTCCGTGCCGCCGCAGGCCGGGTACAGGCGGGGGAGGTTGAGATACGCCACCTTCCCGCTACCTACCGCGCACGAAGCTACCGCCGGATAGCGCTCACCGTCGGTTCCGACCCATTCGGCCTCTACCGTCGCCCCTTCGCGGGCCCGGGCCTCGTACAGTGCTCCGGCCGGGGGCATCTGCTGCAGGTCGAAACCCGAGGTCAGCGGGCCCAATGGATCGGCGGGATGCAGGAAGAACGCCTTCTTCTCACCTTCTGCCCAGCGCCAGTAGGGGGCGATGGAGCGCAGCACCGGAGGGTCTGCGAAGGTGACGGGCAGGATCTGGGCAAGCCCCGCCGGAGGGGGACCGAACACCAGCAGGCGCCCGCCCTCACGTACCCGGTCCACCACCCGACCGGCCGTCTCCGGGGCGAGGTCCTCGCAGACCAGGAGCAGATCACCGGACGTCAGGTCATCTGCCGTCTTGAGGTTCGCGCTCTGCCAGTCCGGGTCCAATCTGGTCTCACGGAAGCACAGGTCGAGGCCGATCTGACCGGCGGCGGCCACCTTCAGGTGCGGGAGCCTGGCCGCGCCCGCCGTGGCTCCGGAGAACGCCACGGGGGCCGACGCCACGGTGATCGCCACGATGCCCGCCACCGGACCGTCTCCCGAGCGGAGCACCAGCTCGCGCACGGGGCGCTCCGGTTCCGGGTTGACCCAGCGCAGTGCCATCAGGCCGATGGGCGAGCGCGCATTGGCTCCGCGCCACGCAACCTTGGCCTCCTCACCCAGGTCCCGCACGCCCCACCAGTCCAAAGCCTCGTGCCCCACCCGCACGGGAGCCTCCGCGGTGCCGCCGTCCTCGTAGCGGACGGTGGCGGTGAAGGCCGTCTCCCCCGCCCCTGCCCAGGCGCAACCGTGTAGGAGGTACAGGGCGCCCACACGGCCTCCGACGGCCACCGTGGCCTCCGCGGCGAAGTACGGCCGCTCGGCGCCCTTGAGCATCACCACCGCCCGGGCCGGATCCTGCCTGATGTGAAACGGGATCCCGCGCAGGTACTGAACCCCGGTGGGCAGCTCGCGCAAGTCGTTATCTCCCTGGTCCGTCCAGCCCCCGCGCCCGTCGCCCTCCAGCTCGTCGCGCAGCCCCATGTTGGCTGCGGCGTCCAGCTCCACCGGGCGGAACTCAGGGGTCGCTGTGCCCACGCGGACGCGCAGCCGGTACTCGCTCTCGTGGCGGCCGTCGATCCCGTACAGCGGCAACACCATGCGGTACAGACCCCGGGTGTTCTCGCTGCGGCGGACGTCCTGGAACTGCCAGCCGGGCCGGTCCCCGGCGTCGATGAGGATGCGCCGCTGCGGTGTCTCGATCGCCAGGGAGCGCAGGTCTCTCAGCGCCGCCCGCTGCTCGACCCAGAGCTGATCGGACTGAGTGCTGCCGTCCTGGAACACCGCGTGATACGGGGAGACACCCAGCGTGGCGTCCGGGAAGCAGACGTTGATCTCCACATTGCCGGAGAAATCGGTGAGGCTCAGGCGCCAGACCAGGTCAAGGCCCGACGGGCCGAGAAGGGCCTCCTGCTCGGCCCATCCGAACGGCCCCTCCTTGCGCCACGTGACCTTGCGGCCGCTGAAGTCATCCTCACGCCGTACCTCGGCCTCGCGGAAGTTCAGAATCTGCTGTTTCCAGTCGGGCGAGGCGCCGAATGCCGAGGCGCGGGCGACGATAGGGACGCCGTCGACCGCATATCCCGGCGAGCCGTCCATCCAGGCGGGTTCCGGATAGCTGACAGTCCCGGAGCCAAGGCCGAGAGTCGTTGGCAATGATGCGCCATGGGCGGCCACCGCGCTCAGCGCCAGACAGAAGCAGACGTTACCGAGACTTGCCATGGATGCACCTCTTTGCTGGACTATCTCCCGCCGCCCACTGAGCCAGCTTCGCTCCGCGCCCCGCTTTCCCCTGCTCCGCCACGCCGGGCTCGCCGGCTGCGGCCTGGGCCGCCGCCAACGGAGAAGGTTGCGCCTCAGGGCGACGGGAATAGGTTATCTGGGCCCCGTCCGGAGACATCCGGAGGCCGTCGAGCGGCGCAATGGGGTGTCGCCGGGCGTCTCTCCCCGGGTCTGTCGTCGGCTGCAGAGCGGCATCGCCGCCCCTCCGGCGCCTGCTGCGGTCTCCGCGGGTGGTGGGGCCGCCCGGACACCCCGGCAGGCGGGGGGCGTTTCGCCCATGGCCGCCGGTCTGTCGCCATCGAACGCAGTCCCATCACGGAGCTGCGCAAGGAGGTTGCCGCACATGCCACATTGCTTCATCGCCGTCTTCGTGACGCTGCTGGCTCTGACGCTGGCCGTCGCCGCCGCCGAGCCCGCGGTGACGCTGTACGTCTCCACTCAGGGCAGTGACGCGTGGTCCGGCGCTACGGCCGAGCCCACTGCCGACGGCACCGACGGCCCGTTCGCTACCCTGGAGCGCGCTCGGGATGAGGTCCGCAAGCTCAAGGCCGCCGGCCCACTGCCCGAGGGCGGCGTCGCCGTGGAGTTGCAGGGCGGCATCTACGAGCTGGAGGCCCCTTTCGAGCTGTCCGCCGAGGACAGCGGCGCCGAAGGCGCTCCCATCGTCTACCGCTCGCGCCCGGGCGACACCGTGCGTCTGATGGGTGGGAGAGTGGTCTCCGGCTGGGAGCCCGTGACGGACGCGGCGGTCCTGGAGCGCCTGGACCCCGCTGCCCGCGGCCGGGTGTGGCAGGCCGATCTCAAGGCACAGGGCCTGACGGACCTGGGTGCGATGGCCGCAGGCCAGAGCTGGGGCGCCTCGGCTCCGGGGCTCGAGGTCTTCTTCAACGATGAGCCCATGACGCTCTCCCGCTGGCCCAATGAGGGCTACGTCACGATCCCGGAGGTCTTCGGCGAGCGACCTCAGGACATCCGGGGCACCAAGGGCTTCATGGACGGGATCATCGGCTACGAGGGCGACCGGCCCTCGCGCTGGCTCAATGAGAAGGATGTCATGCTCCACGGCTACTGGTTCTGGGACTGGGCGGATCAGCGGTTGAAGGTCGGCGGCATCGATACCGAGGCCCGGCGCATCACTCTGGAGCCCCAGCCCCAGCACGCGTACGGCTTCCGCAAGGGCATGTACTACTATGCCTACAACCTGCTGCCGGAGCTGGATCGCCCCGGGGAGTGGTACCTGGACCGCGACGGCGGCATCCTGTACTTCTGGCCACCTTCGCCGCTGGAGCAGGGGCAGGTGATGGTGTCGGTGGTGCCCACTCTGGTGCGTGCGGCGGGTGTCGGTGACGTCTGGCTGCGCGGGCTGACCTTCGAGGGCAGCCGGGGCACCGCGGTCTCGGCCTCGAGTGTCACGCGGTTCTTCGTGGCCGGCTGCATCATCCGCAATACGGGTGCCTGGGGGGTGGGTCTGTCCGGCGAGGACAGCGGAATGCTGGGCTGCGACCTGTACAACCTGGCCGACGGCGGCATCAGCCTCAGCGGCGGCCACCGCCCGAGCCTCACCCCCGGCAACAACGTGGTGGATAACTGCCACTTCTGGCGCTTCGGGCGCTGGAACCCCATCTGCAAGCCCGCGGTGAACATCGACGGCGTGGGGAACCGCATGTCCCACTGCCTGGTGAACGATGGGCCGCACATGGCGGTGATGTGGAGCGGAAATGACCACATCTTCGAGTACAACGAGATGCACAGCGTGGTGCGCAGCGCCAATGACGCGGGGATCATGTATGCCGGCTACAACCCGGCCATGCGCGGCCACGAGATTCGCTACAACTACTTCCACCACGTCTACGGGTTCGCCGGCAAGGGCTGCAATGGCGTGTACCTCGACGACATGTTCTGCTCGGCCACGATCCATGGGAACATCTTCTACCAGGTGCCGCGGGCGGCGTTCATCGGCGGCGGACACGACAATGTGGTGGACAACAACATCTTCGTGGACTGCAAGCCGGCCCTCCACGTGGACGCGCGGATGCTGGGCTGGGCCTCGGGATCGGTGGAGACCATGCGCAAGCGTCTGGAGGAGGTCCCGTACCAGGAGGAGCCGTGGCGGAGCAAGTACCCGCAGCTTATGACCTACCTGGACGGCGACTACGCTGAGCCCCGGGGCAACCTCGTCACCCGCAATGTCTGCTGGGGCGGGCGCTGGGATGAGATCGAGGCCAAGGCGAGGCCGGGGGTGACGCTGGAGGACAACCTCGTCGGCGAGGACCCGCTGTTTGTGGACGCCGAGAACCTTGACTTCCGCCTCAAGCCCGAGTCACCGGCCTGGGCGCTGGGCTTCAAAGAGATCCCGGTGGAGCAGATCGGTCTGCGGCAGGATGAGTACCGCGTGACCTGGCCGGTGGAGACGGAGATTCGTTACCCCGATGACATGCCTGTAGCCAAGCCCGAGACCCCGCAGCGCAGCGGGCCGCCGCCGACCTTCGCGGTGCCGCGCCTGTCGCAGGCGGCGGCCATCGACGGCGACCTGCAGCCTGCCGAGTGGAACGGCCTCAGCACCGAGCAGGCCATGGCCATCGAGGAGGACCTGGAGGGGGCGAAGGTCAAGCCCGCCAGCCGGGCCTGGCTGTGGCACGATGGGACGTACCTGTATGTCGCGGTGGACAACGAAGTCTCCGCTCAGGAACCTCTGAAGATGGGAGACACCTGGGGCGGCAATGACGCCGTGGAGCTGGCCTTCCGCAACACGGGCGTCGGGCCCGACGCGCCGATCCTCATCCTCCGCGGGTACCCCTCCGGGAACTTCGCCGCCAGCGACGAGGCAGGGGCACCGGCCAAGGCCGTGAAGCGGGCCGCCGAGGGTGTGCAGTATGCGGCGAGAGTGATCGGCAGCGACCGCTGGACGGCGGAATGGCGCGTCCCCTTCGCCTCACTGGGCATCGACCCCGGAACGCACCGGAAGGTCGCCTTCAGCCTCTCCGTGCGCAAGACCGCCGGGCCGCCCTGGGTGCTGTGGGTAGGTACCAACCATGCCACCTGGAACACGGACCGCGCGGGGTTCCTGGAGTTCAAGTAGGCAAGACACCGCCGGTGCGCGCGCCGTTTCCCGCTGACTCGCCTGAGGTCTGCCATGCCGCTACTGCTTGTCCTGTGGACCGTGCTGTGCGGCGCCGCTCACGGACAGGAGCTCAGTGCCCACTGGACTTTCGACGATGGCGACATCTCCCGTATCGCCGACGCAGGCCCCCACGGGCTACACGGCACAGCCGCCGGCGCAAAGAGCGTGCAGGGCCCGCCCGGGGCAGGGCGGGCCCTGTCCTTCTCCGGCGGGGGCCGGGTGCGGATACCCGCCTCCGCGGCGACCGCCTTCGACAGCACCGAGAGCTTCACCGTCTCCCTACTGCTTCGGGTCTCGCCATCGCCTGCGTTCAGCACGTTGCTGATGAGCAAGGACCGCCCCGGTGGCACGGTGAGCTACAGCTTCACCCTGGGCCGCGAGCCCGGCAAGCTATCGTTGGAGCTGTGGTCGTGGCCGAAAACGAAGCTCCTGAGCAGGCACCGCGTGGATGACGGCCGGTGGCACCGCGTGCTGGGGTGCTATGACGCGAGTAGCAACCTGGCCATGCTCTTTGTCGACGGTGAGCTGCAGAGCCTGGCCGCCGCCGGCCACGGCGGTCCTCAGGAGGTCTCCCTGTGCCTGGGGAACAACCTGGACGCCGATCAGCCCTTCAGCGGCGCGCTGGATAACGTGTCAATCGCCCTGGGGATACCGGAGGAAGCCCGCACCGTGACCGATCAAGCCAGGCCGTGGACATTGCTCGGTGAGGACGAGATCAAGACGGCGCAACAGGCCTATCTCGACCGCATGGCGGCCCCCAAGTTCCTGCAGGCCAATACGGCGGAGGAGTGGCGGGCCCACGCCGCCGAGGTGCGCCGGCACGTGCTCACCTGCCTGGGCCTGTGGCCCCTGCCGCAGCGGCCGCCTTTGGCCCCCCACGTCTCCGGGACGCTGGACCGCGACGGCTACACGGTGCAGCGCATCTACTGGCAGACCTGGCCCGGGTACTATGCCGGCGGGTACTTGTACATGCCCAAGGAGGGCCGGTTTCCGGCTCCAGGGATCCTGTGTCCCCACGGTCACTTCGAGAACGGGGCCCGGCACCCCACGGTGCAGGCGCGGCTCATCAGCCTGGCCCGCAAGGGCTACGTGGTGCTGGCGGTGGACAGCGTCCATGCCTACAATTGGGCGGCCGGTTTGGTCCCGATGACGGTGATGGCGTGGAACAACATCCGCGGCGTGGACCTGCTGTGCTCTCTACCCGAGGTGGACCCAGAGCGCCTGGGTTGCACAGGGTGCTCCGGTGGCGGGCAGCAGACGTTCTATATGATGGCCATTGAGGACCGCCTGGATGTGGCCATTCCCGTGTGCATGGTCTCGCAGTTCCGGCGCATTCTGGCCATCGACAGCCATCACTGCATGTGCAACCACGTGCCGGGGATCCTGACAAAGACGGACACCCCCGAGCTTGCGGCGCGCTTTGCGCCCGGGCCGGCGCTGCTCATCTGCGTCACCCAGGACTGGACGGCCTGGCTCCCTCAGGAGGGCTACCCCGAGATTCGGGGCATCTACGAGCTCCTCGGGCGCGGAGACGACGTGGTGTGCACGCAGTACGACTGGCAGCACGACTACAGCCTCCCCATGCGGGAGGAGGCCTACGCCTGGCTCAACCGCCACCTGATGGGGATCACCGCCCCGGAGGCGGCCCGTGAGCCCGAGCACACCGCTGAGACGCTGGAGACTTTCGCCGCCCTGGACGGCCCGCCGGAGGGCTCCGTCGGCCCCGAGACCATCGTCGCCGACATCCTCGCCCGGCAGGGCGCCGACCTGTCCCTGCCCAGGACCGACATCGAAGGCCGCCTGGCGGCCATCCGCTCCGGCTTCGTGGCCCTCACCAATGAGGCCGAGGTGATGGACGCCGAGGGGCACCGCCCGGTAGGCGAACCGCGCATTGAAGACGGGCTGCGGGTGGAGCGCGTGGCGATCCGCAGCGAGCAGGAGATCGATGTGCCCACTGTGGTGCTGTCCGCGACCGGGCAGAGGGGCGGAGGGAAGCGGCCGGCGGTGGTGCTGGTGGGCGGCGAGGGGAAGCTTCAGCTTCTCACCGCGCGGCGCGACCTCGTGACGGCTCTGGTGGAGGCCGGGCTGGTGGTCTGCGTGCCGGACCCCCGGGGCTACGGGGAGCTATCGCTGCACCGCGGGCCGCAGGACATGAACGGTGTCGTGTTCGGGCGCCCGGAGCTGGCCGTGGCGGCGCACGACGTGACGCGGGTCGCGGCGTACCTCCGGGAAAGGGAAGACGTGGACCCGGCGCGCGTGGGCTGTGTGGGCTACGGGGAGGGAGCCGTCATCGCCCTCGCGGCCGCGATCTACGACCCGGCCCTGGCGCCCGTCGCGGCCCTGGAGCTGGGGGACACCTACTCCGTCTCCGACCGTCGCCCCAGAGTTCCCAGGCTCCTTACCGTCGGGGATCTTCCGCAGTTGGCCGCGACGCTGGTACCGCGCCCCCTGTGGATCCAGGGCGCCGGTCAGGAGGAGAGCTTCGATTGGACGATGCGGGCCTACGAGCTCCGGGAGGCCCCGGGCTTTCGGCTCACCGCCGACGAGGTGACGGGGCCGGAGTTGGCCGGGTGGCTCGGCGAGTCCCGTTAGTCGCGAGGACCGCTCTCACCGGGAGCGGACGGTAGGATGCCCTGGCGTTCAGTGAGATCCCTCGCTATCTCGCTGCGCGAGATGGGCGCTTAGGATGACATCATCGCGGCAGAGACGACCTTTGGGCCGCACCTCTATGGCCCCAGCAGGCTCTCCCGCGGGTACCATACCACCCAGCCGGTCTCTTCCAGCCCGCAGACCAGGCCGGGCAGGCCGCCGCAGAGGCGCACGGCGTACGAGCACCAGGTGGGTGGAACAAGCGGCAGAGGCGTGCCGGTCACCGTGGTGCGCAACTCCAGCCGGGGGTAGGCCTTGCGCGAGGAGTCCGTGGAGAACAGGTAGGTGCCCAGGCCTGTGGTGAGCATGAAGTCCAGGATCGCGTCCTGGTTCCAGTGCACCGGCTGGACGAAGCTGATGCCGAGCAGGTCGGCGTCGCGCAGCCCGTTTTCGCTGTCGCGGTTGCGGATGAAGGCGTCGATGCGCACCGCCTTGACGAACAGCGGCGGCCGGCGTTTCCCGGTCACCGCGTTCTCCAGGTAGATCACCGTCTCCGGGGCCAGATTGCTGCCCACCACCGAACCCGGGATCAGGCGGTTGCCCACGAAGACATCCACATCGCCGTCCTGATCGTAGTCCAGGGCGCTGACGGTGGCGGCGCCCGAGAGGGAGAAGGCCGAGCCGGCGACGGCGAGCTCCTCAGGGTTCTTGAACCCTCCGTTGTTGGTCCAGATGCGGGTTCTGCCGTCCGCCTGGCCCAGGAGCAGGTCCAGATCGCCGTCCCCGTCGATGTCGGCCAGGCAGGGCCAGGCGTAGCGCAGCTCGTCCGCGACCCCCAGCCGCCCCCGGGCGCGGATCGGGGCGCCTCCGTCGACCAGCAGCTTGCCTGTGGCGTACAGCGGCGGCTGCTGACGGATGCGCTCGTAGTAGGTGACGAGACCGTCCTCACCGCCGACCACCAGGTCGATGTCTCCGTCGCCGTCCCAGTCCACGGGGCACGGCACCGCGCAGCGGCCGGTGTCCAGTGGCGCCTCCGCCCCCAGGAGTCTGCCGCTCTCGGTGGCACCGGTGGCGGACAGCTCCAGCAGGGTCAGCCGCCCGCTACGGTCTCCCACCACCAGCGTTGGACCGCCCGTCCAGCGGCCGAAGGCCGGAGCGGTGTCGGTGAGTGGCGCCGTCACAGG
>Ga0334883_1003229_pt1 | contig 17940 bp, 17 predicted proteins | sample GraSluR1_MG_6_FD_207230 | JGI IMG/M metagenome (GOLD analysis project Ga0334883, IMG submission 207230) | Sludge microbial communities from methane-producing bioreactor in Wageningen University, Netherlands - Granular Sludge_09_05-R1 | ecosystem: Engineered > Bioreactor > Anaerobic >... | reverse complement strand
CCGTCCATATCCACAGGGGCAAATGGCACGACGTCGGAAGAATGGAAGACTATATGGCGCTAACGGGAAACGGAGAGGAAAACAGTTGAAAGCATTAGTAACCGGAGCAGCCGGCTTCATAGGCTCGCACCTGACAGAGTATCTAGTTCAAAAAGGCTTCCAGGTAAAAGCCTTCGTCCGCTACAACTCTAAAAACAACTGGGGCTGGCTCGAAGAATCTGTCTATAAAGATAAAATTGAAGTCTATACCGGAGATATAAGAGACTTCGATTCAGTCAAAGACGCCATGAAAAACATAGACGTCGTCTTTCACCTCGCCGCCCTTATAGGCATACCTTACTCATATATCTCACCCCTAGCATATATAAAAACCAATATAGAGGGAACATACAACTTATTGCAGGCTGCGAGAGAGCTCAACACCCAGAAAGTGATCCACACGTCCACGAGCGAAATATACGGCACGGCCCAGTATGTACCGATAGACGAGAAACACCCCGTCAACCCGCAGTCCCCATACGCGGCGACGAAATCGGGGGCCGACCAGCTAGCCCTGACATTCCACCGCTCCTTCGGCCTGCCCGTATCCGTTATAAGACCCTTCAACACCTTCGGCCCGAGACAATCGGCCAGGGCCGTGATCCCCACGATCATCTCCCAGCTCCTTGCCGGAAAGAAAAGCATAAAACTCGGCAACCTCGAGGCCACAAGAGACATGAACTACGTGCTCAACACCTGCGAGGGCTTCTGTCACGTCGGCCTTCACGAAAAGAGCACAGGAGAAGTTCTAAACCTCGGCTCGAACAGAGAGATATCTATAAAAGACCTCGCCGAACTTATCGCGAGCCTCATGAACAAAGATCTAAAGATAGAGATAGACGACCAGAGAATAAGACCGGACAAAAGCGAAGTCGAACGGCTCCTCTGCGACAGCTCCAAAGCAAAGAGACTCACAGGCTGGGAGCCAAGGCATACCCTGGAGGAAGGCCTTAAAGAAACGATAGACTGGCTAAAAGATCATATGGAATACTATAAACCCGACATATATAACGTATAGGAGAAAGCGATGGACACGATATACCTCGACGCGCCAAACCTCGGAGAACTCGAAAAGCAATACCTGCTCAAATGTGTAGACTCTACGTTCGTTTCAACTGCCGGACCTTTCATACCCGAGTTTGAAGCGAAGTTTGCAGATTACATCGGCACAAAACGAGCGATCTCTACCCAGAGCGGCACAGCCGCGATACACCTCGCCCTCCACGAGCTCGGCATAGGCCCGGGAGACGAAGTCATAGTCCCCGTCATAACCTTCATCGCCTCGGTCAACCCCATAACCTACGTCGGTGCGACTCCCGTCTTTGTGGATATAGACCCGTCGAGCTGGAACATGGACCCAGAGAAAGTAGAAAAGGCGATAACGAAAAACACAAAGGCAATACTCCCCGTCCACATATACGGCAACCCCTGCGATATGGCCGCGATAACGGAGATCTCCGAAAGACACGGCATACCCATAATAGAAGACGCGACCGAAAGCCTCGGCGCCTCCGTCCACGGAAGAAAGACCGGCACCTTCGGCTCTATGGCCTGCTTCTCCTTCAACGGAAATAAAATCATCACAACCGGCGGCGGCGGAATGATAACCACAAACGACGAAAAACTGGCAGACCACATGAAATTTCTCGTCAACCAGGCAAGAGACGAAAGCAAGGGCTACTACCACCCGGAAATAGGCTTCAATTACCGCATGACCAACCTCGAAGCCTCGCTCGGCCTTGCCCAGTTCGAAAGACTGCCCGAGTTCCTCCAGAAAAAGAAGAGATACAGCGAAATATACAGAGAAATACTCACAGGCGTAAAGGAAATAGAGTTTCAGGAAGAGTATCCAGATTCTATAAGCTCCTGGTGGCTTTCCTCTATAAAGATAAACCACCCGACAAAAGACATCCCACAGATCCAGAAAGAACTAAAAGAAAAAGCCATACCGACAAGAAGGATATTCGTTCCTATAACTGAATTCCCCCCATACGAGAAATACAAAAAAGAAGAGTACCCCAACTCATACGAACTGTACGAAAAAGGCCTAAACCTCCCGAGCTCTACGCTCAACAGCGAAGAACTGGTTGAGTTTGTGGCAAGGAGCATCGTTGATGTCATTGAAGCCTGACATCGTTCTTGTCGGTGGTGGAGGTCACTGCAAAGTAGTGATCTCCATCATAAAAAGGCTTGATACATTCAACATAAAGGGTATCTCGGATCTAAAAGAAAACCTTGGTAAAGAAGTACTGGGAATAGAGACCAGATACATGGATGATCAACTGAAAGAGTTACATGATAAAGGTATCAAATACACCTTCGTCACTCTTGGAAGCGTGGGCAATCCGGATAACAGGATAAGACTCTTTGAAATGCTAAAACAAACAGGATTCGAGATCCCGGTAATTATTTCTAAAGACGCAATGGTTGACGAATCAGTAGAGATAGAAGAAGGCACAGTAATAATGCCGGGAGCGATAATAAACCCCGGAACAAAGATCGGCAAGAACTGCATCATAAACACCGGGGCGATCATAGACCACGATTGCACGATTGGAGATCATGTTCATATAGCACCGGGCGTGACCTTGAGCGGCTCAGTCAAAATAGGTTCGGGATCTCATATAGGAACTGGAGCATCCGTAATACACGGAATAGAAATAGGATCGAGGGTCATCGTCGGTGCAGGCAGTGTTGTAGTAAATACAATACAAGACAATAAAAAGGTAATGGGAGTACCGGCGAGAGATAGCAACCTAAGTCTTCTCTGAAATTTACTGAAACGATCAACAAACGGAGGAATAATCAATGTTCAAAAACAAAACCCTTTTAGTCACCGGTGGGACCGGCTCTTTTGGAAATGCAGTCGTTAAGCGTTTCCTTCAAACAGAGATAAGCGAGATCCGCATATTCAGTCGTGATGAAAAGAAGCAGGACGATATGCGTAAACTCTACAACAACGACAAGCTCAAGTTCTATATAGGAGATGTACGTGATTATAACAGCATCGAATCTGCTCTCAGAGGAGTAGATTTTGTTTTCAGCGCCGCGGCGCTGAAACAGGTCCCCTCCTGTGAGTTCTTTCCTCTTGAGGCTGTTAAAACAAATATACTTGGAACCGAAAACACCCTCAACGCCGCGATAGCCAACGGCGTGAAGAAAGTCATTGTTCTCAGCACAGACAAAGCAGTCTATCCAATAAACGCCATGGGAATGACCAAAGCCCTCATGGAAAAAGTCATGGTCGCCAAATCTAGAACAATCTCAGAGAACAAGACAGTTCTATGTGGTACGAGGTACGGAAATGTCATGGCCTCCAGGGGCTCCGTTATTCCCTTGTTTATCGAACAGATCAAAGCCGGAAAGCCTTTGACGATTACCAACCCAAACATGACGAGATTCATGATGAGCCTTGACGATGCAGTTGATCTGGTCCTCTATGCCTTCAAGCACGGCAATCAGGGAGATATCTTCGTCCAGAAAGCCCCGGCTGCAACGATAAATACCTTAGCCGAAGCTCTTATAGAGCTCTTCGAGGCAGACAACAAGATCCAGACTATCGGCACGCGCCACGGAGAGAAGATATACGAAAGTCTTCTAACTTCGGAAGAGCGAATCGTGGCCGAAGACCTCGGAGGCTATTACAGAGTCCCGGCAGACACAAGAGATCTTAATTACTCTAAGTACTTCGATAAAGGAGAACTTCTCTCAGATAACATAGAGCCCTACACATCTCACAACACCGAGAGACTGGATAAAGAAGGGATGAAAGAACTCCTTCTCAAGCTTGATTATGTACAGGAAGAACTGAAATCCTGGAAGGCGGTAAAGAGATGAGAAAGATATTCATCACCGGTAGCGAAGGCTTTGTAGGAAAGAACCTCCAGGTACAACTGAAAAGAAGGGGAGATATTGAAATCATTCCCTTCGACAAAGAACACTCTCTCGATTACCTGAAAGAGGCAGTCGATAAAGCCGATTTCATCTTCCATCTCGCCGGTGAAAACCGCCCGAAAGACCCTGCTGATTTCATGAAGGTCAACAAAGGCCTTACCGAAACACTCACAGAACTCGCAACCAAGACAGGAAGAAAGATCCCGATAGCATACACTTCTTCGATCCAGGCAGAACTCGACAACGAATACGGAAAGAGCAAAAAGGCAGCCGAGGATGCGTTGATCGACTACAGCGAATCAACCAATTCACCCGTGTGCATCTTCAGATTCCCGAATCTCTTCGGCAAATGGTCGAGACCGAATTACAACTCCGTAGTCTCTACCTTTTGCTATAACATCTCACATGATCTTGAAATAACTATCTCGGATGAAAATAGAGAACTTGAACTAACATACATAGACGATGTAGTGAACGCATTCAACAAACTACTCGACATCGAACTAGATCCACGAAAGTATTTCTACCCCGTTGAGAAATCTTTCAAAATCTCGCTTGGTGAACTCGCGAAGAAGATATATAGCTTCAAAGAGATGAGAGAGACATCTATACTACCCGATCTCTCGGATGAATTCACGAAGGACCTGTATTCTACATATCTCTCTTATCTCGAAAAAGACAACTTCTCTTACCTAATTGAAATGAAAATAAGCAATAAGGGAATGCTCTTCGAACTCCTGAAATCCCCTCATTTCGGACAGATCTTTGTGTCCACGACCAAACCGGGAATAACCAGAGGAAACCACTACCACGACACAAAAGTCGAAAAGTTCTGCGTTATATCTGGAGAGGCAGATATCAAATTCAGACATATATTGAACAACGAAATAATCTCCTACAAAGTCTCGGGAGAAAAGATCGAAATAATAGACATCCCCCCGGGATACACACACTCAATAGAAAACATAGGGGAAACAGAAATGATCACCCTCTTTTGGGCGAATGAGGTGTTTGATGCGAAGGTTCCTGATACATATTTTGAGAAGGTGGATTGATGCGTAACGGCTTAAAAGCGGAAAAGCGTAATTACGGGAACGCTTAAAAGCTTAAAAGCGGAACAGCGTAATTAAGCCCTTATGCCATTAAGCTTTTAAGCAATTACGCCTTTACGCTATTACGCAGTTAAGCTCTTATGCCTTTACGCATATCTTTTTAACCGAGGTATTCCATGAAAACCAGTTTTAACGGTCTAGAAGTATGGAAAGAAGCATTTGAATTCACAATCGAGATCTATAGAATCACCGGGAAGTTCCCGAAAGAAGAGAAGTACGCTTTGACAAGTCAACTGAAGAGGTCTGCCTCATCTGTACCGGCAAACATAGCCGAGGGAAGAGGCAGAGGAGGAAGCAAAGAGTTTTGTAGATTTCTGTACATCGCTCGTGGCTCACTTGAAGAAAGCAAGAGCCATCTATTACTGGCAAAAGGACTTGGCTACATAGATGAATCGGATATAATAGGACTAGAAGAGAAAACAGAACGACTAGGAGCAATGCTCAACAACCTAATAGTCCGATTACAGAAGTCCATCTAGGCATCACGCTCTTTGCTCTTTTAAGCCTTTACGCATTTATGCTGTTTCGCTTTTACGCTCTTTGCACTTTTACGCCTTTACGCCGTTATGCTTTTACGCATTCACCAGGAGGTTCTTTTAATGAGCAAGACCAAAGTTATGACCATCATCGGCACCCGTCCCGAAATCATCCGCCTTTCGGCCACGATAAAAGCCTGTGATAAGTATTTCGATCACGTTCTCGTCCATACAGGCCAGAACTGGGATTATACGCTTAACGAGATCTTCTTCCAGGAGCTCGAGATTAGAAAGCCGGATTACTTTCTGAACGTCCCGGGAAAGCACCTGGGCGAGACAATGGGTAACATAATCAGCGCCGCTTATGAAGTCCTCCTGAAAGAGAAGCCGGAAGCTCTTCTGATACTTGGAGATACAAATAGCGCTCTGAGCGCTATTCCCGCAAAGAGATTGAAGATCCCCATTTTCCATATGGAAGCGGGCAATAGATGCTTTGATCAAAATGTACCCGAAGAGATAAACAGAAAGATAGTCGATCATATAGGCGATATAAACCTTCCGTACACAGAACATAGCAGAAGATATCTCCTTTCCGAAGGCTTCAGAAAAGAGCATATCTTCGTCACCGGCTCTCCCATGCCCGAAGTCTTGTATCACTACATGGATAAGATAGATAACAGCGATGCTCTCGAGAGACTGAACCTTGAAGAGGGAAAGTACATCCTTGTAAGCGCACACAGAGAAGAGAACCTGGATATTGAGAAGAACTTCAATGAAGTAGTGAATACACTTAACACAGTAGCCGAAGAGTTCAATCTACCGGTTATCTACTCGACCCATCCCAGGAGCTGGAAGAAGATAGAAGAGAAGGGAGTCAAATTCAATCCACTCATAACCAACCTCAAACCCTTCGGCTTCTTCGACTACAACAAGCTCCAGAAGAAAGCTTATTGTGTTCTCTCAGACAGCGGTACTCTGAGCGAAGAATCGTCTATTCTAGGCTTTCCGGCAGTCCTCTTCAGAACGAGCACGGAAAGACCTGAAGTGCTTGACAAAGGCTCGATAATCATTGGTGGAATAAAAGCCAGAGGAGTAGTCAACGCAATAAGAATCGCAAGAGAAAGCTTCGATAATGAAGAAAGAGCTCCATTATCACCGGACTATCTAGACAGGAATGTGTCACTCAAAGTCGTGAAGGTTATTGAGAGCTTCACTGAAATAGTAAGTGGGTTAGTTTGGCAAAAGAGAACAGAACATTGAGAGGTGAAACAATGAGTATTTCAAGTCTGATAGAAAAGTGGGACAACATTGCTTTTTTAAATTATAACCTTATTGCTTGGTTTCTTTTTCTAGCTAGGTATAGAAGAAACAGAAAGCATCTACTGTTGAATACTAGACTAAGAAATCTTCATAAAGGTGATCGATGCTTCATTATACTCAATGGACCATCAGTTAGGAATTTCGATCTCTCGAAACTAGCAAACGAATATGTCATAGCTACAAACTACTTCTACAAGACAGATTTTTGTGATATTGTTCGGCCAGAGTATTATTGCATCGCCGACAGTTCTTTTTTCAACAATAGTGATTCTGAAGATAACGTAAATAATCTACTAAAAAAATGCAGTTATTCGAAATTCATTTTCAATATAAAATTCCTGTCTAGGTTCAAAAAAGTGATTTCCGAGAATGTGCATGTTGCCTACTCAAAGCATATGCCAAATCTATTCAAAATTAGGAGCAATCTATGCGGATTATCTTCAGGATTCATCTCAGTATCTTTGTTTTCAATGAATGCAGCCATATTTATGGGCTTTAAAAACATATACCTACTCGGTTACGATTTCGAACCAGGTATACTTAGTCATTTCTACACAGATACAAACACAGAAAAGACAATAAAGGCGAGGCAAAGAAAAGAAACCGAAAAAGACGATGTCTGTGGAAAGTATTGGCAGTATTCTCAAGCTCAGTATCAGAATTACTATTTGTCCAACTATGCTAGAAGAGTTGGGATAAATATCTACAATTGCAATCCAGAGAGCCACGTTCGTTCCTTCCCCTTTGTGGATTACAATGATTTGTTCTAGAGTGTTTGGGATAAGCAGTTGATTGGAGAGGGTGAATTTCTTGACCGTTAACGTAGTGTATTCGTCAAGTGATTATTATGCACAATGTACAGGCGTTTCTATGCTATCTCTTCTTGAGAACAACAGAGAAGTGGCAAATATTCAGATCTTCATTGTCGATAGTGATATATCTTCAGAAAATAGACAGAAACTGACAAGCATAGCTGATAAATATAAGCGCGAAATATCCTTCTTACAGGTAAGAGATTACTTTCCTGAGAATCTTGATGAACTAGGGATTACGCTTTCGCGTGGCTCTTACAATACATATGCGAGAGTTTTCATGAATCGATTGTTTGGTTCTTTAGACAAAGCTCTTCTCATTGACTCTGATACTCTAGTTATTAACTCGATTCGAGAGCTATGGGAAACCGATCTCACGGACATGCTAATTGCAGCTGTTCCAGAGGTTGCTGTTTATGCGAAAGGTTCCACCTATGAAGATCATTCTATTGTGGAAAGTAGTATCAACTACTACAACATGGGAATTGCTTTGTTTAACCTAAAAGAATGGAGACATCAAAACGTCGACGAACTAATAACAACAAGAATTAAGAATTACGGAAAGAACTTTTTCATAGCCGACCAGTCTATACTGAATTTTACAATAAACGATAAGATAAAGAGAATTCATCTTAAGAATAATTTCTACACGGCTGTTCATGGTATATCTTATAGAACCCTACAGCGTGTCTTTTCTGAGAAAACCGTTTTCACCAGACAAGAATTTCTTGAGGCAAAAGATAAGCCGGTAGTCCTGCATTTTGTTGGACATCCTTTTGAGAGGCCTTGGTATTCAAAGAGTGCGTCACCGTATAAGAGACTCTACTTAGAATATAGATCAGAGTCGCCCTGGGCAAATTTAACCCCAATGATGAATCCGAAGGCAAAGAACCCTATCTTTGGGGTATATGATAATGCAGCGTATCTTCTATCTAGATTACGTCTTTACGATTTAAATCACTGGTTCAGATACAGATTAGGACAGAGGATGAAGGAATTATTACATCAGAATCGAAATAGTTAGAAATAGCTTTGAAGGGAGTGAGGAATATTAAAGTCGTGATTCTTGCAGGAGGCCTAGGCACTAGGATTAGTGAAGAGAGTCATTTAATTCCCAAGCCAATGATTGAAATTGGCGGAAAACCAATTCTTTGGCACATCATGAAAATATACTCTTCTTATGGGTTTACAGAATTCATTATCTGCTGCGGTTATAAGCAATACGTAATTAAGGAGTTCTTCGCTGACTATTTTCTTCACATGTCAGATGTGACTTTCGACTTCTCCTGCAGCAATAAGATAACTGTTCACAACAATCTAGCTGAGCCATGGAAAGTCACTGTTATTGACACGGGTTTGAATACCATGACTGGAGGGCGAATTAAAAGAGTTAAGGATTACATAGGGAACCAAACTTTTATGATGACATATGGTGATGGTGTTTCTGATGTAAACATTACAAGACTCTTGGAGTTCCATGAAATGCACGGTAAGATCGCAACATTGACTGCTGTTCAACCTGCTGGGCGCTTTGGTTCTTTAGAAATAAATGATTCTGCTTCGGTAACTTCTTTCAAGGAAAAATCTCGCGACGAAGGTGGATGGATTAATGGTGGTTTTATGGTCTTGAATCCTATAATCTTCAATTACATAGAAGGAGATCATTCAGTACTTGAAAGAGAAACACTTGAAGTGATTACCAACAAATCCGAACTCACAGCATTTAAACACTCTGGATTCTGGCAATGCATGGACACTCTTAGAGACAAGGAACTTCTGGAGAATCTCTGGAACAGTCAAAATGCTCCTTGGAAGGTGTGGTGATCTTTCTGCTAGATTTTTATAAGGGAAAGAGAGTATTTGTTACTGGTCACACAGGGTTTAAGGGAACATGGTTATGCAAAATGCTTATCGATGCAGGAGCACAAGTTACCGGGTATGCGCTAGAGCCTGAAACAAGCTTGTTTGCTATGAGTAATATTGAGAAAGACATGAATTCTGTCATTGGTGATGTAAGAGATTCAGATTGCCTCAGAAGAATTTTCGATTCATGTCAGCCCGAGATTGCAATTCATCTTGCTGCTCAGCCATTAGTACGTTATTCATATAATGATCCTTCATATACTTATCAGACAAATGTGATTGGCACCGTGAACTTTCTAGAATGTATTCGAGCAAGCAGTTCCGCGAGGTCCGTTCTGAATGTCACAACTGACAAGGTTTATCAAAACAACGAATGGGAATGGGGATATAGGGAAGATGATAGATTGGACGGCTATGATCCGTATTCAAATAGCAAATCGTGTTCAGAACTAATCACTTTCTGCTATAAAAGAGCTTTCTTTAACAACAAGAAGATAGCAGTTTCGACAGCTAGAGCTGGCAATGTAATAGGAGGTGGAGATTTTTCCAAGGATCGAATTATACCTGATTGTGTAAGGGCGGTCGAACAATCTCAAGACATCGTAGTAAGAAATCCCAATTCTGTTAGACCATATCAACACGTTTTGGAACCCCTTAATGCATATTTGTTAATCGCGGAGAGACAATTTCATAGTGTTGAATATTCAGGACACTACAATGTTGGCCCAAGGGATTCAGATTGTGTTACTACTGGTGATCTGGTTGAGCTGTTTTGTAAAAAATGGCGAGGAGATGTTCGATGGTCAATCGTTAGCAACAGTGGGCCTCACGAATCAAGTTTCCTACGTTTAGACTGCTCGAGAATCAGAAGAACTTTTGGTTGGAAGCCAAGATGGAATATTGAAAAGGCTATCGAGAAGACAGTTGAATGGACTAGAGCTTACATAAATGGAGAATCAATTCAGACTCTCATGGAAGCTCAGATAAAAGAGTTCTTCGAGACTCCTACTATAACTGATTGATGGGGTGATTTGTTTGAAGAAAGCAATAGTGACTGGTGCAAACGGTTTCATTGGAAGATATTTGGTTCAAGAGTTGACAGCAAATGATATCGATGTGATAGCAGTTGTTAGGAATATGGACACGGACTTAAGTGATTTAAAGAACAGCAAGAAGGTTAAGATCGTGTGTTGCGATTTGGACCATATGAAAGAACTAGCATCTGTGATTCAGGATAGAAGTATTGATGTTTTCTTTCACCTAGCATGGGAAGGGTCTTCTGGCGATTACAGAGCAGATGAGAGATTGCAGATGAAGAACGCATTGGCTACAGTTTGTGCTTTAAGGTCAGCCTCTGAAATAGGATGTAGAAGGTTTGTTGGAGCTGGAAGTATAATGGAGAAGGAATCAATCTATGCAGTTTATGCACAGACAAGTAAGCCTGGAGAATCATACATTTATGGAACGGGGAAACTTGCAGCACATATGGCAAGTAAATCTGTTGCATCAAGTATGGGTATAGAACACTTATGGGGATTGATTACTAATGCGTATGGGCCTGGAGAACTATCGCCTAGATTCATCAATACGACTCTCAGGAGAGTTCTGCGTCGTGAATCTTTGAAGTTCACGTCAGCAACTCAGAATTACGATTTCGTTTATGTGGCAGACGTTGCTAAGGCTTTTGTCAGCATAGGGAACTATGGCATTCCGTTCAAGAACTATACGATAGGTAGTTCTAAACCTGCACCTCTTAGAAGCTTTATATGTCAGATGCTCCAAGTCGCTGGAACTGATATTTCACCGCAGTTTGGGGATGTTCCTTTCAAAGGGGTAGATCTGCCAACCAAAGAATTTTCAACAGTTGATCTTGAACAAGATACCGGTTTCAGACCGAAAGTATCCTTTTCCGAAGGAATAAGAAGAACTCTGGACTGGTTAAAAGGAATGGAGGCATAGAATTATGCAGCAGTTCTCTTTTCATAGTCTAGAATTAGAAGGTGCGTTTTTAATTAAGCCGTTTGTTGCTTATGATGAGCGGGGTTACCTTATAAAAGATTATTCTTGTGAAGCATTTGAGAAAACAGGCATTCAGCACAACCTAAGAGAAGTATTCTATACGAGCTCAAAGAAAGGTGTAATACGAGCGATTCACTTTCAAAGAGTTAAAGAGCAGCCGAAACTTGTAAGGTGTGTATTTGGGAAGATTTTTGATGTGATAGTTGATCTAAGAAGAGATTCACCAACATTGGGAAAGTGGCTAGGATTATACCTATCAGAAGAGAACAAAGACGAGATTTACATTCCTAAGGGATTTGGCCATGGCTACTTGGTAATAGAACCAGCCATAGTCTCTTACAAATGCTCTGAGCTGTTCTATGGTGAATATGATGATGGGATAGTTTGGAATGATACTACTTTGGCAATAGACTGGCCTCTTCATCTAGTGGAAGATATCACAATCTCAGAAAAGGACAAAGAATTGCAAACTTTTGTTGAGTACATAAAGGATAGCAATTAACAGACCAGAGCAATACTCGCCTCTCATTGATGGTCACGTTATGAATAGTAAGTTTTCGTTAATATAATGGTGAGAAGTATATGGTTTTATTGAAGCTGTTATTTGGGGGCAATCATGATCTTAACTGTTGCGTTAGCTTTCTTCCTGGTTTTCATGTTTCAGACAATTGGCGGAATAATGATTGGCAATATCCTGTACTACATTGTTCTGATGCGTACAATTTTCTTAAGGAGAAGCGTAAGAATAAAGAGATCACCAATTCGAAACGGTTTCTTAGTATGTTTTGTTTCTTGGTCACTCTTATCAACTGTCTTGTTCGCTCTGGAGAGAAGCGCTTTCGACGGAAGAAATGCTATTCAGTTCATTTTTACAATGCAGTATCTGGTCTTTGTGGTTGACATCGAAATCGATTCAAAGCTATTGGAAGAATGGCTATTTAGATTCAGTGTCATGTTGTCAATTGTAATTATCGCTTTATACTTATTTACTGGTGAGTTTCAATACTTCTCTTCGCTTTTTACTACAAGAAGACTATGGGCACAGAACTTCGTTCCTGGATGGCCAAACACTACGGCAATTCCTTTGATTATTGGCTTATGGTTGGGAATGAAGAAAAATTGCTCCAGAATCTTCAGGATTCTCATGATAACCGCTTTAGTACTTACGAGTTCAAGAGTAGCAATGCTTGGAATATTGGCTATATACATGCATCGGTTTTTTCTTGTCTCTGGCGGGAAGCTTCTGAAATGGTTCATGTTCACTCCCATCATTTTTGGCTTTTCATTTCTCTATGATCACTTTCTGAGTTTTCTTAACCTCACTATTCCGAGTCTAGCCTATCGACTAAGTGTGATCTATGACAGGCAAGATATTTTGCGTGTCACGATGAAATATGTTTCTGAGCGACCCCTGCTTGGTTATGGGGGTAATTCTCTTGATCAACTTAATTTGTTTTTTGGAAACATTAGTCTGTACGGCATTGACTGGGGACATACTCACAACTGGGTTCTCGAGATGCTTTTACGTTATGGAACAATTGGACTGGTTCTTTTTTCCGCATTTATGATCATATCTCTACTAGAAATAATAGATACTCAGAGAAAGTTTATGTTTGGTCTGCTTTTGCTATTGGGATTGTTTCAGACCTACTTGAGAAATTTTAATGTGTTGTTCCTGATGTTCTTTCTTACTATGAAAAGTAATGAGTCCTCCTTATTGGAGAACAAAGAAGCCATTTTCCAGTATTCATACCCAATAGAAGCAAACAATTCTAGGAGATTCTTTCGGTGAAACAGATGAAATTGTCTAGCATTATCCTGGCCATCAAGAGAAGTCATACTCTAAAATCGGGAATTTGGTACTTGTTAAGTGACTTTGCATATAAGGGAATGGCTTTTCTGACGATTCCAGTTTTCACTCGCTTACTTACTGTGGATGAATACGGAATTGTGTCTGTATACACAAGTCTTGTAGGGATTACAGTTGTGGCGACAGGACTTGAGATGAATGTTGCCGTAGGTCGTGCACCACTCGATTTCAAGCACGAATACTCAGCTTTTCTGAGCTCAGTGCTTATTTTTTCTATGCTTCCGTTCTTTTTGACATTCATAGCAGTGTATTTATTATCAGAATCAATTGGCACTCTTGTTTCCATGGACTCTAAACTACTCATGTTAGCAGTGATAACGGGTTATGCAACTTTCGTATTCAAGTTTTATACTCATCATCTCTTGTTCAGACAAGAATACATAATGAAATCTTTGCTGCAGATCTTTAAAGCAATTTTGGAAGTTGTATTAGCTATAGTACTAGTCACCATTATCAGAGGCTCAAAGCACTATGGTAGAATCTATTCGACTCTTGTAGTTTCAGTTCTTTTCATGGTAATTAGCTTCATAGTTATTCTACTTAATAGCAACAGAATTTGTTTTCCAAAAGCCTGGTTCTACTCCTTGAAAATAGGTGTTCCTTTGATTCCTCATGCACTCTCGGCCGTATTGCTTTCTCAATTTGATCGAATAGCTATTCAGACTCTCGTAAGTTCTGAACAGGCAGGGCTCTACAGCTTTGCTTACAATATTGGGATGATACCTTTGGTTGTTTTGGGAGCAACAAACTCAGCGTGGATGCCGTGGTTTTACAGGCAACTTAGCAGTGAGAGAACTGAACGAATAAGAAGAGCAGCTTCCATTTACTCAGTTGCATTCTTAACTATTACCATTGCTATAATGATGGTTGGCCCAGAACTTGCAATAATTATGGCTCCTAACGCATATTCTTCTGCTTCAAGAATTATTCCTGTAATTTCCTTAAGTTACTTATTACAATTCTTATATTCATTATATGTCAATTTCGCTATATATCGTAAGAAGACAATTGCTATCTCAATAGGAACTTTGATGGCAGGCATAGTTAATATCATTCTAAACATTCTTACAATTCCAAAATTCGGTTATGAGGTCGCTGCATGGACTACCGTAATTTCGTATTTCCTTTTATTCATTTTTCATTGGCTAAATGTTCGCTTTATTCTTGGATACAAGACAATTCCTGTAAGAAACATGCTTGTAATAGCGGCGATTGGAACTCTAATTGCATTCCAGCAATATTTTGTTAGTTTAATTTTTTTGCCATATTCACTTCAAGAGAGATTTCTGAGAATATTGGTCTCTTCATTTGCAATGATGTTTATAATAGTATATGGATTGAAGCAAGCTAATTGAAAGATTTTAACAGCGGAGGTGCAATAATGATCCCAGCTATATTGGGCGGAGAACCAGTTCGGACAAAACCTTTACCTTATGCAAGACAGTTGATAGACGAAGAGGATTGTCAAGCAGTGGACGAAGTGTTGAAAAGTGCTTTTCTTACTACTGGTCCAAAAGCAGGAGAATTCGAGAGAGTAATTGCAGCTTATGTTGGATCAAGTTATGCTGTTTCCTTTTCGAGTGGTACAGCTGCTCTACATGGAGCTTGTTATGCTGCTGGCATAATGAAAGGCGATGAGGTCATAACAACCCCAATGACTTTTGCGGCTTCTTCCAATTGTATTCTATATATGGGAGGCACGCCGGTATTTGCCGACATTGATCCTGAGACATTCAACATTGATCCAGAAGAGATCGCCAAAAAGATTACTAAGAAGACTAAAGCCATTATTCCGGTTGATTTCACTGGCCAAACAGTGGATATCGACGCTATCAAAGAACAAGTTAAGGGCACAGATATTATCATTATCGAAGACTCCGCCCACGGACTAGGTACAAAGTACAAAGGTACTCGCGTAGGATCTTTATCCGATATGACAATGTTTAGTTTTCATCCCGTCAAGACTATAACTAGTGGTGAAGGAGGAATGATAACTACCAACAACAAAGAATACTACAGAAAAATGGTGAACTTCAGATCTCACTGTATAACTAGGGCCCCAGAGCAACTGATTGATAAAGAGAATGGCAAATGGTATTATGAAATGCTTGATTTGGGTTTTAACTACAGATTGACTGATTTTCAAGCCGCATTAGGCATAAGTCAATTCAAGAAGATCGACAAATTCATTTCTAGAAGAAAAGAAATAGTTGCAAAGTACAATGAAGCCTTTAAAAACCTGGATGGCGTGATTTTGCAGAAAAACGCAGACTTCTCAGATACAACAAATCATTTATATGTAGTAAAGCTCGATTTGCCAAAACTGAAAGTTGATAGAAGACAGATATTCGATGCGTTCATGGCAGAGAATATCGGAGTTTTCGTTCACTATATTCCAGTGTATTGGCACCCATACTATCAACAATTGGGCTATAAAAAAGGCTTATGTCCAAAAGCCGAAGAACTTTATAACTGTATGCTCACAGTTCCTTTGTTTCCTGCAATGTCAGATGATGATGTGCATGATGTTATAGAAGGATTCTACAAAATTATAGGGTATTATAGAAAGTAGAACAATAGCTTCTAAAAGAAGTAAGCTACGTAATAGAGTCCATAAAGAGTCTGACAAAGTGAGGTGGTCTTTGTGGAGTTCAAGATTGGAGATCGTTTCGTAGGGGACAATCATCCGGTTTTTATTGTTGCCGAGATGTCGTGCAACCATCTGCAAAATTTCGATTATGCAGTTGAGATTTTAAGGAAAGCCAAAGATGCGGGCGCAGATGCAATTAAACTTCAGACATACACTCCGGAAACTATGACAATAGACTGCAACAACAAGCATTTCAGGCTGGCTGATACAATCTGGGAAGGCAAGAATCTGTATCAGCTGTACAAAGAAGCATACACTCCGTGGGAATGGCAGCCAAAACTCAAGAAGATTGCTGAAGGGGAAGGGCTAATCTTCTTTTCCACTCCGTTTGACAGGACTTCAGTTGACTTCCTTGAAGAACTAGATGTTCCTGTTCATAAAGTCGCTTCGTACGAGATAACGGATATTCCTCTTATAGACTATATTGCCTCAAAGGGAAAACCCATAATATTCTCAATTGGAATGGCCACGCTAGCGGATATTGAGTTGGCTTTATCAACAATAAGGAAGCACGAGAACAACGATATTGCGGTTTTGAAGTGTGTTAGTGCTTATCCTACTCCGATAGAAGAGACTAACTTGAAGACAATCGAAAACATTAGAGAGACTTTCGGTGTTGTCTCTGGCTTATCCGATCACACAAGTACGATCACGACCGCCGTTCTTTCTGTTGCACTCGGAGCAAAGATTATCGAAAAGCATCTAACTCTCGATAGAAATCTGGGTGGACCAGATGCACCATTTTCTCTCGAACCAGATGAATTCAAGACAATGGTTAATTCTGTTAGAGAATCTGAAAAGGCAATAGGTAAGACTACATATGCACTCAACAATAAACAACAGAGAAGCCGCCTCATGGCAAGATCTCTCTTCGTAGTGAAAAACATGAAGAAGGGAGATATATTCACAGAAGAAAATGTGAAATCCATAAGGCCTGGATATGGTATGCATCCAAAGTACTTGCCAGAAATTCTTGGAAAAAAAGCTGTTAATGACACAGAATGTGGTACTCCTTTGAGCTGGAGTTTAGTAAGCAAAGAACTAGAGTAGAATCTAAATCTGCGGAATCATAGCAATATCTAACCAGAAGGGGGTTCCTGAATGATTTTAGAAGAGGGAGATATACTTCTTCGTCCGCTGAGTATAAAGGATACAGACTTCTTACTCGGTATAAGAAATAATCTTGAATTCGCTGATGAATTCTTTTCCGATCCTCCCGTATATGACTTCTCTCATAATAGCTGGCTCCAATCCTCGGCGAAAAGCAACATGGAATTGATAATAGAATTCAGATCAGAAAGAGCGGGACAGATAAGACTGACAGACATTGACTATAGGCATCAAAAAGCTCAATTTGGAATACTGATTGCGAAGGATTTCCAGGGAAAAGGGCTTGCATTTGGTTCTAGTAAGATCTTCATAGAATACGTATTCAGAAATCTTCCTATTAATAAAATATACCTTGAGCTATTTGCAAACAACATACCCGCGTTTAAACTGTACGAGAAATTGGGGTTTATTGAAGAAGGTCATTTTAGGCAAGAGTACTTTAAGCGCGGCGAGTTCAAAGACACAATTAGGATGTCTATCCTGAGAGAAAAATGGGAAAAAACAAGATAGAGAGTGTTCTCTTCAGGACTAACGCAGGAAAAGATATCGGTTTTGGCCACCTATTCAGATGTCTCTCTCTTGCAGAAGTACTAAAGCTGTGCGGTATCAACAGTGTTTTTCTTGCAAATGCTGAAGCTGAAAGCAAGGTCGCCGAATACGGATTTGATTTTGTATGCTCAGAAAGCTTCAACTACAACGATATAGAGAGAATAAGAACCATCAATCCTGATGTCGTGGTTTTTGATTCGTATCTTGCTGATTCGAGTTATATTGA